>ENA-ORBV01012737-ORBV01012737.1-microbial-mat-metagenome-genome-assembly--contig:-NODE-12737-length-12914-cov-4.685051_pt1 | contig 12914 bp, 8 predicted proteins | sample MGYA00237777_ERZ505514 | MGnify/ENA primary metagenome ERZ505514 (study PRJEB26160, sample SAMN06269048) | microbial mat metagenome | isolation source: Oligotrophic lake microbial mat | place...
CACGTCGCAGCGATTTTGCTCCCACCAATTGAACCGCTCTGCCAGTCGATAGTTGTACTGACGGCGGCAAAGTTCTAGCCACTCGTCAATGGTGGTTTCCTGTGCAGTCGTTAGACGTAAGCGATACTGATAGGCGGTTCTCATGCTAGTATTGTAACGCAATCAACGGTACACTGCAATGGCTAAAACAACGTTCAACATTAGAATTGATGAGTCGGAGATGGAATTACTTAAACGCTATTGCCATCAGTCGGGTAGAACCCAAACCGATGTGGTCAGGGAATTTATCCGATCCTTAAGGCGAAAGATTTCTGATTCTTCCGATAGATAGTTGCTCGTTTCCTCCATCTCGTCCTCTCTCGCCTACGGCATTGGTCGCATCAGTGTCGTCACCTCGTTTCTCGTTCCGAGACGCTACGCGAACGCATGCTTCAAGGGCGCTCACCTGAGTACAGGTAGAGCGCGGGGCTGCTGCTGATAAAGCTCAACAAAAATACCCAGTCTGCTGAAAGGATGTTACATCCCTCTGCTAAAAATATCCGCGAAATCAAGTAAGCAACGTATTGCTTACTTCAAGCTCTGAATTAAAGAACCGGATAAATTACCAGCCCCAGGTACCCATACCACCTTTAAACGGCCCTACGATCGCCTGGGTGATCCAACCGCCATAAAAGTCTCCTGACTGAGACTGTACCTGTTCATCATCGACATAGCACGCCTCCATCCGGCTGGGGTAAAAGGCAACATAGCCTTGGAGTGTGGCATAGTCGGCAATAGGATTGGGATAAAACCAGGCCGCGTTTTCAGCCGTGCGATCGCCCACCGACAGGGTGTAATAACCCGCTTGCCCCTTCCATTCGCAATAGCTCGATCGCGGGGCTTGCACCAAATACTGCATTTGGATATCGTCTGGCGGGATGTAATAAACCGGAGGATGGCTGGTCTCCAAAATGCGCACTGCCCGATGAGTATCGGCAATTGTAACGCCATTGAACACAACCCGGATATGCTGGGATGAATCTTCTAGTCGAGGCGGGCGAGGATAGTCCCACACCGATTCTTGCCCCACACCGGGCACAATGCGATCGCGACTCACACAACTCTCCTGCTAATGATCTGCTTGAGTGTAAGTGTAATGCGTCGCTCAAAAAATGGAAGCAGCAGAGCTTCTTTCATCCTTCATCCTTCATCCTTCATCCTTCATCCTTCATCCTTCATCCTTCATCCTTCATCCTTCATCCTTCATCCTTTCTTCTTTCTTGCCTCCCGTGCCCCTCCCTTTCACCAAACTGGCCACTCTCCCATTTTTCCCCCGCCTCGGCGTGTTTCTGTTAGCCTTGGCGATTTTGTGGCTGCCCTACGTAGCGATCGTTTATCAATGGGTAGACGATGCCAACACCATCAGTTTGTTGGTGATGCCCGTGCTGTTCTTAGAGTTTTTTGGCCTGGTTTACGTTTGGGGGCGGCGCGTCTATCGTATCCCGCAGATCTTTCAATCCTATGGGTTAGAGCGATCGCGGCCATTTGTTCGGGACTTGCTTCAGGGACTAGGAACAGGCGTCACGAGCCTAGTGAGCCTATTTTTAGTTCAGACCGTTCTGGGCTGGGTTGGATGGCAAGCGCCATCCGAGAGGCTGCTGCTGACGGTGCTGGAAGGCTTGCTGGTGGCGCTGGGGTTTGGTCTGGCAGAGGAGACCATTTTTCGCGGTTGGCTGCTGGACGAGTTGCAGCGCGACTATTCTCCGGCTGTGGCGCTATGGGGCAGTGCGATTGTGTTTGCTGGGCTGCACTTTATTCGACCGCTGGACGAAATCCTCAAAACATTTCCCCAATTCGCTGGGTTGCTATTACTAGGACTCACGTTGGTGTGGGCGAAGCGAGCCACTGGTCGATTGGGCTGGTCGGTGGGGCTACATGGAGGGCTAACGTGGGGCTATTACATGGTGAACGTGGGGCAGTTGATCCGCCATACAGGGCAAGTGCCCGAGTGGGTCACTGGGATAGGCAACAATCCTCTGGCAGGGGCAATCGGCATTGGGTTTATGGGGAGTTTGGCGCTGTGGATGTGGGGGCGATCGCGTATAGAATAGATGGAAATTCAACTTAAGTTTCCGTGTCCCTAAATGCCCTCAGCCCTCAGCCAACCGCGACTGCGAATGGCTCGCCCTCTGGAGATACTATGTCCAGCCAGTTAGATTCATCGCCCTACTCTCTGCCCCCAGCCGTTCAACGGGTTGCCAGTGCGTTCCGGATTACGGGATGGGTTAGCTTTTGGGGGCAGCTGGTTTTGAGCATCATTTCGGGGGTGGTGCTGCTGTTTGCCGGATCGACCCTCACCGTTGCCACCAATACGCCCACCGTTGCCGGGGGCGTGCAAAGCGGCAGTGCCGAAACGGGGGCAGGGTTGTTCCTCTCAGTGTGCGGGTTACTGGTGCTGCTGGCCGGAGCTTTTTGGGCATTTCGCTACACCCGGATGGCACGTCGCCTCAAAACCGCCGAGGCTCAAGTTCGCCCCAAACGCAGCGATGTATTTCAAATTCTACGATTGGGGCTGCTGATTAATCTATCTGGGATGGCGTTTACCATTTTGGGAGCGCAGGCAATCGTGGGTGCATTAGTAGCCAAATCGTTCGCTCAAGGCTTTTCTCTGCTGTCGGGCAATCCGCTCAAGTTTGTCAATCCGCTGGATGTCTTTCTGGTTCAGGCCAGCACCAACATTACAATGGCTCATTTTATTGGACTAATTTCCACGCTTTGGCTGTTGCGCTGCATTAATCGGCAGTAAGGCTCAGGAACCAGATTAAGCGTGGGATTAAGGGCGCGATTAAGGGTTAGGAGTGCGGGCTAAGGCAGCGATCGCATTTCCCACATCGGAGGCTGGCGGCTTCACGGCTAAAACCAAAGGCATTGAGGAGAAATTTCCAGCGACAGGCTTTGCTATGGGGATAGTCTGCCATGGTTTGGGCGGCGCGGTCTGGCCGGAAGGGTTGAGCCGCTGCTGTAGATAACATGGTGTAATGAAATGGGTCTTGCCACTGGAGCTGACCATTGCGGTGGAGTAACGCCAGGGCGATCGCCCCATCTTTAAACTGACGAGAGACAGCTGCCACGTTGCCTGTTTTGGGTAATTTGTGAATCAGCCGCTGGGCTTTTTGGTGTTGCGATCGCGCCTGTTCTAAGAAAAACTGCTGCTGCTGGCGATCGCTCGGATCTAGCCAGCCCGTCGGTTCACTCACCAACATGAGGGCTGCTGCGGGGTTGCCGTCGCGCCCTGCCCGTCCCACTTCTTGCACATATTCTGACAGCAGCAGCGGCATGTTAAAGTGCATCACCCAGCGCACGTCGGGTTTGTCGATGCCCATGCCAAACGCACAGGTGCAAACCACGAAGGCGATCGCCCCACCTAACCAGGCTGCTTCAATCCGCCGCCGTTCTGCTGGGCTTAAACCCGCATGATAGGCCGCCGTTTGGTAGCCCTGCTGCCCCAGCCAAGCCGCTAGATCTTCGCCACTTTGCCGACTGCGGACATAGACCAGCCCGGATTGATCTCGATGAGCTTGGATATAACGCAACAGGCTTTGCCGTCGCCCTCTAGGCGTCCAAACAGTCTGAGTCGAGAGCGCCAAATTAGGCCGATAGGGGTTCAGCAGGAAAGATGTTGGCTGCTGGAGCTGTAATACCTGCTGAATCATCTGCTGAGCCTGAGGATCGGCAGTTGCCGTAAAAGCGGCGATCGCAATCTTCGTACCCGCTGGTTTATGCTTGAGCAACGCTGGCCGCACCATGCCTAGCTGCCGATAAGCAGGCCGGAACGTATCCCCCCACTGCACCAAACAATGCGCTTCATCCAAAATCAGCCCATTCACCGTCAACTCAGGCTGACATAGCCGCTGCCATACCGCTTCATTCAACAGCGTTTCTGGAGATAGATACAGCAAACGCAGCCGCTGCTGCTCTAGAGCGCTGAGCACCTGCCGCCGCTGTGACGGCGACAGTTCGCTGTGCAGGGCGGCGGCTGGCAACCCGCGCCGTCGCAGCTCCTGCACTTGGTTTTCCATCAGCGCCACCAGCGGTGACACCACCAAAGTTACTCCGGTTTGCAGCAGTGCCGGGAGCTGAAAGCAAATCGACTTGCCACCACCCGTAGGCATCACAATCAACGTATCTTGCTGCATCAGCAGGCTGCCGATAATTTCGCCCTGCGGCGGTCGAAAATCGCTATAGCCCCAAATTTTTTGAAACGTCTCTCGAACCTGCTGCCATGCCGGTGACTGGGTGAGATGCATTTCTAGCTCCTAAGCGCCGTTCTCAGAATTCCCAATCTGGCACCCTTCCAATCTGGCACTCTAAATATAGACTGACCTGAATCAACAGAATTGCTGACAACAGAATTGCTGAGACTTTAGAGACATCAAGATTAAGGGGCGCAAGGTCTTGTAGAATGCAAGATTAGAATGCTCTGTAAAAAAAACAGACTATACATCCCTATTCAGGTTGAGATATCGAGGTTGCTCATGAGGTATCGCGCTTTAATCGTTGCATTCTTTGCTCTTTGCTTGGGTCTAATTACTGCTTGTAGTGATGCCCCTGCTGCCGACGTTGGTCTTTTGACCTACGACGAAATTCGAGGAACTGGACTAGCCAATGCTTGTCCCAAGTTAGAAGTTACCAGACGCGGTTCAATTCCAATGGACTCAGGTCAAACCTATACGCTTCTGGATCTCTGTCTAGAACCAACCAACTATGCTGTCAAAGGCGAACCCACCAATAAGCGTCAGGAAGCGGTATTCATTGCAGGTAAACCGTTGACCCGCTACACCTCTACCCTTGATCAGGTGCGGGGCACAATCAAAGTAGGTGACGACCGCGCCCTGACCTTTGAAGAAGAAGAAGGATTTGATTTCCAAGCAATTACTGTGCTGTTGCCCGGTGGCGAAGAAGTCCCTTTTCTATTCACCATTAAAGAATTAGTGGCTAGCACCCAGCCCGGAGTTGAGAGCATCAGCTCTTCTACCGATTTTGAGGGAGTGTTCAAGGTGCCATCCTACCGAACTTCTAATTTCTTGGATCCCAAAGGTCGTGGTTTAACGACAGGCTATGACAACGCCGTTGCTTTGCCCGCTCAAGCTGACAGTGATGAGCTACAGCGAGAAAACAAAAAGGCATTCAAAACTGGTAAGGGCAGCATTTCCCTTCAAGTTGCCAAGGTCAACAGCGCTACCGGAGAGATCGCTGGCACCTTCATCAGCCAACAGCCTTCTGACACCGATATGGGGGGTAAAGAAGCGTTGGACGTCCAAATCCAAGGTCTCTTCTACGGTCGCGTTGAACCAACGACCTAATCTTAGTCAACCGCTTCGGCTTAGCTCGATCCAAACCTAATGTCAAACATTAAAGACTCTGAGGCATCAGTTAATTCGATGTCGCAGGGTCTTTAATGTTGAATAATGTCACTTCCAAGCCAGCTTTTCATCAGGTTCTAATAAAGATTTGCCATATAATAAATTATTTTCCAGTTTCTGTGTCATTCTGACCTCTTAAGCCAAGTGCTTAGACTAAAGCATTTGAAATTCTTATAGTATTTTTAATTACTTCAAGTATTGCAAATCAAAAGATCGCTCAAAGATGGTTCAAAGGAGGTTCAGTGGAAATGCAGTTGTTCTGTGTATCAACAAACCCGTACTTTAATAGAGCTTGCTGAATTCGCGTACTTCTCTCTGTAAAGCCTCGCAATCCAGATGCCTACATGATGACTACATCCAGTGCAGCGCCATATGAATCTTTGATCGCACTTACTTTTCCTAGGAACCTAATCTGTTGAGGTACATGAGGCGTTGCTGCATCGCCCTATGCTCTTTTATGGCTCAATAGGCTCCATCAGTATTCCATCTACCTGAAAATCGTCATGTCTACCTCAGTCTCCAACGAGCTTAAAAGCGAAAGCTTGCAGTTACTGCGAGCATATTACAAGTCCCCTACGGCTGAAACCCGCAATCAATTGGTTCAACTCAATTTCGGGTTAGTCAGGAAAGAAGCTCACCATTGGGTGAATCAATGTACGGAAAGCTATGAGGATCTGCTCCAGGTTGGCAGTTTGGGGTTGATTCGAGCCATTGAGCGGTTTGATATGACTAAAGGTCATGCCTTTAGTTCGTTTGCCATTCCCTATATTCGGGGCGAAATCCAACATTACTTACGCGACAAAGGATCAGCGGTTCGGATCCCCCGCCGCTGGCAGGCCATTCAACATCAGGCAGCAACCATTACCCGAGAATTACAAATGCTGCTGCTGCGGCAGCCAACCGATGCCGAAATCGCAGAGAAGCTTGAGGTTTCGGTAGTAGAGTGGCAAGAAATTAAGCTGGCCTATCGCAATCGATCGCCCCTCAGCCTAGATGCTCCAATCCGCGATGAAGATGAAGGGTCTACCCTGGGTGAACTGATTCCTGACTCACAGTACCGGAGTTTCCAGCTGGCTCAAGAAGATCAGATTCGCTTGCAGCAGGCGTTGGTACAGTTAGAGAAACGAACCCGTGAAGTACTAGAAGCTGTGTTTCTGTATGACCTAACCCAGAAGGAAACCGCAGAACGGTTGGGCATCAGCGCCGTAACGGTGTCTCGTCGGGTGAAGAAAGGGCTGAAGCTATTGAAGGAGTCTATGGTGGGACTAGAGCCTGCACCGTCTAGTAGAGAGATTACCCCTTAGGTCAGAAGCGGTTTAAACCAACAGTTGAATCAAGATATTTGAAGTGGAGGGCGATCGCCTTCCACTTTTTCGTACTACTTTTTTGTACTGCTTTTTTTGTGCCGATTTTTTATTTGGTTACCAATCGCAGCAGCTGCGGAGTGGTGAACTAAGCTGTTAACAACACCTGGAGATGTAACTCAAGCTGTAACTCAAGCTGTAACTAAATGAGTTTGACCTTGAGTCTGGCGTTCCATCGGTGCCCCGCTTTAGACTGCAGCTCCCCCACTCTATGGCTCCCCTGCCTAATTCAAAGCTTGATGTTCGATTAATAGTGCCAGCGAATCACCCCGATTTACTGGCAGGGTTAGAGATGTGGTTGGAGTTAGGCTTACTCTCGGATGCTCAGGTGCGGCGGCTGTGCCAGGAAAATTTGGCCTGCCCATTGCCGCAGGCGGTGCCGAGGGGTAGTCGGCCAACAGCACATGACCAAGATTTTGCGGCGATCGCAGTTGAGCGGCGGCTGCCAGTCAATAGAGGCAACAAGCTCCCTACTAGGCCGAGCGCCAAGACGCCTACTGTGGCGCAGCCACGACCCTGGATCAATCAAGCCGCCCAGTCTTTTGCTACAGAAATTGGGGTAATTTGGCTGCTGGCGCTAGGTGTCTTTTTAGTCGTGGTGTCGTCGGGCGTGCTAGCGGCTAGCCAGTGGCGCAACTTTTCAACGGTGGCGCAGTATGCCATTTTATTGGGCTACACGCTGGCCTTTTGGGGTGCTAGCGTGTGGGCCGCTAGCCGACCTCAGCTGCATCTGACAGCGCATATGCTCCAGATTGCGACCCTGCTGCTGATCCCGGTGAACGTTTGGATGATGGATGGGCTACATCTGTGGCGTAGCCCTGGCGGTGGTGGGGTGGGGGCGATCGCGACTGGACTGCTCAGCCTGCTCACCGTTCGGCTAATTCACACCGACCATGAGCCACCCTCGCTCAATCGCCTGCGCTCGGCCAACGCCGTAGCGTTGAGCTGGCTGCACTGGGGCTGGGGCTGGGCCGGGGTGCCGCTGGGCGCTACCTATATCGGCACTCTGGGGACGATTGCCTGTTTGGTGTATCAATCGCTCGATACCGAGCGGCGATCGCAGCACAAAGCCGGGGATGCATCCAATCCGGTCGTTCTGTCGCCTAGCGCGATCGCGATTGGGGCAGCGGTGCTGCTGCTGGCGGGGCGCGCAGTTTTGATCGCCAGTGTGCCCCTTAACCAATTGGGTTTAGCGTTCGGGCTATGGGGCTGGCTGCTGGTCTGGCAATCGCGCGGCCATGCTGAGCGTTTGGGATGGAGCCAGGGGGGCTGGCTGTTGCTGATTCTGGGCTGGCTGGCCACCGTGAGCAGCACTCCGCCCTGGCAAGCGATCGCCATTAGTGGTCTGGCGCTGTGGCTGCTAGCAGAAGCGCTATGGCGGCAGGGTCGAACTGTTGATTTAACCGCTTTGTTGGTGATGGGGCTGCAAACATGCGGATTAGCTTACTGGCTGATTCCGAGTGAAATCCGGCAGGCGTTGGCAGATCGGGCGACCCAGTTTATCGGGACGACGGCCATGCCCTACGCCCTCTTAGGGGTGGCCGTGTTTCCGTATGTATTGGGGATACTGGGGCTAGCAACGCTGTTTCGGCACAAACAGCGGCCTATCTTGGCAAATCATGCCGAGTTACTAGCGCTGCTGTTAGGGATTGGCCTATCAGGCATCAGTCTGGAGAATCCAGTCGTGCGATCGCTGAATCTCTTCCTTTCGGCAATTACTTTGCTCAGTCTGAGCCGTCGCCCCCATGCGCCCACGCCGCTGATCTACCTGACCCATGCGGCGGTGCTGTCGGCATTAATCTCGGGGATTGATGTCCTACTGCCCACTTTAGCAGCACAGCATTGGAATACCCTGTTTGTGGTCGGTACCATAGCTGAATGGAGCCTGTGCAGTGGTTCTACCCGTCAGCGCTGGCGGCAAAGCGCTTGGTATGGAGGTCTAGTGTTGGCGGGTTTGAGCTACTGGTTCACAGCGTTCACAGACTTCAATAGCAGCAATCCCTGGACGTTGATATTGATATTGATTCCGATCGCGCTCACCTACCTGGCTAACCGTCCGGCGTTTGCTCAACCCTCGGTGGCGATCGCTCTTTGTGGAGTGGCATTGGTTTTGCTGGTGTTGATGCTATTCAACTTAGATCTGGCTCGGCTGATTTGCCTGGGCACGGCTGCGGTGCTGATGGGTTTAAACGTTCGGCCGTTAGCTCGCGAAGCGCCGTCCCTAGGTGCTCTGTCCCCAGGTGCTTTGTCCACAGCGGCGATCGCCATTGGCTTTGGTCTAGCGCTGGGATTTGAATTATGTTGGCAATTTATCCCCAATCAAACTCTAGACTTATTTGCGATCGAACTAGCGCTCGCGGCTGGGCTGCTGTGGTTGGGTTGGAGTGCATGGCAGCGGCCTACGCCCCTGCCACGAGTACTGGAAGCGGCTAGCAACGGCTGGGCGATCGCCTTATCTGGCCTCAATTTATTCCTGCTCAATTTCTACACTAGTACTCTTTATCTCACCTCCACCAGCACCCTACCTGCCGCCACCTCAGAGCTTTTCGCTCGGGGCTGGGCGCTAGCGGCTGTGCTGTTGTTGGGGGCAATCGCCTTCCGGGTCAAGCGGCAGCCAACCCAGCTAGGCCAGGTTGGACTGGCCTGGAATCTAGAACTTGTGCTGTTGATGGGACTGTTTTGGGGGATTCACGCGAGTATTGGGCGACTGGTGCCCGACCCGGCTCAGGTGATGGGCTGGGCAGGCGCGATCGCCGCCGGACTGGCTTTAGGCATGGTGCTGATCCCAGCGCCTCGCTTAGGCTGGATTGTCAAAGCTTGGTGGTTGGCGGCGGCACTCTTGCCTGGAGTGGTGGTGCTGCTGACTGCGTTTGAGGTGCGCCTCCCTAGTCTCCTGCTCGCTGCTGCCTTTTATGCAGCCTTGGCCAAAGTTACAGGGCGCGTCCGGCTTAGCTACCTAACCTTGGGGTTGCTGCTTTGGGGCGGATGGCAGTGGCTGTCAGTTCACAGCTGGCTCAGTCCATTTTGGCTGGGAGCGTTAGTGGGCGGTTCACTGCTCTGGGTGGCACAAATTGACCCGACTCTACAGGCTAGTTCTGCCAGACAACAGCGGCACTGGCTCCGGAGTATGGCCACTGGTCTTGTTTGTTTAGCCGCCATCTACCAATCAGAGGTCGAGAGCAGCAGCCTGTCCCTAGCATTCAGCAGTTTGGCGTTTGTGCTCAGCTTCGGATTTGCCCTCGTTGGAGTGTTGCTCAAAGTCCGTGGGTTCCTCTATGTGGGCACCGTAGCCTTTGGATTCCAGGTACTGCGCCAGGTCTGGCTGCTGGTTAACAATTACTCATTTCTCTTGTGGGTCATCGGCATTCTGCTGGGTGCAGCGATCATTTGGAGTGCTGCCACGTTTGAATCACGCCGTAGCCAGTTTGGCAACGTGCTGGATCACTGGTTTACAGAACTTCAAGCTTGGGACTAACATGGATTAATTCCTTAACCAACCACCAGCAGCGGATTCTGCACGCCAATAGGAGCAGGGAAGCAAAACTTTACCGCTGGCTCCCCGTGTGATGGGAAGTCTAGTCAGAAGGCTAGGGTTCAAGTTTCTGAGAGCAAAACTCGATTGAAGCCGGCCAAAGCTTAAAAAACGTTACATGTAGAGATGACCTGGGCTAACCTATATCCTGGATTAGAGGATGATCCCTCTGGAATCCCAATAGTTTTTGTTGTCCAGGATGCATTCATAAACGGCATCTCCAGCTATTGTGTGGCTAAGATTTAGTCAAGTCAAGAAAAAGCTGTTTTTCTAATAAAGCGTGACATGTCTTTTCATAAAGGTTACAATTGTTAATATCGAGCAACAATTGATTAATTTAGTAGACGAGCTATATCAAAAGGTAGTGATGCTCAAGGGCGTCACGATGTTATGAATTGGTATGACCGATTCGCTTCGCTTCACCTGCAATACCTAATCCACCGTTAAAACCTTTTTCAAATTTCGACTTTCAGCTCAGATAGTACAATTGCTTCATTCCAGTACTGCTCCTCGATTCGACATCTAAATTGCCATGAAAACCGCTCAAGCCTCTACAGATTTGGTACGGACATACCTACGGGAAATTGGTCGGGTGCCGCTGTTAACCCACGAGCAAGAGATTCTTTATGGAAAGCAAGTACAGCGTCTAAGTGCCCTGTATGAATTAAGACAAGAAGCCGCCGACCAGTCTGGCCAGATGCCAAGTCAGGCGGAGTGGGCAGACAAAGCCAGTCTATCGATCCCAGCTTTGGAACGAGCGATCGCCGAGGGCGAAGTGGCCAAGCGTCGCATGGTAGAAGCCAACTTGCGCTTGGTTGTATCAGTCGCCAAAAAATACATTAAGCGCAACGTAGATCTACTGGATCTAATCCAAGAAGGCACCATTGGCATGCAGCGCGGGGTCGAAAAATTTGACCCCACCAAAGGCTACCGGTTTTCGACCTATGCCTATTGGTGGATTCGGCAAGCGATTACGCGAGCGATCGCCGAAAAAGGCCGCACTATTCGCCTACCGATTCACATTACCGAGAAGCTCAACAAAATTAAGAAAGCCCAGCGCCAGCTAGCCCAAGAGCATGGTCGCGCCGCTACTGTGGCCGAACTGGCTGCCGAGTTAGAAATGCACCCGAAGCAGGTACGGGAATATTTGGAACGTGCCCGCCAGCCGCTTTCCCTCGATTTGCGAGTCGGAGACAACCAGGATACCGAACTGGGTGAATTGCTAGAAGACACAGGGCCTTCTCCCGAAGACTTTGCGACCCAAGCGTCTCTGCGCAGCGAACTAGAAGAGTTGATGGCAGACCTAACTCCGCAGCAGCGTGAAGTGCTGGCTCTTCGCTTTGGCTTAGATGATGGCCGATCGCTGACCTTGGCAAAAATTGGCGATCGCCTCAACATTAGCCGAGAACGCGTCCGCCAGATTGAACGTGAAGCCCTGACCAAGCTGCGCAAACGCCGTGCCGATATTCGAGAATACTTGGCTAGCTAAGGGCGGCTGAATGTGATTTTGTGACAAAAGCAGGTGGGGCATGCATTGTACGCCCCACCTGCTTTTTACTAGAGTGAAATAAAAAATAGATGAGACTCTAGTTACCCTTAGCCTCACGCAAGGCACCCATCGTCATTGCAGCGATCGCCTGATCGGTTGCCTTGGGCAAGTGGTAATACTTCCCGCCCGACTGTTTTGCCAGTTCCTTAGCGAACCCAGTCGAAACAAACTTATTCTCTGTATCAATCATTAATAGCTGAATGTTCTGCGCCCGGATTTTAGTGGCAATATCCAGCAACTCAGCTTTAATATCAGGCTTTTTGTCGTCCAAGATTGGCTCACCCAGCGATCGCGCCAGCGGAATATTGCCGCGCCCATCGGTGATTGCCACAATCACAACTTGACCAATATCGCCAGAGGCTCGGGCGTTTACGCCCACCCGCACTGCCTGAGTGAGACCGTGCGACAGGGGTGAACCCCCGCCACAGGCCATGCGCTCTAGGCGGCGGCGGGCAGATGTAATTGAGCGGGTGGGAGGCAGCAGCACCTCAGCCTGTTCGCCGCGAAATGGAATGAGCGCCACCTGATCGCGGTTTTGATACGCTTCCGTCAGCAGCCGCAGTACGGCACCTTTGGCCGAGTTCATCCGGTTCAGTGCCATTGACCCAGAGGCATCAACCACAAAGATAATTAGCGCTCCAGCCTTGCGAGCCAGACGTTTAATCCGCACGTCTGATGCTTCAATGAAAACGCGTTTTTTAGGAGCTAGGGTCATTCCTACTTCCGGCCCTCGACCCTGCTCATATCGCAGCCGTCGCCCCTTTTGGTAGGGTGCCGCTGAGCGCAAGGTGGCATCTACTGCGATGCGGGTGACTTTTCCCTTGGGCAGCATCGGCTTAATGTAGCGGCCTCGGTCTTGAGACAAAATCATGCTGCGAGCACCCGACTTGCCTTGACGGGTGGCCGTTTGGGCAAAGGCTAGCACTGCTGGATCAAGAATGACGCCCTCGGGGTCAAAGATAAATTCTTCGGGCAACTCGGGCGGTTGCTGCGGCTGATCCTCATCTTGATCCTCGTCCTCGTCGTCGTTCTCGTCGTCGTTCTCATCCTCGTCTTGGCTGTCTCTT
>ENA-ORBV01012738-ORBV01012738.1-microbial-mat-metagenome-genome-assembly--contig:-NODE-12738-length-12914-cov-4.377113_pt1 | contig 12914 bp, 9 predicted proteins | sample MGYA00237777_ERZ505514 | MGnify/ENA primary metagenome ERZ505514 (study PRJEB26160, sample SAMN06269048) | microbial mat metagenome | isolation source: Oligotrophic lake microbial mat | place...
ACCCTACCTACCGTTGAGGGCTAAAAGTAATAACCCTACCTACCGTTGAGGGCTATTACAATGAATGTCTTCGAATGAATCAATGAATTCGAGTCATGCTCTTGCAGGTCATTCATTTTCAAGAGATGGCTTGTATTTTGATGGAAGTGCTACAAGTCTACAACGTAATTAGTGTGAAAAGATCTTTGTTGTTGTTACACTTCTCGCTTACAAGTACCTGTACCATAGCGGCCATAAAACACCATCATCACATATTATTACAATAACTTGAAACTAATATATTATACATAATAAAACACAAAAGTAATCAATCATGACAACTTCTACCGCCATGACGCTTCTTCTATCGCTGGACTTGCTCTTGACTGGTTTTGTGACCGGTACCACGGTTTGGTTTTTCTTTATCCAATCGCCCCACCTGTTCCAGCGCATGGGACGTGAAAAATTTGTCCCAATCATGATGGGATTAACCAAGCTTTCCATGACCACAATCTTTGTTTGTGTCGTGTGTGTTTCCCTTACAGCGGCAGCAAATTATCAGCAAAGTGGCAACTCGGCGCAATTATTATGGGCCTTGGCGGCGTTGGTGGCAACATCGATCAATCATTTCTTTGTGGTCCGAGCAGCCTTGCAAGCAGGAGCTGAATCTCAGGCAGAACGAAAAGGCGACAACAGCCGAGACGTGAAAGATTTTGCAGTACAAGGAGGATCGAAAACGCAAACCAAAACATTACACCAAAGCGTGGTAGCATTTGCCTTGTTGATGACGGGGGCATCGGTGGGTCACTTGGTATCGGCATTGGCATAACAATGCAGTAACTCACTGTGACATCAGCAGCATTGATAGATAAATTCAAGTACAATAGAATCAATTTCTTTCTAGTGTTTAAGCAATGCATCATGCTATGGTACTTCTTGTAACAACTTTTCCACCATACGCTTGAGCTCCTCTCCCGTACTCCACTCCCATACTTGGCATTTAGGGACCACGCCATTTTTTCCCTTGGCTTCTTCCAAGGCGCCTTTAAAACCAAAGGGGTTGCCTTTGCCATCGCCATCGCCCCTATGATTCACGGAGGCATCCTTGTCGCTTTCGGGGCCTGCCCGTTCACTGGCAAAGTTCCGTCTCCTCCCAACTCTTGCCAGCATGACATCGCCTTGTTTCAAAACATTCAAGACCGGGCAAGCATCATTCGCTCCGTCTCCCACATAGACGATTCTACAATTTAGTGGTAGCGGTTTGCTGCTGCTGCCGACGTTTTGCTGCTGCTGCTGTTGCCATTCTTGTATTGTCGCCTGCAAGGCTTGGGTCTTGCAGAGATTCGCTTCACATCGCTGACAAGTGTGCCCGCCATATTTCTTGCTCTGATGGACAACTCGCAGTACCACACCTGCCTTATTCTTATTCTTATTCTGATCGTCGCCCTGGATGGTTTGCCACATGCCCTCATTGGAGACTACGCCATGACCAAAGTCTATATGGGGGAGATTCTGTTCCAAAAAGGCCCGCAGAAACAAGGTATTTCCATCAGAAAGAATCATTTGACCTACTACGGGCGCTTGTTGTTGTTGTTGTGTTCGTTTCTGCTCAATGGCCTCGAGCGCTTCTCGCACGGGAATCAAATACGGCATGCGCCGTGCTGCTTCTAATACTGCCTCCTCGGGAGACGACTTGGACTTGGACTTGGTCTCTTGTACTAAGGCTCGATTGACCATGGCTTCGACACAGGCGTGCCAATCACCTTTGGTACTTCCATTGTAGTAGTGATCACGAAAGCCCTTTCTTGTGGCGTCATCGCCTAAAAACTGTGCTGGTATATATTCATCCGAATTGCAATTCACAATGGTCCAATCAAAGTCCCATACGAATAACGTGAAGGAGTTGTTGTTGCCATTGCTGCTTTTTTGTGCAGTAGATTTGTCTTTGGGAGTCGTGGACGACGACATCCCTTCCAGACTGCTACTAGTACTAGTAGTGGACCTAGTAGTAGACTTTGTACCTTCCAAAGAAGTAGTTTTAGTACTGGGCACTGGCAATGCCCAAGAGGATCCCAGAAACGCCACGGTAGATGCTACAAGAAGCCCAACACCACGTGCATTATGTTTGTGGTTGCGCGAAGATGACGGCATGGCTGTGGCAGGCACAAAAGCAGCACAAGAACCTGCACTACTGTTGGTACCGTAGGTACGTTGTTGCAAACGGATGGAAAAAGTCCTTGTAGTTTGAGACGAGAATAAGAAAGATCTTGTCATCTTTTTGAGTTTGATACTGATGAGCTAGGTCGTAAATGTAGATGTAGATCTAATCTGGCTAAGATACTACTTGTATAGCTCTAGCTAGCAGGACCCCTGGTGTCGACGGTAATTAAATTGTGTTTCAGCAGTCACAGTGTTGTTGCCTTCTCTTGTTTTAAGGTGCTCGTGTGTGCTCATGCAACGCGCGGATCTTTTGTTGTTGTTGTTGGCATCAAAATTAATAATATCCAGATATCCAAACAAATGTGCGACCTTGTCAGTGGATCGAAAGTAATCTTTGCTGAACGTTTGAATCGTGACCCAGACAACAAGAAGGTTCACATCCTCGAATTCATCGCTGCGTGGTTCTCGGCTGCAAGTTTCAGCATTTTCAGTCGACGCAGCCACGGCGTACGGTATATCGTACTTGTTTCTGCGGTCGGTTAACAGTTAGTATGCAACTAGCTAGCAAGCATTCATAATTCATGCCAGCGTGGAGAGATCACTTGAGCCCAAAACTGTTGTGTATCAAGCTTGCTTATCCACAAGAGCCAGCGGAGAGAGAAAGGGAACCACCAATAGTACAAAATCAGTATTGATTCATTGATCCAGTTTAGGGAGTGAACCAATAATCCATCCCTAAATAATAATAATTAAATCATGGGTGTCAAGGGACTATGGCGTCTCTTACTCCCCATTGGAAGACGGATCTCCATTGAAACACTCGAAGGCAAGATCTTGGCCGTGGACGCCAGTATTTGGATGACCCAATTTTTAAAAGCCATGCGGGATCCCGAATCGGGTGCCGTGCGACCGGCCGCACACATTATTGGATTCTTTCGACGCCTCTGCAAATTACGCTTTCACGGCATTCGGCCCGTCTTTGTCTTTGATGGTGCCACGCCCGACATTAAACGACGAGAACTCCAACAACGTCGGAGACGCCGCGATCATTTTGTGGCCCAACACGGCGCCGAAGCCGTCCAGCGATTGGCCAAGCGATTGTTGGTGGAACAATTGAAAAAATCCAAGCTCGCTAAAACACGTGTGGACGCCCAGAAAAATGTGACGATTCAATTGGCGGGAGGAGGAGCAGTAGCAGGTGCCAATAGTTTACAACAACAAGAAGAAACTGGAGGAGATGGGGCTTTTGTAGAAGGGTTTTTCTTGCCATCAAGTTCCAATGACAAGAAGAAGAATCAAGAAAAGAACGAGAAAAAGGAGGTATCCTCTGCCACAGAAATTATTAATGTGGACGATGACAATGACAATTCACAATTTGAAATCCGAAATGGAGAAATGATCATTACTTCCTCCTCGGGGACTTCCAAGCCAGGTAATACTGCTGCTGTTGCTACTACGGCTGGCGTGGATGATGTAAACGACTGGGATAAACCCATCAATGTCGATGATGATGATGATGATGACGACGACAATGATGACAAGGAAGAAGAGAAAGAGTCGGATCAAGAGGAAGTTGTCGAGTACGACGATGTCCTTTGGACAAGTCGTTCCAGGAAAAGTCGAAAACGGAACAAACGGAAACGATCCTCCGATGATATTTTTGACATTGACCACGTCGTATCCTTGAATCCGGTCGACCGCAAAGAAGCCATTGAAATGGCCCAAAAGGAACAACGAATGCGGAGTCGCAAAGAATTTCTTCCCGTGGCGGCCAATGCCCAGGAGTATTCGCAAGTGCAGCTTCGCAACTTTCTTCGTTCCTCCAAACTCAACAAGGATATTGTTAAAATGGCTAAAAAGGCCGTCCATAAGGATTCCAAAGTAAATGGAGAGGTCACCGCTGCAGACCGAACGAGGCGTGTCATTTTCGAAAAGGAGAACAATAAAGACAAGAAGAAAAAAAGTAGGTTGCTGTTGAGCGATGATGACGATGACGGCAGCAGCGATGATTACTCCGGCGACGAGGATGAGGATGAGGACAGCGATTCCGGAGGCGAAGGCTTTCTCAAGACAACGGAGCGGCCCACCAGTGCTCGTCGAAAAATGGCGAAGCAAGGACAACAGCAATATCACCAGGACGGTCAAGAGACAAAGGAGCCTCAGGCATCCTCCAAACCGCGCCACAAGCTGCGGCGGGTTGGTGCCAGCTTTGATCGAAGCGACAGTGGCGATGATGCTTCAGATGATGGAGGTGTTTTTTTCAAAGAGGATGCTACATGTACTACTTCTTCGAATCCTGCCGCTCGCAAACGCAGAGTCATTGATGGAGATGACGATAATAGCGATGCCTCAGAAGTGGGCGGCGGGGGCTTTCTGCCAAACAGTGGCGGTGCCAATCCCAACCACGATTCGAACGATGGGGGTTTCATTCGATCAAACGATGCCGAAAGGGTAGGCCCTTTGGAAGGTCACCACCGGCCTTGTGACCGCGCTAGAAAAGTCCATTTCTCGGACAGCGAGGATTCGGCTGATGAAATCGGTGGTTTCACTGCCAAAGCTGCAAAAAAGTTGAAGCATCCTAAAACGGTGAAGAAACAAACATTGTATACCAGAGCGAGCAATCCATTTCGCTCCATTGGTGATGATGATGACAATGACGACGGCGACGACATTTCTCTGGACGGTGGAGGTTTCTTGCTTGGAAAGCCAGTGTCAAACAATACAGCACAACTAAAAACAACAGGTCTGGAGGATGAAGTCATCGTCTTTGACGAAGACGAACCTTTCATTGGCGATGCTGCCAAAGCACAGGAACTGCAAGATCTAATGCTCGCAAAAGCTTTGCAGGAAGAGGAGGACGCTCAACTAGCAGCTAGCATGGAAGAAACTGGAATTACCGCAGCAGACAGTAGCGAGGATGAGGCGTTTCAAGTTGCCGCTACCAGGAGACAACACAACTGTGGTTTCAAGCAACCTGAGTCGCAAGAGAATGAGAGGGATATGAAAACTTCTGCGGGTGATATGACTAGCGAACGAGTACAGATTTCTGGCAGCCAAGAAATGAAATCGCCCCCTAGTATTATGCAAACGGGAGAGGACGAATCCGAAGACGATGATGTTGACTGGGAGGATTGCGACGAACCGGTGAACGATGGAAAACTAAGCCATTTGGATGGTTCAAAGTTGAAGTCGCCGGCAGAAAGTACGATAATGGGGGCAGGGCCGGAAAAAGCCATGGATGGCGGGGCTATCGAAGGGACAAATGAGCTGGAGCATACCAGCACTGTTGCTGAATCTGAAGCGACGAAAAGGAGTATCAAGACTGCACCTTTCATAGCACGGTCACCCAACACCGACACCTTTTCTTCAATCCATCAAGAACCCATCACAGCGCCAACAAGCAGCGACAGCCACAGCGATGATGACGTGGACTGGGAAGATGCTGACAAGGTGGCAGCAAGTTCAATAGAAGTGAGGAAGGACCAACGTACGGCGCCTATTGACGAGAATAGCATGGAGGAGAAGGCTCTGCCGCACAGTTCCGACCCTGAAAACAGCGTCGAAGAAACGCCATCAGATTCTTCGGCTGTGGATTTCGGCGCCCACGAAGACAATCCAAACGTCTACGAGATCGATGACTTTGGTGTTGGAACTCGTGAAGATGAGACTGCAGCTGCGTTGGAGCAGGCAGAGGAGACAGCAGCCAATCTGACGAACTGGGCGGGTCGCGCCATGAGACGAGCTATTGCTGAGCATTTAAGCCAGGACAGGGGGGGCGCAAAACAGCAAAGTCGTAGGCCAAGTCAGCAAGACAAAGAAGCACGCGATGTCGAAGTGATCACTATTTCGGATGATGCTGAACAGAGCGGGGCAAGAGGGATCAGCGATGCCGTTACGAGAGCATCCGCAGTCAATCACGGATTCATCGTCAACCAAGACCACGACGAAGATGCGGCCGATCTCCTTCAGGGATATGAGAACGAATTATCAGAAGCAGCGAGAAACAATGTGGAACGCGAGACTGACACAGTGACAGATGAAATGAAAGAGGAGATCATGCAGTTACTACAGCTTTTCGGTGTACCCTACGTACAGGCTCCGGCTGAAGCGGAAGCCCAATGCGTTGCTCTCGAAAAATTGGGTCTCGTCAATGGTGTTGTCACTGAAGACAGTGATGTTTTCGTGTTTGGTGGCAAAACAGTATACAAAAACATATTCGATGACCAGAAGTATGTGGAAGTCTACTTGGCGGATGATGCGGAGAGAGAAATGGGGCTCGGCACTAACGAATTCGTGGCGCTAGCGATGCTCCTCGGTGGCGACTACAGCGAGGGTGTCAAGGGCGTCGGAATCGTCAACGGGATGGAGGTAGTATCGTCTTTTGATGTGTCAACCGATCTCAAAGGAGGACTTGAGAAGTTTAGGACATGGCTGAACGGCTTTGAGCCTATTGTGGAAGCGAAGGCGCGAAAAGATACAGGCTCTGGTGAAATCACGAAAGAGCAAGCATTTCACATCAAGCACAGATCAGCTAGGAATCGGTGGAATGCTCCGGAGAATTTTCCTTCGGGTGGCGTAATTTCAGCCTACGTCAATCCTGTGGTTGACAAATCAACTACGAAGTTCTCTTTTGGTGTTCCTGATATGGAAAACATAGCGAGGTTCTGCAATAGGCACGCAGGGTGGGTCGCCGAAGATACAAGGAGACTCCTGAAGCCCGTCATCGAGAGGGTTGAAGATACTTCTCGTCAAACAAGAATTGACTCCTTCATGCGATATGAGGACGGGATCAAGTTTGCCAGCGTTCGCTCGAAGCGTTTGCGGGATGTTCTAGGTATAGCCCAAAAAGAAGGAACCGGCAACAAGCGTAGCAAATCAGCCAAGAAGAGGAGAAAGGAAAGCAGCGGAAAGAAGGGGCGAGACACCGATACCGAAACTGCAAACGATCACAACTCGAACGGAGGTACGGTGGACGCAGGCCGAACCATTGACCTCACCTCATCGGTTGATTTCGCCGCTGATGCTGACGAACCGTTCGTTCGAGGCCAAGATGGTGTTTCCTTTGCTAGGAATCTCAACGAAGCCGTCGCCCCAGGTCAACGTGCAATAAATAACGAAAGTTTGGTGTCAGTGCTCGCTGACGACGCCTTTGCAAGCGGATCCACACAACCGCGCGAGGTGAACCAGGCCGGAGCAACCAAATCCAAGACTAAGACCAAGTCTCTGACTGCTTATCTTGGCGCTGTAAAGGCACCCGAAGAAAATATAGCAAAGAAGCCCTATTCAGAAGAATACCGAGCCAAGCTGAACAAGGCTGCTATTCCAACCAACGTAGCACCGCCAGCCTATTCCAGGAAAAGCGAGCTGGCTGCGTCGCTGCGCGAGAAATCCAACAAGATAGACCCCACTTTCACTGCGCCGCGCGAGAAAGACGACTAGTTAGTCTGCCATGACCAAAACAGGGTCATGCAACGAGGACTGTAACACCGCTGGTCCTTTTTGATATTTCGGAAATAGAAGAGGAGCTTGAGATAATTTGTTTGCCCTAAACAGTGTAGCTGCTACCCTTTGGACACACACTTGTCCTCTTCCCTCTCCCTGCCTAAATTATTATGGAGGTAAAAATTTACAGTCAGAACACTGCAATGCTGACAGTGATACCAGAACTCTGGTAATCTGTCCTACTGTTACTAAGTTGCCACTATGACATGACCTTCGTGTCACATCCTCCTTCTGTGACAGATGGACAGACCAACTGACAAATGAAACTGCCGCAAAGTCTACCTACAATTGAGGACAGTCTGACTCAGCATGCTTCTTCGGCCTGTTTAGATTTGGCACCAGCAGCAACAAAGGTGCCTTCATTGAAATTTTGCTGACTGGGTTGGGTAACCAAACACCTGCAGTGTCTGTTTTGAATGCAGCCACATTTTAAATAAACACAGGTTCAGTGGGGGCTCATAGATAACTAGCTCAACAAACACACCTTGCCATGTTCACACTGCAAGGCTGGCCGTGTTCTGTTGGCGAAGCACTGAATGCAAAACAATGCGATAAAAAAGTTTTCATGTTTTTTTACTAGAGATGCAGATTTCAAGTTGAAGCCTGCCATCCAGAGAAAACACAAAATTGGCATTAGTAGAGAAATGAGAAGGCTTGTGTAGTGAATTGACTTGAATGTCACATTTTGTTTCATGCAAAGGAATTGCATGGACAAGTGAAGCATTCAAAAAAATATGACTCTTTTGCAATGTGTTGCGAAAGGAATCTGTAGCTGCTACCATTTTGAACAGCACCATGGAGCTAATTGTGAATTTAGATCTAGTTAAGAAGATTCACAGAGATGATAAAAAAATTGTGACATGCACAAGATGTGGTGATGATCATGGCACAATCAAGAATGCTCAAATGAATTGATGATGAGTTTGGGTCAAACAAAAGCACACGGAAAAGCTAACAATTAAAGGTGACAATGTAAACAAACCAAATTGATAATAAATTTGTGATTTTGCTGCACATGGCTGAACGATTCACACGAATGCAAAATTGTGTGCACGGGGGTTGGCTGTGATAGGTTCATGATAAAAAGACAAAGATTGGTTCACACTTCTGCAGCAGCATGTGCACATGTTAAGAATGTTGTTGCCGGTGAAAAAGGAGATTAATCACAAGCTCGTTTCAGGCATAATTAATTAAGTTTGGATAATCATGATTTTTTATAGAAGCTCTGGCACGAGAAAAAAACAGACACAGAGAGAAGAAAGATAAAGAAAATTTAGTTGCCCAAAAGAAGGCCACAATCAACTCTCTGATGCTAGAATAAAGAATTTTGCAATAGCCCTGGCTTACTAGTACACACAATAAATGGATCCAGACCTCTTTATTAATGCAAGTTATCAGATCATAGTTATGGACAATAATTCTCTCATCCAGGTTCACACCTTCAGTTTGCTTGATGGCTTCTTTCATGACCTGCTGCCTTTGTGTGGATAGTATCTGCTACTGCAGGTGGTGGACATGCATGATATGCAGGATAAAGGACCAGTAGGTTCTAGACCAGTGTAAATATTAGTACATGTAGTAGTAGCAGTAGCAAGAAAAATTATCCCATCCCATCTTGCATCACCTCATCTGGACTATTCTCCGTAGTAGCAGCAGCTGCTGCTGCCGGCCTACTTTCGACAGCTGCCACTGCTGCTACTGCCAATTTATGATAATGCTCCATGCATCCGGCTATATGATCCCCCGAAACAAGACCTTCATCATATAGATTGCATAAATGCAAAAGAAGATGTTCCTCCATATTTTCGCGTTTGATTTTTGCTGCGTATTGCTCGATAAAGATCAAGTTCTTCTGCGGGATGGTATTAGCGGGTATAATGGTATCGGATCGGATGAAATCGTTCCACAGGACCATGAAATCTCGTTCTTCCTGACTCACTTCGTCCGAGAGATCTTGCAGTCTGGAATTTTCAACCGAAGGTCTCCATGCACCATCCCCTTCATCGGCACTGTCGACATCATTATCCCATTCATCCTCCGTGAATTTGGTAAAGGAAATGGAATGGTAATAGTCCCGAACAGGAACAAACGTTTGACGTCTAAAACTGCTAGCATTTGCAGAAGAAGGTGCTGCTTTTTGCTGCTGCTGTTGTTGTGGCTGGGGCGGTTGCTTTCTTTTGGGTCGCTTGGTTGTTCTTGGAAGTCTCGCCACCGATGATGCTGTGGTCGCCGCAGCCAAGGTTTCAGGCGTGCTTTTATTCTCGTTCATTTTTTCATTGGGAAGGCAATCTGAAGGAAGGGGTTGCTCTCCCCCAAGTGCCAACTCTGATGGTTTCGCCTTGTCGCCTGCTGCCACCTGCTTGGCCTCCGACGACGGCTTGGTTCACGCAAAGAAGTAGGAGATGGTCAGCGAGACATAAGCAAAAACAGACCAAATGAATCGAGCAGCTTGTCATTAACTCGTTCGTTCAATACACGTACCTGATCAGCGTGATCGGTTCCTGTCGAATTTTCTTCCGTTTCCATAAGCACTGGAATACTAGATCTCCCTCCATTCTCTTCATCTTTCTTGCCATCACCCTTAGAATTGTTAATGCTGTTGTGGCCATTAATATTTTTATCATCATAATCCATTGAGTCATCAAGGCCCGTGGTTTTCAGGTTGCCAGGAGTTCTGGTACCATTTTCCCGAGGAGGATCCGACATGCTTGCTTGCTCCCGACTGAAAGACACAAGCTAGCTAGCTAGTGCTGTAGTAAAGCTATCTTTCTTTGCAGTGCTGTGTCAGTTAATTATTGGTACTAGTAGTCAACTGATATGCCGATGCCCCAATCGATCAATCTCATTGCTGGGTCGGGTTAGTAGTCGGATCAAATTCAAAATTGTCATTGATTGCATGTGCACGTGTCGTAATATTAAGTTTAGTATTATTATTGGCACTCTCACACACATTGACACAGCTCGTATACTTAACTACTTTAGTACTTCTTGTATCGTAGCGCCGTCGCCGCGGCGGAGTTTGCTGCTGCAATGCTGTCTACTGAATCACTAAATAGGAGTGGTCTTGAGACTAATTTAAAAAGGTCTAAATAAGATCCATGTCATTAACTAGTGGCAACCCTAAAAAGGTCTTAAGACCCTGATGAAGGGTCTAAAGATCTTAAATAAAGTCTAGGATCTTATTTAGGGTCCAAAACGGCTTAACGGTTTTAAAGTCTAATTGGTCTAGGTCCAAATCATCAACTTGTTGAATCCAGTGCCTGTGTCTGCCTGCATGCATGTCAGCTACAAAACCATGGATGTTGTTTTTGTCTGGCTGCTGGTGGAATAGTCTTGTACAACTGGCATCATTCCCACATCCCATGACACATTCGGGGGTCTGCTGGTTGTGATGTCCCTCCGTTGGATTCATTAGCATGTTGACCACATGTGACAAGATGTATTGTGATTGCCATGAGGAAGGTGTAGCATGCATGCAAGGTTGCCCATTTGCATTACTGACTCCTTATGAACCCAAAATAGGTAGTTGTTAGCTTGGTTTTACATTGGTGATAGTTGAAAGTGATAGTTAATGAAAATGATGCACACTGGCCCCCAATTTTCACAAATTGCTAAAATAGCAAAAGGTGTTTCTTAGTTCCCAAGGAATTGCTACTTCTTTGTTCCCGGTAAGGAAGTGGACCAGTTCCTTAGAAAACCAAAGAATTCCTTCAATTCCGAAGTGACTGCAAGGACACCGAAATTTCCTTGAGTTCCTTTTCCTAAGGAATTGGGAACCTACCTAAGACTAGGATTGCTGCCCTTCCTGGTGATGTGAACTTGGAGTTGAATTTGAATCAAGAAAAATGTTTGGCTAGGAGAGCAACACATGTGTGTGGGTGTCTGCACAAGACTGAAACACCTTTTTGCTTCATGTAAGGCATTTGGGAAGACATCTTGTTCAACCGAAAGGAAAGTTTTCCTGATACTCAGAACATTTGCAGCAGGAGTTGCATGGGCAGATAGCAAGACGAGGCACTTTCTTCTAGACTAGTACCGTAACAAGAAAATTCATAGTATTTGTTGCCCTTTTTTCTTGAAAACATCAAATTCTTTATGCCATTCAGTAATGGTAGTTGAGGAAGGACTTTTGAGCGAACGGAAGATTGACTTCAAAACAGGGAATGTCGTCTGTTGCAGAACACAGCTATTGGCCAAAGCGGCTCAAGAGCCGGACTAAGCTAGGTCGTCGTTAACAGCGGCGATACTGTTTATTTTAAGAGGTCCATTTCTACTAGCACTTCTTATCCTTTAAATTATCATTTCGAAAACGACCCCGCACCCGAAAAGGTACTTCCGCCGAACTCTTCCTTAAAAATCATTCGTATAATTCTACATTGCCGTGACGTTAGCTTCCTTTGTACTGACCGCACTCTGTAAAGCAAAGAGCATACCACTTTAAGTTTGCACACTAAATGGACTGCGCTGGCTGCGCCTTGAGCCCTTGATATGCCTCTTCGTGGTGCTGCGCCAAGCCAGCCGTAGGATCAGCCACGAGAGAAGCAGCCACTGCTGCTGCCGCAGCTGTTTGCTCTTGAGAATGCGACACAAGGCTGCCCATGTGAGAATCCTGATGTGATTCTTCCTTTATTTGTGGATGATGGTGGTGGTGGTGATGTTGTTGATGATGGGTCTGAGTTTGCGTCACTCCCGATGCATCTACAACACGAGCTGCAGCGGCGACGCTTTCTTCTGTGACATTGTCGTGTTGTGCATGGTGATGATGCTGTTGGTTATGGTTGTCGTTTCCTTCCAAGACCGAGTTCAAAGTACTAACCTCTTTAGTCCCTGCAATGAGGACAGTAGTGTTTGTGTCTGGTGGAGGCAACGGCATTTTGGCCTTTTGTTCTGTCTCAGTAGGCTCAATGAAAATTTCCGGATGATCCTTGATTTTCCAGTGACCATACTTCACCCAGTCAAAGCCACGCTGCTCTGCTCTGGAGTGCATTCGTGCGTACTTTTCTCGCACTTTGACGTGAATACCAAGTTCCTTGGCAACTGTAATCCAGTTGACCTTTTGATTATGTTCCTTGGCAATGGCATTGTATTTGGCCCACAAGTTTTTGGAATGTGTAACAATCTGGTGCAGATCTGCCGCGGTGGACACCACAATCGCCGACCGAGGTTTCTTGGAAGGTGCGGCCGCCACAGGTTCCGGCGGCGGCCGCACCTTCCAAGAAACCTCTGTCTCTTATACACATCTCCGAGCCCACGAGACTAAGGCGAATCTCGTA
>ENA-ORBV01012740-ORBV01012740.1-microbial-mat-metagenome-genome-assembly--contig:-NODE-12740-length-12913-cov-13.136179_pt1 | contig 12913 bp, 16 predicted proteins | sample MGYA00237777_ERZ505514 | MGnify/ENA primary metagenome ERZ505514 (study PRJEB26160, sample SAMN06269048) | microbial mat metagenome | isolation source: Oligotrophic lake microbial mat | place...
GAGCACGCTCTCTGAGTTCGCGGCAAACCCGCGCTGGTTGGGCGGGGAGCCGGCCTTTACGCTGGTGCTGCATACGTGGAAACAGGATCTGGGGCGCCACGTGCACGTGCATGCCTTGGTGGCGGGCGGCGCGCTCACGGCGGCAGGGGAGTGGGTCAGCCCGAAGCCCGGGTTCCTCTTTCCGGAGCAGGCGCTCTCGGCGGTGTATCGCGGCAAGTTCATCGCCGCACTCGATGAAGAGCGCGCGAACGCACGACTGCGCGAGGACGCCGCGCTCACCAACACGGCTTGGCGCCAATTGAAGCCAACTCGCGGCCAACAATCACCGAAAAGCGGCATGCTTTGCCGCATTGGGGGTCACCGTTGTCACGCTGACATGGTCAGTTCTCGCGATTCTCGGAGTCAGCGCTGTCTTCAATTCGTATCCCTACTTACGGCACGCACTTCAGGTCGCTGGTGGCATTTACCTGTGCTACGTCTCGGTTCGCCTTTGGCGCGCTGGCGCGAGCCGTGCGCTACCTCTTCGGAAGCTCATATCACCACTTGCGGCGTTCCGACTGGGCTTTTTTACCAACTTCATGAACCCAAAGTCGGCACTGTTCTTCGGGAGCGTCTTTGCGACGACCCTCCCAACTGATCCCGGCAGCGCAACGCTAGCTGCCGCAGGTGGATTGGTGGTCGCCAACACCCTGAGTTGGCACTTGTTCCTCGCCCTCGCGTTCTCTCACCCATGGGTGCAGGTCGCATACGCCTGCGGAGGTACAGTGCTGAATCGCTTTGCTAGCGCTCTCGTTGGAGTATTCGGTTTGCATCTTCTTGCTGTCACTGCCGTGGAGGTCCGGTCGCGATGACCTCGGGGCGCATGCAACCTAACCCGGCAGCCCACCGGACGCGCGCGAGCGCAGCGGCATTGCGAAGGTCATCGGCCGCGCGCCGGTGGCTTCTACGTTAGCAGACGAGAAACGGCCGGCGTACAATTTGAAAAGGAAGCAAGATCGGAGGCTCGAATGAGCGAAGTCGAACAGATTGAAAACCGCATCAAGAATCTCTCGCCCGAAGAGTTGGCGAGGCTCCGGGCATGGTTTGAGGAATTCGATGCCCTGGCGTGGGACCGTCAGATTGAATCCGACTCTGCAGCCGGGAAGCTTGATCACTTCATCGAAGAGTCCTTAGCAGAGCATAAGGCGGGCAAGAGCCGTTTGCTTTGAAGCACTGGGCATCCTCGCGCTTCTGGGTGCTGTATGAAGCACTCCCCCCTGAAGTACGCGGGACCGCCGACAAGAATTTTCAGCTCCTCAAGGCAGACGCGCGGCATCCGTCGCTCCACTTCAAGCGCATCGGAAAGGTCTGGACTGTTCGAGTGGGCGCGCGTTATCGCGCCGTTGGCCACGACGTGCCGGGCGGAGTCAAGTGGTTCTGGGTAGGACCTCATGCTAACTACGACAAAATCGTCGGCTAACCACCTGTTTGAGACCGACGCGCCGGACGCTCCGCGCCCGGTCCGCCGTCATCGTCGGCGCGCGACTCAACAGGGACGTTATGCGGCAGGAATTGGCGGGGGAGCAAACTAAAAGGTGAAAGTTCAGGAGCTACTGAAGTTGCTTGAAGGTGATGGCTGATTTCTCGTCAGAACCAAGGGCAGTCACAGGCAGTTTCACCATTCGCAAAAAGTGGGCGACCGTCACGGTCGCCGGGAAACCAGTCGTTGACGTTCCGCCTGGGACTCTAAACAGCGTTTTGAAGCAGGCGGGTTTGAAGAAATAGCGAGGTCGAACATGGAATACCTGGTTGTCGTCGAAAAGGGCCCTAGTTCTTACGGGGCGTATGTTCCGGATCTTCCGGGTTGTGTAGCTGCGGCGAACTCAAAGGCCAAAGTGCTTACCCTGATCAAGGAGGCCATCGAGTTTCATCTCGAGGGTATGAAGGAGGATGGGCAGCCTATTCCCTCGCCTGCGTCTACGAGTGAGGTCGTCGAGGTTGAAGCCGCATAACCGCGCGATTGAACGTATCGCTGCCAAGCGGGCGTGCGCCCGCTTTTTTGCATCCGTTCATCGCGGACGTTAGGCCACTTGTTGCGTGACGCGCAACGCGGTACACTACCGGCATGATCCAATCATTCCGGCACAAAGGGCTGAGGAGGTTCTATGCGTCGGGAAGTGCGGCGGGCGTCCAACCCCACCACGCGAAGCGACTTCGAATGTTGTTGACCGCCCTGGATACGGCCCAGTCTATCGAGGACATGGACATTCCAGGGTTTCGGCTACACCCTTTGAAGGGGGAAGAGCAAGGTCGTTGGTCGGTGTGGGTGAATGGTAACTGGCGCGTGACTTTTGAATTCAAGGACGGACACGCCTCCGTCCTGGACTACGAGGACTATCACTAATGGCTATGCACAAACCGCCCCATCCGGGCGAGTTTATTACCGAGGTGTATCTTTTGCCGAACAACGTGAGCGGCCGCGAACTCGCCACAAAGCTAGGTGTGGCTGCCTCAACCTTGAATCGCATTCTCACTGGTGCCAGTGGCGTTAGCCCAGAGATGGCATTGCGCCTTTCGAAGGCTCTTGGCCGCTCGCCCGAAAGCTGGCTTGCGATGCAATGCAACTACGATCTTTGGCAGGCGACACAACGTGTGAAGCTCGGCAATGTTGGCAGAGTCAAACTCACGGCGGCCTAACCCCTTGAACCCCTTGGTGCACCCGACACGCCGCGAGCGGCGCGCGAGTGACCAAGCACGTTATACGTCTTGAGGTTTTCCGACCATGCTTTCGCGTAAACCATGGTCTTACGGATCCGATATCGTGAATCGCGGGTAACTGGAGACCAACGAGTTCTTCGACTCACTCGTTCAGGGAAGCGGCGGCTGCGCCGCCGCATTTTATGGAGTGTCCGCAGCACGTACTCGGTGTGCTCCGCGCTCAAGGCGCCCCCCGGCGACCCCCGAGCCGCGCGCCAAAGTATACGGCGAGCAACACGAGCCCGGCGGCGCCGCAGACGAATAGCGGGCGCGTGCCGGCCCCATCGACAAAGAAGCTGCCGGCCAGCACGCCGAGGGAAGAACCGCCGAACATTCCGAAGGCGAACAGCGACACGCCCGAGCCGCGCGCATCCGGCGCCATCTGCGTGGCATTCGTCTGCAGCGTGTTATGGAAACCGTAGAACCCCACGCCCGCGAGAAAGAGCCCGGCCATCGCCGCGAACGGGCTGGGTGCGAAGCCGGTCAGCGCCATGCCAATCGCCATGCTCGCACCGCCAACGCGCGCAATGCCCTGCTCCCCCAGCCTCGGCACCAGCAAATGCGCCGAGAACGCATAGGCGAGGCCGCCACCCGCAAACAACATGACCATCGCGCCGCTTGCGCCGACGCTCATGCCGAGTGTCGTATGCAGGTGCAAGGGTACGAACGCGAGGCTTCCATACATGAGCAGCCCTTCGAAAGCCACCGCGCCGAATACGACGCGTACCCAGGGCCGACGCAGCAACCCGAACACCCCGCGCAGGTCCGCCGCGAAGCTGCGCTCCGGCGCCCGCGGCACCCGGCGCGCAAACTCGTTCGAGCGCAATTCCGCCCAAAGGCCGAGAGCGACTGCGAGCATTGCAAAACCGAGCAGAACGAACACCATGCGCCACCCGTAGAGCTCCGCGACCAGCCCCGCGATCGCCGCCCCGCCGCCCACGCCAACGAGCTGCCCGATCATGAACTTCGCCAGCACCTTCTGGCGGTGCTCGTAGGCCACCACATCCCCGATCCACGCGAGCGCGAGCGTGATCATGCCGCCGACCATCGCGCCCGAGGCGAGCCGCACCGCCGCGAGCGCCTCGAGCGTCGGCACCCATGCGCTGACGAACATCGAGAGGCTGGAGACGGCGGTATAGAAGAATACGAGGCGATACTTTCCGATGCGGTCGCCCATCGGGCCGTGAAAGAACTGCAGCAGGCCATAGGAGAGCAGGAAAGCCGTGGCCGCAACCGAGGCGCCGCCCGGTGTCGTGCCGAACTCCTGCGCGATCGGCACCAGGAGCGGGTCGATTGCTCGCGTGGCCGCCGCGGACGTGAACGCGGCGAGCGCGAGCAGCAGAACGGCGCGGCCGTGGAGAGCGTCGGTCATTCGCGAAGGTAACACCGCGGGTCGAGCCGATGACTTCGCGGCAGGAGATGTTTCACGCCGCGACGGCATGCCGTACACTGGCCGCATCACATTCGAGGTCTCACCCCGAATTGGCCTACGGCACCACGCTCAGGCTCATCGCAAGGCTCGCGGCGCGCCCCCCCGCCGCCTCTTCCCCGTTCGTCTTGCCGTCGCTGTTCAAGCGCCTCGGCCATGCGCGCGAAGAAACCGAAGCCCTCGCAATGGAGGAGCGCATCTGGTCGGTCTGGATGGCGCACCCGAATGAGGGCGCGCAAGCCGTCCTCGACCGCGCCACCAGCGACATCGCCGCCCAGCGTTACGACATTGCGGAAACGCGGCTGGTGAAGCTGATCCGGTCCTGCCCTTCGTATGCGGAGGCCTGGCACAAGCTCGGGACGCTCTACTACCTGCTTGGTTCGGACGACGAAAGCGTCACCAGCCTGCATCGGGCGCTGGAGATCGAGCCCAGGCATTTCGGGGCGCTGGCTTCGGTAGGGGAGATCCTCCTGGCGCGCGGGGATGCGGAAGGCGCGGCGATGGCTTTCAGCCGGGCGCTCAGGCTGCATCCGCATCTGGCGGCAGTGAGGGAGAGGCTGGCGGGAATCAAAGCCTAAATGCTGCCAAGTTTTTCGGAAAGCCCAGGCCTGGCGTGGCGTCGCGGTGGAAATACTGCCATCGGCAGGGGCTGACCCCAATGAGCGTCGAGGGCGAAGTGTCGAGGGCGGAACCGGGGTCGCCAGCGAAGCGGCGATAAGCTACGCTTCGCATCCCGCTGATTTCCTTTCCGAGTTTCGCTCGGAAACCCGGCCCATGCCCCGCATCACTGCTTCGCCCGCCCTCTCCAAGCTGCGCGTCCTCGACCTCACGCGCGTGCGCGCAGGCCCGACCTGCGTAAAGCAGTTTGCCGATTTCGGCGCCGACGTCATCAAGATCGAGAACACCGAGCCCGAGGACATGGGCGGCGCACGCGACGGCCCGGACTTCCAGAACCTGCATCGAAACAAGCGCTCGATCACGCTGAACCTCAAGGCACCCGAGGGCAAGGCGATCTTCATGAAGCTCGTGGAGACGGCCGACGTGGTGGTCGAGAACTATCGTCCCGACGTGAAGTTCCGCCTCGGCATCGATTACGACTCGCTCAAGGCCGTGAACAAGCGCGTGATCCTCGCGAGCATCTCCGGCTTCGGACAAGACGGCCCGTACCGCGAGCGCCCGGGCTTCGACCAGATCGCGCAAGGCCTTTCGGGAATCATGTCGGTCACCGGCGCGCCGGGCAAGGGTCCGATGCGCGTCGGCGCTGCCGTGGCCGATGTCACTGCGGGCCTCATGGCCGCGCTCGGGATCATGACCGCGCTGCTCGAACGCGAAACTTCAGGCGAAGGCCAGTGGGTGCAGTCGAACCTCCTGCAGGCCGGCATCCAGCAGCTCGACTTCCAGGCTGCGCGCTACACCATGTCGCAGGAAGTCGCCGAGCAGGTGGGCAACGACCACCCGACGAGCATGCCGACCTCCGCCTATACGACTGCCGACGGCTACATGAACGTCGCCGCCGCGGGCAAGGCGATCTGGACGAGGCTTTGCGAAGCCCTCGGGCGCCCCGACCTCCTCGAGCACGCGGATTACAAGGATGCGCCTGGCCGCGCCAAGAACCGCAAGACGCTGAACGAGGAGATGGACAAGATCCTCAAGACCAGGACCAGCGCCGAGTGGGTCGAGATCCTCAACGCCGCCGGTGTGCCCTGCGGACCGATCTACACCATGGACCAGGTGTTCGCCGATCCGCAGGTGAAGCATCTCGGTGTGGCTACTCCGGTCGAGCATCCGAAGCTGGGCAAGATCCACCTGCTCGGACAAGCGGTGAAGCTCTCGCGCACGCCCGCGTCGATCAAGACGGCTTCGCCCGAGCGCGGCATGCACAGCGCCGAGATCCTTGCAGAAGCCGGCTATACCGGCGCGCAGATCGAACAATTCAAATCGAAAGGAATTATCTGATGGCCGAACTCATCACCCGGCGCGAAGGCGCGGTCGCCACCGTGCTGTTCTCGAACCCGCCGAAAATGAACGCGATGACGTTCGACATGTGGACCGCGGTGCCCAAAACACTCGCCGAGCTCGATGCCGATCCGTCGGTGCGCGTGATCGTGGTTGCGGGCGACGGCGACAAGGCGTTCATCTCGGGCGCCGACATCTCGCAGTTCGAGAAGCTGCGCGGCACGGCCGAAGCGCAGGCCGATTACAACAAGGCGGTCGAAGCGGCCTACCTCGCGCCGATCGTCTGCTCCAAGCCGGTGGTTGCGCGCATCCGCGGCATCTGCATCGGCGGCGGGCTCGGGTTCGCCGCGGCCTGCGATATCCGCATCGCTTCGGACAACACCATCTTCCGCATGCCGGCCGCGCGCCTGGGCCTGGGCTACAGCCCGAGCGGGGTGAAGCGGTTCATGAACGTGCTCGGTGCCGCCAACACGCTCGACATCTTCGCCTCGGCGCGCAAGTTCGACGCGAAGGAAGCGCAGCGCATGGGCTTCGTCAGCCAGGTGTACCCGGTCAACGAACTCGAAGCCAAAGTGGCTGAATACTGCAAGCTCATCGCGGAGAACGCGCCGCTTACGGTCACGGCGGCCAAGTTCGCCATCGTGCAGGGTCTCAAGGATCCGGCCGACCGGGACATGGCGACCGCGAACAAGATGGTCCAGACCTGCTTCGCCAGCGAGGACCACAAGGAGGGCCGCAAGGCCTTCATGGAAAAGCGCACGCCGAATTTCGTGGGAAAGTAACTCGGGCAAGTAGCACACGCAATGAGCGGCGCCGAAGAGCGCTCGCATTCAAAGGAGACAGCAATGACGCAATTATTCACATGGCGATTCGCCGCTTTTCTTGCGGGCCTCGCGTTCTCGGCGCTGGTCGCGGCGCAGGGCTTCCCGGCCAAGCCCATCAAGATGATCACGGGCTATCCGCCGGGCGGATCGGCAGACTTCCTCACGCGCCTCCTCGCGGAAGAGATGACGAAGACTCTCGGCGTCGCGGTCGTGGCGGAGAATCGCCCGGGCGCTGGGGCGACGATCGCCTCCGAAGCGGTTGCCAAATCCCCGGCCGACGGCTACACGATCTTCAATTCGACGCATCACTCGATCAACAAGGCGCTCTACAAGAAGCTCGGCTATGACCCGGACAAGGATTTCGTCGCGATCACGCGGGTGGCCACCGGTCCGCTGGTGATCTGCGTGAAGAACGACCTCCCCATCAAGAGCCTGCGCGAGCTCATTGCGTTCGCCAAGGCCAACCCGGGCAAGCTTTTCAACGCCAACTCCGGCAACGGCTCCTCCCCGCATCTGGCAGGCGTGGATTTCATGACCGTGGCCGGCGTGAATTTCACCACCGTGCAATTCAAGGGCGGGGGACCCGCGGCGCAGTCGATCATCGCCGGCGACACCGACGTCATGTTCGCCACGCCGCCGACCGTGATGGGATTCATCCGCTCCGGGCGCATGCGCGCGCTGGCGATCACCGCAAAGAACGCCTCGCCTTCGATCCAGGGAATTCCCGGCGCGGTCGAGGCCGGGCTGCCGGGGTACGACCACACCTTCTCGTTCGGCCTCTACGCGCCGGCCGGCACGCCACCGGCGGTGATCAGGCAGCTCCACGCCGCAGCCGTGAAAGGCCTGGCCCGCGCAGACATCCGGGAGAAGATCGCTTTCCAGGGCATGGATTCCACGCCTTCGGCCTCGCCCGAAGCTTTCGAGGCCGAACTCAAGGCCGAGGCGCCGATGTGGGAGCGCGTGGTGCGCGATTCAGGCGCCCGGGTCGAATAACCGGCAGACTATCCAGGAGCACTTCATGGCAAACAAAATCGCGATCGTGACCGGTGCAGGCACCGGCGTAGGCAAGTCCGCGGCCCTCGCGCTGCTCAAGGACGGCTATCACGTGGCCCTCGTCGGCCGCAGGAAGGAACTGCTCGAGAAGACCGCCGCCGATTCGGGCGCCGCGGAGCGCACGCTCAGCCTGTCGGCAGACCTCGCCAAAGCGCAAAACATTGCGCCGGTCTTCGCCGCGGTGAAGTCGAAATGGGGCCGCCTCGACGTGCTTTTCAACAACGCCGGCATGGGCGCCCCCGCGATCCCCATGGAGGACCTCACGATCGAGCAATGGCAGAACGTGGTGAACATCAACCTCACCGCGATGTTCGTCTGCACGCAGGAGGCGATCCGCATCATGAAGGCGCAGACGCCGATGGGCGGGCGCATCATCAACAACGGCTCGATCTCGGCACATGCGCCGCGCCCCTTCTCCTCGCCCTATACGGCGACCAAGCACGCGGTCACCGGCCTCACCAAGTCCACGTCGCTCGACTGCCGCAAGTACGACATCGGCTGCAGCCAGATCGACATCGGCAACGCGGCCACCGAGATGACCGAGCGCATGAAGAACGGCGTGCCGCAGGCCAACGGCACCACGATGATCGAGCCGCGCATGGACGTCTCGCACGTCGGCAGCGCCGTGGCCTACATGGCATCCCTGCCGCTGGACGCGAACGTGCAGTTCATGACCATCATGGCCACCAAGATGCCGTTCGTCGGCCGCGGGTAGGCGCGGCCTGGCGCTGCGCGTCGTCCTCGATACCAACGTAGTGCTCGACCTGGTCGTGTTCCGCGACCCCGGGGTCGAGTCATTGCGTGCCGCAATCGAGGCCGGGCGCGTTGTTGCGGTCACAAGCCCTGCTTGCCTCGAAGAACTGCGCCGCGTGCTCGCTTACCCGAAGTTCGGTCTCGACGACGCGAAGCAGGAGGCCGCTTTCGGCTGGATGGAGGCGCATGCGCAGTCCGTGGACCAGCCGCCCGCACAGCCGCTGCTGCCGCGCTGCGGCGACGCAGATGACCAGAAATTCCTCGACCTCGCGTGGACGGCCAAGGCCTCCCACCTGGTCACCAAGGACCGCGCCCTGCTGCGACTGGCCCGCCGAGTGGCGAAATTCGGGCGCTTCTTGGTGTCCTTGCCCACAGACCTGCGCTACCCGGCCCGATAGACTCGAGCTCGACTCGATTCGAATTCAACCCACGGTCTCGGAGCGCCCCATGGAAACGAACACCCTGAAGGTCAGCATCGAGAAGGCGCCCCCCCGGCACTTGTCCATGGTGCGGGGATTCCACCTGGCGGACATCTTTACGCTCGCCAATGCAGCCGCCGGCGTCGGCGGCGTGTTCCTCGCCATGCTGTTCGTGGAAAGCGGCTGGATCCGGCATTTCCTCTGGGCGGCGGCGATGGGTCCGCTCGCGTTCTTCTTCGACGTGCTCGACGGCCGCATCGCGCGCGCCCGGCATACGCACTCGGCCTTCGGGCGTGAGCTCGATTCGCTGGCCGACGTGATCTCGTTCGGCGTCGCGCCGGCCGCGCTCGCTTTCGCGGCGGGCATCAATGGCGGCTGGGACGCCATCGCCCTCGCCTACTTCGTGTGCTGCGGCGTGAGCCGCCTTGCCCGATACAACGTCACCGCCGAAACGCTCTCCGCCGGCAGCGACAAGGTGAAGTATTTCGAAGGCACCCCGATACCCACGAGCGTTGTCCTCACCGGGCTGCTCGCTTTCGCCGCGTGGCAAGGCGCCCTGGGAGAGAAGCTCTACGGCGGGGTGTGGACCCTCGGCCCCTGGCAGCTGCATCCCCTCGCGCTGCTTTTCGTGGTCTCGGGCACGTTGATGATCAGCAAGACGCTGCGCATCCCGAAGTTCTAGCGGAATCTATTGCCCCCATACAGCGGAGAAGCACCGAGTCTCACCTTCGCTCGCTATGGCAGAGTCGGGGGACCCTAGGCAATAGGTGCCCTCGTGACCCCAGAAGAAGAAGCGCGCCAGGAAATCGACAAGCAGCTCGCCGCCCGCGGCTGGACGGTCCAGGACCACAAGTCCATGGACCTATCGGTCGGATCGGGTGTTCAACCGATAGCGCAGTGAAATGAGGCAGCACGCCGGTCAGTGGGTCCGCGCGCCTTCGGACCTGAGCGCCTTCTTCACCTCCTCACCATTGGGCTGGATTTTATGATTACCATGATATACTATTGTTTATCATGTATCTCATAAATTACCGGAGCCACTGACATGTCGGTCCTCATAAAGCACACCGGAACCTCGTTCCGCAGCCTCTCGGGTCCCCTTTCGCGCATCGCCAAAGCGCTCGGCGGCGACAAGGACGCGCACGTGCTCGCGATCGAATTCACGCCCGAGCAGCGCCATCTCGAGGGCTCGCTCGTCAAGGCCATCGACCTTTTGGCCTCCATGATCTCCAGCGGGACTACCAAGCGGCAGGAGGAAAGAATCCGCCGCCTCGGCGAGCTTCTCATCGAGGAGGTGGAACTGCCGCCGACAGTGATCAAGGAGGCGACGATGCGGGCGGACACGGTCCGGCACTTGGTCGAGCACGGCAAGTGGCTGACCGCGGCGCAGATCGCAAAGCAGGGCGGCTACAGCCAGAGCAATCCGGCGGCTCCGGCCAACCGATGGAAGCAGGAAGGCAAGGCGTTCGCGGTGAATTTCAAGGGTCAGGACCTGTTCGCCGCCTACCAGTTCGACGAGTCGATGAAGCCGCGCCCGGTGATCGCCGAGGTGCTGGCTGCGCTAGACAAGAAGGATCCGTGGAAAACTGCAGCATGGTTCGGTTCGTCGAACGGCTGGTTGCGAGGACGAAGCCCGCAGGACTGCCTGGACGAGCCCGAAGCGGTGATCCAGGCGGCCAACCACGAAGCCGCCGGCTTCGATGGCTAGCGCGGACTCGTCCTTTCCCGCACCCAGCGACGAACTGCAGGTCCGACTCGTCACATGGACGGCGGGGCGCGAGATACACCGGGTGCATGACAAGAAATACGCGTCCACACGGTTCAATGCCTCGGGACTGGGCAATACCCGCTTCAGCCCCATCGCGGACGCGGCAAGGAAGACCATTCCCACGATTTATGGCGGGAGCACATTCGACTGTGCCGCGATGGAAACTGTGTTCCACGACGTGCCCCATGCCCCCGGCTTCAAGACGTTCGACAAGGACAAGCTGATCGACAAGCGCGCATCGGTCATCAGTCCCGCGCGCGACCTCCAATTGGTGGATCTTTCGAGCAAGGCGCTGCGCAAGCTGGGAATCTCGCGTCTCCAACTTATCGACAGCGATGCCGCCGACTACCCCAATACGCGCCCGTGGGCCGCCACACTGCACGCGCAGTGCCCGAAAGCCGACGGTCTGGTGTGGGTGTCGCGCCAGGACGACGAGGCGCGCGCCCTGATGCTGTTCGGCGAGCGCGTGAAGAAAGGCGACCTTGCCGAGACAAACCCGCCAACGGATATTGCCGACGATCCCGTCCTTTACGGACAGCTTCTCGAACTCGCACAGCGCATCGGCGTAAATGTCGTCTGAGCTGCGCGCGTTATACCTAGAATAAACGAACTTTAGGTATAATCCATCGCATGACTCGCCTGCCCCCCGAAACCCAGACGCTCTACGCCGAACTCTCCGAGCGGCTGCGTGCCCTCGAAGCGGCGCGCTCGTTCGCGACCCTCTCAGGCTCCTTCGCCAAAAAGCAGGTCCGGGAAGGCGACTACTGGTACTTCAAAACCAGCGAAGGCGCAGCCGGCCAAAGGGAATACTTCGTCGGCCCAGACAACCCGGAAACCAAGGCCGTAATGAAGGCCTATGCCGCCAACCGGCCGGAGGCCGAGGAAGCAACGGCACAAATCGAACGCTTGTGCGCAATGCTCCGCCAAGGCGGCGCAATGACCATAGACGTCCCGTCAGCCAGGGTTATCTCGGGACTGGCAAGCGCAGGCGTGTTCCGGGTTGGCGCAGTTTTGGTCGGCACGCACGCGTATGTAGCGCTCGGCAACCTGCTCGGCGTCCGATGGGATTCGGCCCTCCGAACCCAGGACATCGATGTCGCCGCAACACGCATCCTGGAGGTGGCAGTCCCTCAATTCGAAGCCGACCTGCCCAAAGCCCTCGAAGCCTTGAATATGGGCTTCCTGCCCGTACCAGGGCTGGATCCCAGAGTCCCGGAAACCTCCTTTTCCGTACGAGGCCATGCGCTGCGCGTGGACCTCCTCACGCCGGCGCAAGGCGCCCGGACCGGCAAACCGATCCTGATTCCACGTCTGAAGGCAGCCGCCCATCCGCTGGAACTGCTCGACTACGTCCTGGAGACGCCCGTCGCGATCCCACTGCTCAATGGCGGCGCAACCCTGGTCAACGTCCCCGACCCGGCGCGATTCGCAATCCACAAGCTCATCGTCAGCGGACGCAGGCTGGCCTACGAACAGACCAAAGCCGCAAAGGACCGGCAACAAGCAGCCCAGATCCTTTCGGTCGTGTACGAAGACAGGCGAGGCGACCTCAGGCTGGCGGTCAATGCGCTTAAAAAGCGTGCCGCCTCCTGGCGAACGCGACTCAAGCGCGAACTCGCCAAACTCCCGGAGGAACTCAATGAGGCCCGCAGCCTGATCCTCCGAGGCATCGATGACTGATTCCATTCAACTATGAACAACGCGACCCAGCAAATCGTCAACAAGGCCTGGAACTTCGCGCATGTACTGCGCGACGATGGCCTGTCGTACATGGCTTACACCGAGCTGGGCGAAATTTTCAAGAAAGCGCGGCCGAATTAAAAACCTGAACCATGCCCACCACTATCGCCGATCTCGACACCCCCGCCCTGCTCCTCGAGCGGGGTAAGGTCCAAGCCAACGCCGAGCGCCTGCGCTCCCACATCGAATCGCTGGGCTCGAAGCTGCGCCTGCACGTGAAAACCGCCAAGTCGCT
>ENA-ORBV01012741-ORBV01012741.1-microbial-mat-metagenome-genome-assembly--contig:-NODE-12741-length-12913-cov-4.979667_pt1 | contig 12913 bp, 10 predicted proteins | sample MGYA00237777_ERZ505514 | MGnify/ENA primary metagenome ERZ505514 (study PRJEB26160, sample SAMN06269048) | microbial mat metagenome | isolation source: Oligotrophic lake microbial mat | place...
GAACGACTTTCGCACGAGTTTTGTTTTAACGACTTTTTCACATTGTGGGGGGCTGTGTGCATCTACTTTGGCAGTAGCACGTCATCGTAGGCCTTCCAGAAATGAGTGGCGACAGCAAAGACATCCTGTCAGAGTGTTGCTCAGTCACGTTTGGTTTGATTCATGACTGATCTGACTCCAACTCCATGGATAGACAACTTTGCAGTGCACTGCTACCTGGTACCACTCCACTAGCTAGCTAGCACAGCACAGTTGAGGATGTTGCTAATAGCTACTGTACCGGTAGCTATCTGATGCTGTAGAGACCTGCCGGTCCTACCACTACAAGCTAGCTATGCGCACCGGTATGGAATTATCGCACTGTAGCTGCAAATTGTGTGCACCACGTGCTGCCTTGTGGACGGGTGATGAATCAAGATGGAAGTAAATTCCATCCTGCCCAGCATGCGCAGCGTGCACCAACATGACATACCTAGCAACCGGGGCTTCTTTCCTGACTTGGCCACTGAAATTGTTTTTGACTCCATTCTACCGTTTTTTGCTCCTTCATCAACATGACCTTTCCAAGGTCACCATCGTCATCTCCTTTGGTGCCTTGAACTGGTGACATGAAAATACTTCTCGTGCTCTCTCACTCTAGATTTCAGAATGGGTGTGATGAGGAGTAAGATCGGCAATTTTTTGCTGCAGTGCCGGGACAAGTTGTGATAGTGGCATGGAGAGACATTGAATCAGGAACTCCCTCATTTCCTTGTCCTTGTCCACGATATTATTGCTTTGGTTCTGGTCAGCGGGATTGCCGTTTCTAGTAGTAGAACCTGTGTCCGTATCACTGCTGTTCATTTCCTCGGCAACCGTTTCAACAATTATTTCGTTGCCAGCATCTTCATCCTGCACTGGTGCTGGTGGTGCTAGCTCGGCGAGGGACTCAGTTTCATTCTCCTTGTTGTTGGAACATTTCGCCATTTGACAAAGTCGCCTTTTGGGGTTGGATACTTTCTTCCTTTTGTTGGGGGAACTACTGTCAGGACTGACTACGACGTCCTTCATGACACCACGACGAGGCCTTGCTGCATCAGGAGGTTCCTCTCGGCGGGGAATGTTGTGCTTCTTCATAAAGTCACGCAGGGTTTTTTTGGCGAGTTTTGTCTTCTTGGCGTCTTCTTTGCCGGTGGGCTTGACGGCGCGTGTCATCTGCCTCATAAAGTAGCTGTCATAGAAGATACCAGCTTCTTGGTAGAACATCAAAACACGTCGGAGAACTTGTTTGTTGCCGGTATCGACAGCGCTGACAAAGGGATTCCACTTTTCCCTGTCTCCGTCCCAAAGGACATCGGAAAGAGCAAACTTTTCTTTATTTGCAAGATCCTTGTATGTTTGCCAAAACATGTGCATAATCTGTACAAGACAGAGTGGATTGCTTTCATGTTCACAAGCAATGAAAAATGCCGTGTTTTGGCTGTCTTGTCGGCATCTGTCATCCAATTGTTCCTTGGTGCGGCAGCGCTTTACGAGTTCGCGAATTTTGGGGATCTTTTCGTCCATGGGCATGGTTTCATTTTTAACGGCGAGCAACAGCTCACCAGGCAATATAGACCTGGGTGGCGGCATAAATTCCCTATCGTCAATCTCCATGCTGTCCATTGTGTAATTTGGGCTCTGATTGTGGCGTCGGATACTCTTGCTAAGGCTTTGCTACTCTAGAAGTGATTTAGATTCCTCTGTCGACTGTTTCTGGATGTCAGCATAGTGTTGCTAGTAGCTACTGTAGTAGTAGTTCTAATAATTATAATGCAGTGCAGCACATTAGCAGCAGTAGTAGCTCAACAGATCAAAAACGAGTTGTTGCCAGCAATCTATCGATAACCCGATGTTGAAAAAATGAGAATCCATAAGCTTCGTTCGCGCCTTTTTTTTCAAATTCTCTTCCGCCGATCACGAGCCGAGCGGAGATGACAGTCATGCTCACATTTCCTTCCAACAAGCATTCCATCAGTAAGTAGACTTGAGCCTTGCTTTGACCTTTGTCTTGGCAAAGGAGGCAATCTTCTTTTACCTGTAGACTTCTTGGTTTCATTGTTTGTCTTCTTAGTTGGCTGACATTGTCATTGTTGCATTTTCATCCCTTCTTGACTTTCTTGGCCATGTGGGGCTGTGACATGATTCTCTTTTCCACAGCGCACACAGTCCTGATGGTCAAGGGGCCCTCCTTTTCTACTAGAAATCCCTTCATTTTGTTGTTGTTGTTGTTGCAACAGAATGGGGAGGGGACCAAAAGGATGTGCTGAAAGATGAAGGTGACAATCACAGCAGTTGGTGCCCTTTTGGTGCAGCCCAGATCTGTAAGCATCATGATTTGGGCAGGCTTCTAGCCTGGCAGCAACAACAATGAGTGGTTGGCCATGCTGATGAACTTCAAGAAAGCTTGCCCCCACTGTTTATTTCTTTCTCCAGTTTGGGTGAGAGAATGAGCATTGCCCAAGGTCTCTGACATGTTCCATGAGACCCCGGGGCATCATGTTCACAACACATGATGACTGTGGATCATGAGTCATCACCAACAGAGTTTGGAAAGTCTTTTGGTGGCTACCACAACAGGTAAAGCTTGCAAATTTTCCTGAAAGATGCCCTGCGGGCTGATATGCCCTTGACCAGCTTCACATAACAACAATTAAGTCTGTTCAGTTGACATGTTGTTTGTGTTTGAGTCTAACCTTCCATCAATTCCTGTAACTTTTCCAACGTCTTCTGATCTTGGTTGTCTTGATGTAATCAAACAACAGATTTATTTTGTCATCATGATCCTTTATTATTAATTTTGTCTCTTTTTTTCAATTGTTACTCATTGCAATGCTTCAAAAGCCATTTGTAGGCCTCTTCATCTATGATGTTGTTACACAACAGAGTTCACTGCCTGTTTTGAATAGATGAGATCAGTTTTTCTTCTTGGGTTCCCTCTTTTTATCTCATTCATTCTAAGAGATGCTCTGCACCTATGAAAGCATGGGATGCAACAGTAAAAACCTAGCGGTTCCTTCACTGTAGCCATGTTTATAGAAATTGTATCATTCTGCTACTTGATCTTTCTGGTCCCCTCTAGAGATGGGGTAACTGTCAGGTGGGGTCACAAATTGGTCCCTATTGTGGGCTCTAATCTTGCTCCTTGATCACTGATCAACACCACCACCAACCCACCCCACCGTGTCTTTTGCAGGAATCAGCTTTTGGAGTCTCCATTCACTCTCTTCTAGAGAGCCTACAACAATAGGCTTTTGACTTCCTTTTCTCCCTTTGCATTGACTGTTCTCTGGAAAAAAAAATTGCGCCTTGCCACTCCTTGGTAGTGCTAGAAGTAGCTTCTTCACTTTTTCTGGTCTGTACAAAGGGCCGCTTGGGCTGAGCATCTAGCTAGTTACTCAGCCCACGGAAGTAAAAAGCAGCGGTGGCGGCGGTAGTGGTGACTATGACTAAGACAAGACAAGACATTCACCTTCCTCCCTTTGAGCCATGCACATGTATCTCTAAACCATGCACTAACATGTGTCTTTTCCTGGCGGACCATTTTTTTACTTCCAGCCACTGGTGTCTATAAATATTGTGCCTAGCTAGTAGCAGTAAGAATGACTTTAGCAATAGATCAAAAAACTGTAGAGCTTGTACAGCCTACTGCTATCACCTTCCACCATTAAAAAAACAAAGGCACAATCATGAAGAAAATGAGTTTGTGGATTCGAGAAAAAAATGGGATCGGCTCGTCCATTGTTGTAGACTGTTAGTTCGTTGTAACTACTAGTATAGCTGACATGACATCCTGTTGGATCTACAGAGAATGATAAAAGCCATCCTTTCGTCTTTTTTCTTGGTGGCACTTAGAGTAGCTAGTTAGCTAGATAGTAGTATTCTATATAATCATTTCGTTATTCGTTAGCTGTATGTATGTCCCTCTTGGTTCTTTATAAATAAAATTCCGACACGGGTTGCCATTCTCGAACTCCCGATACCGATACCGGATCAATGGAATACAAGGCGACGCGATTCGCGGTAAACTTGAGCGGCAATAGGTGGCCGCCAAGCAATTCATCCGAAGCGACATCCTCCACTTGATCGGTGGGATAATCATTGGTATACAAGACGGACATGTGTGGATTGTGACAATATTTGGCGACATCGTCGTCCATGTTGAGGGCACGACGAGAGGCTTGACAAATCCGTTCAAAACTTTGGGAAATTTTCATTTTTAGAATGAAGGCTTGCGTCCAGACCACATTGTGATCATGATCCAAGGAGGTTTGTGGAAATGTTTCAAACGGGCATTCAATGCCGTCTTTTAAATCGTCTTGTTGTAGTAATTCATCTTGAATGGCTTGCGCGACCTTATGCAATTCGTCTTTATTGGCCACGACGCCTCCCCAGGTAATGGTAATGTGTGGCAAAAAGGGAGTACTGGAATCGGGTTGTAATCGGGACAATTCCTTTATGAGGGGTGACAGTTGATCGACTTGTTCGGGCGGCGGAATCAACCAAAGAGAAATGGGCAAGGGTTCGACACGATGGTTGGGCCATGTAAAATACGAGGACAACAAATCCCTCCAAGTCAAGACGTCATCGCTGCTAATGTTTTTGCTGCTTGGTTGTGTACACGTCATGATGCCCAACCATACCACGACCAGAGAAACGACTAGAGCGACCGCGTAGACCATGGGCCGTCCTCCTCTCCAGGCTGTCCTTACATGCTCCTGGTTCTGGTGCACCAATAAGACATTGCGTTCCTCTTCCTCCTTATCGGAGGTATTTGAAAATCTCATCAACTCGGAGGATGGTGGTGGTGGTGGTGGAGGTAGTGTCCCATAACTTGTGTTGGCCAATGCAATTGGATCCATGCTTGTACTGTAGATGAAGGACACGCCGTTGAACTCTAGCTAGTAGCTAGACTCTCTCTTTATGATGATTTCGATTCGATTCGAACCAAAATAACCACCAATGTTTCACAAGGCAATGATACTACTCGTAGCGGCAAGACCCAAGAGAGTGAGTAGGATTCGCTCGCTACTATAGCTACTACGTAGCAACTAGTTAGCTGCTGTGACAGCTGTGGCACATGCAACTTGATGGAACAAGTCAGTGATGCAGATGTACTACAGTTGATGAGTACCAGGTACTGCTTAATTCTGTGAGACGTGTTGAAATAAGAGGATCTTTGATCCTCTTTTCCATGGTTCCGTTTGCGTTGACCAACCTTCCGAGAAAGCTGCGAGGTCGTCGTCTCAATAGGATGAGGACATTGTGAAACCAACCATATGTTCTTGCCTCCCCGTGCGCGAAATCATTGTGACGTCTCAAACGTGACACAAGAATGCTTTTATTCGGCGACAACGGTTGCAGCAATAATGGCATCGGAGGATCGGAGAAGCAGTAACACCAGCTAGTAGTAGCTAGTTGTAGTAACAACAACGAAGCCCAACCCCAACTTAACTACTATCATCACAAACCAGTAGCTTCTACCTTATCTGTACTTGACGACAAGATGCTCTTTGGATTTGGAAAGCGACGAGACAATGGTGATATTCCATTTTCGTCGTCTTCGTTGTCTCAAAGAAATCAAGATGACAACAGTCAGCATCCATCGGAGGGTGGACACACGCCACCCCTCTCTCCGCGAGGACCACCGCCCACGCATCCCATGTACACGAATTCTCCCATGAATTCGCCGTACCGCCAACAAGTCTTGACCGCCGCGTCCATTGCTGCTGCTGCGGCAGCTACCGACAATTTGGCCATTCCCGACATTCATATTTTCAATCCTGTCGCAGCAGCTGCACCGGCCGCAGGAGGAGAAGAGGAAACGAAGGGACAGGAAGACGAAGATAGGATCAATACGGGACCTTCCGCAGAATCTTATGGTTCCTATGGTACCGCGGAGGATAGTCCATGGGAAGAGCAAGAAGAGCAGCAGCAGCAACAACCGTATGCTACACACGGAGAAGAAGAAGAAGAACCCTATTGCCAAGAAGACCCAGAACCCCTCAAGCCGGTCATGTCCTATGAATCCGCAGACTTTTCTCCTGCTTCTCTCGAGAGCCTTGAAGGAGGTTACAATGAAGAAGGAGGAGGAGCCACTACTACTGCCTATTATTATGAGGACCACCGTGACTCGAGTCCTCCCGTGGACAATTATGATGCCCAACAACAATATCAACAAACCGCTCCACCACCAGCATCCTCCTCGATCGATGCTGCTAGGGCCAACAATAGCCGTCTGACGCCCTACTCGACACCCCGTACCCGAACTCCAACGTCCTCCTTATCGACGACAGGAGGACGGATGAGTCGCTTTCGGACTCCCAACACGAGTCTTCGTATCCGCCTCTTGGGGAGACACGAGGATGATGCCATGATTACCCCCACCACGGCTAGTCCGAAATCCACGACCTACGAAGAAATCTTTACACCCCAATTCAAAGAAATTCATTCCAAAACCGTCAAGCGTCGTCAAAATCGACAACAAAATATGCAAGATTTGGAACGACGCTTGGCGTCCATCTTTTCGGGATTGGCCAATAACGTCATGGATCGGGAACGCGACCAAGCGGCCTTTTTGAAGGATCATGTCTGTAAACCCATGGAAGCCGCCTCGGAACGATTGGCCTGGGAAAAGGATTATCGGACATCCCCGTATTATAACAACAACAACAAAAACAGTGCTGCTACTGCTGGTAGTAGTGACGGTATGAACCCTCGTCATTGGATGACCTTGACCACGCGCTTGTCACGCCTCGATACGGACATGACCCATCATGTCCATGTCGATTGTCCTGCCTTGATGCGGGATCACTTGGAGGCCCCGCACAGTGTCTTGTCGCAAGAACTGTTGCCCGCCTACGAAACGGAACTTCGCCAGGGCGATGCGTCCGAAAAGGCCGCCTTGCGAGCCTTTGAAGGCGTGGCGGCCACGGCCCGACGCCGGTATCACGAAGAACGAGCCTCGCGGGCGGCGGCCTTTTCCGTCATTCAATTGCAGCTCGCCAAGGAAGCCAAATTGGAAAGCGATCCCGCCCGCATCGAAGAGGCCATTGGCAAAGTCCGGGCCTTGCGGGCCCAACTGGAACAAGAACGCGTCGAACGGAAGATGCGCGACGAATCGCTCAAAACGAAAATTGAAGAAGAAACCATGAGTATGAAACGAGCACTCTTGGAATCGTCGGGAGGGGATGAATTATGGGCCGGTGAGCAACAACAAGAGATTATGAGTGCTGCCGATAGTGTTCGAAGGACCATTGCGTATCATTAAGATTGGAAACGAAAACGATATTGGAGGGATGGATAATTATGTATGGAACGTAGGGGTAGCGAAATCCACAAGCCCGTCAAAGTAAGGCCAGGTAAGCTCAACGTTTGGCCATTGTTTGCATTGGCAGGCTTGTGGTATTATGGAATAACACTAAATAAAGAAAACTACCAGTTGATTGTAACACAATCCATTATTTTATTCTTCCTACAGATAGCTTACTACAAGTCGTACTTCAGTGGCTACCAGAAGACAATTTCTTTCACACATGACCAAATACGCGGCAACAACAAATAAAATGAGACTTTCCAGATCCTGCATCCTTCCTAGACATTCTCGACCAACAACTTCTTCTTGAGGTCGTTTTCTTTTTCCTCCTCTTTCTCGCCAGCGTCCTTTTTGGCTTTGTAGTACTTGGTAATCAACGCCGCGGCCAAAACCATCATCAAAGCAGGAGCAAAGGAGGGTCCAAGGAAGACGGTTTCCACAAGATTGAAAAAACCAAAAATGATAAAAGCGGGAACGCCAAAGACAAAGATCTGGACCAAGTTGGGCTGCAATTCAACAACTTCCGCCAAAGCGCGACCAGTCAAAAGCCAGGGAAGGATACCACTCTCCTGTTCGTCTTCCTTGTGTGCGGTCAAAAGTTCATCACCGTTGCTGCAATATCCAGACGAGACTCCCATGCAAAGCATGCGGAAGGGTGACATCCACCAGTGGGAAAGGGTTTGTTCGGGCATGGACAAGAAGGCAAAGAACCAGCTGGAGTGACCAACCACACCGGGGGCCTTGTCCGAAATGGAGATGTAGTTGGAGGCAATCACATCATTGACGACAATTTTTCCATTGGGGGTGAGAGGCATGTACAAGCCTGTCTTCTTGGTGGTTTTGACCATGGTGACGACCATAGGCTCGTCCTTTTGAGCATGCAACAAGTGGCTTCCAACCTGAATGTTGTCGGCACGAGTAGCCTGGAGGCGACCTGCAATGTTATAGGCCATGACCATGTGGTTTCCAGTCATCTCCAATGGATCTTCGGCCTCATTCGTGTAGATTTGAACGAAGTCTGTTTCGACATCAGGCTTGCGGTGTCCGAAGCTGTACACGGGCTGGAAGGTATTTTTGTCCGTCAAAACCTTGTCGCCGAGCTTGAGGTCGGCCATGGCCACATCTCCCTTGCCTTGAACTTGAACGATCGTCGATCCGGAGAAGCAGCCATCCTTTTTGACGCCATCGATGGTCAAATCACTTCCATCATCCGTGCTGTCGAGCACATGAGCAAGGTATAGTTAGGTACATTGTGCATGGCATACTTGAAATCCAAATCAGCCTGCGATAGACGTACCAGTAGCAAGCAAGAGCCATTTCCTGGAACGCGGCCGAAGTTTCGACCGCCCAGCTGCGGTGGCGGGTAAGCAGAAGAATCGGTGTGTGGTGTTAGGAAATACAACTGAACATGATTCATCATAGACGACAACACAGCAACGTGGTGCATTTTCGCATTTACTCGACCTACTTGAGACTTGTACTTTCAGTGGTCACCATCCACTTTGTTGACATGGTGCAATCCGTTTGGGTTTCGGCGTCAGCGTCACCAGCATCTGTGCTGTAGGTCACTGTGGTCGACCCACCCGAAATGCACCCAAGGTGGCATTCCACGCGAGCACCAACAACCGCCTTGAAGTTGGCTTCCGTGCCGCTTTCAGATAGCGAGGCACCTGATCCGAAATACTTGACCATGTTACATCCAAGGAGTCTGCCCTCGCCGCCTCCAGGCTGAGCATGCGTCATGGCAAGGGGGAGCATGAGTGTCGAAAATGCGGTAGAGAGCTTCATGATTCTGGATTTCGTTTTCTTGGTTTTGTAAATCGGACGAAATATCTTTTTGTGAGCTTTATCAGAATCCAAAATTACAAACTCCCGGAGACTCAATCCTCGCGGCGTATCTTTTGCGAATGATTGTTCTCTGAAAGGCGAGCAGGGCAATCAAGCCACTGCCGGATCTTTCTTTTGGCAGGCACGGATACCGATATCGTTGATCGTAAGATTTTCGAATTGCTGACATCACAATGTACATTGCACTGTTTACCCTGGATAGTTGTTTAGCTCGATTTCAGCCACCCCAGTTAGTTTGGGTCCTGCTATATTTTTGAGTTTTTGTTTTGGCAAGAATGAAGCATTTCACTTGACCGCTTCGCTTACTTCGGTAGGTCACATAAAAGTACATCCCCGTGTATAGCAAACCTGATATTAATGAAGATGCTATCTATTTAGGTAGATAGACAATAGCATAGCTTCGATAGTTTAATAAATAGCATTCACTCGACTGCATCGCACTCTGCGGTCGCGCATTCGGCTAACTAGCTAACCGTCTGGCCTTCGTACGGCATTCCTTCTTTCAAATTATGGCGCGAACAGTCTGCGCGAACGGATGTCGTAGCAACAGTCTGTCCTTCGTATGGTGTGATCTTCTTGCAAATTTATGGCGCGAACGGGTCCACACGTAACACGGATCCCTGCGTAAACTAACTAGCGTGGCTCGTTGAGTGTCTATTCATCCACGCTTGGCAAGCTACTGTATTCGTGGAGGTCTCTCATGCTTGTTCGACCCGTTACCGTGCTAACTTGCTCGTACTCCAGCTTGTTGTACGTCGTACTCAGTTGGGGAAACAGTCCTGCGAAAGTGCTAGTCGCAAGTTGGCCTTTGCCACTAAGGTCTTTCCTCTAGAGTCGAGCGAATCGGATCCTCCCGTTACTTTTCTTTTAGCTTGCCGTCCAGACTTGAGAGGTTATTCTCGGATCCATCTTTCGGATTCTTGCTTGCTTCGAAGGCGAGTGGTCTGCCTCGTGGTCTGGTTGAAGGGATGGTGTGCGGCCAACAAAATTAGCAGCTGCAAAGATGGAAGCAGAAGGTAATGGAGACTAAGTTTGGTAGATATAAAATCTTATTGATCTACTTGTCCGCACATGCGAAAATGCACCATTGAGGGCTGTGAGGTCAATTGAGTCACGAGAGTGCCCCAATGACTGTAACTAGCTAGCATTAAGCTTGTTCTTCCTTAAAGTGCCACTCTTAGGTAAGCTCGTTCTTACCTACACTAGCTAGCTCGTCTCATTGAGGCATAGCTCGTAAAGCCAACAAATTCTCGATGGAGGCCACTCTCGGAAAGGCACAAAAATCTTTTTCAATATTCTTCCCATCTAGTCAACTCCAAGCTTCACCTAAAAACAAAGTGAACTGTAGCACTACTAGCTAGAGACACCTCATATGTAAATCCTACACTTCCCTTACACATTTAGCGTTTTGTTACATTACTCACTCTCCTCGCCACCGCCCTCAATAATGGTGGAGACCAAATCATCCTGCACTGGCTGATAATGTGAGAATTCGGACGTAAATTGAGCTTCGCCTCCGGATGCTGCCCGCAAACTATCCGCCACCTCACCCAAGCATGCCGTAGGGAGCACGGCCTGCATTTCCAACATGGCTCCATTCTCACTGGCGGGAGCAGAACTCATGACGTATCCATCTTGACGAGACACAATCGTATTGACATCACCTTGCCATTTGGGGTCCATAAAAAATGTGACCAATTCCATGGGCTGCAACAAACGCGACTTGCCTCGTTCCAGTGCAGCCTTGACTGCCTGTTTTCCAGCCGACTGAAAGGCAACATCTTTGGAATCGACGGAATGCATTTTCCCATCGACCAAAGTGACACGAACATCCGTGACGGGAAATCCACCCAACGGACCACCTGCTTGCAATTGTTCACGAACGCCCTTTTCAACACTGGCGATGAAGGGTTTCGAAATGACGCCACCTTTAATTTTGGACACAAATTCAATGCCCACTCCTTCCTCCAACGGTTCCATATCGATAACGCAAACACCAAACTGTCCGGATCCACCCGATTGCTTCTTGTGTTTGCCTTCAACATTTTTCACCGCCTTGACCAAGGTTTCACGATAGGGCACGGGTGGCCGACCAAATTCCACATGCAAATCGTACCGATCTTCGAGTCGAAAGGCCAGCAACTGCAAATGTTCGACCGACATGGCATGCACCAGTAGCTTGCCCGACATGGGATCGGTTTCCACTCGCAAGGCCAAATCTTCGCGGGCCAAACTCCGAAGGGCCGTCAAGAGTCTGTCGTCGTTTTGGGCACCACCACCTTTTTTATGCTTGGGATGTTTCTTGTCAATATCGGTACCAGTACTGCTGCTGCTACCACTGCTAAGAGTAATTGTGGCCGATGTCATGAGAGCAACATCTTCCACGGGACGACTGAGAGACGTAAAGACTCCGGCTTCGGTTTCCCACAAAATTTCCGACCGTTCGTCTTCGACGGCTTGAGGGACACTGAGAATATCATTGGCGCGGACGGTTTCGGGTAATTTGGGAATGGCAATGACATCCCCAGGCACAATGGAAACTCCATCCTGTAAGGAAATCTTGTCCTTGCCGCTTAACGTAAAGGATGTCGAGACAGATGGTAATTTGAATTTTTCTTCCGTTCGAAGATTCACCACTTCTTGTGGCAGGGATGCAAACTTGTCTCCTTCTTTCTGTAGATCATTGGAGATCACACGCAATATTGATAAACTTCCAAAAGCCGTCATGGTGGTATGCAAGACACGAGCACAAAACCCTGCTTCTACACCTGGTTGTTTGACATCGCATTTGGCCGCTTCTTGTTCACAGGCTTGTCGAATGGCTTCATCTCGGATATCAATAGGACTGGGCAAGACCCCCACCATGACATCCATAAGTTCCGTCACACCTTTATTTTGTTCGGCCGAAGTATACACCAAGGGAACCACCTTGCGTTGCAAGACTGCCGATTTTAATCCCTTGATTACGTCGGATTCACGAATGGTCCCTTCTTCCAAATATTCCACCAACAAGTCATCATTGGTCATGGCCACGGCTTCTTCCAATTTGGTCCAAGCGGTATGAAACATATCTTGGACATTCGCCGCGACGGCAGCATTTTTGACGAGACTTCCTTCCTCATTCAATACCAACAAGGAATGCACCTTCCATTCCTCTTCTCCCTGACCTTGCAGTACTTGCAATGGCAAGGGTTCGACTCCTAACGAGTCTTGAATTTCCTCCAAGACTTGCTCCAAGTCCAAAAAGGGTCGATCCAATTTGGTCAAGGCCAACAAGGTGGGCACATTTAAATCGCACACGTGTTGCCAGGCACTCATCGTACCGGCTTGGACGGAATCGGCGGCCGAAATGACCAAAACCGAAGCATCGGCCCCTTCCAAACTCGCCACCGCATCGGCAGGAAAATCCCCCCAGGGTGTATCCGTCATGGCCAATAAATAGTGGGTCGCGTGGACACATTTGCAAAAGTGCGAAAAGACCGAATGAGCGCGGGCGGCTTCGGCGGCGTCCGAATCCAAGACATGCCCATGGATGGCGCTCGGTGGTTTGTTGAGCACATGGTCGTCGTACAACATCCATTCCAAGAGCGATGTTTTTCCATGATGAGAGTGTCCCACAAAAGCCACATTGCGAATGAAACTTATTAAAAAGAAAAAATTAAAGCATGTGAAACATGCCATATAAAAAGAGGTTGTAAAGTTAGAATATGTATGCTTTCTTTTGCCGTATAG
>ENA-ORBV01012743-ORBV01012743.1-microbial-mat-metagenome-genome-assembly--contig:-NODE-12743-length-12911-cov-18.371435_pt1 | contig 12911 bp, 9 predicted proteins | sample MGYA00237777_ERZ505514 | MGnify/ENA primary metagenome ERZ505514 (study PRJEB26160, sample SAMN06269048) | microbial mat metagenome | isolation source: Oligotrophic lake microbial mat | place...
TCGCCTCGGCCGGCTGGGCCCCGCGATCGAGCAGACGAGGTCCTGGATCGGCCGATCATTCACGACGAGCCGGAACAGGTATCCGCCGGGCTTCGCGAGGGGGAGCCCCCCGGGCAGGTTCAGCGCCATCTCGACGCGGGCCAGCGGGTCACGCACGACGATCGCCTGCGCCGCCCGCGTCTCCCCCACCGACGACTCGTCGTCCGCGCGCAGGACCTGGATGAGCAGCGTGTACGAGCCGTTGAGGTTGGTGAGGTTCAGGTAGATCGCGAACGGGCCGTGCGCCGCGGGGAACTGCTTCGCGTGGATGCGGTCGAACACGCCGAGCAACGTGAACTTGCCCGTCGCGGGGTCGCGGTGCGCGTAGTCACACAGCAACATGGCGCAGACCTTCGGGTCCTCGGGCCAGGCACGGCGGGCGTCGGATTCCATCGAGAAAGGGTACCCCCGTCGAGCGGGCCTCGCGCCCCGGAACCCCGGAGCGGCCATGGGCATGGCCTCGGGCTTCTTCACCAGCACCAGCCCCTCGACGCTGGTGACCTTCGCCGTCGCCCTCTTCGTCCTGGGCGCCCTGATCAACCTCATCGGCGGCTTCTTCAGCATCGCGGTGCTCAGCAACATCCTTCGATTCATCTCGAGCCTGTGCGATCAGTTGGGCCTCGTGCTCCTGCTCGTCGGTGCGGCCCGCTTCATCGCCGACGCGTTCCGGTCCCGCTGAGGCCAGCCTGAATGACTCCCGCGCGAAAAGAATCAAGGCCGCCCTCCCCACGAGAGGGAGGGCGGCCTGCGATATTTCATTGGCCCGAGCTGCCGATCGACCCCCCTCGGCTCACCGCCGACGGCGACCCGCAACAAGGCCGGTCATGCCCAGCAGGGCCAGCGAGCCGGGGGTCGGCACCGCCTCCCAGCCCCACCGCATCCCGGTGCGGTACAGCGTCACCGCGCCGGGTGAGCCCGCCGCCGGGCCGGTCGCCAGGAACAGTTCCGCATCCCAGTAGTGGTACTGCGTCAGGTTCTGCGTGCGACCGGGGAAGTCGTAGAACTCGCGATTGGTCGCGGCCCCGAGGTGGTCGTAGTACGGGCTGGTCGAGCCCAGGTTGTCCACCTTCAAGTCCAGGTTGCCATATCCCGTCGCCAGGTTGTGATTGTTGCGGATCACCTGGATCCAGTGAACGTTGGCCGTGGGGTCGGCCCCGGCAGGGACGTACTCGACATGGAACTCCGCGCCGATGCGGGTCGCGGTCCCCTGCACGTCGTACGTGCGGATCTTGAGGCTGTTGTCGGTCAGCGTGTTCACGGCCGATTGGAACGTCCAGCCCGAAGCCCCGGCCCAGGTGTTCAGGGTCGTAAAGAAGAACTCGCCGGCCGTGTTGTTGATCTCGGTCACCTTCTCGGGGCGGAGCCACGCCTGGTAGTCGGTGCCCCCGATGTTGTAGGTGTCGGTCCGGTCGTACACGCCGCTGGTCGTGGGCGTGCCGTTGGCGAAGTTGATCACGCGGCTGGCGTACGCCTCCTGCACCGGCCCGGCCAAGGCGGCGGGGGCGAGCAGGCAGGCGATGCCTGCGGCAACCAGGAACAAGACGGGGCGGACGGCGGTGCGGTTCGTGCGAGCGTTCATCGGGGCCTCCTGTGTGTTGGATGAGTCTCCACCCGGAGGAACGCGGGCTGCCGCCCGGACTCACGCGCGAATGCAAAGCCAGATGCAGAACGCGGCGTGAGCAAAGACGGCGAGGAGATGCGGAGGATGCGGACAAGAGCGTGGGACCGGAGCCTGGCGACGGATCGTGCTTGAACGCGAAGGACGCACAGGGCGCGAAGCCGGGACGAGGAGTCCGAGCAGCCCCCGGCCGATCTCCCGCCTCAACCCCCCTTGCCTACTTCGCGTACTTCCCGTACTTTGCGTACGTTGCGTTCACACGATCCCACGTCCGGCGTCCTCATCCCGCCCATCTGCCTGTCTCCGCGTCCCTGGGCGTCCGGCTTCACGTCCGCCGCGTTCTCCCCCCTTCGCCCTTCGACTCCTTGGCGACCTGCGGGTTCCCACCGAGCGACCCAGGGCTCACGGCGCGTGCTGACGCCCGCGGCTCTGATGGCCTTACCATCCTGCCCCTATGCCCGATCCGCGCAGCATCGAGCACCCCCCCAAGCCCGGCGAGCCGGACCCCGAGCTCGACCGTCGCCGCCGGTCCGCGCTCCTGCGCGTGCTGCCCGACTTCGTCATCATCGGCGCCATGAAGGCCGGCACCACCTCCCTTTACCAGTACCTCTGCAAGCACCCGCTCGTCCACCGGGCCCGCCGCAAAGAGGTCCACTACTTCGACATCAACACCCACCGCGGCCTGCCGTGGTACCGCGCCCACTTCCCCACGCACTGGGCGATGCTCCGCGCCAATCTGGCGGCGATCGGTCGCGGCCAGCCCCGCACCATCACCGGCGAGGCCAGCCCCTACTACCTCTTCCACCCCCAGGCGGCCGCCCGCTGCCGGCGCGTTCTGCCCCACGCCAAGATCATCGTCATGCTCCGCGATCCCGCGCAGCGCGCGTACTCCCACTTCCAGCACAACGCGCGCCAGGGCATCGAGACGCTCACCTTTGAGGACGCGCTCCAGGCCGAGCCCGACCGCACGCGGGCCGCCATGACCCGCATGCGGCGCGACCCCGGGTTCGACAGCGTCAAGGTCCAGCACTTCACCTACGCCGCCCGCGGGCGGTACGCGCGACAACTCGAGCGATGGCTCGAAGAATACCCGCGCGAGCAGGTGCTGGTCATCAAGAGCGAGCCCTTCTTCGAGAACCCGACGGAAGAGTACGAACGCACGCTGCGGTTCTTGGGGCTCCCGCCCGCGGGCGAGACCCCGTTCGCGGTCCACAACGACGGCGGCGAGTACCAGCCCATGAGCCCCGCGACCCGCGACATGCTCCGCGAGAAGTTCGCCGAGCCCAACCGCCGACTGGGCCTGCTGCTGGGCGAGCCGGCGTGGTGGTGAACACAGCCGCGTGCGCGAGCACGCGGAGGATCGTCGGACCTCCGGTCATCGAGCCGGCAACGAGTCAACCACACGGGCGCGCCACGCCGCGTCGACATCGCCCGTCTTTAGCCATCGCTCCATGGCCCGCGTCAGCGCGACCAGAACCTCGACCCGCGCCCTCGCGCTCCCGAGCATCCGCAGGCTCGTGCCCGTGTCGCGCAACGCCTCAGGAAAGTCATGGGCCACCTGCCCCACGTTGATCCCGACCCCGATCAGCCCAACTCCGCCGCCCTGCTCAATCAGCACACCAGCCAACTTCTTTCGCGCTCCCACCTCCCCCACCGTCACCACGTCGTTGGGCGCCTTGATCCCCAGCCGCCCGCCGACTCCCAGCATCGCGTCGCACGCCTCCAGTGCCGCCAATCCCGCCGCCATGGAGAGTCGCCGGCTGTCCCCCGCCCCGACCACATACGTCACCGCGACCCCCAGACCCGCGCCCTGTTCCCACACCCGCCCATGCTGCCCGCGCCCGCCCGTCTGCACGCCCGCGGTCAGAATCAGCCCGGGCTGCCCCGCCGCCGCGCCCCGGGCCGCGTCCTGCGTCGAGCCCGTCTCGCGCAGCACGCGCACGCGACGGAACAACCCCGACCCCTCGATCGCGGCCTCCAGCACATCAGTCCAGGTTGCCAGCCCATCGTGCTCCACGCGGGATCGAAGCCCGCCGCGGCCCCCGGTCAACCCCGCGCGTGCTCACGCCCGCGGCTCGGTCCGCCGTTCCACCCCCAGCGCCAGCAGCGTGTGCAGCACCGGATACCTGACCGTCGCCCGATACACCTCGAACCCCGCCCCGGCACACCCGCACTGGCCCAGCACGCTCATCACCGCCTCGGCGTGCCGCGGCGCGCCGGGAACCTCGGGCATCGAACCGCGGAACTCGCCCAGCCGTTCAAGAGTCTCCCGCTGCGCCAGCAGGTCGGCCTCGCGCCGCTCAAACACATGCTCCGGGTGGTACCGCCTTCCGTAGAACGCCGCCCGCGCCGTGCCCGGGTTCGACCATCCCGCGGGGATGAGCAGGTCGAATACCACGGTCTCCACCGCGATACAGAAGATGTTGTTGACCTCGAACCGCGCCAGCGTCTCGGGCCGGACCTCGCCCAGCGTCTGGCTCGTGTACAGGGTCGTCGCCCCAGGCTTGCCCACCGCAGGCAAAGACAACTCGGTCTCCATCCGCGCCCCGACGCCGGGGCGCGGCGTGACCCTTGGCAAGGGCCTGCTGCAGAACTCCTCGTGCAGCGTGAACGCCGGAACGACCTCCGCCGTCCCGTCGGCCCGCGTCGCCCCGCTGGGCCTGGCCCACGACACGATCGCGGCGTGCGAGTCCGCCCGCATCTGCTCCAGCCCGATATGGGCCGATAGCGCCAGTTCACCCCGGGCCGCGCTCGGATCGCTCGACGGCGGCAAAAAGATGCTGCTGCGGACGAACTGCCGCATCCGCAGGCCCCAGACCTGAGCGTTGCCGCGGTACAGCGAGCGCCGCAGGCGCACCTCCTCCTGCTCATCGCCCTCGCCCGAGACGCTGCGGACCATCGAGGCCAGCGCCTCCCGATCGCCCGCTTGCGCCGCCGCGAACGCGTCGAACTGCTCGAACGCGCCGCGGACCCGGGCCAGCAACTCCTCGGGAACCTGCTGGCGTGACGCCGCGCTCAGCAGCCGCGCCACCGACCGCGGCGCCGGCACCTTGGCCACCTCCGCCGGCGTACGCGACCGCGCCAGGCGAAACACCTGCCACGCCAGCTTCTTGTCCAGTTCCAGCGCCCGCTCGACATCCACCGCCCGCTCAATCGGGCCCGGGAGGGCCGACAGCAGATCCGACAGGGCGGCCCGAAGCGTCTCCATCGCCTCCCGAGCGGCCAGGCCGAACGACGTTGCCGGAATCTTCGCCGGAATCTGCGGGGAACTGGGCATCAGCAACCCTGAGCATACCCGCCAGCGTCGTCCGGTGTCAAAAAGTTTCTGAAACCTGTTGACGCGCCCCCCAACCTCTGGTATCCATGTCGTTCTCGGGGCTTGGTCGCCTCAACTCTCCATGGAGGAAATCAGCATGCGCGTGTTCTCTCGCGGTCGCTTGGCGTGCGTCGTCGTCTCGCCCCTGGTCATGGCCGGCCTGTGCGGCCAGGCCACCGCTCAATGCCCGACGAACTGGACCCTGCGTTCACTGGGCCAGCCCACCGTCACCACCGATCCCCTCAACCGGCAGAACTCCGCCGCCGTGTACGACTCGACTCGAAAGGTCGTGTTCGTCTACGGCGGCTTCTGGAACGCCGTGGGCGCCTACGGCGACTCCTGGGCCTGGGACGGCTCGGCCTGGACTCAGGTCGCGACCACCGGCCCCAGCCCCCGCAGCGCCCACTCCATGGCCTTTGACTCCACCCGCGGCGTCGTCGTCCTCTTCGGAGGCAACGCCGGCGGAGCGCTGGCCGACACCTGGGAGTGGGACGGCACGTCCTGGACCCAGGTCTTCCCCGCCGCCTCCCCCGCCGGTCGCTTCAACCACGCCATGGCCTTTGACCCCGATCGCGGCGTCATCGTTCTCACCGGCGGCTTCTCCACCGTTCGCTACAACGACACCTGGGAGTACGACGGAGTCACTTGGGTTCAGCGCACAGGAACCACCTACGGCGGGCGCAACGGCCACGGCATGGCCTACGACGAGTCACGCAACACCATGGTCATCTTCGGCGGGTTCAACGGCACGCGACTCAGCGACACCCGCGAGTACAACGCCACGACCGGCAACTGGTCCACAAGCCCCGCCACCGGACCCGTCGGTCGCCAGTACTCGCCGCTCGCCTACGACTCCGACCAGGGCTTCATCATGCTCCACGGCGGGCAGTCCGGATCGGGCTCGCTCGAAACCCATCGCGAGTGGGACACCTGGGCCTACAACGGCACCGCGTGGACCCAGGTCGGCACCGACCAGGTCCCACGCCGCGACCAGCACCTCACCGTCTACGACCGCGCCCGCACGCAGCTGCTGGTCTTCGGCGGCTACCAGGGCGCGTCCTGGGGCGGAACCGTCGGCGATACCTGGACGACCCAGTGCGCCGCCCAGTGCGACCCCGACCTGACCACCACCGCGATCGTCGGCTCGCCGGGCTACGGCGTTCCCAACGGCACGCTCAACAACGACGACTTCTTCTACTACCTCGCCCAGTTCGCCGTTGGCAACGCGGCGGTTGCCGACCTGACGACCACCGCCATCCCGGGCTCACCCGGCTACGGCATCCCCAACGGCGTGATCAACAACGACGACTTCTTCTACTACCTCTCGATCTTCGCCGCCGGTTGCTGAGCGACCAACCGCCCGCGGGACCGGTCGCCCACCATGCGACCTTCCGTGGGTGCGGAACGCGCCCACGACAACCTGCCTCAACAGCCAATCAAACCCAAGGGGGCGGGCCTCACGGCCCGCTGCTTTTTTCTTTCCCCGAGAGTGCCCGCACCACCCACCGTTCACCCCATGTCGCCCCGCACGCCCGCGCGAATGCCCAAACCATCCTCACGATTCGCCGGCTGTCTGCGCCATGACCGCCCGGGTGTTCCGGGCAGTCGTGGTGTCGTGCGGGAGATGGAACATGCCACCGACTCAATCCGGCCTTGCGGGTAGAGTCGGTGCGACCAACCGTGCGCCTCTGAACTCGCCCATGACTCGACCCACCAGGCGCGGCGCGAAACCGCACCACCCGTCACGGTCCCCCGGTCTCTGATCCGACCGGTCGCTCGCCCACCGCTTCATACACGACCGGAGGCGCGACCGTCAGCGCCCACGCCAGCGCGCCCCGGATCTCCCGCACACGCTCCGGCTCCTTCTCCGCGCGGAACCCCGTGCTCAACTGCGCCGACCCAAGGCGATCCACGAACCCGGCGGTGGCCGCCCCGAGCTGCACCGAACCGCCCGAGATCGATCCGCCGAAGGTCTGCTCGCCGGTGCTGCCCGACGGCCGCATGAACCCGCCGCCGCGGTACACCCCGATCTGCCCGCCGGCCAGCACCACATGGACGACCGAGGCGGTCAGGGCTGTTGGCTCGATCGGCGTCTTGCCCGCCAGCGGCCTCAGCAGCATCCTCACATGCACGATGTTCCCCGTCGCGCCCGATAACGACTCGGGGGAGGTCAGCACCTCGGGCGCCAGGTCGGTCAGATAGATGTCCGCGGTGTTCTCGTCCGCCGCGTGGAACCACCCGTAGTTCAGCGTCGGCGACAGGGTGGCCCGGGTCTCGATAGACACCAGTCGGTACCCGCTTGCCCCTGCTCCGCCACCCGCGCACCCCCCCAGGACGCTCAGAACGCCAGTTCCAGCCGCCAATACGAACCGGGCGGCCACTCCCGACACTTTTCCTGTCAGTCCGCGTCCAAAACGGGTGGTATGCTTCGGTGGGGCGCCCATTGGCCCTGAGGATAGTGCCCGCCAACCTCGCGTGCCCGCCGGGATTCCCCCGCGCGGCGGTCGGAGGATTCCCGGCGACTCCCCCCGGCATAACCATGCCGAGTCAGGGGTTCACCCGGGAGATGGCTGAGGCCAGAATCTCAGCGGCCGGGCCGGAGGTTGCCCAATGAACGACATGCACGGATTGGCACGCACGCGAGGCTGGGCCGCGCGCCTCATCGGCGCCGTGGTCGCCCTCGGACTCGGCGGGGTCGCCACGCCCGCCCTGGCCGACGACTGCGGCTGGGGAGGCGTCGGCTTCGGCATCTCGATCTCCAGCGGATACTCGAGCGGGTGGTACAACGACGGCGGCTTCAGCGTCGGGTATTCCTCGCCCGTGTACGTCTACGCCGGCGGCCCGCGTCACTACGGCGGCTACGGCGGCGGGTCGTACGACAACTGCGGCCCACGCAACTACTACCGCCCCTCCTACCGCCCCTCCTACCGACAGTACTACCGACCCAACTACGACGACCGCGGGTACTACCACCGGTCCTATCGCTCCTATCGCTCCTACCCCCGCTACCGCAACGACGGCTGCGGGTACTACTCGCAGTCCGGCGGGTACTCGATGGACGGGTTCTACACCGCCGGCACCAGCGCGAGCGACGAGGGCGTGCTGCGCTACCGCAGCGACCGCTACGCCGGCGATCCGAACCTCGCCGATCCGGGCTTCAAGGTCGTGACCAACCGCACCGACATGGACCGGGCCGAGACGCTGGACCCGCAGTGGGCCGGCGGGGCGATCGCGATGCTCCGCAAGGGCGAGGCCGACGAGGCCATCGTCGCGCTCGAGCACGCGGCGTATCCCGAGATGTTCGGCGTGCAGACCGCCGGGTTCTCGCCCATCGCGTCGCAGCCGCGGGAGGGTGTCGAACCCGCCCTCGCGGGCGTCATCTCCGACATGGGCGGTTCGTCGACCTCAACCACCACCGGACAGCCCGCCGCCACCGGCAACCCCGAGGCCATCCGTATGCTGGGCCTGGCGATGATCGCCGATGGCCAGGTCGACGAGGGTGCGGCCAAGATCACCGAGGCCTACCGCCTCGATCCCTCGCTCGCCACGACGCCCATCGACGAGCGCCTGTTCCCGACCGGCGCCCGCTTCGACGTGCGCGACCTGGTCCGCAAGGTCTCGATCCGCGCCAACCGCACCAACGCCCCCGAGGCCTGGTTCGCGCTGGGCGTGCTGATGCAGGCCGAGGACCGCGATTCGGTCGCCCTCGACATGGTTCTCAAGGCCAGTTCCGCCGGCCTGAACCAGTCGATCATCAGCCCGATGGCCGACTCGCTCCGCCGCGTCGTCTATGGCCGCGGGTGATCGGATTCCCGCCGCTTGATTCTCTGGCACGCTCTCCCATCGGGGGAGCGTGCTTTCGTTCACGCTTGATCTTTGGAGTTGGCGCAAAGGTCGCGAAGTGCGCGAAGTAAGCACAGTGCGCGAAGGAAACCCTGTGAACGGGGTGCCCAGATCACGCTTCGCCGCGAAAACAGCCGGCGGGTTGCCCGCCGAGCAAGAACCGCTGTGCGTCGGACCCCTTCGCGATCGCGGCTTCGCATCCTTCGCGTTCCGCTCGAACAACCAGCGGCACCGGGAACTCAATCACCCGCCGCGCCGCAGCTCCTCCAGCCGCTTCTTGAGCGACTCCCGCTGCTCGCGGATGTCCTTGTAGTTGAACTGCTGGATCGCAATGGTCGACGCGAGTTTCTCCGCTTCCTCGCACGCCGCCAGCGCCGCCCCGCCACTCTCGGCAAACGCCTTGGCCTTCAGCGCCAGCATCAGCCCGTACCGCAGCTCCATGCCGCGCTCGTTGTTGCCATCCTCATGCCCGGCGATGGCGGCCCGGAAGGTGTCGATCGCCTCGTCGTTCCAGCCGATCGCCATGAACGACTGCCCGAGGAAGTTGGACGCCTGCGACCGCGCCCGCGGGTCGATCTTGGCCTCCTGCAGCAGCGGGATCACCTGCTCGAACAGCCCGCCGCCCGTCGCGTCGCCCGCGTTCTGCTTCAGGCGGGCCATGTCGAACAGACGGCTGCCCAGGTCGAACTTCTTGGTCAGGTCCGTCGGGTATTGCTCGACGCGCAGCCTGAACTCCTCGATCTCCATCTCGCGGTACTTGATCTCGGCCTGCCTGGCGTTGCCCACCGCCTGAGCGTCCGTCGGATTGGCCTCGGCCTTGTCGCGATACTGCTGGAGCGCGCGGGCCGCCCGCCGGAGCTTCAGGTCGCCGGCTTCCTCGCGGAAGTTGAATCGCTTGGTGCTCTCGAAGGCCTTCATATAGAGGTTGATGGCCCGCTTCTCGTTCTCATCCCCGCCCATCTCGCGCAGCGCCCGGGCGTACTTGTTGATGGTCGGCACGTCGGTCGGGCGGAGGCGATACTCCTCCTCGGTCGCCTTGAGCACCCGCTCCTTCACGTCCTCGGTCTTGACGATCCGCTGCTCTTCCTCGAGCCGGCGCTGGGCCTCGGCGTCCTTGATGTTCCTGCGGAAGTCGCCCCCCTGCTCAAACCCGCCCTTGCTCATCGTCGCCTGGGCCGAGAGGTTCCGCACCTCCGTCGCCAGGTCGCCGTCGCTGGGGTCCAGCCTGACGGCGAGATCGCCCGACCGAACCGCCAGGTCATACGCCCCGACCTTCTTGGTCGCGGCCATCAGCCGCACCGCCAGCTCCTTCCTCGGCTTCTTGTCGCGCATGATCGCGCCCAGGGCCCGCTCGGCCATCCAGTGCGTGATCTCACCCAGGTCGACCTTGTCGCCGTGGAACTTGGCCGCCGCCTCCGCCGCACCCACCGCCTCGCCCGCGTTCTCCGGGTTCAAGGCCCAGTCCAGCAGCCCGCGCAGGTACCGCTCCAAGGGGTCGCGCCCCTTGAACAGCCCGTTGGTCTCTTTGCTGGGTCTGGACTTGGGCGTGGCCAAGAACGCACCGGCGGACTTGAAGAAGTTCTGGACGCCGTCCTGGTTGGTCGGATCGTGCCGCAGCCCGTCCAGCCACAGGCGCATCGCGTACTCGTAGTTGGTCGTCTCGTGAACCGTCTTGGCGTGCGCGAAGAACCGGGCGGCCTTCTCCGGCGACGCGCGGAACTCGGTGGCCTTCGAATCACCGTCGCCGGCGGGTGCGGGGTCGCCCGCTGGCTTCGAGCCGTTTCCCGCCGTGGCCGGCTTCACCGCCGCGGGCGCCTCGTCTTTCTTACGACCAAACAACGCCAAGGCTGTGCTCCAGGGATAGGCCCGGGCCGGCACGCCGCCACGCTCGGGAGATGGTCAAACATTGTCCCCGCCCAAGGGGCGGAGCGGGAACAGCCCGACACGATACACGACCCGGACACCGGGGCGCCGCCGACAGCAAGCCGGAGCAGTTCAGGACCCGGGCGGGCGACAAGCATACTACGCAAACGGACGGCGAGCGGTTGTGCTGTCGCCGGGAGCCCCCGGGAGTCAGGACGGCAATCGCACGATCGATGGGCAGCCAGACCGTGAGAGCGGGCTCCAGCCACCAGTTGTGTCTGGCGCCACCGAAGCCCTCCCTCAAACAGGGGCGGCTGGGGCGACGGAGCGGCGCCCGGACAGCTCAGGGTGCCGAGAGCGCCTCGAGGATCTGCGGCAGGACCAGCATCGCCCCGTCTCCCGACAGATGCGTCGTATCCTGGTACAGGAAGCGCCCTTCACCGGCCGCGTAAATAATGGTGCCGTCGGGGCGCGAGAAGATCGACTCGATGTCGATGACGCGCACGCCCGGCCCCGCCAAGGTTCGGACGTGGTCATTGGCCTCCAGCCGCCGCCGGCGAACGCCCGGATCCTCCACGAAGACCGGTGACGCCCCCGACCGGATCGCCTCGCGGGTTGAGCCGGGCCGCAGGTTCGCGGGCTGCGTGATGAGGATGATGCGTTCGGCCAGCGGCGCGATCTGCTCGAGCGCGATCGGCAGCACGGTGCGATCGCCCCCGAACTTGCCCGTCCAGTCCAGCACATAGATGATCGTCGCCGGACGCAGCGCCCGGGCCGCGGCCAGGGAATCGTTCCAGATCGCGTGCGGCTGGCCCGAGGGATTGGGCAATGGGTACCCATCAGCGGCGGCGACGATATCCAGCGGGAGAGCCAGCCGCCCAGCGACCTCGCGCAGGGTGGTTCCGTACATGGTCGCGTTGCTGTCGCCCATCAGCAGGATGCCGCCCGTCCGCTCGCCGGATGGACCGGATCGCACATGCAGACCGCCGGCGGCGACGGAGGATGGCTTCGCGTCCAGGAAGAAGTGCCCCCGGATCGTCACGCCCGCGCCCACGAACGCCGCCCCCAGAACCGCGACCGACGCGAACGCCAGCACCCACCTGCGGTCCTCGTTCAGGTAGGCCCGCGCCCGCTTCTCGACCAGGAAGTAACTCGCCAGCGTGCAGACCACGGTGAGGCCCACCTTGATCGCGATCCGCGTGGGCTCGGGGTGCGTGTACAGCGCATAGTCCGTGAACGAGAAGATGGGCCAGTGCCACAGATAGATTGAGTACGACAGCTTGCCGATCGTGACCATCGGGCGCGTGCCCAGCCCACGCTCGACCACAGACTTCGAGGCCGGATCGTTCGCGATGATCAGGCACGTCCCCACAACCGGCAGCGCCGCCAGGAAGCCCGGAAACTGCGGGCTCTCGCCCAGCACAACGAACGAGGCGAGAACCATGACCAGACCTGCGACGCCCAGCACGCCCCGCACCCGCGAACCAGGCCAGGGCCACCCATTGGCCGACCAGATCGCCAGCAGCCCGCCCGCCAGAAGTTCCCACCCGCGGGTGGGCAGCAGATAGAACGCCCACGTCGGGTTCTTCATGGTCAAACCGATGCACAGCGCCAGGCTGACCACCAGCGCGGCGGCCAGCAGCCCGAACTGGAGACTGCGCTTCCTGATCCATCGGCGCAGCACAAACAGCACCAGCGGATAGGCCATGTAGAACTGCTCCTCGACCGACAGCGACCAGTAGTGCAGATAAGGTTGGGCGTCCTTGGAAATCTCGAAGTAGTTGTCCTGGAGCATGTACTTCACGTTCGCCAGCGACAGCGTCGCCGCCGCCAGATTGACCCCCGCGGAGGCCAGGTCCTGTGTCGAGTACAGGAACCACGCGGCGACGATCGTGGCGGCGGCCACCAGAAAGAACACGGGAAAGATCCGCGCGATCCGCCGCTGATAGAAACGCCGGAGGCTGAACCGCCCCTTGTCGCAGTCGGCCACGATGATCGACGTGATGAGATACCCGGAGATCACGAAAAAGACATCGACCCCCACGAAGCCGCCGGGCAGCCAGTGCGGGTTCAGATGGAACAGGAAGACGGACAGCACCGCCACGGCGCGGAGGCCGTCGATCGCGGGGCGGTAGCCGATCGTGGAACTCATCGGGGGCTCCAGCGGGCGGGGCGCGCCGGCGGACGGGATGCGGGCGGGGGCGAGTATACCCGCCCACCCCCGCCACCATG
>ENA-ORBV01012744-ORBV01012744.1-microbial-mat-metagenome-genome-assembly--contig:-NODE-12744-length-12908-cov-5.059543_pt1 | contig 12908 bp, 9 predicted proteins | sample MGYA00237777_ERZ505514 | MGnify/ENA primary metagenome ERZ505514 (study PRJEB26160, sample SAMN06269048) | microbial mat metagenome | isolation source: Oligotrophic lake microbial mat | place...
AATATTACGACTACAACAACAAAATTCCGTCCTTTGTGTCGTCACGCAAGGTGGCCTATGACGGCCGCCTGTCGACGACGGCGACGCTCGAGTCGGAAGGGTACAGTGTGACGCGCCTGAACTTCGACGGCGATGTGCGGATTACTCCGAAAGGTCCGGCCGCGCTGACCCTCGGCTACGGACGGTATACCGATCAGCGCACCCATCGCATCTTCGAAAAGACGGTGGACAACGTGATGCGCGTCAAGGTCGACACGCTCAGCACGGGTGTCATCAGCGTGCGCGGCGTGTATGAACATGCGCAACGCCGCGGTGAGGGATTTGACGTCAACGTGCTCCTGCGCGCCACTGAACAACCCGGCATGCGTCACTCGGATGTGGCCGACCGCGACCGCGATCGGTTCACGCTGATCGCGTCGTTCATGCCCGTGACGAACTGGGCGTTGAACGTGTCGTCAGCGGTCGGTCGGGACGACTATCTGGCGAGCGAATTCGGCCTGCGCGACAACAACCACGACGTGTACTCCATCGGCATCGATGGCACCCCGTCGGACAAGGTTGGCCTGGGCGTGTCGTACAGCTACGAGGACTACCGCGCGCTGTCGCGGTCGCGTCAGGCGAACCCCGGTGTGCAGTTCACCGACCCATCGCGCAACTGGGCGACCGACTCGGCCGACAAGGTGCACTCGCTCATCGCCAACGCCGAGTTCAAGAACCTGGCGGAGAAGGTGGACCTGGCGTTCAGCTGGGACTACAACCGGACACGCGCCACCTACGAATACATCACGGGTGCGGTGACCGACCGCACGCTGCCGGAAGAAGCGATCGTTCCATCGACGCTGCCGACGCCGGTGGCATTGCCGCCCGTCAAGAGTGACCTGTGGCGCGGCACCGTGGATGCCGTCTACAACATCAACAGCCGGATCGCGATTGGCGTGACGTACTGGTACGACAAATACGACGTCGAGGACTTCACGCTTGACTCACAGGCGCAGTCGACCCTGACGGCCGGCAACAACATGTTGCTCTACTACACGTATGCGCCGTACACCGCGCACACGACGTGGGGCCGCCTGATGTTCCGCTGGTAACGCGTCGCCTAAGTGTTACAGGGAGGCACGGAGACACAGAGGGTTGTGGTTTCAAGAATAAAACCTCCGTGGCTCTGTGTCTCCCTGTGAATGTCTTTTAGTAGTCGACGCGTTCGAGAAACAACCCTGCGGCCGGTGCCGTCAATTGCGCCGGCAGCGGGGAATCACTCGTGAGCAGTTGCTCGACCTGCTGCGGTGACAGCTCACCCTTCCCGCACGCGACAAGAATCCCCACAAGCCGCCGCACCATCTTCCACAGGAAGTGTGACCCTGAGACGTGGACGAGGATCAACGGGTCCGCCTCGGTAATCTCCAGCCGCGTGAGGAGCACCTGTGTCGACTTCTCCTCTGGATCATCATCGGTAAACGCACGAAAATCGGCAAAGCCCGTGAGCCGCGCTGCGGCCTCACGCATGCGCGCGAGGTCGAGCGGGTCCTTGACCCACCAGATGTACGGCTTGTGGAACGCCGAACGCCGCGTGGAGACCTGGTAGAGGTAGTGCCGGGCGACCGCGCTGTGGCGCGCGTGAAAACGCGGCGGCATGCGCTCGGCCGAGATCACGTTGATGTCGTGCGGCAACCCGTCGTTGATGCGCGCAACCAGCGTGTTGGTCGGCAGGGCGGATGGCAGATCGAGGTGCACGACCTGGGCGAGGGCGTGGACGCCCGCGTCCGTGCGGCCGGACCCGTAGGTCTCGAACTGCGGGTCTCGCAGCGCCTCGCCGAGCGCCTTGTGGAGTTCGCCCTGGATGGTGCGGGCGTTGTTTTGAATTTGCCAGCCGGAGTACCGGGTTCCGGCGTATTCGAGCACGAGTTTGTAGCGAGGCACCTGAGTACAATACCCCCATGTTCATGAAGCGCTTTTTTGAGCCAAAACTGGCCCAGACCAGTTACGTGATCGGCTGCCCTGGCGCCAAAGCCGCCATCGTGATTGATGCCAATCGCGACATTGAACAGTACATTCGTGCCGCCGAGAGCGAGGGTGTCTCGATCACCCATGTGACCGAGACCCACATTCATGCCGACTACGTCTCGGGCAGTCGGGAACTGGCGGCCCGGACCGGCGCGCAGTTGCTGCTCTCCGACGAGGGCGATGCCAGCTGGAAGTACACGTTTGCGAAGGATGCCGGCGCGACCCTCATCAAGGATGGGGACACCATTGCCGTCGGCGCCGTGCGGGTCGACGTGGTCCACACGCCGGGGCACACGCCCGAACATGTGTCGTTCCTGATTACCGACGCCGCCGCCGCGAACGATCCCATTGCCGTGGTCTCCGGCGACTTCATCTTTGTCGGCGATGTCGGACGCCCCGACCTGCTCGAGAAGGCCGCCAATATCAAGGGCACGATGGAGATCGGCGCCAGGACCCTGTACGCCAGCCTGCGCAAGGCCGATGCGTGGCCGGACTGGCTGCAGGTGTGGCCGGGCCACGGTGCGGGCTCGTCCTGCGGCAAAGGCATCAGCGCCATTCCCCACAGCACACTCGGGTATGAGCGCCGGTTCAACTGGGCGTTCCAGGTGACCTCGGAAGCGGAGTTTGTGCAGGCCGTGCTGGCGGGGCAACCGGAGCCCCCGAAATATTTTGCCGAGATGAAGCGCGTCAACAAGGAGGGACCACGCATCCTGCACGGCTTCTCACGTCCCGACCTGCTGCAGGCGAACGCATTGGCGTCGGCCGTGCGCGACGACGCCCTGGTGATTGACACCCGGACCGCTGCGGCGTTTGCGTCCGCGCACGTGCCGGGCACGATCAACATTCCGCTCAACGCCAGCTTCACCACGTGGGCCGGTTGGCTGATTCCGTACACGCGCGACTTCTATCTCATCGTGGATGACGCGGGCGGAACGCTGATCGATACCGCCGTGCGGGACCTTGCGATGATTGGTCTTGATCGGATTGCGGGGTACTTCGACGCGGAAGTGGTCGATGGCTGGTCCGAAGGCGAACGTCCACTGGGCACCGTGCCCCAGATCACCGTGCACGATCTCAAGAATTCGCTCGCGCATGGTGCCGTCACGCTCCTCGATGTTCGCAACGACGGCGAGTGGGCGGGTGGACACATCGAAGGTGCCACGCACATTTCCCTGGGCACCATCAGTGATCGTGTGGCCGACGTTTCCACAGACAAACCCATCGTGGTCCAGTGCGCCGCCGGCGCGCGGTCGTCGATCGCCGCCAGTGTGCTCAAGGCGCGCGGCTTCGACAATGTCATCAATCTGGTGGGCGGCATGGGGGAGTGGCGCAAGGCCAACCTGCCAGTGATCGGGTGATCCGGCGATCGGGTGATCGGGTGATTTAGGAATGGGGAAGACACGAACAACGCCGAACGAGGCGGCGCAGTCATTTGGTGTTGGGCACCTGACGCGACATCTGTTTGTGTGTCTCGGGCCCGATTGTGTTGACGCCGACGAAGGCAAGGCGACGTGGGACTACGTCAAACGTCGGACCAAGGAACTCAATCTCACGGGGCCGCAAGGGCCGCTCTTTCGGACCAAGTGTGGGTGTCTGCGCATCTGCACCGGCGGACCGATTGCCGTCGTCTACCCGGAAGGCACCTGGTACAGGAACGTGACCCCGAAGAATGCGGAACGAATTCTTCAGGAACACATCATCGGCGGACGAGTGGTGGAGGACCTGTGCTTCGCGAGGAACCCACTGACGTAACCACCGCCTGGACTGGCTCGCCTATTTGATACGCGACGTGGTCTTGAACTGCCGGAACTTCGTGTAGCGCGACTCGCAGAAGATCGACTCGTAGTCGGCGGTGAAGTTGAGGACGGCACTGCCGGAGTGGTCCACGCCGGTTTCGTACCGTTCGCGGAAGACGGTGGGCACCAGAAGGTTGACCGACTCCGCGAGGGCGTAGTCGGTCGTGAGCACCGCCCTCACGGACGTCATGGTGATCTCGAGAATCGTCTTGTGGATCCGCCCGGTGCCTTGTTCGATGACGAGTTCCCCCTCCACGGCGGCCGGCTTCATATCCAGGTTGTAGATGAACGCGTGGGGGCCAGGCTGACCCTCAAAGGCCAACGTGATCAAGGTGACGCCGTTTGCGCGGCGGGTGCGTTTGTGTGTGAACACAAACTGCGGCCCGCGTTCGAGTTCCAGCACACCGAGGGCCAGCGTCGGTTCATTGAAGTTTCTGAAGATGCGGCCCACGTTGAACTGCGAATTGAAGGCTTTGAACGTCCGGGCGACCTGGGCCAGGCCCTGTGACTGCAGCGCCGCTTTCAGGTCGGGTTGGCTCTCGACCTTTCGCTCATCAACTTCGACAAATTCCCGGATCGTCATCCACGTGTCGTCGATGTCCACGTATTTGAAATAGACCTCCGCTTTGGTCCTTCGGCTGGTCGCTCCGGGTACCGCCGGTGTCTGACGGGTGATGCGTTGTGTGGTCTCTTCATCGGCGAGGATGAAGGCCATGTCCGAGCGGTATTGCTCGAGGTAGGCTCGTGCCTCGCTCAGCGTCTGCGCGACGGTGGGTGCCGCTGGTGACTGCGTGTATGTGAGCGCGGCCACCGAGCCCGTTGAGGCAACGGCTGCAACGACCGCCGCCGCCAAGAGGGGCTTCACCGCGTCCCCGCCACCGCCACCACGACATCCCAGTACATCCGCATAAAGCGGTGCAGCTCACTGATGAGGATGCGTTCCTGATCGGAGTGTGCGCCAAACCCCTTTGGGCCGTCCTCTGTATCGAGCGCCGGACCGATGCCGTAACACTGGATGCCCTTCGCGCGCAGGAACGCCATGTCGGTGGCGCCGGTGCTCATGCTGGGTAACGTCGGCGCGTTGTAGTGCGCTTTGACGGCTGTTTCGATCGCCTTGAAGATGTCGGAATCGATCCGGGCTTCGACGCCGCCGGGGCGCACGTTGCGTTTCGTCAGCCGAACCTCCACCGCCGGGTCGTTGACGACTTTGCGCACCTGTTCAACAAAGGCAGTGATGTCCTCGTCGGGAAGGATGCGGGTGTCGAGGGTGGCAATGGCCTCGGAGGGAATCACATTGATCCGGTTGCCGCCCGCCACGATGTTGGGCGAGACGGTGGACCGGAGAATCGCCGCCATCGACGGCTCGAACCGGCGAAAGTATTCGTCCGCAGCGGCGACCTTGGTGGGATCGGCCACGGCGCGATACCGTTCGGCGGCCGCGGGTTCGGAAATATCCGCCAGCCGCCTGAAGAATGCGCTCGTGGTTTCGTTCAGGCGAATCTCGGGCTGCCACTTCGTCACGGCGGCGACGGCCTGCGCCAGATGAGTGACTGCGCTCGACTCAAGCGGCACCGATCCGTGACCGGCAGGACCCCGGGCAACCAACTCAATGCCGAACGGCCGCTTCTCCAGCGTTTGCACCTGCGCGTATCGGGCCACACCCCCCGTACGCGTCACGCGCCCGCCCTCGGCGATGCAGTACTCGGCATCGATGCTGGCGAAGTGTGTGTCGGTCATGAACTGGATGCCCACCTGTGTGGAGCCTTCTTCGCCGGACTCGGCGAGGAAGATGACGTCGCGATCGAGCGGCACGTTGAGCCGCTTGAGCATCACCATGATCATGAGCGACGTCGCGACGTTGTCCTTGTCATCGACGGTGCCCCGGCCATAGACATACCCCCCGTCAATGGTCGCGCCGAACGGCGGGAAGGTCCATCGTTCGGGATACACGTTCACCGTGTCGGTGTGCGCCATGAGCAGGAGCGGGCGTTTGGCTCCGGTGCCCTTGAGTCGCGCGACCAGGTTGGGCCGATGGGCCTCGTTCGAAAATTCCTGCGTCGGAATTCCTTCGGCCTCGAGCACTTTCTTCAGGTAGTCGACCGCTTCACGTTCCCTCCCGGGCGGATCGGAGGTGTCGAAGCGGACGAGTGCCTGAAAGTGTGTCAGCGTTTCGGCCTCAAGGGCCGTCCAGTCAGGGGATTTGGACTGTTGGCCGGTGACGGCCAGCAGTACGACGAGGGAGGCAAGTCGCAGCATGGGCGTTATTCTGCCACCTTGACAACAATTAGATAATTAGCTAAATATAGACACATGAACCGCGTGTTCAACGCCTTGTGGATGGGACATCACATCGCACCGCGTGGGTCGGGCCGCTGGTCGCGGCGATCGGCCCCGCACACTCAAAGGAGACCTATGACCGCTGTCACTCGACCGATTGTGCACGCCCTGGGATTTGCTGCACTCATGTTGTTTGTGTCGCTCGCCGCCAAGCTGGCGTTTCTGCTCGGATGGGTAAATGGCGCCGACCTGTCGCAGCGGCTCGCGATGGTGGTGTTTGGCGCGTTCTACGTGTTCACCGGCAACGCGCTGCCCAAGATGTTGACGCCGCTTGCTTTGCTCCGGTGCAGCGCCGCTTCGACGCAATCGATGCACCGGTTGATCGGGTGGACGCAGGTGCTCTCTGGTCTGACGATGGCCCTGGCGTGGATGGTCCTGCCGGTAGATACCGCGCAATCAGTCACCGTGGTCGCGATCATCGGTGGACTGCTTGTAGTGCTCGCGCAGATCGTGCGCCTGCGCTGGTTTCAGCGCCGGGTGGCGTGAGGCTGTCATGTTCGCGCGACTGATGGGCCTCAAGACCATTGCCCCACGACGTCTGCATGAGCTGATGCAGCAGGACCCCCTGACCGTGACCGTCATTGATGTGAACGCACCTCAGAGCTGGCAGGCCGCTCGTGTCAGTGGCGCGATCAATCTCGACCCCGTCCACTTTGACGCGACCCATCTTCCGTCCGATTGCGAATCTCCGCTGGTGTTTTATTGTTCGAACGTGCTGTGTCGCAAGGCCCCGCAGGCCGCGCGACGTGCGGAAGGGCTTGGCTACCGCGATGTACTGGTGATGTCCGCGGGGATCAAGGGCTGGCTTGATGCGGGGCTGCCGACCGAGTCGGGCCTGCGATAGGCCCGGCTCCTTGAGTGCACCCCAAAGGTGCAATCATGCGTGAGGCTCACGGAGGCCGCGAAAAGTGGTCGCCCGGAGCATGGGGAATTGAAGTGCTTGTGATAGCCTTGGAGACCGTGCGCCCGTAGCTCAATTGGATAGAGCACCGGGCTTCGAACCCGTAGGTTGGGGGTTCAAGTCCCTCCGGGCGCACCATTGGTGATCGACACGTCGGCGGAAGGGTTTGCGCCCATAGCTCAGCTGGATAGAGCGTTGGCCTCCGGAGCCAAAGGTCGCAGGTTCGAATCCTGCTGGGCGCACCAGCCTTCGCCGAACGCTCGCTGCGCTCGCGGCTTCGGCTGGCTGCGCCGCCGCGCTGTCGTTCAACACACCCCACTTTTTGTGGGCCCGTAGCTCAATTGGTAGAGCAGCAGACTCTTAATCTGTTGGTTAGTGGTTCGATTCCACTCGGGCTCACCAGCCTTCGCTAGAACGCTCGCTTCGCTCGCTGGCTCCGGCTGGCGAGCCATGTGCTCACCGCTCGCTTCGCCACTTGGGCAGCCAGGGGAATCGGGCGATTCCGCGTGAGCGTACCGGCGGACGCTGTCCGCCGAAGCCTGCGAGCGCAGCCAGCGGCCTAGCGAAGGCGGACCTACCTCACGTCAAACCGAACCTCGCGGACAAAAGTCTGCTTGTCGTTGACGTTCGATTCCAGCCGCAGCGTAAAGGCACCCGACAGTTGCGCCAGCGGAATCAGCGTGTCGAGGGCCGCCAGGCGGCGGCCGTCGGTGGCCGTGGCCACGGTGAGGCGTTCCTCACGGCGCAGCGTGACGCCAGGGCCTTCGAGCGTCAGCACCACACGAGTCTCCGTTTCGCGCGTGCGCCAGAACACTGGTGCAAACACACGCAGCGTCTGCTGAGGCGCAAACGTTCGCGAGGTCGTAGGTTGGAATGGCACAATCGCCTTGACGAAGTCGTCACCCAGCGACGGAGGTCTCACGCCGTCAGTCAGGCCCAGCACCACTGCGCCCATCTGAATCGCGGACTCGGAAGGTTTGGGCGCATCCACAGGGATCTGCACCGTACCCGCGCGTTCGAGTGCACGACTCGCGACACCAATCCTGAGCGTCAACGGCTGGTCCGGCAGATCGATCGCGTCATTGATCACCACAGGAAATGTCTCGAGTGCAGCACCGGGCGGTCGCACGGTGTACGTCCGAGTGACCGACGCCTTCACCTTGCCGTCGCCGTCGAGCGCCAGGATCTGCACACCCAGCGTGTCGGTGGCCACGCCTGCCATGGTCGCGGTGGGATAGGCCACTTCTATCGTCACCGCACTGCGCATCCCCTTGTTGGTCGGCAACAACGGCGCCACCGTGGCGCGCAGGCCGAGGCCGCGCACATCGACACCCGACGTCATCGCAAATCCGAGCCGTTCACCCGCCGGCGCGTCCGCGGTTTTCGGTCTCGCAAACGCATACCCGCTGCGCCCGCGCACTCGCGCGCCCTCCCGGTGCACCGTGACCTCAAGGCGGCGATAAAACGCGTCGGCGCCGTGACTGGCATTAAAGCCCATCACATAAAAACTGCTGTTGTCGGCGACGATGGCCTGGACGGCGTTCGAAAGACTGGACTGATTCGTGAAGGCACGGCCGCCTGTGTTGATTGCCGTGATCGCCAGCATCTCCTGCTGCAGTCTGATGCGCAGCGGCACGTCCGTGCCGAGCGGGCTTCCTGCGGACGACATCCCGATGCCACCGCGAACGGCATCTGCCGGCTGCACCATGCCTCGCGGATCCAGCGTGTAGATCGGCACGATGGCGCGGCGCGCGTGACTGGAGCCCTCGATGGCCATGGCCGTGGTTTTGATGGTGGACGCGAGCGAGCGCCCGTAGGACATCACGACATTCCGTGCGCCCGCGCCGTTCCCCGTGCGCCCCAGTGCATCAATGCCGAGTCCCAGGGCTTCACGCGTGTGATCGATGCCCTTGAGCAATCGCGCGCGGTCGGTCGTGAAGTTGATCCCGAGATCGGACCGACCAACAAACACCAACGCGACCTCGTCGGTCGGCGCGAGCGACTGGATGAACTCCGTCGCGATGTGTTTCACCTGAATCAGCTCGTATTCGAGTGTATGCAGGTCGTCGATAAGGGGAGCGGGAATCATACCCTCTCAGGTGCGCGCGAGCCACCCCAGGAGTGTCTGTGTCGGCCAGCTGTTGATCACGCGCGCGGCCGGAATGCCGGCCAGGCGCGCGTGCGCCAACGCGATCTCGGCAAAGACCAACTCGTCTGTATCGTGCGCGTCGCTGTCGATGGCGATGAGGCACCCGGCCTGGTGTGCCTGCCGGATCAAGCCGTATGACAGGTCCTGACGCGACGGGTCGCCGTCCACTTCGATGGCGACGTCGTGCTGGGCCGCGGCCGCGAAGACGCTGGCCCAGTTGGCCCGCACACCCTCCCGTTTGCCAAACTTGCGTCCGCTCGGGTGCGCGAGGATGTGCACACCCGGGGTGGACACGGCCTTCACCAGTCGCGACGTTTGGTCGTCCTCACTGTCGAGTTTGGAGTGGGGAGCAGCGAGCACCAGTTCGCACGCTGAGCCCTGGCCCGAGTGGGCCAGGGGCGCGTCGAGAGCACCATCCGCGAGGATGTTGGCTTCGACGCCCTTGATGACGCGAAAACGTCCTTCGGTGGCGGCGTTGATTTCATCGATCTCGCGGTGCTGCGCCGCCAGACCGGCCGCTGAAAGACCGCGCGCGATCGTGAGACCATCTGTGTGATCGGTGATCGCCATGTGTGAATAGCCCCGGTCGGCACAGGCGATGGCCATCTCGGCGATGGATCGGCTGCCGTCACTCCACTGCGAGTGCATCTGGAAGTCGCCGCGATAGTCCTTGAGGCCCACCGCCTTCGACGCCGGAGCCGCCAACACCTGTCGCGCAATCGCGAGGCTGAGGAATCCCTCGCGACGGGCCCGTCTCGCCTCTACGGCGGCGACCTGCGTCCCGGCGTCAATCGCACGACTGACCGTGTCCGACGTCCCAGTGGCCAGCACTTCGCGGATGACCCGCGCCGCAGTCTTGCCGATGTCGGGCAGCGTGGACTTGTCGTGCAGGCGCTCCGGCAGCAGGGCAATCTTCCGTGCGGCGCGTTCGTACACCCGGCGCGGGTACATCGACGTCTGAATGGCCGCCAGGTCGTCCATCAGGCCGGCGACGAAGATGTTGAGGTCGATCATGTCGGGCACAGGGCCATTGTACGAAGCTCCTGCTCGGAGGGAGGGTCTTGGGAGGATTGTCTTCGGAGCACACGGGCTGTAGTGAGCCCGTGTGACTGTCTGCTGCTTGTAGGCCCGTGGACCACGAGGTGTTATCTTTGCCCGCATGTCCCGCTTCCGAATTGCCCTGGCTGTTGGCCTGACCGCACTGGTCGCGACCGTTCTCGTTTCGAACCCCTTCGCGCAGGCGTCGCTGGCGCCGACCGCAGAGTCGTTGTTCAGCCAGCTCAAGTGGCGCAACATCGGGCCGGCCAACATGTCGGGGCGTATCTCGGACATCGAGGCCGTCGAGGCGAACCCGGCCATCGTGTACATCGGCTCGGCGTCAGGCGGCGTGTGGAAGTCGACGAACGCCGGCACCACGTTCGACCCGATTTTCACCGACTACCCGGTCGCGTCGATCGGTGACATCGCGATCTTTCAGCCCAACCCTGAAATTGTCTGGGTGGGCACCGGTGAAGACTGCGTGCGCAACAGCGTGTCGTGGGGTGACGGCGTCTACAAGTCCACCGACGGCGGCAAGACATTCGTCAACATGGGCCTGCCCGAGACGCATCACATCGGCAAGGTCGTCACACATCCCACCAACCCCGACATCGTGTACGTCGCCGCACAGGGACATCTCTGGGATCACAACCCGGAGCGAGGCGTCTACAAGACGATCGACGGTGGCAAGAGCTGGCGGAAGCTCACGAGCGGCCTGCCGACTGACGACCGCACCGGGGCCAGCGACATTACGATGGACCCGAGCAACCCGAATATCCTCTACGCGGGTCTCTGGGAACGGCTCCGTCGTCCTTACATCTTCGAGAGTGGCGGTCCCAACGGCGGCATCTACAAGTCCATCAACGGCGGCGACAGCTGGACGAAGCTGACCACCGGTCTGCCCACCGGCAACATCGGCAAGGTCGGCCTCACGATCCATCGCAAGAACCCCCGGATCCTCTCGGCCATCGTTGAGGCCACGCGCAGCACCGATCTCAAGGTGCCGGGGTCGGGTATCTATCGCTCGGAAGACGCCGGCGCGACATGGACCTACGTCAACACCGACAACAGCCGTCCCTTCTACTACAGCCACGTGCAACTCGATCCGAACGATCCCAACCGCCTCTACTACATGGTGGTGCCCGCGCGCGTGTCTGATGATGGCGGCAGGACCTTTACGCGCAACCTGAACGGCATCGAAGGCGACTTCCATGCGATGTGGATCGATCCCGCCAACAGCAAGCGGTTCTACATCGGCAACGACAAGGGCGCGTCGGTGACCTACGACGGCGGCATGAACTTCATCATGTTCGACAACATGGACATCGGGCAGTACTACGCCATCACGCTCGACAACCGCGACCCGTATTACATCTACGGCGGCTTGCAGGACAGCGGCAATTGGGGAGGCCCCAGCAACAGCCGCGACTACAACGGCATCCTCACCGACCACTGGTGGAAGTTCCACTCGGGCGACGGCTTCCACACGACGGTGGATCCCGAGGACTGGACCACGGTCTTCACCGAGACGCAGAACGGCAACGTCCGTCGCCTCGACGCGGACTTCCGACAGACGGGCACGCCAGTCACGCCGCGCCAGCAGACGATCCTGAACTTTGACGAAGTGACCGCGCGAGAGAAAGCGGCGCCGCGATTCCGATACAACTGGAGCTCGCCGCTGATTCTTTCCCCGCACGATTCCAAGATTCTGTACCTGGGTAGCAACTACCTGATGCGCTCGACCGACCGGGGAGAGAGCTGGTCGATCATCAGCCCGGACCTGTCCACCAAGGATCCCGACTACACGACGCCGGCCCCCGCCGGATTCATGGGTGAACGAGGTGGGGCTGAGACCCATGCGACACTCATCACCGTGGTCGAGTCGCCAGTCCGCCCGGGCGTCATCTGGGCGGGCACTGACGATGGCAACGTGCAGCTGACCCGCGATGGCGGCGTGACATGGACCAACGTGCGCGACAGGATTCCGACCACACAGGTGCCGGAGCGTACGTGGGTCAGCCGTGTGGAGCCATCACACTTCGATGCAGGGACGGTCTACGTCTCCTTCGACGCGCACCGCACCGGCAACTTCAAACCCTACGTGTTCAAGACGACGGACTTTGGTGCGACGTGGACGAACATCACCGCGAATCTGCCACAGCGTGATCCGGTCTACGTCGTCAAGGAAGATCTGAAGAACCCCAACCTCCTGTTTGTGGGCACTGAGTTTGGCGTGTATGCATCCGTCGATGGTGGTGGTGCGTGGCACAAAATGATGACCGGCATGCCCACGGTGGCCGTGCACGACCTCGTCATTCATCCGCGTGACAATGACCTTGTCGCAGGCACGCACGGACGCAGCCTGTGGATCCTCGACGACATCACGCCGCTGCAGCAGCTCACGCCGACCGTGCTGGCGTCGAACGCGCACGCGTTCAGTAATCGTGTGGCGACAATGTGGAAGGCGGTCAGCCGAGGTGCGACGCGTGGCCATCTGATCTTCCAGGGACGCAACCCGCTCACGATGTCGCAGCGCGAGCCGCTGAACTCGCCGACCGAAATTCAGAACTCCGCGACCGTCACCTTCTACGTCGGACATGAGCCGTCCGCGCCGGCCAAGATTGAAATCACGAGTGCCGACGGCACGCGCACCTTCACCGCGGACATTCCCGTCGTCCAGGGC
>ENA-ORBV01012746-ORBV01012746.1-microbial-mat-metagenome-genome-assembly--contig:-NODE-12746-length-12907-cov-4.626267_pt1 | contig 12907 bp, 10 predicted proteins | sample MGYA00237777_ERZ505514 | MGnify/ENA primary metagenome ERZ505514 (study PRJEB26160, sample SAMN06269048) | microbial mat metagenome | isolation source: Oligotrophic lake microbial mat | place...
GTGTGCGTGTGATTCCCGATCGTGTGCCCACGCCGAATCATCTCCGCGACAAGATGGGGCTGGGCCGAGGCGCGCGTGCCGATTAGAAAAAAGGTCGCGCGGGCCCCGTGTCGCTCGAGCAGGTCCAGCATTGGCACCGTGGTGGAAGGCTCGGGACCATCGTCAATCGTCAGCCAGACCTCCCGCCGGGTAGTGGCGAAGCCGGTCACGGTTGGCACCAAGGCCGCGGCATTGGGAATCAGCAGACCCGTCAGTATCCACAAATCGGGTACGAGAAACATGATTACCGTCATGACCGGGCTGATTTGCTCCAGGTCGAGGGCGAGCAGCGTGAGCTTGCTCGTGACCGAGACCGTCAGTGCGAGGGACTGTCGATTGAAGTGCGACGCCGCCTGTGTGAGCACGCTTACTTTCTGTTGGGGATCATACAGCGCGGCCGCCGCCCCGAGTGCGATCCCGGCCAGCGCATCCACCGCCAGATGTTGTTTCGTTGCCAACGTTGAATAAACGATCGCCGCACCCGCGCTGGCATTCAACACCTGCACCCAGCCGGGAGCGGCAGCGTTGCGGAGCAGGCGCGCCAGCCAGATCAGCGTGAAGACCGCGAACGCGACGTGCAGCGACGGGCACGCATTGCCGGCGGCATCCACGTTTTTCAGCAGCGCCAACCAGGAGGCGTTTTCCTTGGACGCGACGTCCATCGGCGGAACCGCTGTCGGCCAGAAGTAGAATATTCCGAGCGCGAATGCCGTAAGCGCGATCACTTCAACCCCGTAAACCAGCAGTTCGCGTCGCCCCAGCAGCATCGCTGGCGCGAGAAACACATAGAACCAGAGCGCCATATACGGCACGATCGCGACCGGCTGCACTCCAATGAGCCGGTCGAGGTCGGACATCGGCAGAATTCGCGCGCCGCCCGAACCGAAAATTTCCAGCAGCAGCCGGTGGACGTGCTCGAACTCGGTTCCGAGCTGGTCAAGCAGCGTGTTGTAATAATCGCGCCGGGCGGCCACGGATTGAAACGCCTTCGGCACGTTCTCCAACGAGCGCGAGATGTAAAAGATGACACGCTGCCGCCGGAGTTTGCGCTCGGACATGGCCTGCCAGTAGCGCGAGAATCGCTCGTTGCGGGCGCGCTTCGTCCAGACGTTGGAAAACTTCTCCGTCTCCTGCTGATAGCGCAGCAATTCCCCCTTGTAGTCGGAATCGCAGAAGTATTGCACTTGCAGGCGCTGGTGTTCGTGGAGAGACGCCAGCAGGAGACAGAGTTGATCCTGGAAATCGTTCAGGTCGGCGACCGGGCTGTTCGTGAGGTCGGGCGCTTCAAAGATGAAGCCCTTCGACACGTAGCCGCCACGCCGGAGATGATTGAACACAATCAAATCGCGGCAGAAGAATCCGTTGGGAATTTGCTCGGGCATAGGTCAGACACGAATGGGTTTTACGGTGACTACGGGTGGCCGTTGCTTGCGGAGCTTCGACAAAAGGTGGCCTACCTTCTCCATCTCGCCCACGAGCCGTTGGACGGAGCGCGCCTTGCCGATTTCGTTGGTTGCGATGTAAGCCTCGCGGACGTGCGACATGGCACGCTCCATGTGTTCGCGGGCGGTCGGGTCGAGGTCTTTTTCGCGCCGGGTAATGCTCCCGCGCACTTCGCCATCGGCCATCACCGCGCCATCGACTTCGATCTTGGCGCCGCCGGCTGCCGTAGCAGAGCCACTGAATTTGGTTTCGCTGACGACGCCCTTGGAGTTGGCTTTCACCTTGGCTTTGTAGGTGATCTCCAGCTCGCCGAGTGATGTCAGGGTCAGCTTCCCCTCCTTGAAGGTCAGCTTCTCCTTGGGTTTTTTGTCCTCGGTCGGAAAGACGATGGTGTAGATGCGGCCATCAAGATCCGGCGCGGGCACCGGTTTTTTTTCCGCCGCGGGGCAGAGCGCGACCAGCGCCATCAGCAACAGAGCAGTAAACCACGAGCGCGAGGCGACGACGGACATGGGACTCTCCAGGGGTGAGGACTGTTGAGCGCAACGCCTGACGGGCAACCGACCGGGAATGGAACCGTGGACCGCTGCCTGGATCACCGAGTCAGCTCGGGCAAAAAACTGCGCCGATCAGTCAGATTTCCGCACTGGCGTCGCTATGTCAGATCAGGTCAGGTCAGGTCAGGTCAGGTCAGGTCAGGTCAGGTCAGGTCAGGTCAGGCCTCACGCGCCACGCCAAACGCGTCACGCCAACAGTCCCAGCAACGCCCGTTCGTAGGCGTCGACGATCGGCTTCGGCGCAAAGCGTTCGGCGCGCGTGCGCGCCGCGCGGCGCATCGCCTGGTAACGCGGCTCGTCCATCAGCAAGTCCGCTGCCATGCTGCCCAGGCAGTGATCGACGCCTTCCGGGCAGAGCAGGCCGGTGACGCCGTCCTCGACCACTTCGGGCAAACCGCCGGCGTGATAGCCCAGCACCGGCACACCACAGGCCATCGCTTCGAGCGCGGAGAGGCCGAAACTTTCGGCGCGCGACGGCAACAGAAACAGATCGCTCGCCTGCAGAATCGGTTCAGGTTTCTGCTGGCCGAGCAGGCGCAGGTCGTCACGGATGCCGAGTTCACGCGCGAGGTGTTCGGCTTTCGGCAATTCCGGTCCGTCACCGACCAACACCAGCACGGCTTTCATACGCCGACGCAGCACGCTGAAGGCGCGCACCACTTCTTCGACACGTTTCACCGGGCGGAAGTTCGACACGTGGGTGATGACCTTGTAACCCTCGGGCGCTAGGTTCACGCGCCACGGTTGCGCCGGATCCGGTTTGAAGCGATCAAGCTCGACGAAGTTGGGGATCGCCTGGATGCGGCCCTTCGGCACGTGGAACCACTGTTCGGTCTCACGCGCCAGCCATTCGCTTGGCGTGGTGATGAGGTCCTGTTTGGCGATGGCGAAGCGGGTGATCTCGTAAAATCCGCGTTCGCGTCCGACCAGGGTGATGTCGGTGCCGTGCAGCGTACAGGCGAGTTTCACATCGCAGCGGGCCTTGCCATTCGGCCGACCACATTCACGCAGCACCTGCTGCGCTTGCCACGCGGCGGCGGCGTGTGGGATGGCGTAGTGCGAGTGGATGATCTCGACACCGTGCTCATCGACCACTTCGATCAGCTTGTTGGTCAGGTTGAGGGTGTACGGCGGATGACGAAACAGCGGGTAATCACCGACATCCACCGCATGAAAACGCAAGTTCGGCAACGGCCGGTCCATACGAAACGGCAACTCGTAGGACACCACGTGGACATCATGTCCACGTTCGGCGAGGTGGATCGCCACCTCGGTGGCAACCACGCCGCTGCCGCCGTAGGTCGGATAGCAGACGATGGCGAGTTTCATTCGGGCACGTTATACTGATAGGTCGCTGACGCTCCCGCGGCGAGGTCGCTGCGCTCCCGCGGCGAAGCCTCGAAGCGCGTGGCCGCCAGGCCCGCTCGCAGCGCGAAGCTCGTAGCGCGTAGCTCGCAGCGCGAAGCCCCGATAGTCACTTGCCCTCGCCGCCCGCCGGCACTGTCGCCTTTGGTTCCAGTGCCGGCTGGATCTTCATCCCCGACACCGGCACCAGCTTGCGCGTCCACGGCTGATATCCTTGGCGCTCAATGCTGACGGTGACTTCCTTGGCTGGCGACAGCGGGATCACCTGCGGTGTGGTACCACGGAAGGCGCCGTCGATCAGGATGTCGGCCTTCGACGGTTCGCTGTCGATCGACACCTCGACCAGGTTAATGGCGTTGGGCACATCCTGCTTCGGCACGTTGCGCAGTTCCGGGTGGTCGGCGAGGTAGTCGCGCACCAAGCCGGAAGCCGTGCTGAGCGCCTGCCAAGTGGCGAGGCTTTCCGGTTCGTTGGTCGGGCCAGTGAACTTGGCACGTCGCTGCACTGGTGATTCACCACGGATCTGGCGGCTGAGCACAATGCGACCATCGATGTCGACCATGCGCAGTTCGATCACCGCGATCTGTCGTTCGGTGGCGCCGTGTACATCGGCCTCGCCGGCTTCGCGCCGGAGATCGATGACTTTGGTCACCACCACCAGATGCGCGCCACGAGTAGCCGCCACTCGACCGCTGTCCCACTGACTGGAACCGGAATCCGGCAGGCTTTCGCCCACTCGGGCATCGGCGTTCTTGGCCAGCAGATCGATGTAGTTGGCCATCTTGTGCGGCAACTCGATGCGACCGTCAGGATAAATGTCGGCTAGTTTGCCGAGCGCTGTTGGCGCGAACAACACCACGCGCAGATCGCCGCCGGCCTGTTCGACCGTCACCGCTTCCGGTTTCGCCGTCGTGGGGGCCTCCTCCTGCCAGCGATTTGCTTCGCGACTGCAGGCGGTGAAGGACAAGGACAGGAGCACGACCAGGAGCAGGGTGTAGTTTGCCATGGCGGCGAAGTATGTCGTGGAGTGCCTGTGCGACCACCCCCGCCTCGCGGCGCGGCACGCCGCTGCGGGTGCGACGGCAATGCTGCAAACCTAAGACCAACGACCTGTGGTTTTTTCGCCACGAAGTGACGGGCGCTGCATCAGCCTGCATCAGCGGCATGGGCTTGACCCCCTCCCACATGGAGTCGAGCATCACCCGGCATGCTGCGTGGTATCTCTCCCCTGATCGGTCCGGACCTGCTCGGCGTGTTGTACCGCATGGGCCACGGCGATGAGCTGGTGCTAGCCGATGCGCACTTTCCGGCGGAAACCCTCGGCCGGCGGGTGGTCCGTGCGGATGGACATCGCATCGCGGAGTTACTCGATGGCATTCTGCCGCTCATCGCCCTCGACCGCTACGTGACGACGCCGACGTTCCTGATGGCACCGGTGGCTGGCGATCACGCCGATCCGGCGGTGGCTGCTAGTTACCACGCCGTGCTGCAACGTCACCATCCCTGGGCGACAACAGCCGCACAGATCACTCGCGAGGCCTTTTACGAACAGGCTCGTGGCGCCTTCGCGATCGTGGTCACCGGCGACACCATGCGCTACGGCAACCTGATCATCCGGCGCGGCAACGACGCCTAAAAGGCGGTGGCCGGACAGTGCTATTTGGTGGCGGCTTCCGGTACGGCTTCCTCAGGCGAAGCCTCGCTTTCGGCCTTGGGCTTACTCGGTGCTTCGTCGGGCACGACGTCTTCACCGACGGTGTGGCGCATGACCTCTTCGACTGAGGTCACGCCACGCAGGGCGTTCATCAGTCCGGCGCGACGCAGGGTGATCATGCCACAGTCCATCGCGGCTTTGCGCAGTTCGATGGTGGACGCGCCACCGATAATGACCTTGCGCAGTTGGTCGCTCATCTCCATCGCTTCGACCAGAGCGAAACGACCTTTATAACCGTTGGAGCACAACGAGCAGCCGACTGGCTTCCACAGGCTGATGTTTTCGATCTCCTCCGGTTTGTAGCCGCAGACCAGCAGCTGGTCGCGAGTCGGCAGTTCCTCTTTGGTCATCGGCGCCTTGCAATTCTTGCACAGACGACGGCCGAGGCGCTGGGCCACCACCGCCAAAACGGTGGACGCCGCAAGGAACGGCTCGATGCCCATGTCGACGATACGCGAAATGGTCGACGGTGCGTCGTTGGTGTGCAGCGTGGAGAGCACCAAGTGACCCGTAAGCGCGGCTTTCACCGCGATCTCGATGGTCTCTTGGTCACGAATTTCACCGATCATGATGGTGTCAGGGTCTTGACGCAGCAGGGCACGCAGTGCCGCGGCAAAGGTTAGGCCGCGTTTCGGATTCACGTGGCACTGGTTCAGGCCTTCGATTTCGTATTCGACCGGATCTTCCACGGTGTTGACGTTGTCTTCGACCGTCATCACCGCGCGCAGGCAGGAATAGAGCGTCGTCGATTTGCCCGAACCGGTCGGACCGGTGACCAGCAACATGCCGTACGGTGCGCCGATGGCTTTTCTGACAACCTCCAACACTTCGGGCTCGAAGGCCAGGCTCTCTAGCGAGCCCGCCAAGTTCGATTTGTTGAGGATACGCATACAGATCTTCTCGCCATGCACCGTCGGCAGCGAGTTGACACGAATGTCGATGGCGTTGCCGCCCATCTTTACCTGGATGCGGCCGTCCTGCGGCTTGCCGCGTTCGGCAATGTTCATGGTGTCGGTCATGATTTTGACGCGCGACACCATGGCGTTCTGGATCTTCTTTGGCGGACTGAACATCTCGTGCAACACGCCGTCCATACGGAAGCGTACACGCACACGTTTTTCAAACGGCTCGATGTGGATGTCCGACGCGCCTTTTTGGATGGCGCTGGCGATGATGGTGCGCACCAACTTGACCGCCGGACTTTCGTCGCCTTCGGCGACGTTGATGTCCTCGTCTTCTTCTTTTTCGCGTTTGCCATCGGCAACCGAGAGCTCGTCACCCTCGTCGCCCATGGTCTCCATCATGTCGGCGACGGCTTTTTCTTGCGCGTGGTAGGATAGTTCGCGCGCCTTATTGATCGCCCGTTCGGTCGACACCACCGGCAGGATCTGCTTCTTCACCGACAGCTTGAGATTATCGAGCATCACCACGTCGTAAGGATTGGCGACCGCCAACGACAGGTGATCACCGATCAGCGCCAGGGGCAGGACGCCGTAAAATTTCGACTGTTCCTCTGTGACGATGTCCTCGCCCTTGTTCATCTCGCGGATGAGATCCATATCGATCTTCATCTTGTCGAGATCGATGGGTGGGGTGGATGAATCCTCGCTGACCATGCCGAGCAGCGTCATCTCATCGAGGAGCGCTTCGGCGACCAGTTGCGAGGCCAACAGCAGGCTTTCTTTGGCGCACTTGTCGTACAGCGCTTGGAGGGTGGCTTCCTCCACCAGTCCGTGTTTACGCATCACCGCGGCCAGCTTGCGGTTGTAGCCCATCACATTGGCCATTTATGGACTCCGATGTCTCAAAGTGCGAGGTGCGAGGTGCGAGGTGCGAGAATCACATCCCGTTGTTCTGCAGCACCAGATTGATCTCGCTCATCTTGGTAAGGAAGAGCTGGAGCGTGCAGCCGGTCTGGCCTTCGATCTCCTTGAGCACTTCCTCGGTGAGCGAGCCCGCGATAGCGATGACCAGCACCGAACCGATGGAATCCATCGGCACGAACTGGTAACGCCGCATCATGGTCGGCTCGAAGATCTCCAACAGGTCCCTCGAAATCTGATACTGCGTCGGCAGAATGTAGGGAATGCCGAACTGATTCACCAGCACCGCGACGATCTTCTCTTCGGTGATCAGCTTGTTCTGCACCAGAGTCTCGCCGAACAACAGGCCAGACTGATGTTGCATGCGCAGCGCGTCTTGCACTTGTTCGTTGGACAGCAGACCCTGCTCGACCAGCAGTTCACCAAGACGCTTTTTGACCAGACGGTTGAGGGCAACCATATCACGCTCCGTCGCGCTGGGCTGTGCGCTTGAGATCTTCCTGGTCCGGGCTGCGCGCGCAGGCGTCATCCCAGGTGATCTGGTTGGCTTTGTACAGTTCAAAGAGGCTCTGATTCATCGTGCGCATGCCCAGCCGCGCGCCGGTCTGGATATGCGACATGATCTGATGGCACTTGTCGTCGCGGATGAGCGCGCGGATGGCTGAGTTGGGCACCATGATCTCACACGCCATGGCACGACCACGGCTGTTCATCTTCGGCAGCAGCTGCTGACAGAAGACGCCTTCGAGCACGAAGGCGAGCTGGGTGCGGATCTGGTTCTGCTGGAAGGCCGGGAACACGTCGACGATACGGTTGATGGTTTCGACCGCGGAGGAGGTGTGCAGCGTGGCAAAGGTCAGGTGACCGGTTTCAGCCAGGGTCAACCCGGCCTCGATGGTTTCCTTGTCACGCATTTCACCGATCAGGACGATGTCGGGGTCCTGACGCAGCACGCGGCGCAGCGCCGAATTGAAGCCCTGAGTGTCGGTGCCGACTTCGCGCTGGTTGACCAGACAGCGTTTGTTGCGGTGCACGAACTCGATCGGGTCTTCGATGGTGATGATGTGGTCCTGCATGGAGGCGTTGATGAAGTCGATCATCGCTGCCAACGTGGTGGACTTGCCCGAACCCGTCGCGCCGGTGACCAGCACCAGACCCTTGGGCAGTTCGCACAATTTGGTGCAGACATCCTTGGGCACACCAAGCTGATCGAAATTGAAGATCTCGTACGGGATCGTACGCATCACCCCGCCGACCGCACCGCGCTGCAGGAAGACGTTGACGCGGAAGCGACCGACGCCGGCCAGACCAAAGCTCATGTCGAGCTCCTGGTCCTGTTCGAAGCGAGCGATCTGCTGGCTGTCGAGCACTGAGTACATCAGCTTCTTGGTCTGGTCCGGAGCCAAGGGTTCCAGGCCAGGCAATTCCGCCAGGGCGCCGTCGACGCGTACCCGCGGAGCAGAGTTGGCAGACAGGTGCAGATCTGATCCGCCACGCTCGACCATGGTGCGCAGAAGCTCTTCCATCGTGATCATGAGGCCGTCCCTTCAGGGTTCTCGGGGCGTACTCTGGCGATCCAGGGCAGCGCGTGCAAGTGCCGGGGAGCGGTGCAGATGCGCAGAACACCGTGGGTGTCGCAGGAACCCGCGTAAACACCCGAGTAGCGTGTAGAAGTCGGCGCGGGTACGGGGCCGCTTAGCTCGACTTTTGCCCACTCCTCTGATCACGCCGCCCTGCATGACTGCACTATAAGAGGCGCTCGCTTGAGATGGCGGTGGTAGTTTTCACGCGGGCGAGGCTTTCCGGGTGGTGCAACAATGGTGTGGTCGCCAGTTAAAGGACCGCAAGGCCGCAGGGCCCGGAGCACTCGGGACTTGAACGATTCACGGTACCGGTGTCGCGGTCGTCGCTGGTTGTTTCTCTGGCAGTTTCACTGCCGCGCGTTCGCTCTCGACCAACGCCCGGATGTGCGGCGCCTGACCACTTTTCAGTACCACGTCCATGCTCGCCGGCACCGGATCATCCGTGCCGGTGACCCAGCTCTTCGCGAATGCTTCGCGTCGCGCCTCCGGTAACAGCGAGAGGATGGTGCGGTCCCAATCGGAACGCGTGACCACCCCGCCGGAGTGGTCACGGTACCACGTGCGCAACGCCGCGAACAAGGCGTCGTCGCCGACCTCGTCGCGCAGTGCCGCATACATCAAGGGACCACGGCAGTAGAGCAGCACACCAAACTGCATGTCGCTCATGCGATCGCCGGCGCTCGACATCGGCGCTGACTGCTTGGCGATCGCCACCATCGCCGGCAGGCGCGTGCCGATGAACATCTGCATGGTATCTTTCGAACGCAGGCGCTCCATCACGTACCACGTGCTCCACTCGGTCAGCGGTTCATCGAGCCACGGCTCTGTGTGAGTGTCGTTGCCGACCTGGTCGTACCACCAGGAATGCAGCACCTCATGGATGGTGGCGTGCAACAGGGTGTTCTCCTGATCCGTGAGTGGATCTTTGCCGCGCCAATTGAGTTTGGCGAACAACGGTTCGTGCAGGAAGGTCATGCCGCTGGCTTCCATGCCACCGACCTGGAGCGCGAAGGTGGCGAAGACGATGTCGTAGCTGCGCCGTGGATAAGGGCCGAACATCTCGCTGGCGATGATCAGCGCATCACGCGCGACGCTGGCACAAAACGCCGCGCGCACCGTGTGTTTGCCGATGTAGGCGACGCGCACCTCCGGACCGTTCGGCGGTGTCAGGCGCATGACCTCAACCGGCTGGTCGCTGACCCACGCCACCAGGTTGCGTGTGCGGGGCGACAACACCAACCACGTACCGTCGGCCTGACGCGACTCCTGCCCGCTGGCGACCAACGTCCAGCCGTCGGGCAACGTCAGGCGCCAACGATAATCGGCCGCGCGCACGAACGACGGATCAGAATACGGCACCAACTCCGGAAACTCCCAAGCGCCACGCCGGATCGCCAATTCCGGCAACCAACTGTAGAGGTGATGCCCGTGCGCGCTGCGGGTCAGCAAACCAGCGCGTCCGCCTTCTTCTGGGATGGAGGTGGTGAACTCCAACTCGCAGGTAATCCAGGCACCGCTGGCCAAAGGTTTCGCCAAGGGCAGCAGCACTCCACGTCCATCAGCCACCATCTGCGGTACCACCGCGCGTCCGTCGACGCTGGCCGCGGCGATGACGATGCCGGTGCCGATGTAGGAACGGCTGTTGTTAGCGTGCAGGACGAAGCCGATCTCATTCCATGGTTCGGCTCCGTCATTGCTCAGCGCCACGCGCATGCGTCCCTGCATGTGACCGGTCGCCGGATCGTAGGTGCTGGTCACCTCGATCGCCGGCTGGACCTGCGCGAGCGGCAGGGCATCAGCGCTCAGTTCGACCGCCACCGCAGAACGCAACTCGCCAACCCAGGCCGGTTCGCCAGCAGCAAGGCCACTGCCCAGCAGCAGCATGAGTGCAGTGATGATGAGGTGGCGTTGACGAGTAATCATGCGCGTTCGTATGTCGGCAATGCACCAGGGGCAAGTCCCAGTGATCAGCACTGTGCGGGAGGGCACCAACGTTGCACGCAACGACCCCTCTACATCCCCCCACATAAGACCGGGCGGAATGATTCAACGCTGATCGACGATGATGCTGTGGCGAGCGCCGCGACGACTTCATGCATTTTTCATGCTGTCGTAGTCGCCGACAGCCACGCCCGTGGTTGCCGGTGGGTTGCGCAAGGTCGACGCTCGCAGCGGCCGGTGGTCGCCACAAGCTGCCGACCATGCGTTCACTCATTCTGTTGGTTGCCGTGGTCCTGGCATTGCCTGGGGTCGAAGGCGATGCCACCGTCATCCAGGCCCTCAGCGGCAACAGCATCCAGGTCATCGCCCGCCTCGGTGCCGCGGAGCTGCCGATGGTAATTCGCCTCGGCTACCTTCGTGCTCCTGAGGGTCTCATGCCTACGCTCGGTCAGCCGTGGAAACAGGCCGGCGCGGTGGCGCAGGCGTTGTTGTCCACCCGCCTGGCAGCCGGCACCCGCGTGCGCTTGGTCGGCCCAGGGACCAGTTTCCGGGTCGATGACGACGGTCGGCTGCTGGCGCTGGTCTACAAAGAAGGCGCGACGGTATCGGTGCAAGAATTGCTCATCAGTGCAGGTGCCGCTGCTTACGACCATCAGTTTCACCGCGCCACGGGCGAAGCGCATGCGACTCTGCTGGCAGCACAGGACCAGGCGCGCACGCAACTGACTGGAGCTTGGCGCACGCTCGGCGAGTGGATGGAGCATGGTACGTTGCCGCCACCCGATCCTGCCGCGCTCAACCGCGCCCGCCCGGTGACTTCCAAGGACGTCATCCGCCGCGATGGCATTGCCGGTTTGCCGTCGGAACGCTTCGCCTGGGGCGGCACCTGGATCTGCCCGGAATGCGAAGAGGTCCTCGCCATCGGCGACATGGTGTGCGAGGACTGCGGCTACATCCTCAACGATGCGGAAATGAGGAAACTATGGGTGAAAAAGCCCTCGCCCTGATCCTCCTCGCTGCGCTGCTCTCCGGCGGAGAAGTCGGCGGCGCAAGCGATGATCACTGGCGTGCACGTCAGGAGGATGCGCTCACACGGGTGTCCAGCGACGCCAACGATGCGAACGCCTGGACCGATCTTGGTGAGGCCGCCTTGATGCGCGGTGATGCCGCCACCGCCGCGTCGGCGCTAGCGCAGGCAAGCAGCTTGCGGCCCGATGATCGGCGTGAGCGTTTTCTCAGTGGCTGCCTCGCGCTCAAGGATCGCCGGCATGACGACGCGCGCACCGCGTTTACCCGCGCAGTGGAATTGGATCCCTCCTTCGTGGAGGCAAGGTTCTTCCTTGGACGTTCTTGCCGTTATCTGGGACGGCTTGAAGAAGCGCTCAGCCATTTCGCCGCGGTTGTGGTGGCACGACCAGATTATGTCGCGGCGCGCACGTACCGCATCCGTGTGCTCCAAGACCTCGGTCGCAGCGCGGAGCGCGATGCGGAAATTGCTGCGGTGCATGCGCTGCGACGCGAGGGCCGGATCGCCACGCTGAACGCCGCCTCGGCCTTCCGCCGCGACCGCATCGTTGTGCCCGGCGGAACGGCGATGGTTCTTGAACGTTTTTCCGGCGAACCGGTGCGCTGGCGCGCCATCACCGCCGCTGGTGGGGTACGCCGTGAACTGATCGCCTGCCGCGACGGTGACGGGTGGATGCTGGCGGCGGTGACAGATAGCGGCTGCGTACGTCTCGCGCAGTGGGCCAACCTTCCGGCCTACGATCTCTTGCGACCACGTCTGGAGGAACTGTTGTCCGGAACCTGGCCACCCCCTGGTGAGCCGGTGACGGTACTGGTGGTGGAGGATCTGGATCAGGATGCTGGCCAGTGAATTGGTGGCCGTGTCCCGTTATGTGATGTGATGTGGACCATGTTTGCGGTGTAAGCCGCCGACTGCGACGGGGTCACGCTCGACGATTTTCATGGGCAGGGTGTACCACGGCCAGAAATCCGGTAATTCCCTGGCTATCTCGCCAACGGATCAGTAGGTTCCCGCCCGCTGCCGGTGTTTTGCCGGCAGACCCCAGGCGCGGGCAGCGCCATCCCGATGTCGCAAGACGTCAACAGAGGACGCCCCCGTGCGTCCATCCCGAGGTTATCCCGTTGGAACTCTACGTAGGCAATCTTCCCTGGTCGATGGACGATGCTCGTCTGTCCGCCCTCTTCGCAACCCATGGCAACGTCGAACGTGCCAAGATCGTGAACGATCGCGACACCGGCAAGAGCCGTGGTTTCGGTTTCGTCACCATGACCGATGAAGCGGCCGGCCAGAAGGCCGTGCAGGCGCTCAACGGCACCGCATGCGACGGTCGTAACATCACCGTTCGTCCTGCTGAAGACCGTGCCAAAGCTCCCCGCACTGGCGGCGGCGGCGGCGGCGGCGGCGGCGGATACGGC
>ENA-ORBV01012750-ORBV01012750.1-microbial-mat-metagenome-genome-assembly--contig:-NODE-12750-length-12904-cov-5.459499_pt1 | contig 12904 bp, 13 predicted proteins | sample MGYA00237777_ERZ505514 | MGnify/ENA primary metagenome ERZ505514 (study PRJEB26160, sample SAMN06269048) | microbial mat metagenome | isolation source: Oligotrophic lake microbial mat | place...
CTGAAGTGCTGTGGGTTGGGGCAAGTTCCTGTTTGGCCTGGTTGACAACACAACTTCATTCACTGACTACTCCCTCCGTTTATCTTCTATTGCAGGGTCCTATGCGACCTGAGAACCACGGACAGACCTTAATGCACTAGATCTACACGAATTTGGCACGCTCGCAGCTGATTTGACTACTTAGAAGAATATAAAAGTTGAATCTCTATTAATGCGCCGGCAGGCATTATTCCCTCCATTTAGTGACACGAATTTTTTACTTTGAAGTTTTCAAGTGAACACGCTAATAGACTAATCAACAGAGCAATCAAGATGCCCATCAGCCGCGCGTCCAACAACAGCTCTGCAATGACAACAGAGTGGAGGTACAAGTCAGTCAGTTTAGCCATGCAGGAGACTCAGTTGTCAAGGTAATATCTCGCCGCTGGATTGACTTCCAATGCTGTGGGCAAACGACCCTCTCTTTCCAGCTTGTCTTTATTCATGTGCGGAATTTTGCACTTGTTGCACCCTGCTGCTAGGATGACTTCGTTCAACATTGACATGTAAGTCAACCAAATCCGATTGATCTTGTATGTAGGAAACTCGTTGAAGCATGATGACACCATGTCGATTAACTCAATTTGATTCTTTGGGCATGTGCAGTAGTAGGCTGCCTGCAATGCATTGAAGAAACCCAAATCGTTGATATTGAGATCCGGGCTGTTGGCTGGTTGTGTTATCAACTTGATCTTATCCTCTAAACCCATGACTGTCAGACACTCCATCCACTCCGAATCGCGAGGGTGCATGTGTGTTGGCGCACCATCTTGTTGGACGATGATGTGCTCGTACCTGTTAAACTCGGAAGTAGGAAATTCATTCAATGTTGCCGGCAACACAAGACCAGTCATCACATCTCTGCACTTATCCATGTCAATTGTTTCAGATTCAAAGAGTCTAGCACCTGCTGGCCTATTGCTGCTGTCTCGCATGGCATTCCGGTAGCATCCGACAGGCCAAATGCCAACCTTGCCATCCCACCATCGGTTGTGCATTTTCCGTGGACGTGCTGCGGCGCACAGAAACATCACTTTCGCAATGTGACTCTTGTGTTTGACACATCGATCCGGAGGGTCTTCTTCATCAGCAACAAGGATGCATGATTCCCCATCGCGACAAACGAAAAACCACTTCTCATCAACATGAATTTCGTTGTGCATGTGATGAAACTTCAAAGTGGCTTGACCTCCTCTTGTTGATTGTAGGCGCGGCATTTCAATTTTCTCTAATGCATAGAGCAACCTATCATGTTTGTTGGATAGTGTCAATGATGGCTTGACTGGTGATGAGTGTCTTCTGAACATCTTGTGTTCTTTCAAGAACTTGTAGACAGTTGTAAGAGGGATGTCGAGGTTGGCAGCAAGGTGTCGAAGTTTGCGCCGTTTGTTTCGTGGTAGCTCCAACACCGCCGCCTTTAGTTCCTCTCGGTCATGGATAAATTTACCCTTCCTCCGAGTAGAAGCACCGGACGCAAAGAAGGCATCAGGGAGTCCTCTGCTCTTGTCCACAAGGCATTGGTGGTTGTCATTGTCATCATCGTGGTTTGGAGGACATTCCAACAGAAGCTTGGCACGAGATTTTTTCCAAAGGCGCGCCACCGTCTCAGGCGCAACGGAAAAATGGGGGGCGACACAGGCATGCGCGCCGCGTTTTGGCTTGCCATCTTCACAGAAGCCAAGGACCATGCAACAGGCAGCCTTTCTGTCTGTTGTTGTTAGTTCTCTCTCCTTCACTTTGTTGCCCACCATTGTCTGCTTGGAAACAATTTGATTTGTTGAACATTCAGTGAGATCGCGCATCTAGAAGCATCGAGTGAGTTTAACACGGTGCTTTGTCGTGTAAAAGTAGAGCTAAACTTAAATTTGGAACATATAATGTGCACATAGATAGATAGCTTTGAATCTACTTTATCGCCCGGCATCCTTCAACGCTTGAGTTTGAACTCTCTTTACTTAGATTAGTTAGCTCACCCGACTTCCTGCAATAGATGGTAAACGGAGGGAGTAACTAAATAAATGAGACAACAGAGCTGGAGGTTGTCATTAGAGCATTCCTTTTGATTGGCCACGGACCCCTGTCAGAATCAACAACTGACGTACTGTACTCCTCGCGGTGCTTATGCTGCGAGTACCGGTAGTTATTACTGGTGGTACATAGTGCGTACGGTAGTTGCTGCGCGCCAGATACAATCTACAGAAAAGTATGGTACTGTAGTCATTCTTTGAACCTGAAGACGAGTATGAAAATGCCTTTAATAAATATCCAACCCGGAATTAAATATCCAACTCGGAATTAACGGAGGTGGGGGAGTCATTATGACCTAACTACTACTGTACGAACAGTAGTGTTCAAAAGTGCGGCATATTTTTTCGGCACTTCCTAAAACTGCTACGAACAAGTACTAGCTAGTAGTACGTAGAAAACACTTGTTGATTGCAACATGTCACAAGAATTTGTAGCCAAGGACTAGCTAGTACTACTAGCTAGTACTATTACACTACTATTAATACTCAGTTGGGGGTGCCATCAAGCAAGATTTCCAGCTAACTCCACTCCGCTCTTGACTGTAGAACAACCTTCTTTTCATACGCAGCCTATCTTTTCATATTCATCTTCTTACTTCGATCCATTTTCAATCATAAAGCTTTGAAGAGCTAGTTTTGGTTACAGTAGTGAATGAAAAGGATGGTCTTCTTTGGTCGACAAGGTTCCACCACCATGACAAGGGTTTGTCTTCTGCTGTTGGGAATGTCGTTCCTCCTCTCGCCTGCTGCACTAGTGCAAGCGTCTGGTGTCGCTTGTACTTCTTCCACCCAGTGTGAAGACATTTTGCGCCGTGGTTCCCAGTGTATTGATGGCAAATGTACCAATCCCCTGTACCATGGAGGATGCTTGAAGAGTTTGGTGCCCTCTTGGAACAAGACAAGGATTTGCAATTCGCAAGATCCTCCCGAAGCCGAGCTCTTGGGATATTGTCGACCTTCGCCCATGGATTATGCCGAAATTCGAATTGCGGCCCGCGATTGGGAATCGGCCGTCTTTGGAGGGTGGGTCTTGCAGATATTGTGGAGTGAGATATTGGACGTCCCTACATCCATCGAAGGTGGTTCGCCAGATATCAATTTGAATATATACGAACCCAATTCGGCCTTTGATATTTGGAATGTCCACGTCCTGCCATTGTTGGGAGAATTGACCAAAGCTACCGAAGTTAAAGATTGTGTGGCAGTCACCAGCCATCTAGACGACAACAAGGATACTGACCCCGACAACCACAAACCGTATGAACCATGTGCGCATGTCCTCGCCGAGGCGTGGTGGGAAGATGTGATCGAATTGGAGAACCTTGAGGGATTGCAAAAGCCACAAGAATTGGGGATCATGGCCGAAAGTGCCCTCTACATGCCACTGTATGCACTAAAGAAAGACCCCACACTGGCCACCTATGTGGGATTGGCGGGACCCGAAAATCGACAAAAACTCGCGGAAACCTTTAATCCACCCACTCGATGGAAGCACTATTGTGAGGAAGTTTCTCCCACCAAGTGTCAAGAGCCAGATGCCGTGGCCCAACGAGCACCCCAGGACGAATCCGAGGAAAGGGCATTTTTTGTGGAAGGCTTGTTCACGGGACATTTTCGATCGACCGAGAGGCAGGATTGTGAGGCATATCCTGAAGTTTGTACGGGCGAGATCATCAACGCGCCTTGGTAAGCACATCTAGGTCATTTTTGTTGTCTTTATGTTGCACAGTATCAGTTTGCTTTTCGCTAACTTCTTTCTTGTGACTTGCTTGTTTGCTTTTGCTAATGCTCCAGTGAATGGGGAAGCTCTACCATTCAACAGTTTTACCACCTTGATATTGCCTTGAAAGGCACCGGGCCACAAGCCAATGGCTACTACCCCTACGAAGAGCAATCGCAGATTGCTAGCGCCGCCAATGCCACCAAATCGCCCATTATCATCATGGCGTACAACAGTGATCCCATTTACGAGGCATTCCTGCACACTGATGCTAAATTCACCCGAGTCCAGTTGCCTCCCCCCACGCAGGAATGTGTGGATGCCCGCAATTTGAATTTTCAATGCGATGCCAATGCGACTTTGGAACAGCTGGTGGGCGAGGCTCTGGGGAGCTGTGATACCTTTCCGCAGGTACTTCAAAAAATTGCCAGCGCATCCTTTCAGGACATTACCTTTGGAGAAGATACGGTCGAATCTTTTTGGAGTCCTGCCTACGATTCCTTTGCGGCCTACAAACTTAGCCTCTTGAATCTGTATCAATTTTATGGGTTTTGGAGGGAACGGGGAACGGACTTTTGGAATTACGACCCTCGGGATGCGGCTTGTCAATGGGTGGTGGAAAATCTCGATCTGGTCAAAAGCTTTGTTCCCGAGAGCCACCCTCGAGTGGTGCAGGAAGCGGAAACATCCGTGAGTGTCCGCAATGCGGCGTTGGCAATGGCAGTTATAGCAACAATCTTGGTCGTGATTTCCATGGTGCTGACCTATCTCAAGAGAAAGACCAAAGCTTTTTATTACGCCCAGTTGCCCTTTCTGTATCTTCTCCTGACAGGGATGTTACTGATCAGCGTGGCTGCGATTCTTTTGGCTGCCCCTCTTTCGGATGGGTCTTGTATAGCCACTGCTTGGCTATTTAATCTTGGATATGTATTGCAATTGGTCCCACTGCTGGTGAGGATATCCGCCATCAATCAGTTTGCTGCGACCGGGAAGCAAATGCAGCGTGTCAGGCTCAAGATACAAAGCCTTTACATGGATGTCGCTGCCGCAGCTTTCCTGGTGATTGGGTTTGTCCTCGCTTGGAGTATTTCAGATGCGCCGGAAAAGCGCTTTGAGTATTACCTTACAGATCGCACGACACCAAACGGCGAATTCGTGGTGGAAGCTTATGAGTTTTGTGGATCGGAGTTTGACTTTTGGCCTCTCCTTACTTATGCTTGGATGGCCTTGCTTCTTGTCCCCAGCTGCATGCTGGCCATATTTGCAAGTCGCATGAAAGAAGACATGAATGATACAAGGACCATGTCTTGGGCGGTGTACTCTCATTGTCTCTTCTTGGTTTTTTTGTTTGTGGTCTTCGCGCTCATGTATGAGACGGATAGAGCCAACATGATGAAAGCACAAAGTTTGGTTTTCAGTATTGATACAATCTTGGCATTGGGCTTCTATGTGCTGCCGAAATTCGTGCGCAGTGGAGAAGCGTTCGAGGCCGACCCTCTGCCAGACGTGTTTGTTCATACAACCATTGCCCTACTTGATGTTGTGGGGTTCACCGCCTGTAAGTACGGCATAATCTGAATTGCGATGAAAGTGTGAATGCAGAAGCCTGATTTATTGTGATTAACCCCGTGATGATTGAAATTTGGATAAATGTAATCTTTTCTACAGGGTCGTCGGTACGAGAACCAGGTACGTTTTCGTAGTCAAATGCCACCGTTTTGGTGCGGTACTCCCAGCATTTAGAGTGTGCTAAACAGTCGTCTCTCTTGTCAACTTTGCAGTCCAAGTCTTCCAGTTCCTGGAGCAGCTATACGAAAAGTTGGATGAATTGGCTGACCGGCGAAGCGTGTACAAAGTTGAGACTGTGGGCGAAACATATGGTAAGTAGTGTTTGCATTCGTGTAAGACACACACCTGCATTTCCCATCGCTAAGCCACCCCGCACCCACAACCTTATCAAAATCACACAGTTGCCGCAACAGGGATCCCCTCGCCTCAACCAGACCACGCAGTGCTGATGGCGAGATTCTGTGCGGACTGCATGCGCAAGATGCACCGATTAGTCAAGTCGATGGAAGTAAGGTTCGGTCCAGATACAGGCGATCTGACTCTCCGCATAGGAATCCACTCTGGGGCTGTGACGGGTGGATTCTTGAAGGGCAAGGGGGCTCGATTCCAACTGTTCGGCGACACGCGGACAACAGCAGCGTTGCTGGCCTCAACTGGAAAGGCCAATCGAATCCACGTATCGGAAGCAGCCGCAGATTTGCTTATAAAAGCTGGTAAGAAGCGATGGATCGTGGAGCGCGAAGATCGGGTGGAAACGGAGGAGAAAGGAGAAATCAAATCCTATTGGCTGACAAAAGGACACCATAATGCGGGCGGAAATCAGGATGCCTCTTCATTCCACGATCCGTCTTCTGCCTTCCTCGGGTCCGACCTTGGTGATAGCGATGACAATGAGGAACTTGCAAATGCGCACAGTGAGCATCGCTGGATTGAGTGGAACGTTGAAGTTTTTACCAAGTTGCTCAAGCAATTGATTGCGAGGAAAGATCAAGGGTTTGGTGAAGTCTCCACAGCCCCAGGAGTTCTCGAAACAGCTGGGATGCCACTTGAAGAAGTAAAGGAGATTATTGCACTCCCAAAATTTAACAAACCCGCAGCAAAAAGAATGCTCGAAAACGAAGACGTGGAAGTGCCTGAGAAGGTTGTTCGACAATTGAAAGAATTCGTTGGCGAAATCGCTGGTCGTTACAATGACAACCCTTTCCACAGTAAGAAATCGACGGAGCCGTGATTTATTTTTTGAAGGTTTTCAGCAATTGGGTTACTAACTTTCTCTTTCCGTATTTACAGATTTTGCGCATGCCTCGTACGTGGTCATGTCCACTACCAAGTACTTGAACCGAATCATTGCGGCAACGGAAGCCGACCTGGGAGAAAATGATCGCTTTCGAAGCAGCGTCCAGGCTGCTTTGCATACTCATACTTACGGCATCACGTCGGATCCACTCACCCAGGTAAAATAATGGAACGACATGTGACGAGCAGGGCTTGCCTTTACCATGAGGGTCTAGGTTGCTGCATCATCTTTATCGCCATTCTTTTTACTGAACTTCCGTCTCTTCTCCTCGGCTTCTTTTTTCCAGTTTGCTTGCGTTTTCAGCGCTCTCATCCACGGTAAGCGATGCCTTCTTCATCTGCTTCTGCCGAGCTATGCGACTCTCTCTAACGAACTTCTCTGGCCGTCTGTTCTCCTAATGATTTGATCAGACGTTGACCATCCTGGTGAGTCTTGCGATTCCTTCATCGTGCGGATTCCATCTTCACAATGGCTGCTTTTGATTTTACTGACCACTCTCTCCTTTTTTTATCGACTGTCTTTATGATCAGGTGTTCCAAATCCCCAGCTGATCGAGGAGGACGAAAAAGTGGCAGCGCAGTACAAAAATAGGAGTGTCGCAGAACAGAAATCACGTAGGTTTAGCAATCAAGGAGTGTGATAGTGCCTGATGAATCTTGGTTGCAACGTTGCGTTTTGATTGAATTGATTCGTGACGATGCATACTTAATGTTGATGAATCAATTTGAGTAAGGTGTCAAGTCAGTCCTTGCTAATCAATATTTCTCCCCATTCACCTGATGTTGCAGTGGACATTGCATGGACCCTGCTTATAGAAGACAGGTTCTCTGACTTATTGTCTACCATATGCTCCAACCCAGAAGAGCTGCGCCGCTTCCGCCAGCTAGTTGTGAACAGTGTCATGGCTACCGATCTCGGGGATAAGGAACTTAAAGAATTACGCAATGGAAGATGGGATAGGGCTTTCAAGACAACAGCTTCTAGTGTAACAGAAAGCTCGGGGGCCGTGTCTAATGACGAGGAGTCTGGAAGAGAATCTGTGGACGATCATATCAATCGCAAGGCTACGATAGTGATTGAACAGTGAGTTTGAAGATTTGATTATAATGGGATCGATTGTCCAAGGCATTCTATGCGCAACCAGTGCACTTACCCTCCTTGGTTCTCACCAATTTGAATTGAATATTGCTTGCAGCTTGATCCAAGCTGCAGACGTTGCTCACATGTCACAGCACTGGAATATCTATCGACAGTGGAATGAACGGGTAAGCTTGATACCGTGGTGAACTTAAGTCTATTGTATGCCTTCTGCTCACTCACATAACTATTGTTTGGTACCTTCAGCTCTTCCGCGAAATCTACAAAGCTTGGCGACAGGGTCGGGCTGGCAGCAACCCAGCGGAAGGATGGTACAAAGGGGAAATTGGCTTTTTTGATTTCTACATTATCCCACTATCACGGAAACTTCGGGACTGTGGAGTCTTTGGACCGACCAGGTATGTGCAGTGTAGAAGCAGCCAACTAGTTCAGAGCTTTTATTGTAAATGTGATGCGTTCCGCCCCCCCAGACCCTCTCAAGCATGTTTTTGTCTAGTGATGAAAACTTAAACTATTCCATGAACAATCGAAAAATGTGGGAGAAGCAGGGGGAGACGATTGTGAAGGAGATGCTGAAACGCGCCGAGGCTGAATATGACTCTGTCAAGCCACCAGAGACAGCCCAGGAAACGACGGAGCAGGCCCTACTCGACCCCGCCAATGATGACCAGGAAATAGATAGTTAGCTGATTTTAAGCCCCCAAAACATTTGAAGTAGTCGTAAGAGCAATATGTGTAGCCTACCGTAGTCCAGTACTTTCGACCAAGTAAATGTAAGCAGTAATTATCTACGTGCTGCTATGTTGGAGCTTCTGGCTCAAAGACTGGCTCATTTCCTACTCTGTCAATGTAAAATTGACCAACAAAGGTTTGCTCTTGAAGAACAAATGCAACACCGGTCCAGTTCCTACCCTGGTGGACTTGATGAGCATCAACTGAGTCCCCGGTCGTTGTGCCTCAGCGCCCCATCAAACACCCCAAAAACACACAAACCACACAGCATGTTTCCATATCAACAGATTCACATCAGTGGAACCGCTCTTTTTTCAAATATCCAGTATTCCGCGGCATCCGTGCAACGACGTTTCCACTCCTTTGTACGCACTGTAGGAGCGCACTAGCTAGCATGTCCCTTTCCAGTCTACCATGATACAATAAATGGAAGAGTACAATTAGCAAAACAAAGACCTAACAGGCACTTAGAACTAGTTTAAAAGAAATGACACCATCGCATGACGACAGAAAAGTGCTGCGTGCGCTGCGGATTAGAAAACAGCAAGTCAAGAAGTAATCAGGGAAGACTAAATGTTGAAAATTAAATCGATTGTACAAGAGAAGGCGACCATGGATACAGCACTACGAGTTTAGTCAATCTGCAGAAAGATTGTCAAGAAAATCAAATGAGTGTGAGAAAACGAGAAGTTGAAAATGCGACCATGACTGTGCAAAAACAGCAGACTGAATGCGCACCCCTTCTATTTCAAGCCTCGTGCAGGGTCGTCAGCTGGAGGGGCACCACCAGCACCACCTTCTGTCATGCATGCCACTTGGAGGCACACTGCCGGCCATCCCCTTCAAGGTGGGCATAACAACACCTTGATAAGTAGCAAAAGCTAGATCTAACAAATGACAAGAACTAATTTAAAAGAAATGCAGCGTTCGCACAACGACAGAAAAGTGATGTGCACACCACACATGAGGAAACACAGCAGAAAGTCAAGAAGTAATTAGCAGAGACCAAATAACAAATTAAGTCATGTGCACAAGAAAGCCAACATGGGAACACCTTAGAACCAAATGAACTTTGTTTAGTCAATTTGCAGGAAAATTGTCAAGAAACTTGAGTGTGAGCAAACAAGAAGCAAGAAAATGCGACAATGGACATGCAAAAACAGCGGACGACATGTGCATTTCTCCTATGTCCAGGCCTCCTCCAGGGTCATCAGCTGGAGGGGCACCACCAGCACCACCCGTCAAGCATCCACCTGGACGCATACCAGCACTGCCGGCCATCTTCTGCGAGATGGGCATGACAACACATTGAGAATTAGCAAAACTAAAATCTAACAAGCAATGAGAAGGCGCTGCACTAAAAGCTACATGCCTTTTGAGCTGTTTGCAAACGAAAATTGTAAGCTTCAGAATGAACTAAAATAAATGTAACATTTGAGAGAGGTTCGGCTCATGATCCTTCGGCGTGATGCTCTCTCTGCTGAAATGAGCGATGCTTCTACGTGAAGAATCAGTGCGTCAGTTGCAGACTTGCTATCCACTTGGGAATGACTGTTCTATGACAATAGCTTGTGTTGTGCGATCCAGAACAAAATGTGTTCTAATGGCATGTAACGGTCCAAAAGACATAGCCATTATGCTACACAGACCAGCCTCTTGTGACAATGGTTTGTTACTCTTCTGAGCAAGGTTCTTCACTGCTTGTGAAAGATAGGGCTAGCAGCTAGCAACTGGTCCCGTGCGGCTAAGGAGCGCCACTTCGAATGAATCCCGGATGAATGAGTCCCGGATGAGAACACTCTGTTTTGTGCCAAATTTGGGGCATTGCAAGAACCAATTTAAAAGAAATGCCGCCATTGCACGACGACAGAAAAGTGTCGTGCAGGCCAAGCATTAGAAAGGCGACAATGTGAGGGAACATGAGAAGATCAATGAACGAAGCCAAATCAAAGCTTGACGCACACTTGCTCATTATGTGAACAAAGCCAATTCAAACTAGCTTCATTGATTCATTCGAATGAATCAAAAATCTCCCAAGAATTTGGTCTCACTGCCGATGCTGCACCAGTTTTCAATGCACCAGCACGCGCAGTGCTGCAATTCAAACGCAAAGAACGAAGGATCACACAGTTGAGTAGCAAGGCTGCTAGTCCTCCCAGCAGGAAGAAACGAGTTGGTCTTCTCAACAATTTCCGTCGTAGCTACAGTCGTTGCAGCACTCTTCATAGCCATCACTGTCGCTTCTTGGTGTCCTTCTCGACCACAGTTTTTGGTCCTTTTCGACCACAGTTTTTGGTCACGGTTCTCTTTTTCTTCGTGTCCTCCACGAGTCCTTGGACCTTCTTCCTGCTGTGAAAGGGCTGTGCACGAAGACAAAGATCGTACAAAGATGAAGACGGGCCTTCAAGAACGAATTTCGAAGCTTGGCTAGGCCACACAAAGATCGAATTTCGAAAGAACGAAGTTGATTTGAACGAATTTCGAAGCTTGACTGCACGAAGAACGAATTTCGAAGCAAGATTTTGGATCTGAAGCAAGATCTTGGTCCGGGCACACGAAGAAACAATTTGATTTTCTATTCATCTACTATTTGTACCAAAATGGTGCAATGCGCATTTTCGGGGTGCGAGAAGCACGTGAAGTGGAATGGCATGCTTTGCCGCACTCACAGCAAAGCAGTCACTGAATTGGCCGAAAACAACCCTGGTTCGTCTTGGACCACAATGATTCAAACTCACAAAGGCACATGCAAAAGAATCGCCAAAGAAAAGAAAGCACGACACCATGCCAAACCAAAGGCAGAAAAAGAAAAGAGAAGCAGAAAACGCACAAAAAAGTGGAATGCGAAAAGAGCAGTCATGACCCCACAAGAAAATTGTGCAAGTCAATGCTAAGCAACGCGATCAGTACCACAATCAAAGTGAAGAGTCCAAGGAGAAGCTTCTAGCGCATCAACGAGACTACTGTCATAACTTGCCCGAGGATCGCAAGAAGCAGAAAAACAAAATGACTAACGTGCGCACTCAAGAACGATGGGAAAGAATGAGTGCCGAAGAGACTGAAGCTAGAAAAGAGCGACAGAAAGACCGTGAAGCAAATTACCGACCGCAGAGAGCCCAACAAAGCGCGAAGCACCGATTGAAGAGAGCGCAAAAATCTGTGGCCAAATTCATTGCTCTCCAACAAGGACAGAAAAGCGACGAGCCCTTGGAAGAAGTCTTGCACGAAATCCCAAAGGTAGACAACGAGGGAGAGGACATCATTTGTTCGTCGGACATTAAGAATCGGTGCGCCAATTTGCGGTCTCCAGTGATTCATGGTTCCCACCAGCACTTCAATTCGTTTTTGGGTCTGGAGGACGTGGAGGAAAACATCGACATTGAGGCTCACAAGGAGTAAGAAGACGCTCAGACTGAAGGCTTTCCAGTCCTTTTGCCGGCACAACTCCACGGCCAAGGACAAGCCACACACCCAGACGGAGGAGCGGATGATTCTTACACTTGGGGTAGCTACAAACCAAGACAGGCAAAGAATCATGCAAGTGCCATGGCCAAAAAATACAAAACAAATGGTGATCTCTACTTCTGTGTCACCACAAATAAGAATCCAATGTGTCCTTTGTGCAACCCTCAAACTGTGTGCATTCCAAGCACCTGACACTTCATCAAGAACCATCATGGCCTAGAGTTTGCCATGAAATCGTACAATCCAGTAATTCCTTGTCTTGTGCAAGTGTCACACGGGCTACGTCAACGGAAAATTGACCGCCAAAGGTTTGCTTTTTAAGAACAAAGGCTGCACTGGTCCAGTTCCAACCCTGGTGGACTTGATGAGTATCAACTGAGTAATTCACAGTCATGCCCCCTTCCAGCCAACCCACACACATGAAACAGAACATGTTTCCGCATCAACAGATTCACTTTCGTTGAACCGCTCTTTTTGAACTATCCAGTGTTCCGTGCTACAAAGTTTCCACTCCTTCGTAGGCACTGTAGGAACACACAGATTGATCCACATTGTGCGGATTGCATGCATCAATCGGAGCTTCAAGAAAACTATTCTACAATAACACAATAAAATCAAGAGAATAATTAGCAAAAACTAAAATCTAACGGGCACATGAGAACCATGACCGAAAACTGTCGTCGAGGAGGACACGAAGAAGCGACAGTGATAGCTACGAAGAGTGCTGCAACGACTGTAGCTACGACGGAAATCGTTGAGAAGACCAACTCGTTTCTTCCTGTTGGGAGGACCAGCAGCCTCGATCGCTACTCCTACTGGCTGGTCCTTTGTTCTTCACGTTTAAATTGCAGCACTGCACTGGTGCATTGGTGATTGGAAATTGGTGCAGCATCTGCAATACCCTAATTTCTGTCTCTTATACACATCTCCGAGCCCACGAGACTAAGGCGAATCTCG
>ENA-ORBV01012751-ORBV01012751.1-microbial-mat-metagenome-genome-assembly--contig:-NODE-12751-length-12904-cov-5.168707_pt1 | contig 12904 bp, 6 predicted proteins | sample MGYA00237777_ERZ505514 | MGnify/ENA primary metagenome ERZ505514 (study PRJEB26160, sample SAMN06269048) | microbial mat metagenome | isolation source: Oligotrophic lake microbial mat | place...
TCAAGCAGAAGACGGCATACGAGATTCGCCTTAGTCTCGTGGGCTCGGAGATGTGTATAAGAGACAGCCATCAGCGTGGCGTTGCTGGGGACATAGAACGTGCTGTAATAATCGACAAAATCCTGCCGGCTCATCCCCAGAATCGTTTCATCGACCCCGATCACGATGCGTTCGCCCAACAGGCTCCCCGGTGCCATCGACTTCAGCCGCAACTCACCGATTCGCTGCTGCGCCCCCTTGCGCGTCGCCTTCTCCTCCATGATAATCTGCCGCTCGGCGTCGATCTCTTTATCGCCCAGCAGCAGGTTTGAGAGCACGTCGCCGAAGAACGTGAAGGCCTTGCCGAACGTCTCCGGCTTGGTGTCGGGCATCCGCAACTGATACACCGTCTGGTCGAAACTTGTGAATGCGTTCTGATCTCGCCCGAACGTGAGGCCGAGACTCTCAAAGTACGGGATCAGCGATCCGGGCTCGAAGTTCTTGGAGCCGTTGAACGCCATGTGCTCGAGAAAGTGTGCTCCGCCCCGCTGGGCATCGGATTCGTTGAGGCTCCCCGTCTCGATGTGCATCCACACCGCCGCCCGCCCGGGTGGGTTCGCGTGCCGCAGAACCATGTACTTCAGCCCGTTGGGCAGTTCGCCCCGCACGACATCCGGGTGCCAGGGTAATGGGGTTGCGTCGGACGCGGTTCCCGGTGGCACGATGGAGGGCGCACCCGACAGCCCAGTTGTCGCCCCCGTCGAATTACTTTGTGCCAAGGCCACTCCCGATAACGTGCCCGCGGCGGCAAAGACGGCGAACGCAAGGCATCCGGTGCGAGGGGTATTCATATAGACGGCATTGTTGGAGGGTCGAAGAGCCTGAGAGCGAGTGACGCAGCCGCCGCGCTCGCCCCAAGCGGGTCGGTCGTCCGGGTGCCGGGTTCAACTGGGCATGAAAAGACCGCCAAGGACGACCCCTCCGTCGTCCCTGGCGGCCAGTTCTCACTTAGAAACGTCTTTCGTCGTTCCGGCTCATGCGAATAACGCACGAGTAACCAATTATTTCGCAAAAGCAGGTCCAAGCACCAGTGATTTCCGTGGTGGGACCGTGCCCGCAGTACGACGGGCACCAGTCGGAGCCGCACGTAGCCAAGAGGAGACAGCAGAACAGCGCAAAGGCATCGTTCTATGCGGGTGACCTCTCGACGCGGTTCAACCGGTTGCCGATCCGTCGCCGCAACCCTATAACGCCCCTATGTCCAGCAACCAACGTCTCGCCGAGCTCTTTGAGACCATCGCCCGAATGATGGACCTGCTTGGCGAGGATTCTTTCCGCACCGCCGCGTTCGCCAAGGCCGGGCGGGCGGTCGCCGACCAATCGCAGGACGTTACCACGCTCGCGGTAGATAAGGCCCAACTCCTCGCGATTCCGGGCATCGGCAAGAGCATGGCCGACCGCATTGTCGAGTTCTCCAAAACCGGTACGATCGCCGATGCGGCCGTGCTGGCGGCGAAAATCCCGCCCGGTCTGCTCGAACTCACGACAATCCCCGGTGTCGGGGCGAAGTCGGTCCGGGTGTGGTGGCAGGACGGCAACATCACGAACCTGACGCAACTGAGAGCGGCAATCGACAACGGGTCGCTGGCCAAACTGCCGCGGATGGGGGAGAAGTCGGTCGCCAAGATCAAGGAGAATCTGTCACTGGTCGGATCGGCGAATCAGCGGACGTCGTTGGGCAAAGCCGCTGCTGTTGCCGACATCGTGGTGGCTTTTCTGCTGACGCTGCCAGGCGTTGAGCGGGCCGTTCCTGCGGGGTCTCTCCGCCGCGGCAAGGAGACGATCGGCGACATCGATGTGCTGGTTGCACTGAAAGAAAGCAAGGAGCCCTTGGCGGCGCGGCAGCGGGTGGTGGCCGAGGCGTTCCGGACGATGCCCGGCGTGGTGCAGGTGATCGCGTCGGGCGAGAACAAGTCGTCGGTGCGGGTGGGGCTGGACGGCCGGACCGGGCGCTGGAAGACCGACGACGAGAACACCGCGGCCAACAGCATCCAAGTTGACCTCCGAATCCTGCCGAACTCGAGTTTCGGGGCCGGGATGATGTACTTCACGGGGAGCAAAGAACACAATGTCCGGTTACGTGAGCGGGCCCTCAAGTCGGGTTGGACGCTCAGCGAATGGGGCCTCTTCCCCAACGACGACCACGAGACTCCGCCGCACACGCGGGGCGTCGTTCCGCTCGCTTCGGTGACAGAGGAGGAGGTTTACGCCAAGTTCGGTTTGCCGTGGATACCGCCCGAACTGCGGGAAGACCGGGGCGAACTGGAACTGACAGCGGCGGTGCGGCTGATCGAGGTGGGGGATATCAAGGCTGAACTCCACGCCCACACCACGGCCTCCGACGGCAACATGGAGATCGAGGAACTCGCGTCCCGCGCGAAGGAGAGGGGTTTTCACACGATCGCCGTGACGGACCACTCCAAGGGCCAGCCGGTGGCCGGGGGCTTGACGATCGATCGCCTGTTGCAGCACATCGAGGACATCGCCAAGGCCCGGGAGGTGGTGACGGGCATCCGCATTCTGGCGGGGAGCGAGGTTGACATTCTCGCGGACGGCACGCTCGACTATCCGGACGACATCCTGCGACAATTGGAGATCGTCGTGGCGAGCCCGCACAACGGGCTCAACCAAGACCCCCAGTCGGCGACGAAGCGGATGGTCGCTGCGATCCGGCATCCGCTGGTACACATCGTCGGGCATCCGACCGGCCGACTCGTGAACCGCCGTAACGGCCTCTCGCCCGATATGGGGGCGCTGTTCGCGGCGGCCAAGGAGTGCAATACAGCCCTTGAGATCAATGCCCACTGGATGCGGCTGGACCTTCGGGACATCCACGTCAAGGCCGCGCTCGAAGCGGGGTGCCTGATCGCCATCAACTGCGACGTTCATGCCGCGGCGGATTTCGACAACCTGCGGTTTGGCGTCACGACGGGACGGCGGGGCGGGCTGACGCCCGAGCGGTGCATCAACACATGGGACGCAGACCGGCTTTGGACGTGGTTACGCGCGAAGCGATGAATTGGGTCGCGGCGGGCCTGCTCAAGTCGCAACCCTTGCCGCTGACGTTAGAGGAATGGGAGAAGGCCATTCCGGAGCCGAGAGCCGGCCAAGAGTGCGTCTTCGGCCTCCTGTTGCCCCGCAGCATAACCGGGATAACGAGTCAGCACCGCGCCCGGTTGCACGGTGGCAAGATCGACCACATCATATATCCAAGTTGGTTCCGCCTGCTTCATCATGTTCGCGAGGACGTTGAGGTCATGGGTTCGCTGAAAGGAAATGTTGCGGGCAACCAGTGCGGCCTTCAACAGCTTCTCGATGCATTGCTGGGCATGGAAGACCACGGCATCAAAGTTGATGGTCGCGGGTGCCGCCTTCATCTCCCACTCCGCACTATTGAAGTCCGCCTCAGCCTTGACAATCCAGTCGTTAGAACTGGAGCTCATGCCGCCGCCTCGTACAAAACCCGCCCTCGCTCAATCGCTTCTCGCATGACGGGATCGGGTTCCGCTGCACCCACGAGCGGGACCCGGGGATGAACGTCAATGGCGAATGGGGTTTCCATCGCGCGGTAGGCAGCTGCAAGCAGCCGCGACATGACTTTCAAGGCCGAGCCCTCGAAACGAAGGATAACCAGCAGGTCTACATCTGAATCAGGCCGGGCTGTTCGATACCCGCGGGAGCCAAACAGCACAATCTTTTCCGGCCGAAACTCGCGGACGAGCGCAGATGCGATCCGCTGAATCTCAGCATCGGTAGGCTGCATAGGGCATGATAGCAGGCCGTTCTGAACATCGACGACGGCTGGGCACGACCGTCTCGCCAGCCCCTTACCAAGATTCGTTAGGCGTGTTCGCCAGCGGCCGGTTGCACGTTCAGTCTTTGTCTTTGGAGCCCCGGTCGGCACGGCGGCGGCCGGATTCATCGAGCATCTTTTTGCGGATGCGGATGCTCTTGGGCGTCAGTTCCACGAGTTCATCATCCTCGATGTATTCGAGGGATGATTCGAGGCTCATCTGGCGCGGAGCCTTGAGAACAACCGTCGCTTCCTTGGCCGTTGCCCGCATGTTGTCGAGATGCTTGAGGCGGGTGGCGTTGATGGTGAGGTCGTTGTCGCGGTTGTGCTCGCCGACGATCTGGCCGCCGTAGACCTTGTCGCCGGGTTTTACAAACATGGTGCCGCGTTCGGCGAGTTCCCGCAGGGCGTAGGTGGTGACGGCCCCGGTCTCGATGCTGATGAGGACGCCCTGCAGGCGGTGAGGGATTTCCCCGCTTACGGGATCGAAGCGCAGGAACGAGTGGTGCATGATGGCCTCACCCTGGGTGGCGGTGAGGATCTTGCCCCGGAGGCCGATGAGGGCGCGGGAGGGGATCTCGAACTTGAGGTGGCTGCCGGTGGTGCCCCGGTGCTCCATCTTCTTGAGTTCGCCCTTGCGCTGACCGACGAGTTCCATAACAGGTCCGACGGTGGAGGTGGTGGTGTCCACGACCAGTTCTTCAATGGGCTCGTGAGCCACGCCGTTGATCTGCTTGATGATGACCTCGGGCTTGCCGACTTGGATCTCGAAGCCTTCGCGGCGCATGGTCTCGATGAGGATGCCGAGGCTGAGGACGCCGCGGCCGGAGACCATGAACTCGTCGCTGGTGCGACCGGGCTCGATCCGCATGGCCACATTGCTCTCGAGTTCGCGGTAGAGGCGTTCGCGGATTTGGCGGCTGGTCACATAGTCGCCGTCCTGCCCGGCGAACGGCGAGTCGTTGATCTTGAAGAGCATGGTCATCGTCGGTTCGTCGACGATGACGGGGGGCAGGGCGACGGGGTTCTCAAGGTCGGCGAGGGTGTCGCCGATATCGACGGAACTGAGGCCAACGACGGCGCAGAGATCGCCGGCGTCGACGCTATCGACTTCGACCCTTTTTAGGCCGACGAATTGGAGCAGTTGCGAGGGCTTGGTGATGACCTGCTTGCCGTCCCGCTTCATTACGCAGACCTGCTGGCCAGCCTTGATGACGCCGTTGAAGACGCGCCCGATTCCGATGCGACCGACGTACTCGTTGTAGTCGATATTGGTGATGAGCAGTTGCAGGGGCTTGGTCGTGTCGGCGGGGGGGGCGGGGACGTGCTTGACGATGGCCTCGAAGACGTCGCGGAGCGTCTTGGGGGCCGGGTCGGGGACCGGGAACTCATTAGTCCCCCAGCCGTCGCGTCCGCAGCAATAGACGATGGGAAAGTCGAGGGCGATTTCCTCGGCGCCGAGCTCGACAAGCAGATCGAAGACCTCGTTGATGACCTCTTGAACGCGCTGGTCGGGGCGGTCGATCTTGTTGACGATGACGATGGGGACGAGTCCGAGTTCGAGGGCCTTGCCCAAGACGAACTTGGTCTGCGGCATGACGCCCTCGGACGAATCGACCAGCAGGCAGCACCCGTCGGCCATCCGCAGCACCCGCTCAACCTCGCCACCAAAATCGGCGTGGCCCGGCGTGTCCAGGATGTTGATGCGGTAGTCTTTGCCGTCACGGGCGTGGTAGGTCACGGCGCAGTTCTTGGCAAGGATGGTGATGCCGCGCTCGCGTTCGAGCGGGTTGCTGTCCATGATGAGGCTGTGCTGACCGCCCTCAAGCTTTTCGAGTTCACCGGCGCGGAAGTTCCCGCTTTGCTTCAGCAGGTTGTCGACCAGCGTGGTCTTTCCATGGTCGACGTGCGCGATGATCGCGACATTGCGGATTCCCTGATTTCGCGGCACGTCGGCCGCGATATCGGGTGCGAGGGCTTGGGATTTTGCGGTCGTCATCATCGCGACAGAGATCACTTTCTAAGGTCAGAACGTCCGAGTGGTCGAGAGGGCCTCGTGGGCCACAACCACTCCGGCTTCTCCGCGGCCGATGGCAACCCCGTGGAGCCGGCGCGGTGAGAAATGGATGCTAAACACGGACTGTTGAACGTTTTAAGGCAGGCGCAGCGACGCCTGAGCGGGTGCAGAGTATAGGCGCAGCAAACCGTCGGACGAGGAGCGAACCGTGGCGGATTCGTCCTATTCGCCACCCCGACGTATGCCCATTAGCGGGCCTTGCGGGGACCGCCCGTCGCACGGTCGTTGTCGAAACGAGTGGTCCTGATTATCTCAACCGGTTGGCTGCGGGTCGGCCGCGGCGCGGAGCATCAACGGAGGTTCCACGCCACGGGGACTGAATGAGCCGCTACGACTCAGAAGCGGCTTGAGCGTCCGCGTGACGGGCTCCACTCAATCCGATTATGAAGCCATTTTCATGCTCGCCCGCCCCATGATCGGGCCTGACACGTGTCTCTGGAAAGCGGGGCATGATGGAGATGAGGGTCCACCCTTACGCGAGAGGGTTGCCGACTGGAGTCCGGCACCTGACAAGTTCGACGGTGCCCAACTATGAAATTCTTTTCACTTGCGGTGATGCCCGCAAACTGTTACAGTGGCCCGAGTCGCGCTGGCCGAACGAGGAACGACGCCGGTCTCGGAATTTTGCTGCGGCGTGTGACAACCGGAGCGGCGGGAACGCCTCGAGGCGAATGTTGGCGTTTTTTGGCGGGGCGTACCGACTGGGTTCCCGTTGCCGGCGAGGGATCCGTATGAGCCAGGACACGCATGGGAACGGACAGGTCGACACAGGCCGGGCGGGCGCTGATCACGAGCCCGCATTGGTGACCATGGAGCGCTCCAAGGCGGCGGAATTGCTGAAGGCTCTTCAAGCGATGGACGCGGGCGACTTTTCCTCGCGACTGCCGGGTGATTGGACGGGTTTGGACGGGAAGGTGGCGGATACTTTCAATTCCATCGTCGCCGCGAACGGTCGCATGGCGGGCGAACTGGAGCGGCTGGGTGAATCCGTGGGTCGGCAGGGCAAGACGCGTCAGCGTGCCCGGTTCGGCGGCCAGAGCGGCGCGTGGGTCGAGATGGAATCATCGTTGAACACGCTGATCGACGACATGCTTCGGCCGACGACGGAGGTGACGCGGGCGATTGCGGCGGTGGCGCAGGGAGACCTCCTTCAGACGGTGCGGCTGGACGTCGAGGGCCGCCCCCTGGAGGGCGAGTTTCTTCGTTCGGCCACGATCGTCAACACGATGATTCAGCAGTTAGCGGTCTTTACATCCGAGGTGACGCGCGTGGCGCGTGAGGTCGGAACGGACGGCAAACTGGGCGGGCAGGCGCAGGTGCCCGAGGTGAGCGGCGTCTGGAAGGACCTGACGGACTCGGTGAACTCGATGGCGAGCAACCTGACGGCCCAGGTGCGCAACATCGCGGACGTGACGATCGCGGTGGCCCGCGGCGACCTTTCTCGCAAGGTGACCGTCGACGTCAAGGGCGAGATTCTGCAGTTGAAAGAAGCCATGAACACCATGGTGGATCAGTTGCGGTCGTTCGCGTCGGAGGTGACCCGTGTGGCCCGCGAGGTGGGTACAGACGGCAAACTGGGCGGGCAGGCGGTGGTGCCGGGCGTCGCGGGCACCTGGAAGGATCTGACGGACTCGGTCAACGGCATGGCCGGCAACCTGACGTCGCAGGTGCGGAACATCGCGGAAGTGACGACCGCAGTGGCCCTGGGCGACCTCTCCCGCAAGATCACGGTGGACGTCAAGGGCGAAATCCTGGAACTCAAGAACACCATCAACACGATGGTGGACCAGCTCAACGCGTTCGCCGGCGAGGTGACGCGCGTGGCCCGTGAAGTGGGGAGCGAAGGGAAGCTGGGCGGGCAGGCGGTTGTGCGGGGCGTCGCCGGGACGTGGAAGGACCTGACCGACAACGTGAACTCCATGGCGGGCAGCCTCACCGGTCAGGTCCGCAACATCGCCGAGGTGACGACGGCCGTCGCCCGGGGCGACCTTTCCCGCAAGATCACGGTGGACGTCAAGGGCGAGATTCTGGAACTGAAAAACACCATCAACACGATGGTGGATCAATTGAATGGGTTCGCGGGCGAAGTCACCCGTGTGGCGCGAGAGGTGGGCACCGACGGCAAACTGGGCGGACAGGCGGTGGTGCCGGGCGTCGCCGGCACGTGGAAGGATCTGACGGACAACGTGAACTCGATGGCGGGAAATCTGACGGGGCAGGTGCGGAATATCGCGGAGGTGGCGACGGCGGTGGCCCAGGGCGACCTCTCTCGCAAAATCACCGTGGACGTCAAGGGCGAAATCCTGCAGTTGAAGGAAACGCTCAACACGATGGTCGATCAGTTGAACGCGTTCGCCTCGGAAGTGACGCGCGTGGCCCGCGAAGTGGGCACGGAAGGAAAACTCGGCGGGCAGGCTCAGGTGCCTGGTGTCGCCGGAACGTGGAAGGGCCTCACCGACAACGTGAACTTCATGGCCAGCAACCTGACGGCCCAGGTGCGCAATATCGCGGAGGTCACCACGGCCGTGGCCCGCGGCGACCTTTCCCGCAAGATCACGGTCGACGTCAAGGGCGAGATTCTGGAACTGAAAAACACCATTAACACGATGGTGGATCAATTGAACGGGTTCGCGGGCGAGGTGACGCGCGTGGCCCGCGAAGTGGGCACCGACGGCAAACTGGGCGGGCAGGCTGTGGTGCCCGGTGTCGCCGGAACGTGGAAGGATCTCACCGATAACGTCAACTCGATGGCGGGCAACCTGACGGGCCAAGTCCGGAACATCGCGGAAGTGGCGACGGCGATCGCGGGCGGCGACCTTTCCAAGAAGATCACCGTTGACGTTCGTGGTGAGATTCTGCTCCTCAAAGAGACGCTCAACACGATGGTGGATCAGTTGCGGTCGTTCGCCGCCGAGGTCACGCGCGTGGCCCGCGAAGTGGGCACGGACGGTAAACTGGGCGGGCAGGCGGTCGTTCCGGGCGTGGCCGGAACCTGGAAGGACCTTACCGACTCGGTGAACGCCATGGCCGGCAACCTGACGGCCCAGGTGCGCAATATCGCCGAGGTGACGACGGCCGTGGCCCGCGGCGACCTTTCCAAGAAGATCACGGTCGACGTCAGCGGTGAGATTTTGCAACTCAAGGAAACCATCAACACGATGGTGGACCAGTTGAACGCCTTTGCCGCGGAAGTGACGCGCGTGGCCCGTGAAGTTGGTACGGACGGCAAACTGGGCGGCCAGGCGGTGGTGCGGGGCGTGGCGGGGACATGGAAGGATCTCACGGACAACGTGAACGTGATGGCGACGAACCTGACGGAGCAGGTGCGCGGCATCGTGAAGGTTGTGACGGCGGTGGCGAACGGCGACCTCAAGCAGAGCCTGAAGGTGAACGCCAAGGGTGAGGTGGCCGCGCTGGCGGAAACCATCAACAACATGACGGAGACACTGGCCATTTTCGCCCAGCAGGTGACGGGCGTCGCGCGTGAGGTGGGCGTTGAAGGGCGATTGGGCGGGCAGGCGAACGTGCCGGGGACGGCCGGCACCTGGAAGGACTTGACGGGCAATGTCAACCTGCTCGCGGCGAACCTGACAACCCAGGTGCGCGCCATCGCCGAGGTGGCGACGGCGGTGACCAAGGGCGATCTGACACGCTCCATTCAGGTGGAGGCGCGGGGCGAGGTGGCCGAGCTCAAGGACAACCTCAACACGATGATCGACAACCTCCGTCTGACGACGGATCGGAATACGGAACAGGACTGGCTGAAGACGAACCTTGCGCGCTTTACAAACATGCTTCAGGGGCAGCGCGACCTCGTGAACGTGGGCAACCTGCTGCTCTCGGAACTCGTACCCTTGGTCGACGCCCATCAGGGCGTGATCTATCAGATGGCGTCGGACGCCGAGGGCTCCCTCGGGATGCTGGCGAGTTATGGCAACCCGGGCGAACAGGGGTACCCCCCTCGTCTGGGAATCGGCGAGGGATTCATCGGTCAGTGTGCCTCCGACAAACGCCGCATTCTGGTCACGATCGTCCCCGACAATGCGGTTCGGATCGGGTCGGTCCTGCTGCACACCCTGCCCAAGAGCCTGGTCGTGTTCCCGCTCGTCTTCGAGGGTCAACTGAAGGCGGTGGTCGGTCTGGCGTCGCTGAACGACTTTGCGCCGGCCCATCTCTCGTTCCTCGAGCAACTCACGGCGGGAATCGGCATCCTGCTGAACAGCATCGAGGCGACGATGCAGACGGAAGGATTGCTCAAGCAGTCTCAGCAGTTGGCGGCGGAACTCCAGACCCAGCAGGGCGAGTTGCAGCAGACCAACGAGCAGTTGGCCCAGAAGGCCCAGCAATTGGCGGAGCAGAACGTCGAGGTGGAACGCAAGAACCGGGAGATCGAACAGGCCCGCGGCGCGCTCGAGGAGAAGGCGGCGGAGTTGGCCCTCACCTCCAAATACAAGTCGGAGTTTCTCGCGAACATGTCGCACGAACTCCGGACGCCGCTCAACAGCATCCTCATCCTCGGGCAGCAACTGGCGGACAACGCCGACCAGAATCTCACGCCCAAGCAGGTGGAGTTCTCGCGGACGATCCACGCCGCGGGGACCGATCTTCTCAACCTGATCAGCGACATTCTCGATCTTTCCAAGATCGAATCGGGGACCGTCTCGGTCGAGGCCGAGGAAATCTATTTCTCGACGCTGGTGGACACCGTCAGCCGGACGTTCCGGCACGAGGCGGAGAACCGGCGTCTGTCGTTCGAGGTGCAGTTGGACGCCAAGCTCGGCCGCAGCATGGTGACGGACACCAAACGGTTGCAGCAGGTCTTGAAGAACCTGCTCTCCAACGCGTTCAAGTTCACCGAGCACGGCGGAGTCCGTCTGACCATCGCACCGGCGTCCCGGGGCTGGAACTCGGACCACACCACGTTGAACGCGACCTCCGCGGTCGTGGCGTTTGAGGTCTCGGACACGGGCATCGGTATCCCGCCCGAAAAACAGAAGATCATCTTTGAGGCGTTCCAGCAGGCGGACGCGGGCACCAGCCGCAAGTACGGCGGGACGGGGCTCGGGCTGGCCATCAGCCGCGAACTTGCCAACTTGCTCGGGGGCGAGATTCAACTTCGGAGTACGCCCACCGTCGGAAGCACGTTCACGCTGTATCTGCCCGTGCGGTATTCGGACCCTGTCGCTCCAGCGGGCCACGCTCTGCCGAGTCGGAGTGCGCGGACTCGTCCGATGGTGGACGGGCGTGCAGGGCGTGAGTTTTTGCCGGAGCACGCGTTGGAACAGGTTCCGGACGATCGCGGCAGCATCGGCCCCGACGAGACGTCGTTGCTGATCGTCGAGGACGACCCGCACTACGCCCGGATTTTGGCCGACTTGGCACGGGACGCCGGGTTCAAGGTTCTGGTGGCCCACCGCGGCGCCGACGCGCTCATGCTGGCGCGGCAATTCAAGCCGGCGGCGGTGTCGCTCGACATTTTCCTGCCCGACATGCTCGGATGGTCGGTGTTGAACCAATTGAAGCAGGACCCGCTCACGCGGCATATCCCCGTTCAGATCGTGACGCTCGACGAAGATCGCCAACACGGGTTGGCCCGCGGCGCGTTCTCGTTCGTAAGCAAGCCGACGACCACCGACGGGCTGGTGGCGGCCCTCAACCGGATCAAGGCGTACGCGACGCCCCGTCGTCGCAGACTCCTTCTGGTCGAGGACAGCCCGGCCGAACAGTTAGGGGTCCGCGAACTCCTCGGCACGGACGATATTGACATCGATGCCGCGGGTTCCGGCGCAGAGGCTCTCGATGCCCTGCGACGGGTGGCCTACGACTGCGTCGTCCTGGACCTCAAACTCCCCGACATGACCGGTTTCGATGTCCTGGAGCGGATGCGCGACGACGAGGCGTTGCAAGACCTGCCGGTGGTTGTGTTCACGGGGAAAGCCTTGTCGCCGGAAGAGGATGCTCGGCTGCACACACTGGCGAGAAGCGTGGTGGTGAAGGGGGTGGAGTCCCCGGAACGGCTGCTCGACGAGACGTCCCTCTTCCTTCACCGTGTGGTGGCCGACCTGCCCCCGACCAAGCAGGCGATGTTGGAACGTCTGCATCGTTCGGACGACCACCTGAGGGGCAAGCGGGTGCTGGTGGTTGACGACGATGTGCGGAACATTTTTGCGCTCAGCAGTGTACTGGAGAGGCGCGGCATGGTGGTTCTGACGGCCAGCACCGGGCGCGAGGCCATCGCGATGCTGGAGGCGAACGCCGACTTGGCCATCGTGCTCATGGACATCATGATGCCCGAGATGGACGGGTATCAGACGATGCGGGCGGTCCGGGAGAACCCGGCGTTTGTGCGGTTGCCGATCGTTGCCCTCACGGCCAAAGCAATGAAGGGCGACCGCGAGAAGTGTCTTGAGGCCGGGGCCTCTGACTACCTGGCCAAGCCAGTGAACACCGATCAGTTGCTGTCGGTGCTGCGGATGTGGCTGCACCGCTAAAGGATTCTCTCGCATGATCACAAGGGAAAAAGTCAACATCCTGCTGGTGGACGATCAGCCCGCAAAGTTGCTGAGCTTGGCGACCATCGTCTCGAGCCTCGATGAAACCCTTGTCACGACCAGTTCAGCGGATGAGGCTCTCAAGTATTTGCTCGATCACGACTGCGCGGTTGTCCTCATGGACGTGTGCATGCCGAAAATGGACGGGTTTGAACTCGCGGAGATGATCCGGCAGCACCCCCGTTTCGACCGGACGGCGATCATTTTCATATCTGCGGTACACCTCTCAGACGCCGACCGCCTCAGAGGCTACAACCTCGGGGCGGTCGATTACATACCCGTCCCGATCGTTCCTGAGGTGTTGCGGGCCAAGGTCGCGGTGTTCGTGGACCTGTTCCGAAAAACCCGGGACCTGGAGCGGGTCAACGACGAACCTGTCTCTTATACACATCTGACGCTGCCGACGAATAGAGAGGTGTAGATCTCGGTGGTCGCCGTATCATT
>ENA-ORBV01012752-ORBV01012752.1-microbial-mat-metagenome-genome-assembly--contig:-NODE-12752-length-12904-cov-4.730724_pt1 | contig 12904 bp, 13 predicted proteins | sample MGYA00237777_ERZ505514 | MGnify/ENA primary metagenome ERZ505514 (study PRJEB26160, sample SAMN06269048) | microbial mat metagenome | isolation source: Oligotrophic lake microbial mat | place...
GTCCGACACTGTCTGCCTCGGTAGGTTTGACCTGGGCGGCGGTCAGGTCGCGGCGCACGTCGGCAGGTAGGCGCGCGAGTAGGGCATCGACCCGCCGGAGACGCAGTTCGCGGATGCCGCTCAGCAGATTACTTAGGCCGAGGTGGGCCGGATCGATGCCGAGTCCGACGATGTGGATCTCGCGGCCATCGTCGCCGGCGGTTACTTCGACCCCGCAGATCAGGCCTGGCGCCTTACTGATCTGGCGCCAACCAGCGAGGGTGTCGTGATCGGTCAGCGCCCAGTGCGACAGCCAAGCTTTACGCGCCGCTGAGGCCATGTGGTCGGGCGGGTGCTCGCCATCGCTGGCGTGCGAATGCATGTGAAAATCCACCGGTGCGGCCGGCAGGACTGGGGCAAAGGGCAGGGCCATCAGCAGCGCGCCAGCAGATCGCGGGCGACCAGTTCGATAAGCTGTGTGTGGCGCGGCTCGGTCAGACGGTGGTCGCCCTGGACCAGGTGCAGTTCGACGGCCGGATGGGCGGACGCGTAGGCGAGCGAATGCCGGTGGTCGACCGTCTCATCGCCACGGCCATGGATAATGGCGCACTGGACATGCGGATCCCCCGGCATTTCGGGTAGGCGCTCGCACGAGGTCAGGAAGGCGAGTCCCAGAGGCAGCTCGCGTTGCGCTCCATAATGGAAGAAGGGGCGGCTGCCATCCCGGCGCCACGCGGCCACCCCGTCTGTACCCAGGCGCTCATTCCAGCGGGTGGTGAAACCGAAGGCGGGGGCGATCAGAATGATTCCAGCGAGGTTCGGCAGCGACCGTTCTGCCGCCAGCCAGGCCGCCAGGTAGGCACCCAGCGAGGATCCGATGAGGACAACCCGACCATCACGGGGGCAGTCGGCCAGGACACGGGCATGCATCGCGTCCATAGTCAGGCCGGGGAAATCGCCACCTTCCAGGTCGGTGATGCCATAGCTGGCGCACTCGCTGCCCAAACGGCGGCCCAGCTCGGTACCCTTCTCGGTGCGCGGGCCCGAGCCGAAGCCGTGGAGGTAGCGGACATGCGGCAGCATGAGTGCATCGTGGCGTCGGCGTCGCCCGCGCCACCATCATGGGCATGCACCTGCCACCGCGCCGGATCCATCTCTCCGACACCGATGCCACCGGCGTGGCCTATGCCGGTCGGCTGGTCGACATCGCCTTGCAGCGCCTGGAAGAGGCCCTTGCTGAAGCCGGGCTGGACGTGGCGGCGCATGTCAGCGCTCCGGCCGCCCCCGCGGTCGTTCACCTCAGTACCGATTTCCATCGTCCGGCTCGGCTCGGCGAGCGGCTCGCCGGGTCGGTCACTCTGGTCGAACTGGGCACCACCAGCGTGCGCTTCGCGATCAAGTTGGGTACCGCGGTGACAGTGACTGCCGTGCTGGTCTGGGTCGACCGACAAGCTGGCGCTGCTGCTCCGTGGCCGGCAACGACGCGACGACGACTGTTGCGCCTCAAGCCCGCATCGACGACGAAACGCCGCGCCCGGTAAGGGCCTGGGCGGCTGCAAAGGCGGCCGCCAGGAAGAGCATTGCCCAGGTTGCGAAGGCGCAGGCGATGGCCGGACCGCTGCCGAGAATGTCGGTCAGGCCGAACATCACCTTGGTGATCGGCCAGTGTTCGCGGCGTTCAGCGAGGATCAGCGAGTCGGCGACCTCCATCATGCTGAACGAGAAAGCGAGGATCGCTCCGGCGGCCAGCGAGGCGGCGAGCAGAGGCAAGACGATGCGACGCAGACGTAGGAAGCCTCCGGCTCCGCTGATCGCGGCAGCCTCCTCCAGGGCGATCGGCGTCTGTTCGTAGCCTGCCGCCGCCGCCCGCAGCACGTACGGCAGTCGTCGCACGCCGTAAGCGATCGCCAGTAGGATGGTCGGATCGACCACCGGGTTGAGCCAGCCGAAGCCGGGGATCGCTGGCATCGCGCGGTATCCGAACGCCAGAATGATGCCGGGGATGGCCAACGGCAGCATCGCCAGTAGGTCGAGGGCCCGCCAGCCAGGCGGTCGCCATCTGGTCGAGGCCCAGGCGATGTAGGTGCCCAAAACCAGGGCCAGGGCTGTTGCGAGTGAGCTGTATTTCAGCGACTGGAGGATCGACGGGACGACCTGCGGGTGGGCCAGGGCGTCACGCAGATGCTGGGTGGTCAGACCAGCCGGCAGGACGCTGCGATACCAGTCCTGGGCAACCGCCAGCATGGCCACGGCGGCATGCGGAGCAGCAGCGAGGGCGACGATGCCGCCGATCACTAGCCAAGCGCCGACAGAACCTCGGCGGGACAGCCGGATCGGAGCTGCGCCATTGGCGCCCTTGGTGGCCAGCGATCGCTCCTGGCGGGCAAACAGCGCCTTGGCCGCGACATAAGCGACTGTCGCAACCACCAGCATGATGATGACCTGAGCAAACGGCAGGCGGTTCTTTTCTGCCTCCGACAGTCCGGAGAAGATCTGCACGGCGATGTGGCGGTCGTACCCGAGCATCAGCGGCGTGCCGAGTTCAGTGAATGCCCAGACGAACACGACCACCCCGCCGGCAAACAGGCCGGGGCGCAGCAGCGGCAGCCAGATACGGGTGAACACCTGCCAGCGGCCGGCGCCGCCGATGCGTGCCGCCTCGACCAGCGCCGGATCCAGCCGGCTGATCGCTGCTGCCGTGGTCAGGTAGAGGAACGGGTACAGCCCCAGGGCCTCGATCAGGCAGATCGCAGCAAAGCGGTTGTCAGTCAGCCAATCGGGCGGCGCCGACCAGTCGCACAGACCGAGCTGCACGAGTACCGCATTCAGCGCACCGTGCCGGCCCAGCACCGCCTCGAAACCAAGCGCGCCGACGAAGGGGGGCAGGACGAGCGGGGCGAGCAGCAGGATTTCGGCCAAGCCCTTGCCGGGAAACACCGTGCGGGCCATCAGCCAGGCTGCCGGGAGTGCGATCGCGAATGCCAGGACCGTGGTCACCATGGCGATGCCGAGGGCGTTGAACAGACCTTCGCGATAGAGGGGGTTGGCCAACGCCTCATGCAGGAAGGCCGTAGTGAAGCTGTGACTCTGCGGATCGGTGAAACCGGCGGTCACTGCCGTCGCCACCGGCAGGACCAGGAAGACGCCGAGGAAGAGGAATGCTCCGTAGTAGACCGCCCAGCGCATTCAGCGGCCCTCCACGGCGAGTTGGCGTGCTTCACGGTAGTTCAGCCGGGCTGTATCGGCCCACCTGCGAGTCATCTCCAGACGACGTAAGGGAGTGGATTGCAGCTCGGCCAGTTCCTGCGTGGCATTGGCATAGCTGGTCGGCAGCCGGGCGAAGGCGGCGGCAGCCTGTGGCACCCGCTGGGGGCCACCGGCGCTGCAGATGGCGGCCCAAGCCGCCTGCAACTCGTCGCGCGGATCGAAAATCGCACCTTTGGCGAGCGGGGCGATCAGACTGTAGAGGGGACCAGTCAGCTTGCCCCGGTAAGTAAAGCGGGCCGCATCGGCGAAAGGATCGACGGTCGCATCGCTCATGTGCTGGCGATGTTGGTCGGCATAGAGATCCATGCGGATGGGCAGCCGCCGCAGGGCGTAGCGTTGCGGTCCGCCGGGTTCGCCGACCCGGTAGTTCCACAACCGCTGACCGTCCTCGGACAACACAAAGCGGATGAAGGCGACGCCAAGATCGCGGTTGGGCGATCCGCGCAGCAGCGCGATCGGGTCGGCCGACAGCGATGTGCCAGCGCGCGGGACCACAAAGGACAGCCGCGTAGCACCGCTGGATATCGTGCTCCATTCGCTTTCCGCCCGGGCGTGGAAATCGATGCACATGCCAGCTGCGGCATCGCCGCGCGCGACCGCCCGGACCGCCTTCGAGGCTCCGTCACTGACCCACGCGGCGTTGGCGGCGATACGCCGCAGGATGTCCCAGCCGGCATTCCAACCGCGCTCTAGCTCCTCGGCCGTCGGCTTGTCCGGATCCGCGGCAGCCTGAGCCAGTTCGCTTTGCAGGACACGTTCGAAGGCGGTGGCGATGGCGCCGCTGCGGGTCGGATCGGCGACCACGACGGCGCCGGCTAAACGAGGCTCGGCGAGGTCGCGCCAGGTCTCGATCGGCCCAGGCGGGATCAGTCCGGCCAAACGGTCGTGGTGTACGGCGATGCCGAAGGCCGAGATGCAGGCGCCATAATAGCGGCCCTGCTGATCATACATGCGTTCCCCGGACAACTCGCGTGGGATAACAGAAGGACTGAACCATTCCGGATGCTCGCGCTGGATCCCGCCGTCGACCAGATAGCCCTTGTTGGCCTGCTGGCGATACGGGAACTCGCCACCGCCGAAGAAGACGTCGATGCCGACCGAATCGTTGCTGGCGAGGAACGCGGCGCGATCGGCGTCGCCAGTTGCCGCTTTGGGGTCATTGAAGGAGGTCGATCGCCGTCCGAGCCGGGCAGCATTGGCCTCGCTGAAGCGGTCGTCGAGATAACGCAGGATGTCACCGGTCCCACCCGGAGTGCGCCAGTCGATGCCGACCTCCTGGTGCAGCTCACGGCGGGCCCATGCTGCAAACGCCGCGGAGAACTCGGTGCGGATCGCCTCGCCATGCGGCGTGATTACGATGACCTGCCGGGCTGGTTCAGGCTGGGGTGGGGGCCGCAGTGCGAACGGCAGAGCGATCAGAACGACCGGCAGCGCGAGGAGGAGCCATCGCCGCATAGTCATGGCGCCAGGGCGACCGCGGCGCCCGGATCGACGTGCAGGCGCAGGGTATCGCCGGTGCGACGCTCGGCCGGCGGCGTCTCACTCCAACGGAGACTGGCCTCGCCGCAGGCCAACCTCCAGAGCGCCGAACTGCCGTGGTAGTCACCGCCCTGGAGCTGGCAGACTGCACCATCCGGGTGCTCGTGCAGGCGCTCGGGTCGGATCATGACGGTGCAAGGAGCATCCTCGGCCAGCGCTGCTGCGGCGAACGCGGGCAATTCGCCCAGGGCGCAATGGACGGAGCCGCGTCGCCACGTCCCCGGCAGCAAGTTGGCGTCGCCAAGGAACGAGGCCACCGCGACGGACCTCGGCCGTTCGTAGAGATCGCGCGGTGTGCCGACCTGGGCGATTCGTCCGGAGAGGACCACGGCGATGCGGTCGGCCACCGCCATCGCCTCGCCCTGGTCATGGGTGACATACAGCCCGGTCACCCCAGCGGCCTTGCACACCCGTCGGATCTCGCTGCGCAATTCGTTGCGCAGCTTGGCATCAAGATTGGACAGCGGCTCGTCGAGCAGCAGCACGCGCGGACGTGCCACGATCGCCCGGGCCAGGGCGACACGTTGTTGCTGGCCGCCGGACAGTTCGGCGACCCGCCGGTTGCCCATTCCAGGCAGGGCGACGGCGGTCAGGGCATCGTCAACCCGGCGCAGTCGCTCTGAGTCGGCCACGCCGGCAATGTCGAGTGGAAAACCGACGTTCCCGGCGACATCCAGATGCGGCCACAGGGCGTAGTGCTGAAAGACCATGCCCAGGCCGCGGCGCTCGGTCGGAATGCCTGCCTGATCCATCCCGCCCAGGCAAATCCGGCCGGACTGGGCCTGGAGGAAGCCGGCAATCAGCCGCAGGATGGTGGTCTTTCCGCAGCCGCTGGGACCTAGCAGGCAGAACAACTCGCCGGAGGAGATGGCCAGATCGACCCCGGCAAGCACCGGCGTGCGGTCATATGAGAACGAGACGCCGGCCAGGTCGATCGCTGCCATGTGCGGAACCATGTCGCGCACCCGGCCCTGGCAAGCCGTGGCCGCCGTTGACCGGACGACGCCGTGCGCATACCCATGGGCTAGGGGATAGAGCGTGGGCCTGACTGACACTATTACCTTCACCTGTTCCGCCTGCGGCCATTCGGTCGATTTTCCGCGGGCGCAGGAGGGCAAGGCCATCTACTGCCCGAAGTGCCAGGCCGCCCAGGTGATACGTGCACCGGGCAGCACGACCGACCGTTTCAAGCCTGAACGCATTCCGACGGGGCGCATTGTGAAGGCTGATGCCCAACCGACCACCGACCGGGTTGACAAGCCACATGGCATGGCCGGAACGGCGCGTATCGACTTCACCTGCGGGGCCTGCAATCACCTGTCGCGCATCTCGGCGGCTCTCAGTGGACAGCCGGTGCGCTGCCCGACCTGTGGTACGGTCCAGCTCGCTGGGGTTGCCGGACTGCGCGTCGTCCGCCTGGACGGCAACAGCAAACTGCCGTTCACTTGCACCTCGTGCAATTATCAGGCCCGACTGAATCCCGAGTACTCAGGCAAAGCCATTCGCTGCCCGAAGTGTCAGGGAGCCCAGGTGGTGCCGCGCATCCTGCGTGATCCGTCGGGCACGTTCCAAGCCCTGCCATCCGGTGCCGCTGTCGTCCGCAGCGAACCCGGCACGGGTTCGCTGCGCAAGACCGACAGTGCCTCGTTCCGCAAGGACGCCCCGATCGCGCCTGCCGTACGCAGCGAGCCCTCGCCCGCTTTGCGCACTCCGGCCAGCGGCACCCCGGTCGTGCAGCCGATGCCGACCCCGACCCCGTTGCCCGGATCGCTTGCGGCACCTCCATCCGGTTCGTTCCGCCCGGTTTCCTCCGATGCGATACGCACGCCATTGCCGACCTCAATGGACGACGCGCCGAAGTCCTCGCCCGCGCTGCCCCTGGTCTCCACCGACGAAGACAGCCAGTTGGATCTGGGCGACAGCCAAGCTGCCACTACCAAGCCAAAAGGTGGCGTAGTTCGTCGCAGCGGCCGCATGGTGGCCCAGACTACCCCGTCGCAAATTCCTGCTGAGCCAACGCTGGAACCAGCCCGCGCTGTCCGACCCGACCCCGAAGACGAGGGCATGCCTCAGGCCCCGCCAGAACGGCCGATGCCGAAGCCTGCCGTGACTCCGGTCAGTCCGACTGTTGCGTCTGCGCCAGAGGCGCGGCCTGCAGTGACCCGTCACACCGGTCCGCCGGCTTGGCTGGTGCCTATTCTGGGAGTTGCCGCCGTGGTCGGCATCATCGCCAGCATCGTGCTTGTGGTCATGCTGAATTCGAGGTCGGCAACCTTGTCGACGACGGAACAGCAGCGCGATGAGCAGATCCGTCTGCACACGACGGCGCAGAGCGAGGTCGAGGCGCTCAAGCTCAAGCTCGTCGAGCGCGAGGCGTCCAACACGCTGATCACGGCCGACCGTGACGAGCAGAAGGTCGCGCTTGAGGCGCTGCGGCGCGAACAGGACACACTAAAATCTGAGCTTGAGCGAGTGAAGGCCGAGGCGGCGGCCCTGGCCAAGCCGCCAGCGAAGGTCTCAGCCCCCGCGGTTGAGCCAGGGAAGAAGTAGCAGCGTCCGCTTGGCAGTGCCGGACGCGTTCAACTGCGTGCCAAGCACCCCGGGCGACTGCTCCCACAGGGCATGTTCGCCCAGTTCGACGGTATTGACCGCGGTACAGCGATAGGCCCTGGCGACATCGCGGACCTGCAGGCGCAAGGGAGCTAGTAGCGGCTCATCGGTAGCTGGACAGGTCGGCTCGACCAGCACGACATGGGTCGCGCCACGAGTGGCCAGATCGCCGACCAGCCACGCGAGCGCTTGGCGGTATTCGCGGTGTTTCCACGCCGCGAAGCGGTCGTCTCCGGACAGCATCACCAGGACGCCGCCGGTCGGACGAACCGACTGGGAAGCTGCGATTTGCCGGGTCAGCGCCGGCAGACCTGACAGCGGAGCGGGTTCGTCGATGATGCTACTGCACGACTCGACGCGGTCGCCTGCAAAGACCCGGAGAATGCCCCAGCGGCGGTCGGCGGCGGCCTCGCGACGCGGCACCGCCAGCACCACGGCGTCCTCGCCGATGCGCAGTCGACCGTCGCTGTCGGTGGTCAGTTCCGCCCCCAGTCCCGGGGCAAGGCAGCGAATCGTCAATTGCCGGTCAGCGGGACCGTGGACCAGCACCTGCGGCAAGCGCTGTGGTTCGAAGGTCAGGATCAGCTGGTCGGCCAGCCGTGAGCTGACCAGTCCTGGCGTGTTGGCGCTCTGCCAGGTACTGGGAGCAGTCAGATGAATTTCACAGGGGCGATCTGCATCGGCTGCTCGCGGCAGCCAGTCCCAGGCCGGTTCGCCGGCTGCCAGACAGCCGACCAGGCAGAGTGCGGCTGCGAGGTTCCCGATCGGACTGAGCCACTGGACCGCTCGCTTCATCGCTCTGGCTTCAGCTGCCAGCGCAGATCATCAAAACCGGCCTTCCAGGCCACGCCCGCTTCGGCGGTGCCGAACACACCCAGGCTCCATTCGCCCTGCGATTTGGCGAGGATGTTGCTTAACTGGGTACGCTTCAGGGGATCGGCCGGATCGGCGGCGAAGATGAATCCCCCGCTGAAATCGAGCGACATGATCGCGATCGTGCCATCGACCGCATATGGCAGATCGCGCCATTCACTCCACTTGCCCGTGGTTAGTAGACGCCAGCTGAGCTTGCCCGAGTTTGCCGAGGTGGCGATGGCGACGCCGTTTTTGCGCGCCCCGTCGAGCAGCTCCATGCCGACCGAGGCTCGGCCGATCGCCCCGATGTCGACTGCTAGGCGGGCGAGACGGAAGCGTGCGCCGGAGACCGTAGTGACGGCGCGGGTGATCGGATCGTCAGGCTGGGCAGCTTGCACACCATCCATGACGAGCCTGCCGCCGTCCGCGCGGATGGCGATGCCACTACCCTGCGAAAATCCTTCCCAGCCCGAAGCCAGGACTTCGCCAGCTGGCCAATCGAAGGGTTCAGTAACGAACTGGTCATCTGCGGTGTTGTACAGTTCTGCCAAGCGGCGGGCGTAGTCGCCGGGCGCACCAGGCAGTCCACCAGAGCCCTGGTAGAGCATGCGCGCGCCTTCCGGGTCACCCCGGGCGGCGGCCAGGAACACCCGGCACGACATGGCGTAGCCATCGTTCGCCGGGAAGGTGCGGGCGAGCTGGTCGGCCTCGTCATAGCGTCCTGAGATGATGTGGCCGTACAATTGCCAGCGCAGCGACTCTGGGGTGCGGATGGCGCTGAGCGCGCGCGCGCTCTCCGGGGTGCCGCCGCTGACCATCACCTGGGCGACCTTGTAGAGGAACGCGTGGCGTCCATCGAGATGCTGATCGATCAGCTCTAGGGCCTTGGCGGCCTGGCGATTCTCCAAGCGGACCGAAGCGCCGAGCACGCGGGCCGCCGGGCGCTGGTCGGCGGTCAGCCGCTCGGCCCCGGCGAATTCGCGGCGCTGAGCGATCGCCAAGGCCAACTGGGCAGAGGGGGTCTGCACCGTCTGCCACTGCTTCACCGCCTCGCCCAGGCGATTCTCCCGAAAGGCAATCAAGCCCAGCGCGTAGGCACCAGCCTGGGCAGCGGGGCCGGGCAGGGTGTCCATGGTCAGGCCCTCGAGCAGCGGCTTGGCGGCTGCCAGATCGCCGAGCGCGGCGGCGGCGGCGCCGGCATAGGAGCGAGCTTCTGGCACCGCTTGCTTGGCGGCGATCAACGCCTGGGTGGCTCGCTGGGTGTCGACGAAGTTTCCGGTCGCCAACGACGTGCGGGCGAATCCGATGGCTCCGTCGTTGCTCTTGCCCAGCTCCCAGGCCTTGCGGAAGCATTCGCGCGCTGCGCGGGCATCGCCAGCCGCCTCGAAGGATGCGCCACATATGAGATTGGCACGCAGCGCCGTGGGATTGCGGCCCAGCCACTCTTTTGCGTAGGCGGCCAATTCATCAGTGCGTCCCTGGGCTGCCAAGGCTTCGATGACCAGTTCATCTCCGTCGCCCCAATTGCGATCGGCTGCTATGCCGGCGCGGGCCGCGGCCTCTAGGGCGGGCCAAGCCTTGGCCGTTTTCCATAACGGCACGGCGATGGCTAGCACGTCGCGGTCGGCGGGGTGGGTCTTCAGCCAGATCGCAGCCTGTTCGAGGACGACGGTGCCAGCGCCCTTGTCGACGCCCCAGCGCAGCGCGTCTAGCAGTCGGCGCTGATCCTTGTTGGTGATCGCCTCTTTCAAAGCAGCAGCGGCAACCTGGGTGGCAGGTTTGCGAAAAGATAAGGTAGTGTAGCCGTCAGCCGCGATGATCATCACCTCGCCCGACTTGTGCGGCTTGAAGCGCAGTGTTCCATGATCGGAACCCTGCTCCACGACAGTGCCTTCCAGTACCCCGCCATTACTCAGCGTGACCTCGTCCCAGGGCTGTTCTTTGAGCGGTATCGGCTCGGCGGCGTACAGGGTGGCGGCTAGCAGGGCGATGGCAGCAACGGTGCGTACGATGCGCATGACTCAGCGTCCGGCAGGGGCGAAAGGGGTGAGTGGCGGCTCGGGCAGCTGAATCGGCGGTGGTGGCGGTTCGGGGATCGGCAAGACCGAACCCTTGCCGCGCTCGCGCAACGAGAATGGATTGCCTGGGGCCATACCGGCGTGCTGCTGTACCACTGGACCCAGGGCCCGGTCGGCCGTCACCAGAGCTGGACGAGCCCGTTCGGGAGGCACGGTCAGGTTGGCGGTCGGGATGGCGCGTTCGGATTTGGCGTCAAGCGCCAACGGGACGGCGATTACAGCACTGAGGACGGTGAGCGTTGCCGCGATGGCGGTATGCACGGTGAATCGCATATCAGGGCCTTGCTCCGCCAAGGCGGCGCAGTCGCGAACCGCCATCGGTCGCCGGGGTGGCTGTTCCGTTCGCTGGTGCTGGTGCCGCGGCGGCAGGAGCAGCGGCCAGTGCCCAGGCTTCATGGTTCATTACGGTCAGGGTCGCGGTCAGTCTGGCGCGCAAGGGCTTGTCAGCTCCACCGGTGACCTCCAGTGAGCGCAGTCCCAGGCCACGACCGTCAGCCTGGGCAAGTGCGGCCAGCAGTCGGGCTGTCGCCGCCCAGTCTCCCTCGATCTCGACATCGCAGGTGAACACGGCGTAGTCACCGTTCGTCGACGCGAAGGCCTGGCCAGGATTCACTCCGGTGACCTTGGCTACACCAGCGTTGATACAGGTCTGCACGGCCTGGCGGATCAAAGACAGACTGGCGAGCTGCCGGGCGCGCGCCTTGGCGTCTGCATCAAGCCCGCCTTCGAATGGCAGCCCGGAGGGGATCGGTATCTTGCTACGGGTCGAGAGCTGACGTAGGGCGCTGTAGTCGGCAGTGACCTGAGCCGCCGCTTCGCTGAGGGCATCGACCAGATACGCTGGTGGGATGGTCGGGGCCAGGGTTCCTTCGGCCGTGTGCAATTCTGAGGTCTGCTCGCTGGCGATCTTCCGCAATTCCTCCTGGGCCTTGTCGACGGCGAATCCGTCTGGCTTGTCGGGGTGGTAGAGCGTCTGGTATTTCGCATGCAATCCGTCTGCGCTGGTCACCGCTTCGGACTTGGTCCCATCGCGCACGAGCAGGACGACAAAGCCGGCGAGCAGGATAGCGGCACCGCTGCCGCCCCAGATCGCCATGCGCCGGGTGTCCGGATTCATGCGGCCTCCTGGGCGCGGGCACGACGTAGCAGGATGGCGGAAATGGGCCACCAGATGGCCAGCCAGGCCCCGGATGCGGCCAGGAACGGTCCCACTAGAAGGATGTGGACGGTGTCTCCCGGAGCATCGCGATAGCGAAAGTCAAAACACATCGGCACTCCCAACGCCAGCATGGCGACGGCCATTTTCCACGGATAGGCGTCGACCCCGCGGCGGGCGGCCAGGGTCTGGGTAATCGCACCGACCAGCACCAGCGGCAGGCCGAGGATGGCGATCTTGATGGCCACCGCAGGGCCGACGAAGTTCCACAGGAAGGTGCCAGCGAGGACAAGCAGGGCGCCCAGGCGTAATTCGGTGCGGCATCCAGGCAGGGTGAACTGCAGCAGCGGACGGTGGATCTGCGGCGCTGGCTGGCCAGGGGCGGTCATGGTGTCGGTCATGATGTCGGTCACAGCTCGTCGTGCTCCCAGGCGGATGCCCACACCGCGGCAGCGGCAAGGGCGGCGGTCTCGATACGCAGGACAGGTCCGGCGAGGCGCACACGCACGGCGCCAGCGGCGACGAGCGTGGACGTCTCGTCCGGAGTCAGGCCGCCTTCGGGCCCGACCACCAGGGTGGTCGGGGTAGGGCGTCCCGGCACCGGCGGGCCGCCAGCGGGATCACCGATGATAAGCCGTCCTCCGGCCGCTGCCAAGGCAACGATGTCGATGGCGGGCCCCAGGCGAGGCAGCCACCCACGACGGGATTGTTTGAGCGCTTCGCAGGCCACCCGCCGGGCACGGTCAAGGCTGGCCAGCTCGCGTTCCCCCCGGGCGCAGCGCAAAGGGCGGATCGCCCCGACGCCGAGTTCGGTCAGCCCACGCACCAAGTCGGTCCAGCGGTCGCCCTTGGGCGGAGCCACTGCCACGGTCAACTCGGCGCAGCGCTCGGCCGGCATCTGCTCGATCGGGCCGACCTGCAGACGCAGGTCGCGTCCGGCGGCTGTGACTTCGGCGTTGGCGACCAGGCCGGCCCCGTCACTGAGACGGACCAGTTCGCCTGGCTTCAAGCGCAGCACGCGCAAGCCATGATGGGCCTCATCGCCGTCAATGATCAGCTCGCCAGACGCCAGTGGCGACGGGGCCAGGAGGGTTCGCACGGTTATGATACGTACTGGTGAGGATGACGGTTGACTGCCAATGCGCAGAAACGCCATATGTCCTGAACGACTCTACCCTGCAGCAGCGGCCAGGGCGGGTTCCTGCTCGACTGTCCCAGCCGGCAGCTGCACCGACTGGAGGACCTGTGCGACGATCGCGTCGCTGTCGAGTCCACGGGCCTCGGCCTCGTAGCTAGGCATCAGGCGGTGACGTAGGACAGGCGCGACCATGGCGCGCACATCATCGAGACTGTCTCTTATACACATCTGACGCTGCCGACGAATAGAGAGGTGTAGATCTCGGTGGTCGCCGTATCATTA
>ENA-ORBV01012753-ORBV01012753.1-microbial-mat-metagenome-genome-assembly--contig:-NODE-12753-length-12903-cov-5.947918_pt1 | contig 12903 bp, 24 predicted proteins | sample MGYA00237777_ERZ505514 | MGnify/ENA primary metagenome ERZ505514 (study PRJEB26160, sample SAMN06269048) | microbial mat metagenome | isolation source: Oligotrophic lake microbial mat | place...
ACCGCCGATTGACGGAGTTGTCACTGGGCGAAGTACCAGGCCTAAGCCAGTCAGTTTAGGCGGCTCCGGCGGTGGGCTCACTAGGAAGGGGTTGGTGCATTTCTCTGAAACTTGGCATTTTAGCTATATCGACCACGCTCTATCGATTGCGCGTGGTTCCAGAGAAATGCACCTCTTGGCGAAACACCAGGTCTATCATGGCGATGATATAGGTATGGTCTTTCCTGTGTGATTTTTGCTCTACTGCTCAGTCTAGTTTGCTCTCGAGGCTGCTCGCATATCGGCCATGTTCAGGCTGCGTCGTGTATCATGCGTAGAATGACAAACACGGCACGAAAATGTGGCAGCCGGAACCAGCTTCCAAATCTGCCGCAGGGCACTCAAAGTCCCCATGTTGCACACTCGTAGAAGCACACAGATCATGGATACCACAATGAAGCGAGACAGTCAGGCAAATCGCGAGGTGGTGTAACACGCCATGCTGATTGTAATGCGCTGAGGCGGCAACGGCACCGACACATCACGTGCTCCTTGCTCAATCACCGACCAACGCAATGTCCGGAATATCGAGCCGCATCGAACCAGTATCTATCTTCGCTTGGAGTGGAAGTTCAGTGTCAAACAGTTCCAAATACATTTGTTTCTGACGGCGGCAAGGCTGCACTGAATATTGCCGCCGCTTCTGGACTTCGGCTTCGAATATGTCCTGTCTTGCACTGCAGCAATCGCAAATCCGAACGAAGGCACAGCTATAAGTAGACCGCCGCTTCATTCAGTTCTCGACATAGAGGTAGGAAGGATGCTCCCCGCGAATTTGTCCACGACCTAGCAATCAAATGTGCACAGCATGAGCAACTCTATCGACCTACGGGTTGTGCATAGTTTAAGCGTTTCACGAAGAGTAATCAACACCCTGCTCGCGATCAGCGGGCACGTGCCCAACAATCCAGTCAATCATCTACATCACATGTGAAACGAGCCCATCGTAACAGGCAGAGTGGTTGGCTAAGGTCGCAAGAGATCACTCGATATCTATGACGGTACCTTGGACACCAACGGTAGGTCCAACACATGCCCAACCACGGGCACGCGACGCAAGAAGATCACAACAACCGGGAAGAAGTTTCTGCGACAGCAAGAATGATTGAATGAGATGGCAAAGCCGTGATACAATAGAGTTTGTTCAACGAACCCGAATAGGTTGATGATGCCAAATAGTTCGACAAGCATGCCTATGACCGGCCACTTGAAAAGCACCATTAGCATTCCCCCTAGAAAACACACCGTCCCTCGCAGCTTGCCGCGCTTGAAGAAAAAGACCACGGTTTTCTGAGCTCCGATTAGCAGTGTGATGCCGGCCAAAAAGAGCACCTGATGACGACGCAAGCATTTCAACGCTCAACGCGCGTTAACATCGGTCAACGAGGTGCGCTTACATTTCCCAGTGCAAGAAGTCCGTGATCGAAGAACAGCAATACACCTAAGAATAAAAAGGTGACGCCGAACCCCGTGAGTCCAATGCCAATCTTGCGATTATCGTTCAACATGATGGTCCAACTGCTTGAATTGATCTGAGCGCAAAAACCCAAGTTGCACGGCTGTGAAGGGGCTCCCTCTTGACACAACGAATCTTGACGGAACATACTTTTTGAGCGATTGGCTTGTACACACTCATATGGCACAAGAACTTTACGATCAAACGTTCAAGTTGCTCTTGGTATGTAATGGTGCTCCAATTTCTTGGCCGGAGAGGAATTGAATGAGCGAGAGTCCTTCGTAGGTTGGTGATTCCGGTGTGGGCAAGACGTCACTACTCTTACGCTTTTCGCAAGACGAGTTTCCGGAAAATCCGCATGCGACCATTGGCGTTGACCTGAAGGTGAAAATGGTATCCCTTCACGACCAGAGACTGAAGCTGACGATTTGGGACACCGGTAAGTAGTCTTAGCGACTCGACGTTTCGTACCATCGTTGATCGTTCGGTTGCATCGATATGAAGCCGGACAGGAGCGGTTTCGGACGCTTACCAGCAGTTACTACAGAGGCGCACATGGAATAATTCTCGGTTGGTGATTGCAGGTCCTCTGTGATCGCTGTGCTGGTTCACGCTGACTGGTGGCTACCTTTGCGCCAGTTTACGACGTCACTAGTCGCGAATCTTTTCTCAATGTGCAAGAATGGTTGAAGGAGATTGACATATACTCTACGAACGAAGACGCCATCAAACTGTTAGTGGCGAATAAGGTGGACTTGGTATGACGGCTGTTCTTGTGCACTGATATCTGTTGCAGTACACTAACATTTGTGGGCGCGGCAGGAATCCGAGCGCACGGTCAGTACTCGAGAGGGCCTGGAATTTGCTAGGTCCCATTCTATGCTATTCATGGAATGCAGCGCTAAAACAAAAACCGGCGTTCAACAGGCGTTCAATGAGCTGCTGACAAAAGTAATGTTTGCCATGTTCCTTCGATACTTTTCAGCCAGCTGATGTGTGCTGTGGTGGTGTAGATTATGGAAACGCCAGCATTATCATCCTCTGGCGCTCCGGTAGACAAGATGAAGGTGGATTACGATGAAGAGCAGCCTCCACCCTCCCTTTGTTGCTAGACACTTGCCAGCATAGCGCGCAGTGACATTCGAACTGTGATCGGCTGTTGAAGGCTGATGAACGTCGATTTGGACAGCAAAAGTAGCTTGGATGGCATGGGTGGTGGTCGTACCTCCTCGGCGGTGAATCTGATCAAGCTGGATGCTGATTCTGCAACGACATGTACTGACCGACTTTACTGACTCGCCGTTCATTGTCATGATTGCTACCGGCTCAAGTTACTGCATCTACAGTTCAATTTGTCAGCGTCATGCTGCTGGTGCGTACTTGAGTTATCGCTACCCAACTCCGAGCGGAGTCGCACAACTCCACCGTGGGACTGTCCGTGACCGGTTGAAACTTGAGCCTCCATGTTGGCCTCCATGCCAGATGCTATTCAACAATATTTCTTGTTGATGATCCGATGCATGCGGTCAGCTTGTGATGCAAGTATCACACATTGGGGTATCAGCTGCGGTCCAACTTGTGGCACTTACTAAATGATTGATACCGTGGCTACCGGTGTCACCGGTCCGACTTGGTGAATCATCGCCATCGGAGGCCAATTTTGAGAACTAGGATAGGCTCACTTTGATTACCGTTTTCTAGCACCACGCCAAACCTAATCCCTCCCCTTTTTTTCAAAATGTTGGCAACGGTCGCTCTCTGATAGCCTGTGTCCCGCATACGATTCAACTCACTTGTGTAGAAAAACAGATGCCAGTATCCAAAGCGAAAGGAAGCAAAGCTTCCGGGCCCACTTCACAGCCCGTTAATGAGTCGCAGGAAATGCGCGACATGGCCATTCAAGCAGCTGAATTGCTTGATGAAGTGCAACGCTCGCCAGCCTCTCTGCAATCGAGTGTTTCATCCTTTCAACGTTTGCTCACTCAACATCGAAGCGCCAAACCCATTGCTCTGGCGTTCATGCATTTGCTAGACCGAGCTCTAGTTGTCTTCAAACAAGAACCAGCGGTTGACAACTTGTTCGCATTCGTATCAGCGTGCTGCTCGGAGTCCTTGAACACGATCTCCACGGTAGCCGAGGGTGCTTTCAACGAGATGCGAGAAGATTTTGTCCACAGATTACTTCGGTAACACGCGTTATCATACCATGCTCGAGTTCAGGATCTCAAACGTCTTCGTTTGGTCGCAGATGGCTGGTAAGCCGCACGGAAGGAAAAGACAAGGCCGTGCGCTACCGCTCATGCCAGCTGATCTCGCTCATTCTCAATGCAATGGGTGAAGAAAGTGAGCTTAGGTATGTAATAAGTTTGTGTTCTCTCTTCGTGGAAACAGCAACCCAGTGTTTCAAATTGTTTTGATGGATGCGCTTGTCGCAGTGAGGATCTATTTGATTCCCTTACGAGCGCGCTCATCAATCGGCTGAAAGACAAGATTCCAGCAGTCAGATGTTCGGCAGTTGCTGCTTTGGCAAGAATGCAAGATCCTCATTCTCCAAAAGACCCCGTTGTCTGCGAATACCTCAGACTGTTGGCATCTGACCCGTCGACGTAAGTTTAGGCGCTTTGCAGGCACATTCTTCTGATTTGCTGACAGGTGTTCGCGCTGTTGGCTTGACAGCGAGGTCCGAAAGTCGGTGTTATCTTACCTGGCGCTGTCCAAATCGACTCTTCCTGGCGTGCTGAAGCGAGTCCGCGACGTCAGCGCCGGTGTGCGCAAAGCGGCGTTTGAGATCCTGGTTGAGAAGGTGGACCCTAGATCGCTCAAAATAGCTCAGCGGGTTGCTCTCGCACAAAGCGGTCTGAAGGATCGGTACGATGCCATTAGTGCATGCACGATGCTGGAACCGTTAGGCTCAAATAATTTGCTCCACGGTGATAGAACTCCTCAAGTGCAGCAGATGTGTTCCAAGCTACTGTGCGAATCATGGCTGCATCGCAGCAATGATGATATTCTGCAGGTATGTAACCTGCGGCTCTGGCCTGCTTCTGCTCCACCTCAGGCAGGCTGTGCTGTATGTAGCTGTTGGAATGGTTCAACATGGAGACCTACCCCGAGGAGTGTTGTCTCATCATGGAACATGTCGTAAGCAAGGTTGACATCAGCAGCACCAAAACTCCAATGCCTCCTTATGCGGAGAGCCTAACATGCGAGAAGGTGAGGGCCGATGCCGTGTTGTTGTCGCGATCTTGCTCGTCACCTCTGATCTGCTCATGTTACACCACCGATGGACAGGTTGTGTTCTGGCGGGTCCTGTGTGACACCCTTCGGAGCAAGCAGCTTGGTAGCTCCTTGGTCTCCGGCTTGTTGGACTCTCTGATCCCTGACGTGCCTGCTTTCATCGAGCTCCTGTCTCGCCAGACGGGTGAGCGCCTGGTGCGCTTCGACCAAGAGGTGACTATGAGCGGTTTCTGGATTGGGATACCCAGACTGTATATCTCAACATCCTTGCGTGTATGAACTCAGGTTGATGATGACGGAACGGAGGGCACTGACACGAAACACAACGAAGCAGAAACTACCGAGTCTCCCAACGTTCTCGTGTTGTGCGAGCTGCTGAAACTAGGCCTGCACTTGGACTTCGCGGACGAGCTCTGTCGCCGCCGAATGAGCGATGCAATGAGTATGCATTGATCATCCTGCTGCTGTTCACTTCAAGTAATGTATTCACTTGTTGATGGTTGCTCGCTTACTCCAGGATCCATGGTGCGATCGCTCCGTGTGCCGGATGAAGCCATACCGCACGTGCTTCGACTGTTGCGCGTTCTGCATCCTGACGAATCCGAATATCTACGGTACAACCCATTTGTCGAAATATCGAGTGCTGCTTGACCCTTGCTCATGTTTATTTCGATGAATCAGAATGCTTTTTGAAGTTCTCGCCGACATCCGCGATCCTCTGGACGAGCACGAGACAGAGGAAGCGCGCAACCGTCGAACGGAGCTTGAGGAGCAGCTGGTACAGAGCGCTTGTTCGACGCCCTGAACGAGCAGGCACTGATGTAACTGGTGTTAACAGGCGATGGCCTTGAGTGCCTGCGAGGAGATCAAATCGGAGCTTCAAGTGGATTTGCAGTCGGAAAACTACGAGAATGCAGCCCAGCTTAAAAAGGCACGGGCGACTTTAGCCTGTTGTTGATTAGCATCCTATAATACTGATGTCATTGCTTGTGGTTCAATCTAGAAACTGCAACAAGGCCGAGCAGCGGCTGCGGCCCTGGAACGTGAACTGAACACGTGCTCCTATCAAGATGATCAAACGTGGGCCCGCCTGCTAACCTGTGTGGCCGATGCCTTGCAAAGCACTCGCAAGAATCTGCGGCACCCCGGTCTGCGGGAGCTGCTGGGAACTACCATCATGCCGGTGAGTTGCGTTGCTTGGCATCGAATCAATTAGTATTGGTCGAGACCTGAAGCAACCCTGGCGTGCTATCGCAGGCCATCAAAATGGAGAATTCCCATGTTCGAAATCTGGCGGTCAAGTGTCTGGGGCTGTTTGGTCTATTGGACAGAAGCGTGGCTCAATCGCACGTTCCTTTGATCTTGGAGGTGATTGGATGCTTGATGAGTGTTCCCTCTACATTGTCCATGAAGCAGCAAGCGCTCCGCTCACCATCAAATGCATGGATGCTTGATCATGCATAACAGGTGATTGTAGTAGATCAGCCCGAGCTACAAGTAACAGCTCTGAAAGCCCTCTTCGACTTCCTGATGGTCTTTGATGGTCTACTAGTGGCAGCTGATGCTGCAGGTAAGTCTGTGCGGCTGTCAAGTTAGCTACTGTCTGTTCAACCTCTGTCCCTCCTTCTTGACCAGGTACGCCCTCCGGTGACGAAGCCGCTGTCACAGAGGCGCCGGCGTTGCCAGACATGGGAGCGATTCTTGGCACGCTGATGGAGTATGTTGAGAAGCCGGATGGTCAGGAGGAGCACCGTCGAGTGGTGGTTGAAGGATTGGTAGGGATCCTTGTCTGAACGAGAGCTGCGTTACACCCTGTATCTCATGCTACTGTGCTGCAGGTGAAATTGCTCTTGTTTGATCGCATTCCCGGCGATTTGACTCGATCGCTCCTGTGTCAGCTGCTACTGCTATTCTCAACCGTCAGCTCGCCGGCGCAGCAAGCTGCCAGCTCGAACGCTCACACCGCCCAGTGCTTGGCTGTCTTCTTCCCAGCGTACATGTGCGCCTCCGCTGAGCACGCAGACATTATTTCTTCACTTTTCGTACCCGTCGTGGCGCAAGCAGGCGCTCGGTATGCGCTAGCGCTGTCAGATTTATTTGATGCGCTTCTGGTTCACCAGTTTGCTTGCTGTGACCTCACCTACAGAGCGAAACGGCCGCAGAAGGTCTCCGACTCCATGCTGGATGCTCGAATGCTGGCTCAGTACTTCTTGTATCTCACTTCCTTGCCAACACCTCAAACGCCGACGCAGTCAACGCAAGAAACCATCCGACAGAAGCTTGCCCTCGACGCTGGCTGCTTCATTCTGATGTCAAATGATGCCGCTTGTGGAGCGACTGGCAAGGTAAGCTACTCGTACGAATTACTACACGGCGCAAGCATTCAGTCCCGCTGAACTTCTCTGCCCGGGCATGAATCTGCATGGCAGAGGGACTTGACCGCGACTGAAGAAGCCGCGCTGTGCGAGACGATGCTGCCGCTGTGTGGCCTCTTTGTCAACGCTGCGCAGGTCTGTACTGTGGCCTATATTGGTGGTGCGCTGTGCTTGAGTACTGATCGATGGAACTACTGAATACCGAACAGGAGCCGACTGGCAAAGGCAAGTCCAAAGCGCAAGGAGTCGTCGTATCCGAGCGAGATGCGCTCCTTCAAGACGCGTTTTTCCTGTTGCTGCTGCGCGTGTCCTGTAGCGTTGCCGATCCAAATGCAAAGAAGTGTGTGGCAAAGGTTTGTTTTGATAGGAGTTTGTTCCACAAGCTTCAATTCAATAGTTCGCCTCACCTCTTCGGCTCTCTCTTGCAGATGTGGACTCAGCTCAACTGTGACGAAGCAAACAAAGAGCAGCAGATCGCTGCCGTATCGACCGAACGCAGGTCGGCAACATGCGAGTACCTGCGGCAACGATCGGAGGTCATTTGTGCAACACTGGGCAAGCACGGAATCAACATTGGCTGGGCCGATGCCGTCGCGCCCTCATGGCAGCCAAGCGAGGTATCGGCATGCGAGCATCGTGCGTGTATTGGCGTAGATGTCGCTTATCACTGCTGGGGATGGTGCTGTTCCGTAGGTGTACGAGGTCAACGGTGCTGTTCGAAGCGCCAACGCAGTTGGGAAGGTAGTGTCTCAATCTGCTGCTTTGTATCGTTTTCAATATGCGTAAGTGCAGCCGCGGTGTTGCCATACATGCAGTCTTCCATAGCGGAAGCCAAAACTCCCAGTCGACAGGCCCGCCGTCCTCGCAAGAAGCTCGCCAAGCCTGCTGCACGCGACGCCTGGTCCTCCGAATCCGAATCCGAGCATGAAGAAGAGACGGCCAACTCTGACGAGGAGGACAAACAGCCAGAGCCTGCCCCTGCCAAGAAGAAACATGCTGCAAAGCCCAGCAAGGCTTCGAGCTCGACATCGCGCAACAGCAAGTATGCACATGCTCTCTCAAGATTGCTTGATTCTTGTTGGTGTTCACTGGCTTGGCATCGCTGAATGCTTGCAGGCCAACCGCTGCCCCAACACAAGCGAAATCGAAGTCCTCATCCAAAGCAGCTTCGTCAAAGGCAACGTCTAGTGTGCGAGCCCAGCTGAAAGAGATTGAAGAGATCCTGGACGATGATGCCAGTTCTGGCGTTGATGATGCCCCGCCTGTAGCCCAGCCTCGTTCTGCACTAGGCGATGCGGAGAACCACAAGCTGGCCGTCAACCGAGCTGTGGCTGACAAGGCCTCAGCCCGTGCATCGAAGCCGGTGGTCAAGAAGTCGGTGCAGGCTCCCGGTTAGTGTGTCCACTCATCGCGTTGTGGTCTCTGTGCTTGCTGATACTTGGGTGTGTTCGTGCAGCACCCACAAAGTCCAAGTCCTCCCTGGTGGACCGCAAGACGCGCGAGGCCGCGCAGCGTCAGGAGATGCTGGAGATGGATGAGCTGCTCAACAGGTAACATATTGTTGCTCAGTGCAGCTACTCGCTCACGTTCTCATGTAAGCTACGTCTGTTAATACAGCGACGATGAATAGGCACCCGTATGCAGGGGTGACGCTCTGAAGTGAGCTGCATCCCAGCAATATATGACAAGAGTGATTAACGTAATTTGTAACGCGTTTATCTTGCCAATTTGGAATGGAATAGCACGATACTCTCACAATTACAGCGCCGTGAACACAGCGTTATGTCGGGCAATGCGAGGACCCTGCTCTTGGTACTCTGCTCTGGTGTGGAATGAGGACAGGAACTCAGGCTGCAAGCACGACCAACAAAAGCGCGGTTCAGTTCACAGCACAGCACACGGACCAGCAGCACTAGCGTGACATACCAATGAGGCAATCATGGAACCACCAAACCACACAGCGAAGCGCTGGAAGGGGTGGGTGATCACATTGACCTCGGTAGGCTTGATGTCCATACCCTGCAAATGGGAGACGTGAGCATTGTGCAATGGTACACATCTTCCACAACATCCACATACCGGGACGGCGGCCTTCGTGATCTCGTAGCGAGATGTCGTCTTGGCGCGGATATCGCGCTCCAAGCGGTTGGTGAAGTGCTTGAACATGGTTGAGCCACCAGATAATGTGATGTACTGGTACAGCTGTCGTCTGGTGTCGATCGGGCAAGCCTGAATTGTTCGGTCTACTACGTCGGGCAGTGAATCCGTCCAGTCACTCGAGAAGATCTCGGGGCTAAAGAAGATCTCTGGGCCGAGGAAGCGCTCATAGCCGACATCAACGGAGTACTCCTGAATCGACCAGGATTGAGGGACTCGTTTGAGATCTGAGACAGCAGCAGGAGCAGAGGATCTGGGCTCTTACCTTGTTGATCTTGGTGTTCATCTCTTTGTGCTCGCGGAAGCGCTCCTTCGCGCCGCTCTTGAAGTCCTCGTCGTACTTCTTGTACTCCTTGACCAGGTCTGATGGTGATATCCACCAGCACGCGCAATGGCGATCAGAACCAATTCGTTTGCCGAATGCTGCACAATACCATACCGGGGCAAACGTAGCAGTACTTCTCCTTGATGATCTTAGCCACGTTGAGGGCGTCCTCTGAGGGGATGTTCTCTCCACGGTCACTACGATACCAGCGGGACATCGTCAAGCGACTGCGTGCCATCGAAATGAATCCATGAAACACTGACCGCAGTTGTTGCAAGACGAAATTTGTGACGTCTCGACCTGCCAAAGGGATGTGCTTGATGCACGAGCCAATGACATAACCCTCCACCTGCGCAGCAGCATCGACCCAACAATGAAGCGAGGGCTATTGGCATACGCTGCCAATCAGGCCCGATAGGGCAAGAGCACCGTACCACAGGAATGACGTGTGTCACACCATCACCAGAATCGATAACGGTGCCCGTAAGATTGGATTTGCCCTTGGACGCGCCCTTGCTTAGCAAGCTGGCACACAGGGCGAGAACGGCCTAGAGAGCGACGGGGGTCGGACAGCTGAATGACAAAGTACAGCGCAGAGCGTACTGCAATAAGGCGGTACCTGCACGGCAATGTAGAGACCGGGGACGTTGAAGGTTTCGAACATGATCTCCGCAGTCAACTCTCGGTTTTCGGGAGTGTTCATGGGAGGCTCCGTCTGGACGACACGCAAGAATGTAGTCAATAACGAGTACAACAGCTGAACATATGAAGCGGAGTGAGGTACCAGCAGCATATAGTGCTCTTCCGGATCGCAGTTCAGGTACTGGTACAGACATCGGTGCCAATACTTCTCCATGTGATCCCAGTTGTCGATGATACCTGCAAGCGACAGTGACTCAATCAGGGCACTGAAGCGAGTCAGGGGATCGAGAGACAGCTGCTGTACCATGACGGATGGGGTAGTCCACGTCGTAGTTTTGGCGCTTTTGCATAGCCTAGCAAGAGATCGGCAAACATCAGCCTGACATCGTCATGAGCACGTCAATCGAGCAACGTACTTCCTCGCCGATGTAGAAGTCCAGATCAAGAACGTCATCCTTCTTCGCACCCTTCTCCTCAGTCTTGCACGAGATGAGCGTGGGAATGATGAAGTTGGGCTCTTCATTTCCAGCATACCCTAGCTTGCTGTACCTGCATAGGCGAACACGCGAAGACCATCGTCAGCTCGGATCTTAACACGCAAACGCGAGCAGAAAGCGGCGAAAAAGACAAGACAGTACCCTGTGCCGTTGTCAATGACAACCGGTGGCTTCATTCCACTCATCGCGGCTGAGTTTGGTATGCAGGCACGTATTCACACCAGATGCACACAACGAGCTCTTTCGCTTAGCTTAGGCTAGGCGTAAGCGCATTCTCACGCGAACGCCTTCCCAGTAGAAACCCTTCTACTTGACATCCTCGTTTTCATCTCAATCAACAACAACAATCAATCATTGTGTGATGGACGCAGATGATCTGATCCAAACTTGGAAGTTCTGAACACGTGTGTTACGGCATCATCACGTACAAAGCACTCAGTATAGGAAACAAGTCGATAATCACAAACGCGCGCGGTATCTCATTCAGCCTCTTGAGCTTGGGCCGCTGCAAACCGAGCACACGGCGCTTGCAGCGATGGATCTACCGGTAACGGCTTGCGCTTGGCCTCTAGAGGGACCATCATCGCCATCATGTACTTGGGCTGCATGGTCGACGGGTCCCGCACCATCCAGGAGGTAACGTGAACACTGACCAGCTGACCCTTGCAGTCCACGATGACCTCGTCTCCAGTCTCAACGCTGCGCCAAGACAGCACGGGCAAGGGTAAATGAGATGGATATGCTTGCAAGCACAATTGGGACGCATGGCATACTTAGTTTGGCCAGTTAGCAAATTGTTGATCATGCTGTAGCACTTAGGCATATACGAAGGGTGTGTGATTGTGAAGACGGAGAGATTGCTGATGACGTGCTTCTGATTTTGGAGCTGTAAACAAACGCACACGCCATGATGAGAACCTAAGCCACCCGCAGAACACGCATGGACGGCAGAATACCAAATCCTCAAAAGCTTCGTTGCAGTCCACGATCTGTCCGTTCATGAGCGTGACAGACATGGCGACTCCGCTGTGCAGGAAGGCCTGCATGGGCGTCACCTGCGGCGAACGAGGACCCAACCCACTTCAGAACACGCGGAGGAGCTAGTCTGCCTGACATGGCATCTGTGTTACCTGCGTGCGGTCCCCATGCACCATCAAGCCATTGCCTGCGGGTGCTGGAGATAGAGCTGCTGTCGGTGACGCGTCAGCAGATATTGGGGATGCGTTCGAGCTGGGGCTAGCGCTTGTCTGCTGACCCGACAGGTTCAAACATCAGTGTGGGTGAGAGAGCGCATGTTATTGAAAACGCCGTACCACGAGCTTCTGTCGTTTCGAACGCTCAGCCTGGGCTAGACTCTTATATTTGGATTCGAGCTGCTGCAAATGGTCTGTAAGGACGGTGCATGATCGATGAGCTGTAGGACGATCAGCCATGTCGGAACACAACATTACCAATCGCTGCTGACAGCACCGCACTCTGTGAGGCGTCATTAGATTTGACCAGCTTCTGAAGCGTCTGGTAATTGTCGTTCAGAATCTCCCTTCGCTTGTTCTCGAGCTCGTTGTGCTGTGCTCGGCGTTCCTCCCACTCTTGAACCGACAGCACCCTGCGCAACGATGACACAACCAAACGAGCATACACGCAATCTATGACCACAAAATTCATGAAACCCGATGATTCTCATTAAGCACCCACTTTCGAAATGACCGCTTTGCCCCCACTGATGACTCCGAATCGCTGACAGATACACTGTCAGAGCGGTTGGATGCAGCAGCGGAGTCTGGGACACTGGTCGCAGTGCTGTTGATGGCGTGACCTGAGGGTATGCCTGCAGGACTGATATCCCCTGCAAACCGGCCTGTGTACTGCATGAACGGGCTGCCAGCGGGGTTGGCGAGCGCATGAGGTGAGTGGTCTGCAGATAGCGGAGGGGCAGGGGCCACCAGGTACGGAAACATGGGAAGATTATTACTTCTAGCGTCTGTGGAAGAGGAACCATTAGACCGCAGCACACCCTGCATCGAGCTAGAGCCTTGAGCAGATGATTGTATGGTCGGTGTATGCACAGCAGCCGCTCCATCAGGCGGCGCCAGCAGCTCGGTGGATCTGTCTCTTATACACATCTGACGCTGCCGACGAATAGAGAGGTGTAGATCTCGGTGGTCGCCGTATCAT
>ENA-ORBV01012754-ORBV01012754.1-microbial-mat-metagenome-genome-assembly--contig:-NODE-12754-length-12902-cov-6.069084_pt1 | contig 12902 bp, 9 predicted proteins | sample MGYA00237777_ERZ505514 | MGnify/ENA primary metagenome ERZ505514 (study PRJEB26160, sample SAMN06269048) | microbial mat metagenome | isolation source: Oligotrophic lake microbial mat | place...
AAGACCAAGCGGACAGGGGGAATTCCTCGATACGCAGATCGGCGGACTCCGGGCACGACCAACACGAAGGCCCGACCCTCAATACCAATGACCTATTCCCGTCGCGTGTTGCTCTCGGCCACACTGTTGCTCGCCGGACTGCAGGCAGGACTTCCCATTCGTCTAAGAGCCCAGTCGTTGAGCGACAAGGGCGCAAAAGTGCCCAGTGCGGTAGACCGACTGCATTGGATGGCGGGGTGTTGGGAAATGCGCACGCCAACTCGCGTTACCCACGAGCAGTGGATGTCTCCCCTCGGCGGAATGATGCTGGGCATGAGTCGCACCGTCGTGCGTGATGTGGCGCGGGAATTCGAGGCATTACGGCTCGAGAACCGCGACGGTGCGGCCACCTACGTCGCGCAGCCGGCGGGGCAGCCGGCGACCGCGTTCCGCGCCAGCGCCGTCTCGGACACTGCGGTCGTCTTTTCGAATGCAGCCCACGACTTCCCGCAGCGCATCATCTACGCCAAGGCAGGGGCGGATTCACTGATCGCGCGCATCGAGGGCGACCGGGGAGGTCGGGTGCGAGGGATGGACTTTCCCATGAAGCGGGTTGCGTGCGGAGGGCAGTGACGCCGAGCGTCGCGGGCTCTACCCCTGATTGCGTCCCGGCATGGCCGCCGCGGGTACCGCTGCTCCGCGCCTTTGGTTCAGACCCTAGACGACGACGGCAGTTTCGTGCATTTTCTCCGGCCGCTTGTCAATCTCACGAGAGGCCGACGCCTCGCGCGCGTGTCCCAGCCATCCGCAACCGGAGAAGGAGATGAGCCAGGTACGAGTCCTCGTGGGAACACGGAAGGGAGCGTTTATCCTCACCTCCGACGGTACGCGCGACAAGTGGGAGGTGAGCGGTCCCCATTTCGCCGGGTGGGAGATCTATCACATCAACGGCTCCCCGGCCGACCAGAACCGTCTCTATGCTTCGCAAACGAGCGGCTGGTTCGGGCAGGTGATGCAGCGTTCCAACGATGGCGGGCAGACGTGGGAGGCCGTGGGAAACGAGTTCACCTACGATGGCGTTCCTGGCACCCACATGTGGTACGACGGCACGCCGCATCCTTGGGAGTTCAAGCGTGTCTGGCATCTCGAGCCGTCGCTGAGCGACCCCGACACCGTCTATGCCGGTGTGGAAGACGCCGCCCTCTTTCGCACCACCGACGGAGGGACGAGCTGGCACGAGCTCTCCGGATTGCGCAAACACGGATCGGGTGCCGGGTGGCAGCCCGGGGCGGGGGGCCTGGGGCTGCACACCATCATTCTCGACCCAAGCAATCCGCAGCGCATCATCATCGCGATCTCGGCGGCAGGTGTCTTCCGCACCGACGACGGCGGCGATACCTGGCGGCCGGCCAATCGTGGCCTCAAGTCGAAGTACCTCCCCGATCCGAACGCCGAAGTCGGCTACTGCGTGCACAACCTCGCCATGCATCCCTCCCGTCCGGACACGCTTTTCATGCAGTTGCACTGGAACGTGATGCGCAGCGATGACGCCGCCGATTCCTGGCAGCTGATCAGTGGAAACTTGCCGAGCGATTTTGGGTTTCCAGTTGCTGTCAACTCGCAGGAGCCGAATACGGTATACGTCGTGCCGATCAAGAGTGACTCAGAGCACTTCGTACCCGACGCGAAGCTGCGCGTGTATCGCAACCGGACCGGGGGAGACGAGTGGGAGGCGCTCACCAACGGCCTGCCGCAGGAGAACTGCTATGTCAACGTGCTGCGTGATGCGATGGCGGTTGACCTGCTTGATCCGTGCGGCGTGTACTTCGGGACAACCGGTGGGCAGGTGTATGTTTCACCTGACGGCGGCGACCACTGGTCGGCCATCGTGCACGACTTACCGGCGGTGCTCCCGGTCGAGGTCCAGACCCTGCCATGATTCGCGTCGAGCTCCCCTATCACCTGCGTACACTGGCGCGGGTGGGCGCCGAGGTGGAGATCGACGTGGAGGGCGCGGTGACGCAGCGCTCCATCGTCGATGCCATCGAGGACCGGTATCCCATGCTGCGCGGCACGATCCGGGATCACGTGACCAAGCAGCGGCGGCCCTTTCTTCGGTTTTTTGCCTGTGAGGAGGATCTCTCGCATCAGGACTCTAACACGCCGTTGCCGGCCGCCGTGGCAGCGGGAACGGAGCCCTTCATGATTATCGGAGCGATTGCGGGGGGGTGAGGCACACCTCCCGAAAGCTTGCCGGCATGAACCAGTCGTCGTTGATGCGCACCCATGAGCGACCATTGCGTGGGGGCGGTACCACGTAGGCGTTGGCTCGTGGCGCGCATGGGCGCGAATATCAACGACTCTACGTCAACACCGTCCCCCGCCTACGTCATCCGCCCGATGGGGCGTTGCCTCCTTCATCCCGACCTTCGTCTCCACGCTCACACCGAGCGCGTCGACCACTCTTGGGAAGGAGAAGAGATCATGAAGCACCGCATCATCACCATCGCCACGCTCACAGCGGCTTGGGCTGCCGCCGCGTGCTCCGATGCAACGACTCCCCCACCGTTCGCTGCGGATCCATTGGAGAATGCAGTCACCGCGCAAGCCTCCGCATTCCAACGCTACGTCTCGATCGGCACAAGCATCTCCATGGGATGGCAGTCGGATGGCCTCATTGCCGCCGATCAGTTCAGCTCATGGCCGGGGCAGCTGGCTCGGCTGGCGGGTATCCCGATGACCCAGCCATACATCGACGGCACCGGTTGCCGGTCGCCGCTCGTGGCTCCCCTCGCGTCGGGGAAACGGCTCTCGGGCGAAGCAGCGGGTGCGCCGTCTGGCTCGCTCAGTTGCGCAGCGTTGAAGCCGGGCATCGATCTGCCGACCCGCAACGTGGCCATTAGCGGGTCGACGACGTGGGACGCGCTGAACCAGACGCCACAGACAATAACGGATCCGTTCTCCGCCAAACTCTATGACCGTGTCCTGGCTCCGGGGCAGACGCAGGTCACGGCCGCGCTCTTCCACAGACCGACGTTCGTCTCGATCGAACTTGGGGCGAACGAAGTGATTAATGCGCGAAGCGGGATCGCGATTCCAGGCGTTACCATCGTTCCGTTCGCGCAGTGGGCCCCGGTGTATTCCGCGCTCGTCGCCGCCGTAGCGCAAAAGGTCAAGCGTGGCGTTCTGGTGGGACTTATCAACGACGTAGGGACCTTCCCCAGCTTCCGAACGGGGTCGGAAATCTTCGCCGACCGGCTCACGCTTCTTGGCGCATTCCACGTGGCGGTAAGCCCAGATTGTGACGCGAGCAACAATCTGATCTTCACCACCGTGCGCATTCCGACGGCAGTCGTGGCCGGACTGACCAATCGCGCCGGAAACTTACCACCGTTTGTCTTCTCCTGCGCCGATGGCGGCGCAACCAAGCAGGACTTCGTGCTGACCCCGACCGAGGCAGCAGTCGTGAACTCCGCCATGGCGGCCATGAATGCCCATGTTCGCGCCACGGCAGACAAATACCACTTTGCCGCCTACAATCTCGAGGAGTTGTTCGGCATGCCCAATCTCAAGCCGCCCTTCAATTCCGTTCAGTTCATGACATCGGCGCAGCCGTATGGGTCGTACATGAGTCTTGATGGAATTCACCCGGGCGCGCAGGGGCACACCGTCCTCGCCAGCGCAGCGGCGCGCGTCATCAATCGCAGGTACGGATTCGGTCTCCCCACCAGCACCATCATGGCTGCACGGTAAGCCGCACGAACCGCGGATAGTCATAGCTTGGCCCCCGCGCCGGACGGACGAAGACTGGCGGCGAGTCGTAAGTGACTCGCCGCCTTTCTCGTCTTCTCGTCTTCTCGTCTTCTGTCGTATCTGTCGTATCTGTCGTATCCCTTTCAATGCGCCCGCATCCGGTCAACCAACGCCCCGCGCGAGTCGACACCCAGCTTCTCGAAGACATTGGACAGATGCGTGCTCACTGTGCGGGCCGATATCTCGAGATCGCGCGCGATTTCCTTGTTGGTCAGGCGCTTCGACACGAGCCGCGCGATCTCCAGTTCGCGTCCCGTCAGCGCGCCGGCTCCCGTTGTCGCTGCACGTGGCGGCAACCGCACGCCTAACGCACGAAGTTCGCTCCGCGCCCCGCGCAGTTCGCGTTCCGCCCCCAGCCGGGCAAAGACGTCGTGCGCGCGTCGCAGTTCGCGCACCGCGCCCTCGATGTCGCCGTCCGCCCCCATCACTTGCGAGGCATTGCGTCTTAGACGAGCGGCGTAAAAAGGCATCGGCACCCCCTCCAACTCCTTGGCCGCTCCAATGAGCGCCGCCGCCGCGTGCGGGCTGCCATGCTTCAGGCGCATCACCAGCGCGTCGGCCGCCGTCGCATACGTCAATCCGAGTCGGTGGTCCAGAGAGGTAGACTGCTCTCGCAGTCGAGCCACGACTCGTTCGACGAGGTCGAAATCCTGCAGCCAGAGCCCCGCTTCGGCGATGATCGGAAGGAGCCGATGGACGCCCCAACTTATGCACCCGTACCGGTCCGCCAGGGCCAACCCCTGTTCGCCGAGTTTGAGCGCCTTTCGCCAGTGACCTAACGCGAGATGGTAGGTCGCCATCCCCATGTGGGCGACGATGACGTTGTGCACATCGCCCTTGCCCGGCAACTCTCCCCGGAGCATGGCCGCCGTCGCCTCGTCGGCGCGCGACAACTCCCACGCTTCGCTGAAGAGCGCGAGCGCACGCTCCTCCTCCAATCGTGCAAGCACGATGAGGCCGGTCCATACCAGTAGCCGCGGGAGCAACGTGATCGGGGCGATGGCCCGAGCGACGCCGATGGCCCAATCGGACTTCGCCATACCTTCTCCCCATTCACCCACCGACGACGCGTATTCGATGGCGATTTCTGCGCTCCACGCTTGCAGCAATGGTGACCGGAGTTCCTCCGCCAATCGCTCGGCTTCGAGGCAATGGGACTGGAACCCGGCGGCATTCCCGCTAAAGCCTTCGAGAATTGCCAGCGACCAATGTGCCGACCAGGCTACACTCCGATCGCCACTCGTTCGCGCGTACGCCAACGCCGCCGCACCGTGCGTTCGGGCGTCGTCCGCCGGACCGGTCCACACCAGCAATTGCAGCAGCGCACGATGCACTCGGGCAAGCACGGCCGGATTGCCCAGATGTTCAGCGACGGGAAGAATGTCGAGCAGCGTGAGCGTTCCTTCGTCACCCCGACCCAACGATTGCAGGATCAGGCCCTTCGTGACGCGCACACGGATGGCGAGGTCGACCCGTGCGGCCGCGTTGGCGGCCGCCTCGGCCTGATCGAGGAATCCCACGCCCTCGGCAGTATTTCCTGCCCAGACCGAGGCCAGCCCCTTTCGACGGAGCAGGCGCGATTGGGCGAGGCTGTCACCAATCGCCATCGCCAGGCGCAACGCGCGTTCGAGCAGCGATGAGGCGCCCTCCCTGTCGCCAACGCGCTGTTTGGCGACCGCCAGTTGCTCCAGCAGCTCACCACGCGACTCGTCGTCCACCGCTGGCGCCGGCGTTGTGTCGACGATCGTCAATGCCGTCGAGAGCCACCGCACCGCTTCGAGGTCGGCACGCTTGGCCATCGCCTCGCGGCCCGCCCGGGCGAAGAATTGAAGGGCGCGATGGTCGCTCCCCGTTGCGCCGCCGCGCTCAAGATGGACGGCGATCTCCAGGGCGTGCTCGAGCGCGGCGTCGCCGTATTCCCGCTCCATCTCGTTAGCGATCCGCAGATGCATCGCGCGCGCGCGGGCCGCCGAGAGCGTGCCGAGCACCGTCGACTGTACGATGGGATGGGCAAACTCGTACGAAGGCTGTACATCGTCGCCGAACTCCACGAGCAGTCGCCGCGCCAACAGCTCGTCGATTGCGTCGGCTAGGCGCATAGCATCGAGGCCTGTCACCCGCTCGAGCACCTGAAGCGAGGCGCGTGTCCCGATCACGGCGGCGACCGCCACCACCTGCCGTGCGGCGTCGCTGATGGCGGCCAAGCGCTCCTGCACCACGTCACGCACGGTGGCCGGGACCACGACGCGGCTGGCATCCCACCCGACCCATCGCCCGTCGATCGCCTTGAGACGGCCGCTCGACACGTGACTCTTGAGCATCTCTTCGACGAAGAATGGATTACCGCGTGTCTGCTCGAAAAGATGCGACGCCACGCGCTCCAGCTCGGGGGTCGACTGCCCAAAGGCGCCCTGCATTAACTCGGACATGTCGTGGCGGGTGAGCGGCTCGATTCGCCGCACCGTAGCAAAGTTCGTCGCCACCAGCGACCGCTCCACCCCTCGAAACGCCGACGCCACATCGAGATCGTCCGAGGTGTGAGTTACGAGAATCAGCACGCGCGCCGCAGATATCTGTCGAGCGACGAAGTGCAGGAGTTCGATGGACGACGGGTCGCACCACTGGGCGTTCTCCAGCACCAGCAGGAGTGGTCGCTTCTGTGCGAAGCGGTTGAGGAACTGGGCGAAGTTCCACAGGAGCCGCGCCTTGACATCGGGGTCGCGCATGGGCGCACTCGCTTCACCGCGTGCGCTCGGCAACCCGGGCATCACCGTGCGCAACTCCCCTTCGACGCCACGAGCCAAAACGGCGAGCGTCGCGGGGTCGAGTTTGGACAGCACGGGCGCCAGCGCGTCGCCAATGGCGCCGTATGGAAAGCTCGATTCGACCGCATAACCTCGGCCAATCGCCACCGTGACATCGTGGTGGGCGGCATCATGCGCCAGCGCCTGCACCAGCCGTGATTTTCCAACCCCGCCGTCGCCCAGCAGAATGATCGTCTGTCCCTTGGACTCGACGGCGTCGTCCAAGGCCTGCCGAAGTGCCGACAAGTCCGAGCGCCGCCCCACAAGGGGGAGTTCCACGCCCCACGGCATAGGCAACGAGCGTGGCTCGTGCTCTCCCGATTGGGCAACCGCAGGGTCGGCCCAATTCGCACCCGATGCCGTCTTCCCCATGCCGCTCACCGTTCCATCCCGTTGTAGCCCGAACACCGCCGCGTTTGCGACGCTGCACATTCCTAACATTCATTCTGCGCGTTGCGCCCGCTAGGTGCAGGCAGCGAATGGTGCAAACTCGCGCTCTGCGGCGGTGCCACGATCAGGCTCGAGGGGCGCGAGATCGCGGGGCTCACCTCCGACGCGCGCGGGGCGCCGGACGCCGTCTCCCGTTAGGCGAGCCTAACGAGTTGCTTTCCGAAATTGCGCCCCGTGAACAACCCGAGGAATGCCTCGGGCGCCGAGTCGATTCCTTCGGCGATCGTCTCGCGATACTTGAGCCCCCCGGTGGCGACCAGTGATCCCAACTCCTTGAGCGCCTCGGGCCACACGTCCATGTGTTCGCTCACGATGAATCCTTCCAGTCGCATGCGGTTGGTGAGGATCAGTTGAGGAAAGGTCATCGGGATCGGCGCCCCACTGTAGCCAGCGATCATGCCGCAGAGGGCAATCCGCGCGAAAGCATTGGCCCGCAACATGACCGCGTCGAGAATCATTCCGCCCACGTTCTCGAAATGGCCGTCGACGCCGTCGGGGCAGGCGGCTTGCAGTGTGGCAGCGAGTGATTTGAGATCTGGGTGCTCCTTGTAGTCGATACACGCGTCGAAGCCGAGTTCTTCGACCACGTAGCGGCACTTGTCCGGCCCCCCCGCCAGCCCCACGGCGCGTGCGCCGTGCACCTTGGCCAACTGGCCCACCGCACTTCCCACGGCACCACTCGCCGCACTCACGACCACTGTGTTCCCCGGCGCTGGGTCGATGATCTTCATCAGGCCGTACCACGCGGTCACCCCTGGCATTCCCACCACGCCAAGGTACGCGGAGAGAGCGATCTGGCTCGTGTTCACCTTACGGAGTGTGCCAGCGGAGGTAGCGTCAACCACAGAATACTGCTGCCACCCCCCCATGCCGACCACCATGTCGCCCTCCGCGAAGCGGTCGCTCCGCGACGCCACGACTTCGCCCGCCGTTCCACCGGTCATCACCTCATCGAGCGGTTGCGGCTTCGCGTAACTCTTGCCCTCGCTCATACGACCACGCATGTAGGGGTCGAGGCTCAGCCAGTGATGGCGCACCAACACCTGCCCGTCGCCCAGCTCCGGGATCGGTGTGTCAACGAGGCGGAAGTTGTCCACGGTGGGCTCGCCGGTGGGGCGCGAGGTGAGCAGAACCTGCCGGTTGAGCTGTGCTCTCATGCTGGTCTTTTCCATAAGCGCCGCAGGGCGATGGGATGGTTGGATGGCGCGGGCATGCGCAACGTAAGCGTCAAGCACGTCGTCGCGGAAGCACGACGACTTTGCCGAGCCGACAGCCGCAAACCGCCCCCCGATGGTGGCGCTCGTGCTTGGTCACTAGACTGTCACCATCCGGCACCATCCGGCGATGTCGGAACGCTCGCCCTTTCATCCACGCATGCACGTCAGCACCCAATTCCTTCGCAAGTGGATGGCCCGTCGGCGGACCCCTCCGGGCTCGTTGGAGGTCATTCCCGACGTGCAGAGCCCCGAGTTGGGCAACCGGCGCGATATTCTGGTTTACCTCCCATCCAGCTATGCGAAGACGGACAAGGCGTACCCGGTCATTTATATGCACGACGGGCAGAACCTCTTCGATCCGACCACCTCGTTTGCGGGGGAATGGGGGGTGGACCAGGCCATGGCTCGCGCGTCGCGAACGGGACGCCGGGCCATAGTGGTGGGGATTCCCAACATGGGGGTCGATCGTACCCGCGAGTACTCACCATTTATCGATCTCCGAAGCGGCGGGGGAATGGGCGACGCGTACGTCAATTTCCTGCTGCACACGGTGAAGCCGCTGATCGATATCCACTACCGCACCCTTCCGGACGTAGCGCACACGGGCATTGTGGGGTCGTCGCTGGGCGCCTTGATCTCGTTATACGCTTTTTTTCGCGCCCCGCGCTCGTTCGGCTTCGCCGGCATCATGAGTCCGGCATTGTGGTTCGCCGAAGGCGCCATCTTCCGTCAGGTGGAGAACGCGCCGTACGTTGGCGGGCGTATCTATCTGGATGTTGGGATGCGCGAGGGGGCGAGAACCCTCGCCAACGCGCGTGACATGCGTGATCTCCTGCTGTCGAAAGGCTACGAGATGGGAAAGACGCTTTCATGGGTGGAGGACAAGACCGGAATGCACAACGAGGCGGCCTGGGGACGACGCGTACGAAGTGCGTTGCCGTTTCTGCTCGGCGGAGATGGCAACGGGGCTAAAAGTCACGAGGGTCCCCACGAAAACCGCCACGAAGACCGCCACGAACGCGGCGATGAATGACTATTCGCGAACTGGACCGCCAAGCAACCGATGAGCAGCGAATAGATAACCGATGAGCAGCGAGTAGATAACCGATGAGCAGCGAATAGATAACCGATGAGCACTCAGATGAGAGGGAATCACTACCTCTGGCATTCACCGTCCGTGGGCCGCGCCATGCATGTGCGCTGGTTCGGCCACGGGGGCGCTCGGGTTCTGGCATTCCCGACGACCATGGGCAACCATAACGAGTGGCCGAATCGCTACATGCCCGACGTGCTGCGCGAGCATATCGAACGGGGCTGGTTGCAGCTCTGGTGTCTGGACCACAACCACGACGCCAGCTGGTACGATAAACAGGCACATCCAGGCGAGCGGGCGTGGCGGCATCTCAAATACGACGCCTACCTTCGCGACGAACTCCTCCCCTTCACGCAGCACGTCAACGACAATCCCTTCGCCATTGCCACCGGTGCGTCGTTCGGCGCCTTTCACGCCATGAGCTTCGGCTTGCGCCATCCGCAGTTGGTGCACCGCATCATCGGCATGAGCGGGACCTACGACATTCGCGGGATGACGGGGGGCTATTCCGACGGCACGGTCTACGCCACCAACCCCTTCGAATTCATCGAGCGCGAGTGGGACGAGTTACGGCTCTCGGCCCTACGACGGCAGGACATCATCATCGCCATCGGCAAGGGCGACCCGCACTATCAGCAGAACGTCGATTTTTCCGCGATCTTATGGCGAAAGGGAATAGGCAACGCCTTGAGAGAGTGGAACGGCCACGCCCACGACTGGCCCTACTGGGAGCGAATGATCGTGAAGTACGTCGGTGGGCAGGAATGAGTTACTACAGAGGACGAGAAGACGAATACTACAGAAGACGAGAAGACGAATACTACAGAAGACGAGAAGACGAATACTACAGAAGACGAGAAGACGAGAAGACGAGGTCAGGGCAGCAACGCTGCGTCGCGTCAACTCTTCTCGTCTTCTCGTCCTCTCGTCTTCTACAAACTGCAGTAATCGTCTTCTACAAACTGTAGTAATCGTCTTCTACAAACTGCAGTAATCGTCTTCTCGTCTTCTCGTCTTCTACAAACTGCAGTAATCGTCTTCTACAAACTGGAGTATCCAATGCTCAAGCGGGTGGGGCTTCTAGTAGGTCGTGAATGGAGTTGGCCTCCGGCATTCATTGAGGAAGTCAACCAGCGTGATGCCGGCGTGGTGGCCGAGTTCGCCAAGGTTGGGGCGGAGCACTTCGATGGGCCGGTGCCGCATGACGTGCTCATCGACCGCATTTCGCACGAAGTGCCGATGTACCGGTCGTACCTGAAAAAGGCGGTGCTCGAGGGGAAGACGGTGATCAACAACCCCTTCATGTGGACAGCGGACGATAAGTTCTTCGGGGCCGCGCTGGCCGACAAGCTCGGGGTTGCCTCACCGAAGACGGTCCTCTTGCCGAACAAGGATTATGTGACCGGAATCGTGCCGTCCGAGTCGCTGCGCAACCTCAAGTTTCCGCTGGATTGGCAGGCGTTGGTGGAGTACGTCGGCTTGCCGTGCGTACTCAAGGATGCGCATGGTGGCGGGTGGAAAGAGGTGTACATCTGCCGCACACTCGAGGAGCTCATCCAGAACTACAACACCTCGGGCCTCCTCACCATGATCGTGCAGGAGTTCATCGAGTGGGACCAGTTCGTGCGCTGCATCTGCCTGGGGCAGGAGGAAGTGCTTCCGATGCACTACGATCCCAAGGCACGCAAGTATATCGTGGACGATGCCTATCTCACGCCGGCCATGCGCGAGCGAATCGTGCACGATTCCCGCACACTCTGTCGAGCGTTAGGGTACGACATGAATTCGCTCGAGTATGCGGTGAAGGACGGGGTGCCGTACGCGATCGACTTCATGAATTGCGCGCCCGACATGGACGTATACTCCCTGACCCCGACCTACTTCGAGTGGGTGGTGAAGGGCATGGCCGATCTCGCCATCAAGCTGGCCCACACGCCCCGGCGGACGACGGTCGAGGCGGGGTGGGCGAGCTTGTTCAGCGCGTCGCGGTAACTACGACGGAAGACAGATAAAACAGAAGACGAGAAGACGAATACTTCAGAAGACGAGAAGACGAGAAGACGGGAAGACGGGAAGACGGGAAGACGAGAGGGACTACTTATTCTGACTGAACTCATCCATCGGTATCATGAACTCCTGACGCCTGAGGTGGCGGAGGAGACGCATGCGCACATCGACTCGGTGCTGGCTCGGCGGGGGCTCACCTTCGGGGGGCGGGCGCTGTGTACGGTGTTGCGTCCTCGGCTCGTAACGCCGCGTGAGTTGGCGTCGTTGCAGGCTCGCATCATGCCGCTCATGCGGGCATTCAAGGCGGCGTATGAGCGAGCGTTGGTCGACGACGCGTTTCGCTCGCAGTTCGGGCTGCTGGATTGGGAAGAGACGTTGCTGGGTGACACGCCGAGCTACGAGTGGCAGTCACCCACCTCGCGCCTCGACTTCTTTTATGTGCCCGGCACCGGGCAGTTGGGGCTTACCGAATACAATGGCGAGACGCCGGCGGGGGCCGCGTACACCGATGCGCTGAGCGAGATCTTTCTCGACACCCCGGCCATGCGCGAGTTCTCGCGTCACTACGACATCATGGCCCTTCCCTGCGTGCCGGGCGTGGTGGGCTCGATTCTCGAATCGTATCGGGAGTTCTCGGGGACCAGGCGCCGGCCGCGCATTGCCATTCTCGACTGGGACGACGTTCCCACCCGGAGCGAGTTCGAGCTGTATCACCAACACTTTGATGCGTTAGGCATCGAGTCGGTCATCGACGACCCGCGCCGCTGCGAGTACCGGGGTGGCAAGCTCTGGGTCCAGGGCAAGCCGGCCGATCTAATCTACAAGCGCGTGCTCATCGGCGAGTTGGTGGATACGTGCGGCATGGAGCACGACGTGGTGCGCGCCATCCGCGACGGCGCCGTCTGTCTGGCCAACGGTGTCCGTTCCAAGATCTTGCACAAGAAGGCATCGCTCGCCGTGCTCAGCGACGAGATAAACGCCGAGACCTTCACGCCCGACGAGCTCGAAGCCATTCACGATTGCATTCCGTGGACGCGCGTCATGCGCGAACGCAAGACGACTGTGGCGGGCGAATTGGTCGACCTGATTCCATGGGTACTCGATCGCAAGGACGACCTGGTCCTCAAGCCTAACGACGAGTACGGCGGCAAAGGCATCACCCTCGGCTGGACGGTCAATAACAGTGAATGGGAAGCAGCGGTGAACGACGCCCTAACCCAGCCCTTCATCGTACAGAAAAAAGTCGCCATCCCCAGCGAGCCCTACCCCAGCTGGGTCGACGGCCGCCTCCACATCATCGACCGCATGCTCGACACTGCCCCCTTCATCTCGCACGGCCAATACATGGAAGGCGTGCTCACCAGACTGTCAACGTCCGCCCTTCTCAACGTGACCGCCGGCGGCGGCAGCACCGTCCCCAGCTTCGTGGTACAACCCAGGTAGGATGAGTCCCCTCGTCTTCTCGTCTTCTCGTCTTCTCGTCTTCTGAAGTATTCGTCTTCTCGTCTTCTCGTCTTCTGAAGTATTCGTCTTCTCGTC
>ENA-ORBV01012756-ORBV01012756.1-microbial-mat-metagenome-genome-assembly--contig:-NODE-12756-length-12898-cov-4.292567_pt1 | contig 12898 bp, 13 predicted proteins | sample MGYA00237777_ERZ505514 | MGnify/ENA primary metagenome ERZ505514 (study PRJEB26160, sample SAMN06269048) | microbial mat metagenome | isolation source: Oligotrophic lake microbial mat | place...
TAATGATACGGCGACCACCGAGATCTACACCTCTCTATTCGTCGGCAGCGTCAGATGTGTATAAGAGACAGGTGGCATCGTCGCGCTCGACGCGAACAGCTTCCACCTCGATCAAGTCACCGAGCCATTGCTGCAGGGCGGCTTGGACCGTGATTTGGGTGGCGGCGGCGAGGGCGTCGCTGTTGCCGGCGAACACGAGTTGGAGCAAACCACTGCCGAAGTCGGGACGATTGACACGTTCGCCCGGTGAAGTGAACAGCACCTGCTCAATCAGGTCGCGGATGTGATCATCGTCGGAGGTCGCGGCCGTGCGACTGCGGTGGTCGAAGGCGTAGGGAAAATCGATGTTCATGGCGTTACATCGCAACGACGCGGGCTTGCACGGCGGAAGGAATCAGGGGCGTGCCGGTCGGTGCACAGACCGACGGGCTCGCGTTAATGAGTACGGGCAGACCCATCGCGAGCACGCGGGTTGCTGGCGTGGTGAACTGACCGGTGACGCACGGGCCATTGGCGGCGGACGGCGGCGGCAAGGCGCAACCTGCGATCATATAGGGCGTGCCTGCGACCACAACGGGCTGACCGCTGACGAGGACCCGCGGAACATTCGCGGCCGGCGTGGCCTGGCCGCCGTGAGAGCAAAGGACGGTGGCGCCGAGATGGAGGATGAGACCGGGCATGGGACGAAAGGGAGCGCGAACGAAAGAGGAGAAAGCGGGGGAAAGAAAAACGGACCTCACGTAACGGTGAGTGCGCCGGCGTTGATGGTGACCGTGGGGCCGGTCATCACGAGCGTGGCACCCTTGCCGTTGGAGAGAGTGATACCGACATCGTTGATGGAGATGAGCGCCCCGGTGAGCGTCTTGATGAGAATGCCGCCAGCCGGGCCCGGCGCGTCCGAAATCATGATCGTATTCTGTCCGGCGGTTTGGAGGATAATGCTGGGGGAAGCGGGCAGGCCGGCGAGGGCGAGCGCGGGCGGTTCGGCGGCGGAGCCCCACCAGCAGCCGCTCCAGATCGGATAGTCCGGATCACCTTTTTCGAATTCGACCCACACACCGGCGCCGATTTGCGGGACGAACCACGTGCCGGTTTGCTTGCCGGCGAGCGGCACGCACGCCAACGCCCAGCTGGACGTGCCGAGGCCGTAGACATCAGGCACCTGCACCAACAGCCGTCCCGTTTGCAGCGGGTCGATGTTCACCAGCACCGTGCCGCGATACTTGCCGAAATATTTCGTGGGCTCGCTCATACGGGAACGTTGGGCAGGAGGGAAACGAGACCTTCGCGTCCAAGCGTGAACGACTGCTTGTATTCACCGGCGCGAAGCGTGTGCGTCACACTCTTCACATAATACAGGCCATCGAAGGCAGGGCTCGCACCGCGGACGCCGACGAGTTGGCGCGCCTTGAGGATTCGACCGTAGCGAAGGACGTTGAGCGAGCCTGAGCCGGTCACCGCATCGCTCGATTGACCGGCATGCGCGAGGCCACGGAGCGCGGCTCGCAACGGTGGAAGGTGTGAGGTCTCGAGCTGTTTAAACCGGAGTGCGAGCGCAGGGCGCGCGGCGAGCGGCGGCCGTAGGAGACTGATACTCGGGATGGGAATGGGAATGTTGAGATGCGTGGTCGGTTCGTGGACGAAAATAAACGGCTGCTCGCGCGCGAGTCCGTCCTGACTGAACGTGAGGGACTCGACATTGGTGTGCGCGTCGAAGTTGACGTTCAGCGCAGGCTGGGGAACGCCGATGCGGATCTCGGGGCCCCAGTAGGCGATGTTGGCGCCGGGAGCGGGGCCGGGATCGAGGTAAAAAACATAGCCGGCGTCGTCGGCGAGTTTCTTGATATACTCGAGGTCGTTGCCCTGATGGGAAGGAATCTCGTTCGTCGGAATCGGCACATCGACGAAGATGCTGGGTATCACCAGCGGGAGGAGTCCGAACATCGCGTACTTCGCGACGATCAGAGCCACGCGCGCCTCCGGCGGCATCGCGGGGTAGGGAATGCCGGTCATATCGATCAAGTCCATCAACACGCTGACGTCCTCGCCGGTGATGGTGAGTTTTGAACGCCCCGGCTCGCCGCTGGGCGCCACTTCCTGCCGTGTGATGATTCCATCCATCAGGACGGTTGGCAGACTGTTCACGGTCGCGATGAGGATGACACGGATCCCCGGGTCGAAGAATCCCGCGGGCAGAAGCGCGCGTCCGATCGTCGCGGTTTTGCCGAATACAAACTCCAGTTGAAAGCCACTGCGTTGCCCGGCGCTGGTGGTGACCTGGGCGGAGACAAGTGCCTCGGTGAGCTCGCGCGGCACCGGCACGGCGACCACCGGCCCCATGAGCAAAGTGAGGTGTATCCCCTTAAGCATGACGCGGCGGCGAACTGAAACCTTCGGGCAGCGTGATCCGCAGCGTGCGCCCCGGAAGGACGGTGAGGTCGGAGGGGAAGAACGCGTTATTGGCGTCGCAGAGTTTCCAAAACTGCTCGGGATCGCCGAGGTATTTTGCGGCGAGGTGATCGAGGCGTTCGCCCTCGACGACACGGTGTTCCTGCAACGTGGCGAAGTTTTCCGGCGGCGGGACGAAACGCCGCCGCAGACAGGCAACCGTGCGTCCATCCGGCGTCACGAACTGCACGATTTCCGTCTCGTGGTAACGGCTCGTCGGTGGAAACGGGCTGACCTGACCGACCTGAGCGAGGAAGGCGAGAGGATCGTTGCTCATGGGATGCCTTGAATGCCGAGGGCGGTGAAGGCGCCGGCGGCGTTTCTTTGGGCGAGACGCTCGCGTGCCTGATGGTAAACCATGTAGAGGCTTCCGCCTTTGCTGTTGAAATCGAGATCGTTGATACTGAGCACGCGCAGACTGAGACTGACTTTTGCGAGGATGGGATTCAGCGCGGGATCGAACGCCTCCTCGATCACGCTGAAATCCGTGATGCGAACCGGAACGATGCGTTGACGTCCCCAAACGAGTAGCGTGAGCGGCGCGATGGCCGGCGTGATTTCCAGCGTGCCGACCGACGCTAGCGTGTGGTTCAACTGCAGCGTGCTGCTCGCCGGATAGAGGATGGTTTCGATGGCGGCGAGCTGCGGTTGAATCCCGAGCTGAACGGCATTGGCATTTTGCGCCGGAAACTCGAGGTGGTCGGTGGCATCGATCGCCGCTTCCAGTTTGATGGTTTCGACGGGCGGACCCTTGAGCCGGAGCGCTTCCGAGCGATCGCCTTCCCCGGTTGCGGCCTGGGGGGAAAGGGTACGCGAAACGGTCTCGGGGTTGTATTGGAGAACAATGATACGCTGGACCGCCCCGCTGTCGGGATCGAGCAGGACCAGACCGCCCTTGAGGACTTTGGGAGAGCCGGAAAAAGTAGACATCGCGCAGGAAAGAGTTGGTTAGGCGCGGTGGCGGCTGGGCCACAGAGGCCACGGAGAGGATGAGGAGGCCACTGAGTTCAAGCGAAGGTCGTGATGGTCGTATGAGGTAGGGGCGGTTGTCCCCAACCGCCCTTGTTGAGTCCGCGTTGCCAAAACAAAGGGATAAAACTGCATGACAGGTCTCATGGTTTCGGCGGCGCTCCGGTACGATTCACCGCATCGAGCCAGGTGAACAACGCGGGCAGGTTGCTCTTCATCCACTCGGGATCGGATTGGAAAACAAAGAACGCTTCGGGGAAGGATTCCGTCACGGGTTTCGATTTTGCGTACCACGTGAGGGGCGCGATGCCCTTGGCTTTCACGAACGCGGCGAAGGGGGCCTCCAGCTTTCCTTGAAACTCCAGGACATGTCCGAACTCGTGCACGTACGTACCGACACCGCTGGGACGCACGCCCGCCGTTCCACCGATGAACAAGTGGGCTTCATTCCCAGTGGCCGAGTCGTAGATCAGAATGGTTTTCTCCGCGCCATGCTGCAGGGTTAACCCCGTGGTTTTAGTATCGGGCGTGGCGACCGGGGGCTTTCCGACGAGTTCAATGTGCGCTTCCTGGCGAACCATACGGGTACCGCGAACGGATTTCAGAGCCGATTCACCCATCGCCTCAAGTGAAAACTCGAGCCGCCGCAGGTCGTCAGCGCTGAACGATTTCAAACCGGCGGTCTGAGCGGAGGCCTGCTGGTGAACGGAGGTCAAACGGTTCTCCGCGGCCGTGGAGTCCAGGATTTCGATCCCGTAATTCGCCGCGAACCACGCGGGCGTGCCCGCATTGGCCGCCATCGCTTGATCCACGCTGGCCTGCAACTCGACGACGGTCGCCCCGGTGGGAGTTATGCTGGGATACCGCTTGGTTATCCACGTTTTGAATACAGCGGGATCCGCGCTGTTCTCCGTAAAGCCGGTCACGCGGGCGATGGCGAGCGCGGTGGTGGTCAGCGCGACGCTGGAACCGGCTTCGCCGACGCGCTCGATTTCGACGTTATTGGTGGTCGGTAGAAACCGCAGGGTATAGAGAACCGAAGTCGATTTCTTCGCGATGGGGACGATCACGTCGACTTCCTTATTGCGCGTACCGCCGGCGAAATACTGCCCAATCGTGTATTTGACGGAAAGGACCTCGTCAGCCGGTACCGCCGCGAGGCCGGAGAGGGTGCCGAGCTTGTCAGGCGCTGGTTTGGCTTGTTGCGCGTCGAGACTGATGTCGGCAAAATCTTTTTTGTCGTAATCCATCGCGGGGCTTTCAATCACGATCGGCGTTTCGCCCAGATACGTGATCTCCAGGGTCGGCTTACCGGCGGCCGGCTTCGTTCCCTTCACTCGATAATTAGTCTGATGTTTTTTGCCGGCAGGAAGCGGTGTGTTCGTGATGACGATCTGGCTGAACGCCGGTCCGGGAACGTTTCCTATCCAGAGGTAAAGCTGCTTTTTCTCCTCGGGGTACTTCGCCAGATAATCATCAATGCCGTCTGGAAAATCGCTGGCGCCTCGAGACAAGTCGGGGGCCACATAATCGGCAGGAGGCGTCGGTGCGACCGCGACGACCGACTCGGGGCCAGCGGCTTTGAACTCAACTTTCACCGATTCCAAGGTGTCTTTGGCGGCGTCTTTCGGTATGGGTTGAAACGTGAATTGATAGAGGAACGCTTGGGATTTTGCGTTTCCCGTACGCGGTGGGATCGAAACGGTAATGACCTCGTCCGCCTTGAGCGCGGCGGGCGGACGACGTTGCCAGAGGACCGAGAGCACCGCGTCCCGTTCCTCGGCATCGGCCTTGAACCGGTCGGTTACGGGAGCGATGAAAGTCACGGCGTATTTTCCGGTGACCTTCTGTTCCCAGTAGCTCACTCCAACCAGCTTTTCGATGTCCGCTCGTTCGAAGATGATCGGCTTGGTTTCATAGCCGGCGACTTTTTGCCGCGCCACGCGAGCCACGCGGGCGGCCGAGAGCCTCGGCGGTGCAGTCTTTTGGATGGCTACAGCCGGCGCCGAAACGGCTAACTGCGCGACGCGATCGGCCTCCCGTTCCAAGGGAGAATCGATCGCCGGATCCAGCGTGAGATGAGTCGGGTCTGCTGGCAGATCCGCTTGCTGGACGGTGTGCACAAGTTCGTGCGCCAGCAGCTGGCGGCCTTCGAGGGTGTTCGTTGCAAATTTACCGGGCGCGAACGCGATGTTGCGGCCAGAGGTGTAAGCGTGGGCCTGGATTGCGTGAGCAGACTCACCCGCCTGCGCGTCTGTATGAATGCGCACCCGACTGAAATCGTGGCCGAGTCGTGACTCCATGAAGTCCCGCGTGCTGGGATCGAGCGAATGGCCCGACGCCGCGAGGGTGCGATTGACCGATTCGGGAAGCGCGACCGACGTGGTGGATTCCCGGGCGCGACGTTGGTTAAACGGGCGCTCGGAAAACGGGCGTGCAGTCGTCGGACTCACGTCGGGGTGAGGACGGTGCTCCCGGCCTTCACGTTCGGAGGTCGGGTTCATGGACGCAGACCTCCGACTAGCGCGCGTGCCGCCGCACGACCGGTGAGTTCAGGTTGCGCGATCGATACCCGGATGGTTCCAGCATCGACGTCTCGTGGCTCCTCGGATGCGCTCCGTTCTCCCTCGTGCTGGTTCGAGTGATCGAACGATCCAGCGCGTTGGGGACAACACGCTCCACTTCCTGAAGATGGGTTCGAGAATACGCAGCTGCCTTCAGTTAACAGGCGCGTCAGCTCCTGTTGAAACGCCGCACTTGCGCGGTGGCTGTCAGCGCGAGAAAATCCGTGAAACACGAGGGCGTCGATCTGGAGATCGATCGACGGTGTGCCGGAACAATCAGCCGCCGTGCTCGCGGGGAGGACCGGATCGGCGCGGCGGATTTGGGGAGTGATCGGATTCATACCCAGCCGGCGGTCTCCGAGGTTGAGAGCGATTTTTCCAGTTTGGCGTATTCCGACTGCGCGGCGGCCAGCAGATGCTTCATGCGCACCGGCTCGTTGTCATCAGCGGCCAGAAAGGCGGCATTGAGGGCGAGGTTGCGAATGTGGCCGCCCGCCAGCGTCAGGCGCGCGAGCTTGTCGATCTGCAGATTCTCCGTGGGCGTATCCGCCGGAAAAGCACGCCGCCAGATTTCGGCCCGTTGCGTGGCGTCTGGGAAGGGAAAATTGACCGTGAAGCGGATCCGCCGGGAGAAGGCCGCGTCCAACGACTGCGGCTGGTTGCTGGTCAGGATGACGAGGCCCCGGTAGCTCTCCAGGCGCTGCAGCAGATAACTGACTTCGATGTTAGCGTAGCGGTCATGACTGTTGCGCACTTCGCTGCGACGGCCAAAGACCGCGTCGGCTTCGTCGAAGAGAAGAATGGCTCCGCCGGATTCGGCCGCATCGAAAACCTGGCGAAGGTTCTTCTCCGTCTCGCCAATGTACTTGCTGATCAGTGAACTGAGATCGATGCGGTAGAGATCGAGACGGAGCTCGTTCGCGAGCACCTCGGCGGCCATGGTTTTGCCGGTACCGCTCGCGCCGGCAAAGAGGGCGGCGATCCCGAGGCCGCGGTCGCTCTGCGCGGCGAATCCCCATTCCTGATACACGCGCGTTCGCTGCCGGACGTGCGCCGCGAGGGTGCGAAGCGTCTGGCGGGGCCCGATCGGAAGCACCAGATCCTGCCACGTAGCCAGAGTTTCAATACGACGAGCCAGGCCGTGGAGCGCCGGCCGGGAATGGGCCCGGCACGCCGTCCACAGGGAGGGGCCGAGCGGAGACGCGCCATCCGCGGCATGGTGGAGCGCAATGGCGTGGCCGACGTTGCGGATGGTGTCGGGGTTGAGTTGAAACTGGGCGAGAACGCGGTCGACGTCTCCGTTGAGCTGGGTCGAGGCGCTTCTACCCAAGGCTTCGTGCCAGAGTTGACGCTGCTCGGCCGGCGTGGCCCGCGTGACCTCGATCCGCAAGAACGGACGCGCCCGCAAGTGCAGCGGCTCACCTCCGCAGACGACCACCGGGTGGCGCATGAACTCCAGCAGCGACGTGGTGGCGCAAATAATTTCTGGCGAGGCGCTGGCATCGAGTTCGATCGCGACCGCGAAACCATCCAACATCGCCTCGCGCTCCAATAAGCGGGCGAAGGTGACCAACTCGGCTGCAGGCACGGGCAGGCGAGTGGCGCGAAGCATCCTTAGCTGCATCCCAACCGTCGTGGCGGCGAGAGCGGCGATGGCGGCCAGGGACAGCGGGTCTCCCCCGGAGAGTTGAACCGCTGACCACGGATCGCCTGTATCCGTTTCGTGGACGCGCCGCCACAGCGTGGCGACCTCACCGGCGGTCTTCGTTTGCGAGGGCGAAGGCCCCGCGGGCACTTGGACCGGCTCGAGTAAACCGCGCAACCGGACATCGGGGGCGTCGACGCCAGTGAGAAAGTGCAGAATGCGTTCGTCGAGCCGCAGCGGGCTGGTGGTCAAATGCTCACCGGGACCGACCTCGAGCAAGTGCCAGTGGCGCAGCGGGGCGCTGGGACTGAGCGCGCTCCAATGCGGGCCAGACAAGGCAGCCAGGGCGAGACTAAAGGTGGGATACGTGCGGCGCTCGTCGCCTTGCGCGGCGGCGCAGAGTTTTGTCACCGCAGAATCGAGTTCGCAGCCGGCACAGAGCAGGAGAGGTCACGTTCGAATGCGGAGAGTTTAAAACGCTCGCAGACCCGTTGAAGGGCAGACGGTGCCGGCAGATCCTTTTGAGCCAGCGCGAGGGACTCGTGGCGGAGTTGAAGGGCGCGACGCCGCTCGGTCGGGACGCCGGCGTGATCTTCAAGTGGCATCCGCAGCACGTCCAACGCCGCGACCAGGTAACGCTGATTGGCTTCCGCCCAACCAGCGAGGTTCACCGGAATCGTGTCAGCGACGGGCAGCGTCATGGGAAGGTGACGGAGGGTTTTGAAAACGCGCCGGTCACGGCATCGGTTTCGAGGACGCTTTCCGCGCCGTCGACCTGCACGCGGACGAGGTATTGGCCGGCCAATATGCCGCGATGATCAAACGCCACCGTGTCGGTCTCCGTTTCTCCCGCGACGACGTCGATGCCGTTACCGATCGGGGCGGAAAAGCTGTACGCCCGCGCAGGCCGGTTTGCCGGTGGCGCGAGTTCGTTGAGGAGAACCCGCAGGGTTTGCTCCGGGGTGACGGACGGATGGAGTTCGAGCGTAATCTGGGTGGCGGTGACATTTACCGGAGCGGTGATCGTTGGCCGCAGGAGAAAAGTCAGACTATTGGACTCTGTTCCCGTGTGCGGCGTGGGTGGCACGCCCATCGCCAACTCGTGCACGATCTGAACGCCGTGTGGCCCGGCGCGGAGCGTGGGGGGAAGCGGCACGTCGACGCGGGCTGCGCTGATAAAGGCGCCGGGCGTATCCAGTTTCACGCCGTCCACCACGATGCGCGTCAGCTCACCCTGCAGGTTTTTGCCGGCGAGCACCAGGACGTAGCCGGGAAGGATGGGCTGGTTTTCCATTGCCGGCTCGGCCGCCGCGGATTTCGCCGCGAGGCGTTCGATCACAGGCGTGCTCAACGGGCGGACATACACGCGGCGCTGCAGCACGGGCAGGCCCGATTTGGTCGACGCATTTGCTTCGATAAGAATGACCGTGACCCGATAGGCTACGCTGGGCCGATACTCGGCGCCAAGCGCGGACCAGAGTCGCGAGAGATCCTCGGTCGTAAGATTCTCCGTCGAGATTTTGATCAGCTCCACCTGATCGGCGATGCCGGATTCCGCGAGGGCCTGTTCGGCATTGGTCGGAACCGCGCTGGGTTTCAGCTTCGCGCGAATCGCGTCACGGGCCAGAATCGGGCTCTCGTGGAAAACCTGGAGCGCATGCCCCAAGATGATGTGAGCACTGAAATCAGCGGAACCGTAGGCCGTGGCGAGGTAGTAGAGATCGAGCGCCAGGGGAGTGTTTCGGGTGCGCGCTCCGGCAGAGTCACGAGTCGGTAGATCGAAGCCGCTACCAGCTTGGTTCGGACGGGCAAGATAGAGAAAAAGGTTAAGTTGGTTGGGATCGCTTTCGCCCGACAAATCGACGCGCCGTGGTGGAATTGCGGATACAGTGACGTCGCTCCCGACGATTCCCGCCAGATTGGCAGCCTTCAACCCGTCGTCGACGAGGTTGACGAGGACTTTGGTAACCGCGGCGATGGCGTGGGCCGTACTCATCGGGAGTCCTGACGCTTCAGGTAATCCTCAAGGGGCAGCAAAGGGCGCCGTTCGGGCGCGGGCGGACGGGGTGTCGCTGGAGCCGGCGGCAGGTGAATTGCGCGGATATCAACGCGTCCGATGTGCACGCGAATAGCGGGAGCGGACGATAGCAGCGAGGCGGCGGGCACCGGGGGCGCTCCGTCCCGGCCGGAAGCAACCGAGGCGGCGAAAACGGATTCTGAACGAGGTTGTAATGAGGTCGGGGCGTTTCGCTCGAAGGGTGCGGGAGGAGCGGCCGCGCCGACTGAGGACGGGGGTGCCGCGGTCGGCGTTCGCGCGGTGGTGGGCTCAACGAGCAGCGTGGACGCGAATCGCGCGGAAGCCGAACGATCTGCTGCGGATGAAAGTACGGACGGGTTGGGCGACGCGTTAATCTCGGCAGCGGAAAATGCGTTCGTGCTTCCCAACGAAAACGGCGGCGGCGGATTCGTCGGAGCGAAGGCGGCAGAGTTGGTTGTAACTGGATGCAGGTGCGAACGGCTGCCGATCGCGGCGGAGTCGAGGGCGGGCGAAAGCGATTCCGCCGGGAGCGCACGGAAATCGTGTCCGAAAGATGGCGGGCGGGGGAGTGAGGGGTCCGCTTCCGTCGGGCCGTTCACCTGGCGCGTAGCTGCGCTGGTGGCAGGCAACGGACCCGACTCGAAACGGGACGCGAGCCGCGGTTGAAGTTTACCCTCGCGCGCCGGAGCGACGGTGCGTTCGGCCAAAGCACGCAGAAAATTGCTCATGTGGAAACCAGTTCGAGGTAGATCCGGCGCCGGGCTGGGCTCAGGTTTACGATTTCCGTTTCGCTCCAACCATAGGCGGAAGCGATCGTATGCACGTCGCGAAGGAGGCGCGCCGCCCAGGCCTCGATTTCGCGCCAGAAAAACGCTACGATATCGAACGGCTCATCCCAGCGGTGATTGCAATCAGGGCAGGTAAGGGCGAAGCGAAGATCGGCTTGCGGGTCGGCCTCGGCCAGGCAGGCGGCGACCGCAATCAGTACCGGTTGCGGCAGGTCTTCTGCCGCGAGGACCTGTTCGCCGCAGCGCGCCGATATGACGCAACGTCGCAGCAACGTTTTTTCGGCCGCCGCGATATCGGTCATCGGGTCAAGCTCGAGCAAGTCGAACGTGTCCGGCAGGCGAAGGCGGAGGGTGTGATCCGCGACTTCCAGCGAGAGTGATTCGGCGGCGGCCGCGTGGGCCGTGGCCCGGAGTTGTTCGGTGCTGAGCGCCAGCTCGAGCGGCGCACGACAATGCGGGCACTGGGTGGTGGCATCGAGGTGCGGCCCGAAGGCGAGAGCGCGAAGCTGCAGGAGCAAATCATCGCGGCGGCCAATCGAAAGATGGCCGAGCGTCTCCGCCGGCGTATCCGGAAACGCGTTACCCAGGATCGCCAGGGCCCGGCGTGGCGCGGACAGGGCGGCACCGTTTTCCCAGAGGGCAAGCAGTTCGGCGGCAGTGAGCGCGCGCATGGTAACCAGATTTCCAGCAATCGAAGCGGGTGCGGCGTGGGGTTGGCGGCGCGAGGGAGTCCCGTGGTCCGGCCTACCTCACGCCCGCCGGGAGGCGCCAGCTTTAGCCCTGAGGCTCATTGAACGTTGGCTCCGATGGTTCGGCGACGTCGTAGTCGCGTTCCCAACCTTCGTTCTCCAGCCGGAGCCGGGCGATCGCGACGGCGTTGCCGTTGGCGTCCAGATCCGGCAAAGCTTGAAACTCCGAGACCCAGCAACGGTACACTCGATATGAAACCGCGAGTTGACCGGCCTCGTTATAGAGTTCGACCGTGATATCCTTGCGGAAATCCGCGAGCGATGTTTCGGCGCCAAGCCCCGAACCGTAGTTCCAGATCTTGTTCGACCAGCGCTCGAATTCCAGATCGTGGGTGACACCGCGCTCGAGGGTGATGGCGTCGTATTCCGTGCGGCCGGGAGATTTGCGACTGCTGCTGGGATCGCCACCTTCGCGGTGTTTAACCACTTCGGTCGTGCGTTTCAACGTGCTGACTTTACTGACGCCGGCGACGTAGCGGCCGTCCCATTTGACGCGGAACTTGAAGTTCTTGTACGGATCGAAACGACTCGGATTGACGGTAAATTGTGCCATGGAAGTGTCCTCGGCTCAGGCCTGAATTTGCCCAGCGAGCTGCTGGATTTTGATGATCACGAACTCGGCGGGTTTAAGCGGGGCGAAACCCACCAGGATGTTAACTATGCCTTTGTTGATGTCGTCCTGCGTGGTGGTTTCCTTGTCACACTTTACCAGATACGCCTCACGCGGGGTCTTCCCTTGGAACGCGCCTTGGCGAAACAGCCCATGCATGAAGGAGCCGATGTTGAGGCGAATCTGAGCCCAGAGCGGTTCGTCGTTCGGCTCGAAGACGACCCACTTTGAACCGCGAAAGAGGCTTTCTTCAATGTAGAGGGCGGTGCGACGAACCGGGATGTATTTCCATTCGCTCGCCTCGGCGTCGGCACCGACGAGGGTCCGAGCGCCCCAGGAGATGTTACCGTAGATGGGAAAATTGCGCAGGCAATTCAGGCCGAGCGGATTCAGCGCGCCATTTTCGGGATCGCTCACTTTGTAGACAAAACTCTGCACGCCGCTGAGCGTGGCTTCAGTTCCGGCGGGGGCTTTCCAGACGCCGCGGTTGGCGTCGGTGCGGGCGAACAGCCCCGCGATTACACCGCTGGGTGCGAAGGTGCGCGGCTGGTGGTCGTTGAGCGGATCGGAGAGGCGAACGCGCGGGAAAAACGCCGCGCCGTCTTTTTCGTGCACCGTAAGACCGGACGATTTCCAGTCAGCGGCAGAGTCGACATCTTTCACTTCCGGCGGTGGGTCGATCAGGAGAAACGCGCGCCGTTTCTGGCAATAAGCCATCGCCGCGGCGAAAATATCGTTCGGATTTACCGTGGTATCCAGCTTCGCGGAATTTCCGGCCTGGGCGCGCGTGGCGTCGGGAATCGAGAGCAGGTTGAACAGATCGATCTTATCCAACGCATAGATGCCGGTGAACGCGGCTTCATTACCGATCAGGTCAGCGGTTTTCGGCAGAATCGTGCCATCACGACCGGCGACCGCATCCGCTTGCGCGAGGGTCGTTCGACCTAGGCCCAACCCATACGCACCGACGTTTTCCGAGAGCGGATCCGCCAGTTTAAGCGCGGCGAGGGCGTTGTTGGGCGCTCCGTCCGTGAAGGTCAGGCTGGCGTCATTGGCGCCCAACGCGCTGGCGAATGACGCGATTACC
>ENA-ORBV01012757-ORBV01012757.1-microbial-mat-metagenome-genome-assembly--contig:-NODE-12757-length-12897-cov-5.196490_pt1 | contig 12897 bp, 6 predicted proteins | sample MGYA00237777_ERZ505514 | MGnify/ENA primary metagenome ERZ505514 (study PRJEB26160, sample SAMN06269048) | microbial mat metagenome | isolation source: Oligotrophic lake microbial mat | place...
AATTTGTACTGATCGCAACTCTGAAGCTCTGTAGCCGTTGGGGAGCCAACTGGCCGATGGATCGACTTTTCTAGCTAGCTAAAATTTCAGCTACAGTAACTTTGAGCAAAAATTCTTTCCACGGTGATGCTGCTATTTTTTAGATGTACTGATAGTAGTAGTACCGTAGTCTTCTACAGTACATGTATACTAGTTTTAATTAGAAAGGTATAGTTAGTAGAAGTAGTTGGAATGGTAGTACTCGAGTAGTACTTATCTAGTGTACCGCTTCGTCGAGTTAGTTTAGGACAGGCGGAACGTCCATCGTGGAAACCGTCCGATTGATCTTGACCTCTACTAGAGCGTGAGCGTAACCGACTGCTAGTAAATTTAGCATGGCTACAAACGTTCATCTTTTTCGCTATGTCAATGTAAATCATGGAGTCCTTTGGACGGGATTTATGAGTGAATCGTGTTCTTGAGATGATCGTGTTCGTCATTATTGACTCTCCAAAGCCATCGATCGAAAAACACGATATAGAATTGACAGAACAACGAAGTGGTTGAAAACGGCCGAAGAGCGAAGCTGTTGCGGAAAATATTTGTTGAGATTTCTTTGGCGAGATAGCTCACAAAAAAACATCGACCTGCCCTCTTCGACTTTTGCCAACACAAGTAGAAAGAAAATCAAGCAAGAACCATGACGTATCCTCTTCCATCCTCCTATGCTCCTCGAAAGCCCCCTCCGGCTCGTCAGCAACCCAGTGGCCCACCAAGCCTTGCTACTCTTGCTCTCCAATCTCCCCGTGGCTACTCCATGCATTCAAAACCTCCTCCTCCTCGAGCGGTTCACCAAAAGCCGCCGCCTCCTAACTACTCGTCTGTGGCACGAAAACCGCCTCCTCCACCAGCGCGAAAGCCTCCTCCTCCACCACCTCGTGAAGAAGTCATTCACGGCTACTCATTACGACCACATGAAGGCGAATATCATCAAGGAAGGGACGGAAAATGGTATCGATCGGCGGGGTCTTTGAGCGCAATCAACACGAAACACAACGTATACCACCAGAAGCCCCATGCCAAGGACTACGAGAAAGAGCCCGGTGAAATTATCGATATTTCGACGGATAGTGATAGCAGTGATGATGAGGACCACGACGATGATGATGGAACCATCAGCGAGCCGAAGACTAGGGACGAAAGGGAACCTCCTCGACCATTGGTCGCGAACGACTTCACGGCCCAACGTACTGATGATGATACTGGTGATGGAACTGTCACGCATTCCAACACCAGGGATGAAGAAGAGTCTCCTCTAGGCATTTTCGTGAACAAAGACAAAGACAAGGTCACTCGCGGTGTACCAGCTGTGGTTGATGGAATCGTCAACCAGCCGAATACCATCGACAAGAAAGAGCATCTAGGGATTGTAATGAATAAAGAGATAGCCTCGTGTGATGGAGGTAGTGGTGGAACCCTTGCTGAGATTCCTGACGTCAGCGTGGAGGGCAAAGACAAGGTCTCATGTGATAGTGATAGTGACGAAGAAGACGATAGTGACATGGAAAGCGAGGAACTAATCGAGCCCCGATTCACCCGGTCCAAGAACACGCCTGACTATTTCATCAACGAGGATAGCAAAAAGAAGGGCGACCATCGTGAACCACCGTGGGAAGAGCAGTACGAAAAGCTCAAAGTATTTCAGTCTATGCACCACCACTGCAGCCCAAGTCTTTCAAATGACCCAGACAAGAGCCTTGATGACTGGGCCAACAGGCAGCGCCGTTGGCGTAGTCTAAATACCCTTGATGATTCGAAGGCGAAAAAGCTGGAAGATATTGGCTTTGACTGGCACACACATGCAGATCAATTTGAAAAGGCTTGGTGTAAACAATACACAGCTGTTGCAAACCTTGCACAGAAGACAGGTGACTTCGTTCCAAAAGACAAGAAGCTCTATAGATGGATTACGAAACAAAGACGGTTTTACCGGGAGGGGAGCCTCCTCCAGGGACGCAAGGAGCGCCTTTTAAAGATCAACTTTCCATTTGTAGGAAAGTCCCAGCGACAGGCCAAGGATAACGATGACGATCTGGAATTGGGTCAGGTCGTCAAGACGACCTGCAACATTGAAACATGGGACAAGCACTACCAGACACTTGTCGCTTTTCAAGTCAAGCACCATCACTGTGTCCCGGAACTTGTCAAGAACCAGAACCCAAGCTTTCGGGAGTGGGTCATAGAACAGCGCCGCCTTAAACAGGGCATGTCAGCACAGCGAAAGAAGAAGCTGGACGACATCGGGTTTTTTTTCAATCCGCGGGCACCTCTGTATGAAGAGCAGTGGATTGGCACCTTTGCGACTCTTTCCAGTCTGATTGAATCCAACGGAGATTTTTCCCGCTTTGACCCAGTGCTTCAAAAGTGGATTGGGCGCCAGCGAGAGCATTTCAAGGACGGAACACTAATGTTGGGCCGTCGCCAACGCCTTGAGCAGATCAAGTTTCCCTTTGTTCTGCCCTCCACAGAGAAGCGGGCTGCGACATCTGCTGCTCCATCGCCACACCCAAAGAAGAAATTGCGCGTCGGCGATCATGAAGAAGACGACAAGAAGGTCTCCGAGGACAAGAAAGCTGCACTATTGCCCCACCAAAAGAAGAAACTTTGCGTAGGTGCCCACCACTACGATGAGAAGCAGGACTTGGAGCTCAAAAAAGGTGCAAGTCTGCCTGACCCCTTGGAAACCTTGGGTCCTCTTGTCATCAAGCTCCGCGGTTTACAAGTCAAAGACTCTTGTCTCGTGGATTGTTGCAATGTCATTCAGCGCTTGTCCATGGACCATGGAGGGCATTCTGTGGCGCCTGACAAGAAAGCTGTGGAGGAGGATCCGTTTGCCTACTTGCTCTCGCTTACAACAAGCCTCCGTGGTACCGTGACCGAGCCCCAAAAGATTCATGACTGTGCCACATTTCTCTCCATGATGGTAGATGAGGCTCAAAATTCCAAATGAGAATCTTTTACATCGAGAGTGACGAACGAACTGAACGCGGAGAAATCGATCGAATATCAGAAAAAAATAGGAAAGATACAGGGACGAACTGAATCTCATAAAATTATATTTACTAACAGTCAACAAAAAAGCATCTTCGCGTTACTACTGGTACCACTGGCATGGCACACTTGACGCATCGTGTATGGTCCGTCGGGTCAAATTCCTTTGTCTGGTTCTTCTACGTTTAGAACCTGTCTAGCTAGCTAGCTAGTACTAGTTATTCGTTGGCTGATACTACCGGTAAGTAGGTAGTAGTAAATCGTAGTTTAGTATGCTAGAGTAGAGCTAGCTAGTAGCTAGCTAGTAGCTAGCTAGTAGCTAGCTAGTAGTAAAGTAGTCTCACCTGTCTACTACTGGCCACTCAGCAATGTAGCTATTCGACGACTAGCTTTACTAGTAGTAGATAGAAGTAGCTGGCAAAGCTGGCTACGTGTACTGTAAAGGAGCTTGAAACTTGCTTCTGGCATAAGAACAAATAGCACAATTCGTCGTGTTAAACATTCCCAATGCCGACCAAGCGCCACGATAGTTAGTTCTGGTAGCTACTACAATACTGTACTGTACTATTACTAGGTGCCTGCTATTGACTAAACCAGTTAGCAACTAAACTCCTACGAAGTACTTCTAATAAGCTAGCTACTATGTACGGCCACAGTAATTCGTACACAAGCAATACAAGTTGTGTTTCGTTGACTAGCTAGTGCGAACTAAAGCATACTACTAGCTAGTTCGAGGTTGCTCTCTGGTAGCTAGTAAATCCTTGCTAGCTAGACTAGTAGAAGTAAATTAGACTGCATGCCGGACGTGGCATTGGTCTTCTGCGCCACTAATGCTGCCAGTCACTGCTGTCTACCTAGTAGTAGTATCAGTAGTACCTACTCAAGTAGCTACTAGTGCTAGTTCTCGTAGCCTCTCAAAGCGTGTGTGGCCATGACGACTTCCGGCTGTCATGATCCATGAAGAGGAGTGCTTCCTCGTGGCCGGTTGGTGTCTCCTTTCACAAAACAAAACAGCACTTTTACATCACAAGAACAAAATTTGACGTGTTTCATTTGAATCTGTGTCTTAATTACATTTGATTATCTAGCTATCTTTGCTATTAACAGGTATTTCGAAAACATCCTTTCGGAATGAAACAGACTCTTTGTAGCCTTTATACTCGTCGTCAACTCTCTCAGTCCAGCAATAGCCTCTCACATCCATCGGGTTGAAGCTTGCCGTAGCATAACGGGCCGTTGGAGAATGCCTGCCCGGTGTTTATGGGAATTCGAGAACAAATGGGGGTTCACCAGGAGCGCAAACTTGTTGAGTGCAAACTCCACCATCAATTGGGGCGCAGATTCCACAGCTTGCATTGCAGCAATATGTGCCAGCAACACACACGTTGCCCCCACACTGTACATCAGCGGGTGGCTTTGTTGGTTTCCCTTTCAAGGCGCGAAGTCCGCCGGCATTTTGGTCTGCATTCACCGCCATGCTGGAAACAAACAAAAGAGTGATGAAACAGAGGAAGCGAAACATGATGGTTGTGGATAAAGAAAAATAAAGAGGGAAAAAGGAAGAAACTTTCAAACTGACTGGAGTAATTTATGAGATCCACTTTTTATGAGTATCGGATGGATTCATTCATTCAATTCAAACCAAAAACTCCCCTTCTTCTTGAACTTTATTTTACAGTACTAGCTAGCTAGTAGTACTGGAGTACAACTGTACTAGCTACTGTAGGTCTCATCAGATCACAGCCCAAAATGTGACACAGGTCTTGCTAGATCAATGACGACGATGGACTTAATTCACTTTTGGATAAGATGCAGTTGCCGTTTTTGACTGGCTCAATGAATGGCTCATCAACTCTTCAGTAACCATTGGCAATTTTGAACAACGATGAGATTTAGTTGAGAAGCATTTCGAACTCGGAGTAGGTTCACTTTACCTTGGTTTCTAAATCTTTGCGCAACAGTTCTCATCTGTCTGTGATTCGATGTCTAAATAATTAAAGAACCCAAAGTTAAGCCCTCATTAGAACTTATTGTAGGTTTGGCAAGCATGATTGATCGCTTCCGGGTAGGAATCGAAATCGTTCGACGTGATGTCTAATAAGCCTTTTGCACTTAGTTCTGCGGAGTAGTAGTTAGTTCACTCAGTTGCCATCTTGTTCACGTGAACGCTTGTTAGCCCTTAGGCGTAAACTGTTACGGTCGGCGTGCACACGTGTTCGTTCACAGTGCCGGTCGTTCACAGTGGCGGTCGTTGACAGTGGCAGTCGTTCACAGCACTGGTAGCCTTTTTCGTTGTCTGGTGTCAAAGAAAAACATGCATGCCTTCCACAGTGCAGACAGACCTTAACAGCAGTGGTTGGTAACGCCATTGCCCCACTGATGCATCACCAACTGATGCCAACTAACACCTGGAGCATTAGCATTAGCATGAGTTGGGCATCAGTGACTTAGGGTTAGGGTGACTGACTAACTGAGGAACTGGCCAACTGACCAAGGAACCAACTGACTGACTCAGCATCCAACTGACTGATTCAGCAACCAACTGAATGACCAAATGGCCAAGCCATTCAGCTGGTTGGTCAGTCAGTCAGTTCATTCAGTTTGCTCAGTCATTTTGGTTTGTTTTGTCAATCAAAAATGCCAGTTTTGGGGTGCGACGCAACTTGGGATGACATTCGAACTGCCAAACGTTGGCAATGGCCCACACAAGCGTGGAACCAAAAGTTGAGAGTCAAAAGGAGACACCAGAAAGAGTGCAGAACAACCTTCAAACATGTGAAAAAGAGTCAACAAATGAGTCAGTTGGTCAGTGCATCAATGACAACTGATGCTGATGCTCAACCAGTGCTGATGCTCGTCTTGAGCATTGCCCACTGCGGTGATGCACCAGTGCCCAACTGACAGCAATGCCGATGCCAGAATTGCCACACACTGCTTGACAGACAGACTGGCAGACCCAACAGATTTTTGTCAACAGAATGGTCCATTGAGCACACGTTTCTCAGTCCAGACACTTGCAGAGTGCTGCAACATGTCCCCCCAATGGCATGGCCATTCTGGGCAGTCGGTCAACTGACAGACTTGACAGAATGGTGTTGAGGGTCTTGTGGTCTGTTGGTGGGTGTGGGCAAGGTGAAAGAATCACATCGTGGAACAAAAATTGCCACTGTGTGAGGCTGGTGCTGGCAGTGATGACTGCATTGGCCTCTTTGAAGAGCCACAGATGGACGTTCATGGAATTTCTGTTTGATTTCCAGTGCTGTCATTGTCACTCAGCCTGTGTGTCTGGATCATTCCGCAAATTTTGATGTTGAGCAAACAGAATGATCTCAACAGAAAGGTCTGCCAAGAGTCCAAACTCAGTTCTGGAACATTCTGTGAAGTTCAGGTCTCCCTGAGGTTGCTTCATGTGATTCTGTTGAAGGTGTCAAAACACGCAAGTGCATGAAAACAGCGTCATGGTGGGTCATGAAAATGCTTCATCACAAAATGTGTTGAAGACATGGGATCAGTTCCATGTTGACAACTGACAGTTGCTGAAAAATGCAAGGCACACTCAGTGACTGCAACCAAAGAGGTGCATCAGTTCCAAGTTGACAACTGATTGTGACCAAAAATGCAAGACGACAGTGACCTTGGCCAATGAGCTCTGAAACACAACATCATGACTTCCTGACTGTTTGATTGCAACTTTTCTTGTTTGATGTTTTGGACAAATTGTGGCAAAAGTTGTTGCATTGACTCTTCAAACAAATGAAAATCAGAATCAAACAAAACAATTTAGAATGTCAACACCAGTCTGCCTCAAAATGAACATTTTTGTTTTGTTGGTGACAAAAGAACATTGCTGACAATGATGCAGGTCCATCTGTTCATTCTGGCAACAAAATTGACTTCGTGAGGGAGCAAATTGAGAGTCATTGGTCCTTTTTGTTGCATTCTTCTTGACGTGGACAGTTTTTTTAGTTTTTTGCAGGTGCACGACACCTTGCATCTTGTCCTTTGTTGGCTTCTGTTCTGCTCTTTCAACTGTCTGTCTTTGCCATTGTTTTTGCACATCGTGGTTCCAGTTTGTGACTGAACAGAATTGACTTTTCACTCTTGTCATGTTCTTCTCATTTCTGTTTGCTTCAGTCGTGACATTTGTTGTTGACAATGCAACATTTTTGTCACAAAGTCCTTGACACAACATTGACTCGAGAGAATTATGTTTCTCAGCAAGCATGCAAACAATCAATGGTGTTGGTGCTCCCAACAACACTTGACAAACAAATTGATGACCATGTTGCACAGATGGCCTAAGAGTTTGTTAGAAGATTCTTTGCTTGTGGACATCTGAGCTGTTGTGGCTAAGCATGCAACTTTTGACAGTCTTGTAGCCAGAAAGACTTGTTGAGGAGATGGAAGCAGATTGAGCATGACACTGTCAAATTGTTGTCTCGCACTGGCAACAGAAATGAAAAATGTTGTTGGCTGCATCGGGATTTGCAGGCATGAATCAGCAGTGAACCGAAAGCGAAAGGAGTGTCAGGGAAGATGACGATTTTCCACAAAGTCCAGACCCCTTTTGTGAAGGTCTTGACAATCTTAAGTTGCCCGCATGAGGTGTTGAGTCAACACCGAAGGGTGTTGAGTCACCACCTCATGGTGTTGACTTGCTAGTTGAATCTTTGTGTGAACAGGTTGGGTCACCACCTTAGGTGTTGAGTTGCACCCGTGAGGTGTTGAGTTAACACCAAAGCCTGACTTTGGGGGTTATGTTTGGGGGGTGATTCTTGGACTTTGTGGAGTTTCAGCAATCCCCAGGGAAAACTTTGGTGCTACTACTTAGATAACTCTACTAGCTAGTAGAGGGGCGCTAACAATCACTAAATGTCAGTTTCAGAGAACTAGTCTTTACTTGATCCACTGCCAACGAATGGAACGCGCTTATCCATGTTTTATAGTAAATGCACAGAAATATTCATTTCCATTTCATTGTCGCAGTATTTGAAGGCGGTGATGGCCAATGCGCTCTTTGCATGTTCAGTCTATTGTAGTGTCCGCACTCTTGCAGTCTAGGTAACCCTTCAATCGAGCATGTGATTTCAGAATATGGACAAAACTCGAGATTCGCCAACATAGCGAGGATAATTCAAAGTGAAGGGTTTGGAAGACAAGTGTAGGTGCCATTATCGACCATGGCATGGCGTACCAGCTAGCTGGCGCTACACTGATGGTATCCCCGAGCAAGAAATCCACGGAAAAACGCCCGCGAGCTGAACAGTCCTTGGAATCGGCCCTGTCGCTGGTGTGTGGAAGACGCAAGTGTTGAATTGGTGGTGCAATGGGTCCAGGCGTCAAACGTAGATGTTGACGCTATCAAAGAGATGAAGGGGCAGTATCGAACGCTAGGCGGCGCTCGCTACTGTCCTTGTCTCTCTCAAAAGCGCGCGAGTCCAGGCGGCCAGTCCGTCCAGGTCCAAGGCAGAATCATCCCGTCTTTGGTGCAGCGGATTCGTTCCCCCGTGCGGGTGCTGACTGGATTGTGGATGGTACCGCAACGGGTTCAAGGCGAATGGACCTTTCCATTGCCGAAGACGTGCCCCATCGTCTAATTTCAGCATGGAACCTCTGGTGGACGCAAGCATTTTCTATTTTTCATGGTGATATGCTCCACGTTTGCCATACCAGGCACGCAATAGTTCCGCCCGGAGGCCTTCCGTTTCTGTGGGAAAAGGATTGATCACAAATCCATCGGCACCTGCGGCGATGAATTCCGCCTCTAAATCATTGGCCGAGAGCCCGAAGAGCCGGCAGGTGGCTCCTCGGACACGCATCTCCAACACAGTTTCCGTTCCTAGCAATTGCTTGTCGATGCTGGCCATGTACTGATCGACAAAGATCAGATCAAAGTTCAAACCTTCGTCCAACAGTTGTAGCGCGGATTCTCCATTGGATGCTTCCTTCATAGTCCAGCCGGGGGCAACGCGTTTGATCGACCGAGAAAAGAGTTTTCGGAGAATGGCATCATCGTCGACAAACAATACATTGAGGTTCTCGGGCAATTCCAGATCTTCTGTGTTGGTGTTGTCTGCAGATCCAAAGGAAACGTTCCTTTTGGCCATGACAGATGATACTTCCTCGGCTATTTCTCTATTGGCCAAGTCCTCGTCGCTGATAGGAGGCTTTTTGAGGTTGATGATAATGGAGGCGCCCGGATTACCGGGAATGCCACTATCGTAATCCTTATTCAAATAAATTTCTCCCCCCATGAGTTCTACCAAGTTCTTGCAAAGGTACAACCCAATACCCTGAATTCAATAAGAAAGGAAAAAAATGTCATGAGCTCGACGATCCGCAAATAGTAGGAAAAGACAAGCGACATCCATATGCTATACGATCTACTGTATTGTACGTACCGTTCCTTGACTGAGTTGATCCAGTGATTCTTGAAACTTGGCAAAGAGTAAATTCTTTTTGTCTTCTGGAATTCCAATGCCCGAATCTTCCACGGCCAATCGTACTTCATTGTCCACCACATATCCTCTTAATCGAATGAATCCTTCATTGACGAATTTGGAAGCATTCCGCGACAAATTCAAAATGACTTGTTTGAGTCGCAAACAATCACTCTCGACCAACAAATTGGGTGGATCACACTCGACCAGTACTTTGACTTTGGAATCGCGTTGATAAATCATGCCGGCGGTAGATTGTAAAATGTCATGAAAGAGGTCAATGGTTTCAAAATTGACTTGCAACTGCTTGTGCGAGGCCCGATGCATATCCAACATGTTGCGCAACAAATCATTGATGAATTGAAGACTGTTGTAAATCACCAGGACATCTTCTCGGGTATCCGTGCGTTTTTGTGGATCCACTAAAGGTTCTTGTTCATGAACGGCCGATTTGACAAAGGAACACGCCGCCATGGCGGCGGCCACGGGATTTCGGACTTCATGGGCAATAAAGTCGTTGAGTTCGCGTTCGGCCCGGGCGGCTTGGCGGGTATTTTCCAAAATGAGCGCCGATTTTTCCGCTTCGATGCTGGCCTTCATGGCATTGAATTTTTGGGTTCGACGGGTTCTGGTGTAGACCCAGACACTGACACAAATACTTGCCACCAAGACCAAGGTACCCCCCAAGACGACAAAGGTAATTTGCGGCGCATACGTGGCATTGGTGGCCGTGACCGTCACGGTCCATACCTTGTTGGTCAATCGCAATTCTTGTTGATAGACGAAATCGCCTTGAATGTCCGCCAATTCCATTTCTTGCAGATACGTCAAATCGCCATTGTTGTCGTTGTTGTCGTCGTCATTCTTGTTGTTGGATCGAGGATGGACTTGCACACCACCTAGAAACAAATGACTGGGACTACTGTCATCGTCGTCGTCGTTGTCTTCGGTCGCTTCTTGTGCATCATGAAGAAAGACTTTGACTTGGACATAATGTTTTTGGGTCGCACGTTCCAACAATCCTGGAACACACAGCACAATACTCGATAAATCGCGTGGCCAGACTTGTGCTTCGGTACGAGCAGTAGCATTATGATTGGAAGAAGGATGATGGGTGGTACTGGTACTGTTGACTCCGGGATGCATCAAGACGACTCCGTACGAGGGTGCATCTTGGGATCCACATCGCGACTTGGCCTTGGGGTCTTTTACGAGTAACAGTCGATCGGTCATGGCGGGTTCACCCGTTTCCATACAATGCATCAAGGTGTGGCGTCGCGAAATGTGCGAATACAAATCTAGGTCGATCGCGGCTTCATTGCCGAGAATGGGTTCCATGAAATGAACGGGAAAATAAAAGTCCCGTTCTCCAGTGGGCACAAGACCATGTTCGAGGCCATTATCAAATCCCACAAACCCACGATAGTCAATGTGAGGATAGTTTTGTGCATAATAGGCCCGGGCTTCGGCCTCGTACGTGGGTCGTTCCGCCCGACTGACATTGGGATCAAACTGGACGGCCTTGAAATCCAAATCGTCCGCGACCAAATATTCGTAGACGGCCCGAAAATCGTCTCGGGTCAGTGCGGATCGAAAGCGGGAACAAAAATGATGAACATACGAGGCGGCCGTCACGTATCGATGGAATTGGGTTTCAATCTCCCGTGTCAAATCGGACGCGTGGCGGGCAAATTGATCGGCTTGTTCGCGCTGGGCACTGCTGAGACCCATGGCCAAAAAGGCAGCGCTGGCCGTCGCGCCCAACACCATGATGAGAGCCACCATGACGCCAATGCCAAAGCGCGACCTTAATTGATCGGCGAGGTAGGAAAAAGACGTAGTCGTGGACGACGAGTGATTGTCATCGTTATTGGTGGTCGCTGTGCTGGGCAGTCCCGAGTGGTTGTGGTTGATGGGTTGCAGCATAGACAAGCAATCATTACTGCTGCTGGTGTCGACCATCTTGCTGTTGCTGTTGGAGGTTGTGTTTTGTGGTGGTGCTTCTTGGTCTGGAGTCGGAGATGAATCGGCAGCTGAGTTTTTGGTCTCGTTGGTGCTATTATTATTAGTATTGGCAGTGGCGGAGGAGGAAGGTGGTTGAACGGTTGCAAACAAGGGTTTCTCATCCTCGCCGCCATTATTCTTTTGATCCATGACAACACTGTTTGCCGTTTCGATCGCTTTCATGGTTGGCATGGCCACTTCCTTTTCCTCTTCTTCGTTCAAACTTGCTGCAGAGCCGGTAAGAGTACGAGAGGACTGTTCCTTCGTCTTGGACGAAGTAGCGGTGGCAGTAGCATTGTGGCCTTGCTGTGACACAGCTATGGAAGGAAAGGGAGCTGATTGGGCGGATGCCCTTCCCTTTTCCAGATCTTCACCCTCTAGGAGAAAGTTATTGTTTTCAAAGGGAACGTTCACGGCTGTGCCAATGAGACCATGGAAATCATCATCCACTTTCTTCATGCGAGACGGAGAGGCAGGAGAAGAGCCATCTTCTCTCGTACTAGTAGGTGATCCCAGGAATCTCATCTTCTTTTGAGTGAAAAGGCAAAGGACAGAGTCCCAGTGGAATGAATCAGGTTCTTCTTCGGTAGCTACGAGTAGTAGGCTAGAAAGTTACCTACCACTACAGCTTCTGCTGTCTTGTTTGATATGGTGCTCTTCTGTAGGGGTCTAATACTCGCTCGCTCGCTAGCTAGTAGTGTATTCACGAGATAATTATAATGTAGCTGTTAGCTATTCTATTTGGCGGATCGGGAGGATGGGAGGTGACGTTGCTCGTGGTGTGTTACGGCACTGTTACAGCGTACTAGCTAGAGTAGTATGTGATTGTGGCAGCTTCACTTGTGGCAATCAACGAGCCAATTTGATCGATAATTGTTGGTGGGTGATGTTTCAATAATGCTCCTGTCAGGTCTACTCTAGCTAGCTACTACCAGCAGGTACGTAATAAGACTAATAGTACTTCCATGCAGATAGAGTAGGTAAGGTGTTTAGTTACTGACCGGTACTCTTGTTAATATTGGTTGTTTTTGAGTTCCTAGGATAATGGATAAAAGGCCAAACGGAAGGGTCAATGCCTTCTCAATGGCCAGGAAGTTGTATCCAGCACAGTACGACGACCCTTATTGTAGGTATTCAAATACTCACAGTATTCACCTATTTGGTGTTCTTTGACGTTCCCTATGTCTATGACCCGTGCAATTCTCATGGTTCTCAAGTCGATTTTAATTTCTAAACCGAAATTCAAGTGACTATTTTTTTACAAAATGTCCAGATAGGCTTGCTTCCGTTTGCAGGGGTACTCTTTTTGGCACGAACCGATTAGCCACCCTTGAACACTTCTTGGAATCTTGGTACAGTACTGTACGAAAGCTTTTATTTTTTTCGGAGAATCAAGGCGAGTCGTCCGGAAAGTCAGACTATC
>ENA-ORBV01012759-ORBV01012759.1-microbial-mat-metagenome-genome-assembly--contig:-NODE-12759-length-12896-cov-4.250800_pt1 | contig 12896 bp, 13 predicted proteins | sample MGYA00237777_ERZ505514 | MGnify/ENA primary metagenome ERZ505514 (study PRJEB26160, sample SAMN06269048) | microbial mat metagenome | isolation source: Oligotrophic lake microbial mat | place...
CCGACGAGAAGGATGGTCGCCCGTTCACCTCGATCGGGGGGCGCCGCGTGTGAGTGTTTCGCCGCTGCTGGGCGTGACGGCGCATGGTCTACGCGTGGTGGTGCGCTTCTGACATCACAGGTCCCGTTTGCGGATCGTGCGGGGAGGTAACCGCTGACCCAACGCCCCCAACCCCGCCCCGGATCGGCTACCTTTCAAGGCTATGCCCCAGTCCCCCGATCTCCTCGACCAGGTCCGCGCGGCCACAGAGCTGCTGGAATCGCTCGCCGCCGACCGCGCACAGCTGCTCGAGCTCGACGAGTCCGAGCGCAACCGGTTCCTGCTCGCCGCCGGCGAAGTCTCGCGCCCCGACGCCATTCTGCGCCGACAGCTCGTCAAAGCCACCAAGCGCATCGCCGAGGCCGAGGTACAGCTCAACAGCACGGGCATCCGCTCACTGCGCCGGCAGACGGTGTTCACCACGCCCAACTACCTGCCGCCCGGTAGCGATGCGCAGAACACGATCGACGATCCGGATTTCCGCGAGGCGCTGGAGCCGCAGCACTGTTATGTGTGCAAGCAGAAGTTCGACGTGCTGCACCACTTCTATGATCAACTGTGTCCTGCGTGCGCGTCATTCAACTATGCCAAGCGCACGGAACTGGCCGACCTGACCGGACGCGTGGCGCTGCTCACCGGCGGCCGTGTGAAGATTGGTTATCAGGCGGGCATCAAGCTGTTGCGCGCGGGTGCCCATCTCATCGTGACCACGCGCTTCCCACGCGACAGCGCGGCACGCTATGCGGCCGAGCCGGACTTCGAACAGTGGTCACATCGCCTCGAAATCTTTGGCCTCGACCTGCGACACACGCCGAGTGTGGAAGCGTTCTGTCATCAGCTCAATGAATCGCACACGCGTCTTGATTTCATCATCAACAACGCGTGTCAGACGGTGCGGCGTCCGCCGGATTTTTATCGCCACATGATGGAGATGGAAACAGCCTCGATCGCCAACATGCCAAACCACGTGCGCCAACTGCTCGGCGCGTACGAAGGCGTGCGATCGTACAACATGTTGCCGGAGAGCACCACGGAAAACACCGCGGAGTCAGGGGCACTGGCGGCACGCAAACTGTCGGACGTGGCGGGGCTCACGCACGCCGCGGAGCTGTCGCAGCTCGCACTGTTGCCCGACGAGGCATCACCGCAGGCGCATCTGTTTCCTGAAGGTCAGCTCGATCAGGACATGCAGCAGGTGGACCTGCGCGACCGCAACTCGTGGCGCATGCTCATGGCCGAGGTGCCGAGCGTGGAGTTGCTCGAGGTGCAGCTCGTGAATGCCGTCGCGCCGTTTCTGATCAACGCGCGTCTCAAGCCGCTCATGATGCGCACGGCCGATCGTGACAAGCACATTGTAAATGTGTCAGCGGTAGAGGGGCAGTTCTATCGCAAGTTCAAAACCACGCGGCATCCGCACACAAACATGGCGAAGGCCGCGCTCAACATGATGACGCGCACGGCGGCGGCCGATTATTTCAGCGATGGCATTCACATGAATGCGGTGGACACCGGTTGGGTGACCGACGAAGACCCGGCCGAGATCGCGGCGCGCAAAGTGGCGGATCACCGATTCCATCCGCCGCTGGATATTGTCGATGGCGCGGCGCGCATCGTGGACCCCATCGTTGATGGCATCAACACGGGCGAGCATGTGTGGGGCCAGTTCCTGAAGGACTATCGGCCGACGGACTGGTAGCCGGGCGGGACGGGACGGGCCTCCACGGGCACTTCTCTGATACCAGGGGTATTATGTTGATATCATGTATGATATCCTGGAGTTCCAGCGACTGGTCCGGGAAGCCCGGTTCCGCAGCGGCCTGACGCAGCGCGAATTGGCGGAGCGCTCCGGGACCTCGCAGCCGGCGATTGCGAGCCTGGAACGCGGCGACGGCAATCCGACCATCGAGACGTTGGCGCGGTGCGCCGCGGCGAGCGGCTTCGCGCTACGTATGACGCTCGAACCGCTGCCGGTTCGTGATCCGGTGGTGGAACGCTACAAGCGTGATGTCGATCGCACGTTGCTGCGCGAGAATCTGCGGCGGTCGGTCGACGAGCGCCTGCGCACACTGTCTGAATGGCAAATCGCCGGCGACGCGCTGCAGCGCGCCACCACGCTCGCGAAACGCACGGCGGCGCGAGCACGGAGCCGTCCCTCATGATGCAACTCGAACGATTGCTCGCGGTGCTGCACGATGCCAGCGTCGAGTTCATTGTGGTGGGAGGCGTGGCCGCGCGCGCGCACGGGTCCTCTCGGCTCACCGACGACATCGACATCTCCTACTCGAGAACACCGGAGAACCTGGCACGCCTCGTGAGCGCGCTCGCGCCACTGGAGCCGTATCTGCGAGGCGCGCCGAAAGGACTCCCGTTCGACTGGAGTGTTGCCACGTTGCAGGCGGGGCTGAACTTCACGCTCACCACAACGGTCGGCGCGATCGACTTGCTTGGCGAAATCACGGGCGGCGGTCACTATTCAGATCTCCTGCCGCACACCCTCACCATCACCATCTTCGGTCGCGATGTGCAACTTCTTGATTTGCCGTGGCTCATTCACGTCAAGCGCGCGGGCGGCCGGCCGAAAGATCTCGAAGTCATCGCCGAGCTTGAGATCCTTCAGGAGGAAATCCGCCTGGAGAGTGATGCGGCAGACTAAGCTCCCGTCCTCGCAGTCCCACCGGTACGCTCCTGTGAACGCACCTCGTCTCTCCCTGCTGGGTTGCACGCTTCTCGCCACACTCGCCGCGTGCACGGGTTCGCGTGCGCCGGCCGCCACCGAACCGCAGGTGGCGACTTCGCCCGCTCCGAATCCGACGCCCGCCCCCGGCGCTGTTGCCCGAGCGCCCGGCGCGCCGCCGCGCCCCGTCGCGGCGGCCACACCGCCCGTCCCCTTCCCGTCCGCCCTACCCACGGGACGCGTCACCTACCGCACGCTCAGCGAAACGAACGTCGAACTCGAACAGATTGCCGCTGCGCATCCGAACGTGGCGCGCCGCTTCGAACTGTCGCATCGCTCGCTGCTCGGACAGCGCATCTACGCGCTCGAGATCACGCATAATGTGCAGGTGAGCTCAGGCAAACCCGTATTTCTCATGACCGGTTTGCATCACGCACGCGAGTGGCCCACGGTGGATCTCACGATGGAGTTTGCGTGGGACCTGCTCAGAAACGATGGCGTGGACGCGCAGATCACACGTCTGCTCGACAGCGTGCGTGTAATTCTGGTACCGATCGTGAATCCCGACGGTTTTGATATGTCGCGCACGCTGCTCAACGAACAAAAACGCAAGAACTGTCGCATCACGATGGGACAGATTCCCACGTGGGCCGAGTGTGCGGCTCCGTCGCAGGAGAACGCCGGTGTGGATCTCAACCGGAACTATGGCGCGTTCTGGGGCGGCGGAGGTGCAACGATCGGCACGAACGGCGGCAGTGCGCGTGGTGAGTTCCCATTTTCTGAGCCGGAGACCCGCGCGATGCGCGATCTCATGGCGTCGCATCAGATCGTGGTCGCGCTGAGCAATCACACGCCCGACGCGAAGGTGTTGCGCGTGCCGAGTGCGGTGGAAGAACCCATACCGGCCGATGTCGTGCCGTACGACGAACTTGCGCAGGCACTGGGTCGCGATCTCTCGTGGGAAGCGGGGCCGTGGCCGCAGATTTACTACGCGGCCGCCGGCACGATGGAGCAGACGGCGTACTACGCCTCGGGTACGTTTGCCTTCACGTTTGAACACACCCCACGCCAGAGAGAGCGATTTCACCCGCCGTACTCGTTTGTGATTGACCAGTACTTCGGCAGTGGTGCGTATCCCGCGAGCAGTGCACGCAACGCGTTCCTGCGATTGCTCGGCGCGGCGGCGGATCCCGCGCGGCATGCGGTACTCGATGTGCGCGCGCCTGCGGGCGCGACGCTTACCATCACGAAGTCGATCACGCTGGAAACCTCGCCGGTGCTCACCGCCGACCGTACCACCGGTGCGGCTCTCACGTTCCCGATGGAGCTGACGTCGTCGATCACGATGCCGGCGGGACGCACGCAGATCGACTGGCACGTGAATCCCTCGCTGCGTCCCAGTCAGAAGGCACAGGGGTGGTTGCCCGAAGCCTGGACGTTCACCTGTTCGCTGGGCGGGCGTTCGCAGACGGTGCGTGTGACGGTGGCGCGGGGGGAGCAGGCGACGGTCGATGTGAGGGCGTGTCGGTAGGCGGCCGGGGAGGGCGAACGTAGTACTTGACATCTTTTCGTTTAGTAATACTATTGTCGGGTAATAGCACTCCCGCGTACGAAGAGACCGCCCTCCCCGACCATCATCCCCGCGCCGCATGCCCGAACTCTTCAGGAACATCAAGCACGATCTGCCGGCCAGCATCGTCGTGTTTTTCGTGGCGGTTCCGCTGTGTCTCGGGATCGCGCTCGCCTCCGGAGCGCCGCTCTTCGCGGGGATCATCGCCGGGATCGTCGGCGGCATTGTGGTGGGAGGAGCGAGCGGGTCGCCGCTGGGCGTAAGCGGACCGGCCGCCGGTTTGGCCGTGATCGTGCTCGGCGCTATCGCGACCCTTGGCGGCTCCTTCGAGAGCTTTCTGGTGGCGGTGGTGCTGGCGGGGGTGCTGCAGATCGCGATGGGATACGCGGGGCTTGGCGTGATCGCGTACTACTTCCCGTCATCGGTGATCAAGGGAATGCTCAGCGGCATCGGCCTGCTCATCATCATCAAGCAGGTGCCGCATGCGTTTGGCTATGTGGGCGGCACCCAGGAGGAGTTGGTGACGAGCGGCGGTGACGCCGCGTTCGGTCCGCTCTCCAACATGATGAGTGCGATCACGCCCGCCGCTCTCATGATCTCCGGCGTCGCCATTGTGCTGCTCGTGAGTTGGGAACGCTGGCTTGCCCCTCGCGCGAAGTTCTTTCGCGCCGTTCCCGGGCCGCTCGCGGCCGTTGCCGTCGGCATTCTCATGAGCGGATTGATGGCGTCCGGTGCGCTCCCGTGGACGCTTGCGCCCAACCAACTCGTGGCGATTCCCGTGGCCGGCAGCGTTGCGGAGTTCCTGGCACAGTTCTCACGGCCCGACTTCAGCACGTTGGCGCGACTAGACGTCTATATCGTTGCGGTCGTGCTCGCGCTCATTGCCAGCATCGAAACGCTGCTGTGTGTCGAGGCCACCGATCGGCTTGATCCGCAGAAGCGCATCACGCCCACCAACCGGGAGCTCAAGGCGCAGGGGCTTGGCAACATCGTGTCAGGACTGATCGGTGGGTTGCCCGTGACCCAGGTCATCGTGCGCAGCTCGGCGAACATCTCCTTTGGCGCGCGCACGAAACTATCGAGCATCATGCACGGCGTGCTGATTCTGATCTGCGTGATCGCAATTCCCAGCGTGCTCAACATGATTCCGCTCGCAACGCTGGCGGCGATCCTGCTGCTGGTCGGCTACAAGCTCGCGAAGCCCGCGCTATTCATTCAGATGTATCGCCACGGGTGGGAGCAGTTCGCGCCGTTCGCGGCCACGGTGGCGGGCATTCTGGCCTTCGACCTGCTGCGTGGCATCGGCATCGGCTTGGCTGTGGGTATCGCGGTCGTGCTGCATCACAACCTGCGGAATCCGTTCTCCGTGGTCACGAGTCACTCCGAGGCGCTCGAGTATCGCATCCAGCTCGCTGAGGAAGTGTCGTTCCTCAACAAAGGCAGCATTCTGGAGCAGCTCCAGGAGATTCCCGATGAGTCGCACGTTGTCATCGACGGATCGCGCTCGAAGGTTGTGGACTTTGACGTGCTCGAAATCCTGCGCGACTTCCGCAACACCGCACCGGCACGACGCATTGCCGTGGAACTGCACGGCATCTCGCTCGATGCGCCCTTCCAGGCGGTCGTGATTGCTGGACCCTCCGGGACTGCGCCTGACGCGCCGTCCGTTTCTTCACCCATTGCCCCGGTCAACCGATGAAAACGCTTACTCGTGAGGTGCGCGACGCGCTCACCTCGAACATGGTGCTGGATGTGCTGCGCCGCGGCAACGATCGGTTCGTGAACAACCTCAAGGCGAACCGCAACCTGCTTGAGCAGGTGAACGAAACGAGCGAAGGCCAGCACCCGATGGCCATTGTGCTCAGTTGCATCGATTCGCGCACGTCAGCAGAACTGATTTTCGACCAGGGACTTGGCGACATCTTCAGCTGCCGTGTTGCCGGCAACGTGCTCAACGAAGACATGCTCGGCAGCATGGAGTTTGCCTGCAAGGTGGCGGGGGCGAAGGCGATTGTGGTGCTCGGCCATTCGCGCTGCGGCGCCATCAAGGGCGCCTGCGACGGCGTCAAGATGGGCAACCTTACCGCGCTGCTCGCCAAGATCCAACCGGCGGTGGAGATGGAAGAAGAAACGGTGGACAACCGGACATCCGGCAACGCCGAGTTCGTGGAGCGGGTGGCGCTGCACAACGTGCAACTCGTGCAACAGCAGATCGTGGAGCGGAGCGACGTGCTCGCGGCCATGCTCGAAAGCGGCGAGCTGGCGCTTGTGGGTGGCATGTACGATGTGGAGACCGGTGCAGTCGACTTCCACGATGCATTCGCGGCCGTGAGTGCCGCCTGATTTCCGCACTCGCAGGACACCCGATGACGCTTCCCGGCACGAGCGTGCGAGTCACGTTGCACGTGGACGAAAAACTGTTTGTGAAGGACCCGAACTCGTCCGACACAGGACGGCGCATTCTTGAGCACAGCATCCGGCTGCTTGACGAGATCGGCTTCGAGGCATTCACGTTCCGCAAGCTGGCGCTGCGCATCGGCAGCACCGAACCCACGATCTACCGGTACTTCAGGAGCAAACAACGGCTCCTGTTGTACCTCACGTCGTGGTACTGGACCTGGATGGAGTACCGGTTGCTGATCGCGACGAGCAATGTGGTGTCGGCCGAGCAGCGCCTGCGGCGGGCGCTGCGTGAGCTGACGCAGCCGATCGTGGCGGACGATGCAACGCCGCACATCGACGAGGGCGCGCTGTACCGGGTCGTGGTGGCGGAAGCTTCGAAAGTATATCTCAACCGCGACGTGGACGCGGAAAACCGGGAAGGACTGTTCCGCAGCTACAAGCGGCTCTGTCGCAGCGTGGCCGACATCATTACCGAGATCAACCCTGACTACCGTTATCCGGTGGCGCTGGTCTCTACGGTGGTGGAGAGCTCGCACATGCAAAAGTACTTCGCAGAGCATCTGCCCGCGCTCACAGAAGTGTCGAAGCACAAGCCAAACGGTTCCACTACGGACTTTCTTACCGAGCTGGTGTTCCGGGCCATCGACCGGGTTGGGCGCGAATCGCCTCAGCCTGGGCCCTGACCGCCATAGTGTACGGGTGACGGCGAGCACCGGTCGGGCACTTGTTTTGCCGACGTCGGTATCATTCGGTATGCCTATACTCTCCGGCCCCCGCCTCCGAGCGTCGCGTGTCGCGGCGCTCAGCCTGTCGCTGTCTGCGTTCGCCTGCAGCACCGATCCCGCTGCGATTGGGCCGCCGGATGACGACATCAATCCGCCCGCCACGGCAACGCCGGTGCTCACCCGCACCGTCGTGCTGACCGGCTTGAGCGGGCCGTGGGACATCGCGTTCGCGGTCGACGGCGCCATGTTCTATACCGAAAAATGTCGCGGGCTTACCGTGCGGCGCAGCGATGGGACGAGCACGCGACTCTTCGGCACGAGTGGCTCTGCGCTGCTCGCGCCTGATCTCGTGTGTCAGGGACAGAGTGGCATGCACGGCATCGCGCTCGATCCCGCGTTTGCGAGCAATCGCACGGTGTACGTGTACATGGCGTCGAGCATCAACGCCAACCCGCGCACCAATCGCGTGGTCCGACTGCAGCTCGATGCCGGCTACACGTCGGCGAGCGCGCGCACCGACATCGTCACCGATATTCAGTTCAAGCACGTGGGCAATGCTCACGGATCGTCCGGCGCGCATAGTGGTGGACGCGTGCGCTTCGGCCCCGACGGCTTGCTGTACATCACCACCGGCGACAACCACAACGGGGCGATTCCGCAGAGCCCGACCCTGCTCGGCGGGAAAGTGTTGCGTGTCACGCGCGATGGCACCGCGGCGCCGGGCAACAATGCGCCTGCAGGTTTTGATGCACGCATCTTCACCTATGGACATCGCAACGTGCAGGGCATCACGTTCCATCTCGGCACCGGGCAACCGTTCATCGCGGAACACGGCCCGAATCACAGCGACGAAGTCACGCCGCTGGTGGCCGGTGGCAATGGTGGCTGGGATCCGCAGAACCGTCCGGCGCTCACGTGTGCCGACAATTATTGCGGTTATGCCGGCACGCCCACCACGATGCCCATGACGGATCTCACGCGCTTTCCGAACGCGCTGCGTCCGTCGTGGTCGAATAACGCGCAGTCGCAGGGCATGTCACCGCTCACGTTTCTCACGGGCGCGCAGTGGTTGGCGTGGAACGGCCGGCTGGCCGTGGGCATCATGGCGGGGCAGCGCATGGAAGTGCTGACGCTCGATGCGTCGGGAAGCGCGACGAGTGCGGTGAACTCCGGGCTGCCGAGCACGCGGTATCGGGCGTTGGTGCAGGGACCGGATGGCAATCTCTACGTGGCGACCGATGCGGGCGAGATCTGGCGGGTGGTGCCGTCGGCGCCGGCGGGATCCTGAGATGTTCCGATGTAGCTTGATAGCGAACTATGATGTGGCTATAATAGCCATATGAAAAGCGTGTCCGTCTCCGACGCGAAAAACTCGCTGAGCGCGTTGCTTCAGGAGGTACGCGGCGGGGCTTCCATCGTGATCACCGATCGCGGCGTGCCCGTCGCTCGACTGGCACCGCTCGATACGCCCCCCGGCCTGCCTCCCGGCGCGATCGAGCTGGCACAACGTGGACGGCTTGTCTTGCCCGAGTCGGCGCCTGAGGCCGCGTGGCGGCGCCTGCCAATCGGAGAACCGAGCGACGGGGCATCGGCCGTGCACGCGCTGCTCGCCGAACGCGCGGATTCACCGTAGGTGCGCTACTGGGACAGCAGCGCGGTGCTGCCGCTTGTCGTGCGAGAGAAGACGACGGCGCTGCTCACGGACGAAATCCACGTCGATCCGGCCATCGTCACCTGGTGGGGCACCCGCGTGGAATGCGTATCGGCGGTGTCGCGGCTCGAGCGCGAGGGATTCTTGTCCGACGCGGGCACGCGCGCGGCGCTGGCGCGACTTGACGCGATGTCGCAGGAATGGACGAAGGTTCCGGCCATCACCGATGTACGAACGCAGGCGACGAGGCTGCTGCGCGTGCACCGATTGCGCGCCGCTGACGCACTGCAACTGGCCTCGGCGATCGTGGCATGTGATTTCGCCGCGGCATCGCTTCCGTTTCTCACGCTCGACGTACGTCTCGCCGAAGCGGCCGATCGTGAAGGATTTCCGCTGGGGCTGCGCTGATCGTCACGCAAGCGTGGTGGCGAGGAGGTCATCCACACCGAGCACACCCGCCCATCGTCGCAGGTACGAGATGTCCAGCGCATCACGATTGAGTGCCACGAGCTGTCGCACGTCCCGGCGTTGCACCTCCGACGTCTCTCCGCCAAGCCGATACCAGTGCAGTTTGGCAATGATGATGTCCTCAAGGCTCGACACCCGGAGTGATTCCTTGGCGCCCGGAATCTGGATGCTGACCGCACGATCGAGCGCTGAACGATTGAATGCGCTGTCACATGGAAAGAGATCCACCTTCAGGTAGGTGGTCCGATGGATGAGATTGAAACTCGTGCCGGTTTCAAGTGCACGCATCGCCTGGTCGATGTCGGCAACAAACGCTTCATCCCAGTTTCGGATGAGCGACGGAAGCACCGACGCGTTGAGCTCGGCGACTACGTCTATATCGGCGGTCGCGCGAAACTCCCCGTGCACACTGCTGGCGAACGATCCGGTGATGAAGTATGGCACCGAGTGCTCGCCGAGCGCAGAGATGACCGCATCGACGACTTCGATCAGTTCGCTCGCGTCACTCATCGCTTGGCTGACAGGTTGGCCCGGAACGACTTGGCGACCTCCGCACCATACAGTTGCGTCAGGAATCGATCGACCACCGCAGTCTCACCCTGAGCGGCCGCGTACCGCTCAGCCCCCTGCCACGCGAGCTGTCTCACGTACGCCGAGAGCGAGAGCGCTCGAACAAAACGCTCCGACGGCGAGAGCCGCCGGAGCATTTGATCGCGACCGTCTTCAGTCACCAATCACCTTGGGCTTCATTGGCTTGGTGCCGTTGAGCCTGGGACGCGGGCCATTGCCAACTTCAACCGTGAGCGCCTTGAGATAGTTCGTGATCTTCGCGTAGTGTGGATAGTCAATGAACTCCGCTTCGTCGCTGCGCTGGTGATAGTCACCGTGCAACCCCGTGAAGAAGAACGCAATCGGAATGCCCTGACGCGCGTAGTTGATGTGATCGCTGCGCGCGTAAATGTTGTTGTAGCCGGCCCACGCGATCGGATCGTCGAACTTGTAGTCAAACGTGAGCGGCTTGCTCTGCCTGGTGTTCACCGACTTCACCATGTCGCCGAGATCTTTGGAGTCGAAGGACGAACCCACCACGCCCACGTAGTCATCGCCGCCGCCCGGCAGATCTTCGGCGCGGCCGCGTCCGATCATGTCGACGTTGATCGCCGCGACGATGGAATCAATCGGCACGGTGGGGAATCGGTTGTAGAACGCCGAGCCAACGAGCCCGCCTTCTTCACCCGTGTGCCACACGAACACCGTGGTGCGCTTGGGCTTGACCGGCATCGCCATCATCGCTTCGGCGATTTCGAGCACGGCCATGGAGCCGGAGCCGTCGTCGTCGGCACCGTTGTTGACTGAGTCGATGCGCGGTGTGCGATGCACGCGCCGGATGCTGTCCATGTTCACCTTGAACGACGTGATCACGTCGATGCCGGGCTGCTTCATGTCGTTGGCGAGCTGCCACTTGATGCGCAGATCGTTGAACGCCTTGAGGGAGTCCTTGTCGACGGGAGCGGCGAAGCCCACGTGATCATTGTGCGCGCCAATGGCAACGTACTGATGCTTGAGCAGGGGATCGCTGCCCGGAATGAGCGCGACCACGTTGCGACCAAAGTTCGTCGGCTCTTCGACAAAGTGCAGCGACGCGTTCACCACACCGCCCGACGCGCCGGCGGTGAGCCCATCAATCGATGTGCGCGCGAAGAGCCGCGCGGCCGCCTCACGCGTGATACGCAAGACAGCCTGCGGCTGCAGCGCGGCCAACTGGGCTTTGAGCAGTGCGAGCGAATCAACGGGTGCAGCGTTCGCACCGGGCGCGCCCGCTGGCGCACCGCGCGGCGCGGCGGCCTGCGATGCCACGGCGGGCATGTTGATCGCGGCACGCTGCGCGGCGCTCAGGGCGTCGAGGTCAACCGTGGCCACGGCGACGGCATCGGCAAAGCGACTGGCAGCGGGAGCACCACCACCGCGCGGGCCACCAAACGCCTGCGGACCCTGCGGACCACCGGCGCCACGACTACCGGCCGCGGGGAGCAGCACCACAAACTTGCCGGCCGCTTGCGCCGCCGAAATCTGCGAAGTGGTGTCACCCTGCGTGCCACCAAAAATCACGTCCGCGTTACTGATCGCGCGCGGCGCACGTGCACCTGGTACGGCCACGACGTCGTCATTCCATGCGAGCGGATTGCCGTTGACGGCGAGTCGCGAACTCGCGGTGTACTTGCGCAGCGAATACGGCAGCACCTGGAAGTACGTGCCCGCGTCGCCGCCCGGGACCATGCCCAGCCGCTTCACTGCAGCGGCGATGAAGTCCGTGCCTTTCTGATTGCCCAGACGGCCAACCTGCCGACCCATCATGGAATCGTCGGCGAACTGGTAGAGACGGATCTTGAGATCGCGCGCGTTGATCTCGGCCGTGGTGGGGGCCGGCGCAAGTTTCTGCGGGTTACCGTATCGATTCATCGATTGCGCCTGCGCAATCGAGGGCAACGTCGCCAGGGGAAGGAGCAGAGCGTAGCGGGAAAAACCGAGGGACCTCATGGTCGCTCCAGTGGATTGGTGAAACAAATGGGGATGCTGAAAACTACGCAGTTCCGGTGCGCGGCGTTCGGTTGGCGAGCACTCCATCGCTGTGGCGCTACGCCGCGTCGGACAAATCCAACGCGTGCAACATCGCCCCCTGCGCTGTCCCAAATCCGGCCTGCGCAGGCAGCGTGAGACGCATGCCATAGTAGTCGCCCACCTGATCGAGCACCTTCCGAAAGCTCGGCATATCGGTCATGTGTCCGATCACCACCACACGTTCGAGCCGTTCGGCGCGTGCGGCATTGATCGCCGTGATGGCAATCACCTGCCCCACCAGTGTCATAAGCGCGGCCGCGAGATCGGCGGGGCTCGCGTCGTGGGCGGCATGGGCGATGCGACCGAAGTTCACGGCGGTGGCGTCGGGCGGCAGCGCACCGATGGGGCCGGAGATCACATCGCGCAGACTCAGGTCCGCGCCGTTGGGATCACCCTGCTGCGCGAGGGCGTCAATGGCGATGGCATCGGTGGTGTTGAGCAGCAGGCGGCCGAGTCCGAGGAGCGTGCCGCCGCCGACACCGCTGCCGGTGATGTGCGAATATTCGCGTCCGCGCGCCGCGACCACAGCGGTGCCGGATCCGGCGCTGACCACGAGCATCGGGATGTGAGGGTCGTCGTCAGCATGCAAGCCGAGGGCCTGTCCGCCACGCCCGATCGCCGTGACTTCGTTGATGCCCAGCAGTGCGACGTTGCTGATGGAGACTGGGAGCGCACGGTGTCGCCCGCCGGTGACGGCCAGGTGCGGGAGGGATGACAACTCGAGTCCACCGGCGGCGAGTACTTCGT
>ENA-ORBV01012760-ORBV01012760.1-microbial-mat-metagenome-genome-assembly--contig:-NODE-12760-length-12894-cov-8.398533_pt1 | contig 12894 bp, 7 predicted proteins | sample MGYA00237777_ERZ505514 | MGnify/ENA primary metagenome ERZ505514 (study PRJEB26160, sample SAMN06269048) | microbial mat metagenome | isolation source: Oligotrophic lake microbial mat | place...
GACAGGGGTTGCGACGGGGGGTTGCGAAGGGGGCTAAGGCTCGTCGTTCGTTCGAATGCCAACACGCTTGGTGGCTCGGCGGAAATTGGAGCGATCCAGCCCCGCTTGGCGAGCCGCTTCAGAGACATTGCCCCCAGCACGCTCCAAGAGCGTTCGGAAATAGGCTGATTCAAACGCACCCACCGCGCGCCGCTTGGCCTCGGTGTACGGCAGATCCGCCAGGCCGGAGAGGTCGCCCTGCACGACAGTGACCTGCGACTTCGCCTCGATCTCTGAAAAGCTGGCGCGCGCGGGATCCTCCCGCCGTGAAAACGGCAGATCAGCTGCGACGATGGTGTCCGTCCCACAGAACACGACCGCCCGCTCGATCGCATTTTCAAGCTCTCGCACATTGCCAGGCCAAGGCTGGCGTTGCAGGAGGCGCACCGCATCGGGAGAGATCTTGCGCACCGGCGACTCGGAGCGACTCCCGTACTTTTGGAGAAAGTGATACGCAAGGACGGGGATATCTTCGAGCCGCTCACGCAAAGGTGGCAAGACGATGGGCACGACGTTCAGCCGGTAAAATAGATCCTCGCGAAATTTCCCCTCTTGGATGCGCTGGCGAAGATCCACATTCGTCGCGGCAACCACGCGCACGTCTACGAGACGGGTGTCATTCGAACCCACGCGCTTAATTTCGCCTTCTTGAAGGGTGCGCAACAATTTGACCTGCGCAAGTGGGGGCAAATCGCCCACTTCATCGAGAAAAATGGTGCCGTGGTCGGCAGCCTCAAACAGGCCAGGCCGTGTGGCGGTGGCTCCAGTGAATGCACCTCTCACGTGACCGAACAATTCACTCTCAATCAGATTCTCTGGAATGGCTGAGCAATTGACCGCAACAAACGGATTGGTGCTGCGGCCAGAGTGCTGGTGGATAGCACGCGCCGTGAGTTCCTTTCCGGTTCCGCTCTCACCCAAGATCAACACCGTCGAACCCGTCGGTGCCACGCCGAGGGCCAGCCGATAGACTTCCCGCATACCCGCTGAATTTCCGATCAAACCCCCGAATTTTTCCATCTGCTCGATGCGGCGCTGGAGCACGGCGGTGTGGTCGAGCAGGCGGCGATGTTCTGCTGCCTTACTGACGGTGAGCACCACCTCGTCATTCGAACGGAAAGGCTTAGTGAGAAAGTGGTAAGCCCCAGCGCGCACTGCGCTCACGGCGGTGTCCACATCCGCGAACGCCGTCATCATGATCACTTCGACATCCCGGCGCCCGGCCTTGATATGCTTCAACACCTCAAGACCACCGATCTTCGGCAACATCAGATCCACCAATGCCACGTCGATCATTTCAGCGTTGAGAACCTCGAGGGCCACCTCGCCATCTCCGGCCGTGAGCACTTGCATTCCCCGGCTCATCAGCAGCCTTGCCAGACTTCGGCGCAACGCCGGCTCATCATCCACCACCAAAACCCGCGGAGGCTGTTCCTGCAACACCACGGCTCGCATCTCGCCGGAGAGGGACGTTCGGCCAGTCATGCTCGCTCCTCTAAGTCGAATTCCGAGCGCGCGCGTAAGCCCAGCACACGTAGCGTAAAACTCCTCGAGAGGGGCACAAGCACAACCTTCAGGGTAAGTGATCTATCTGAATTATGCGACGCTTCTCTCTTCGGCTTGGCTTCAATCCGCCGTGCGACGCTTTGCGTCTGTCTCGTTTCGTCTTGTTTGAATGCCGGCCGGCCGGGTTTCTCGGTGTACGCTTAGGGCATCAGATCGACTGTCAGCCAGGCATCAAAGCCCCGGCGTCCGGTGCGTTCTCCTGCCCAAGCGCTTAGAGCTAAACACCCACATGGGTGCCGGTAGGCGGCAGCGCTCCTCACGGCGATCAGCTCAGCCCGCCGTGCATCACCATCGCCACCGATCGAGAAGGCCAATGCTCGGGAAACGGGAAGGCTTAACTCAACCCCGAGCGAATCACCGTGTCCTGTGAGCCAGCCAAAACTTGTTGGCTCGGTGGCTGTCCAGGTTTCTAGGCCTTGGGCAAGGTTCCCAGCTCCGTAGGCAGAGCTTTCAGTCACGGCCAACCTTGCCTCCCCTACCCTGCCAAGTGCCAACTCACTGACGGACACTCCGGCATTTCGACCCAATGCGAGCGCGCTTGAACCAGAAAGCCAACCAGCGTCGAGTAGCAGCCTTCCGAGGTGAGCAAGTGTAGGTTTCGAACTGTGCCCAACCCACCCCGAGGCCCAGCTGAACTCAACAGCACGCCGTTCTCCCCAGATACCGAGAAGGTTGCGCAGTCCCAAGGCGGAGACGAATGCCGTGCCAGACGCAATGGGTTGGCCAGCGCTGATGAATTGTCCACGCCTTGAGAAGGTACTGCCGGCAACGACCAGATTGGGTTCAACGAAGTGGCGCACAGGATCCCGAGCCGCGTTCAGGTCGGCGACAAACGGTGCCGAAAGCCGCAACCCTGCGCTCGGTTGGCTACTCAGTGCAAGCGCCTCGGCCTCGGCCTGATAACTCACCGCCTCGGAGGCTACCGCATGCGCACCCAAAATTCCCAGTTGCCCATCGACTGAGATCTGACTGAGCGAATACGCGTTGGCTTGGCTGGCCCCGCTTGCGGCTTGAAAATAGGACACGCCGCCACTGGTTTCTGCTCGCACTCCCGGCATTAGGTTCCCGCCGATTGAAAAGTTAGTCTCGGGCCCCGCCAGGCTTTGTGACGGCGACCCACCACGCTCAGCAGTCAAGGCCGGGCCAAAAGCGATCCCACCTGCGCGCCCAAGAATACTGAGCTCGGCACGTGCGTGATCGTAGCGCTGTGCTGCGGGCCCCAAGGCCACACTGCTCTGTCTTGCTCTTCTGCCGCCACGCCAGTCGGCATCCCAGGCTAACGTGTCGGAGCGAAGCTCAGCGACCCCACGCGCATCTGCAGCGTAGACCCACCGGCGTTGATAATCGGCTTCAATGTCTGTCGTAGTGCTCGCTGTCCGAAGGCTGATTTGGCCAGTGGCTCCTCCCCGCAAGTAGCCACCCGCGCGGAGATCTAAGCTCTTGGCTGTGCCCGGTTCCCCTTTTCCAAACGGAATATGTACACCGCTGGTTCCAAGCAATCCCTCCTCGGCGCGGTATTCGAAACGCGGCGGGAGCAGCCCCACGCGCGCTGGCGAGCGAAGCCAAAAATAAGGCAACCAGAGTACGGGCACTGGGCCCACTCGCACCACGGCATCGGCCATCAAGAGATCACCCGGCGGAGCAACCGTCGCCGAGGAAAAGCCAAACGTGATGATGGGGCTCGGGCACGCGCAAAACGCGACCCTGCCGTTGCCGTCCACCAGGACACCTTGCGCTGAATTGGTGAGTGAAACGGAATCGCCAACCAAACGATAACGTTCGGACTGGAGAGCGAACCCGTGTGAAAGGAGTAAACGACCCGTGCCTGGATCGAGCTCAAGGCGCCCAGCTTGGAACCGCACCTGGTGTTCCCCGGGAGTGGCGGGCTCCGGCTTTGGTTCCTGACCGAAAGCGCGGTGTGGAGACAAGCAGCCAACGAAGCCGACCTGTAAAATGCACTGCTTCAGGCGTCGCTGCCAGGCTGGGTTGCCCCACATCAAGCGCCCCCGCAGGATCAGGGCTGAGGGCCTGATTGAGCGACTCTTGGGTGATATTTCTTCTTCGCCTTCGGGAAGTTAACCTCAAGCAACATCGTGCCGCGCGGCCCGGGAAGAATGCGATGGGTTGGCTCGATGTCTTCGCGTAACCAGATCGTCAGCCGCGCGCCGTCCTTCGCTGGGAGCAACCGAGCACTGGCCATGGGCGTGTCAAAATGAGTCGTTATGAGCGGGTTGGTGTTGTTGGCCGTTCCCACCTGGGCCCCACCTAGGATGAAGATTAACTGCGAGCCCTTGCGTTCTGAACGCACCTCCACGGTACGACTCACGGCAAGCCACAGCTGACTGGCACCGGCAGCGAGCAACTGGAACCCTGGGTAGGTCACCGTGGGCAGAGCTGGATCGAACTTCGGCGCCTTGGCCTTGGCGTGCTTCGCTGCTGCTTTAGTGCGCGGAGACTTCGGCTGCGCCGGCAGCGCCGCGGGTGCAACCTTGCTGGGTTCGGCTAAGGGCCGCGTCTCGGCTACGGCGAGCGCCTGAAAACTCAACCAAAAGGGCACGCTCAGTGCGAGGAATCGGCGGTGCCCCGCAAACCCTTTCCGAGATAGCCACAAGGACATTCCCGTTAGCATAGCGCGTGCTGGACCCGCGACGCCACGGTGTCCTTGAATGTCGACAGCCGCTCAGCGCGATGCGACGTTCGAGCGCGGCGCGGGCGTCGCTCTAGCGCCGCCTTTTACTAACTTATACAGCTCGTCGAGCGAGCTCGAAACACTTAACGAAACGCGGGCAGCGGGGCTGTAGAAGGGCTGGCGACGCTTGGCATCGGGGCCGAGCTGCAGTGTCACGTTGGAATAGCCTGCCGACAGATTCATGGCGTCGAAGACCTGCACACCTACGTCTGCGGTGAAACCGGCGATCACGTTGAGGTTCTGTGGGTTGTTCACGCGATCCGGTCTGACACAGCCTGTTGCCAGGGAACAGACCTCAACGCTGTTGTCGAAGGTGTACTTCCAAACTGGGCTCCAGGTGAAACCTGTATCCAAACTCACGCGATCGGTGACGGCCGTCCCTACCGAAAGGGTGAACGATGCCCGGTGATTCGCAAACGCCGAAGACCCCAATTGATCGCTGGGCAGCGCCTGCCCATCGGGCGTTAAGCGAATTCGCTGAATACCTGAGTTCGTTGGCACCACGGCCTCGGTGAACGTGTGCGAATAGCCAGCACTTCCCGACACGGAAAAAGACTTGAAAGCATCAGCTTCTTTGCCAGCGAGCGGAAAAGATTGACTGAGACTCAAGGAGCTCCCCAGGCCGAGCCGCTTACCGTTGTTTGCGCTCGACTTCGAAGTTGGGAAAGATAATGTTGGCAGACGCAACCCCAAGGAAGTTCGGTACAAGCCCTCCTCATAGAGCAGTAATGACAAGCCGGCACCGGCTTGAATGTCGCCGAAATCCCACTCACCGCGCCGAGTCGTGCCGTCGCTGTTCGTGAACTCGCGATAGGTCGAGATGTCTCCACTCAAACTGACGCTGAACGGTTTTGTCTTGTACAGCGCAAAGACGGGGCTCAGCGAGAAGCTCCAGTCGTACGTTGGGTTCTGGCTCTGATAATCTTGGCCCAGACCAACCGTGTCGCCGGAGGCCGATTGCGTCCAGGATACCGATGAATCTGCCCAAAAAGGCTGCTGCTCGTCGTCGTCACCCGTGGCCTTCGATTTGTTCTCATCCTTCACGCCGGAGTCTCCGGGCGTGGCCGACGCCGCGCTGGCGCTGAGCAAAAACGCGCAAACACCGAAGAGCGCTGAGATGCCGTAGAAAAAGGGACGTTTGGACAATGCACGCAGCATAGTCGATGACCTCGCGCTCCGCTGGGCCAAAAACAGCCCGCAGTTGGGGGTAAAGTTTTCCGCCGCAGGTGCTTGCTCGGCCCGGCCCGGGCCCGGCCCCCCTTGGCCTCCCATCGGACCCATGTCTAGGATGCGGCGCTTATGGACCCGAACCTGCCGGCAACGGAGATCACTGCGCTCCTCGGACGCGGCACGCACTTCGAGGGGAAGCTTCACTTCGCGGGACGACTCCGGATCGATGGCGGATTCCGTGGCCAGATCCAAAGCGCAGACGTGCTCGTGGTGGGCGAAGGCGCTGAAGTCGAAGCCGAAATCGAAGCCGGTACGGTGATCGTTAAGGGAGGTTCATTGACCGGCAATGTTCGAGCGAGCCACGCCATCGAACTTTACGTGCCCGCGCGCGTCACCGGTAACCTTCACGCACCTGAGATTTTCATCGACAAGGGCGTTCAGTTTTCTGGCAACTGCACGATCGGTACGTTGACGCCCCCCGCTGACGGCCTCGAGGCCTTGCCGCCGCCCTAAAGCGCGCTGCCTTCCTATGGCAGAAAACAGCCGTAGAATGCGACAGAGCGCTACTCGCCGGAGCCAAACTTGGCGTTGCGTGGGGACTAGCCTGCTAGTAAGAAGGCCCAAAGCTGCAGACGCCCGCCCGTACTGCCTGCCCGCGCGCCAGCCGACCCGTGAAGGTCCCGCAAACGCACATCTTGAAGCAGGAACGCCACCAACCCGAAACTCGAAACCCCGCATTAAGACCCAACCAACATGGCTCTGCCCCCCCGTTCTGGCCTCTACGATCCCCAATTTGAGCATGATGCCTGCGGGATCGGCTTGGTCGCCAACATCCAGGGCGTCGCTTCGCATCAGATCGTCACGCACGGCGTCGATATTTTGCTCAACCTCGTCCACCGCGGAGCATGCGGCTGCGACCCGCTGACCGGTGACGGCGCTGGCATTCTGGTTCAGGTTCCGCATGAGTTTCTAACGCGCGAGTGCGATACGCTTGGTTTCGCGCTTCCGGCCCGAGGGAAGTATGGAGTGGGCTTTGTTTTCCTGCCTCGCGACCGAACTGGGCGCGCCCGCTGCCGTCAGGTCTTGGAAGACAAGATCTTTGGAACGGGCCTAAAGCTCTTGGGGTGGAGGCAGGTTCCGGTCGATGAGGACGCCCTTGGGCCGTTAGCTCGCCAAAGCGCACCCGTGGTGATGCAAGTGTTCATCGGCGCTGACCCGGGAGATCCGGATGGCTTGGAGCGAAAGCTGTTCGTGATCCGCAAGTGGGCTGAACGCACCGTCCGCGAGAGCGATATCGGCGGGAAGGAAATGTTTTACATTCCGAGCCTGTCGTCCCAGACGATTGTCTATAAGGGGCTGCTTCTGGCCGAACAGCTCGCGCGCTTTTATCCTGATCTTGTTCAGCCCGATTTTGTTAGCGCTCTGGCGATGGTCCACCAGCGCTTCAGCACCAACACGTTCCCCACATGGGAGCTTGCCCAGCCGTTTCGAATGCTTTGCCACAACGGCGAGATCAACACCGTGCGCGGCAATATTCGCTGGATGAATGCCCGCGAGAAGCTGTTCGGCGGCGAAATTTTCGGTGAGGACGTGAGTCACATTCTTCCGACCATCACGCCGAACATGAGCGACTCAGCCACGCTAGACATGGTCGCAGAGCTGCTCGTTCAAGCCGGGCGCTCACTGCCGCATGTCATGATGATGCTAGTCCCCGAGGCCTGGCAAAATGATGCACAAATGCCAGCACACAAGCGCGAATTCTACGAGTATCACTCGTGTTTGATGGAGCCTTGGGACGGGCCGGCGGCGCTGGCCTTCACCAATGGTCGCCAGATCTGCGCCATGCTGGATCGCAACGGCCTGCGGCCAGCCCGCTGGACAGAAACACACGACGGATTGGTCGTGCTGTCATCCGAAACGGGCGTTTTGGACTTTCCGCCCGAAGCCGTGAAACGCAAGGGGCGTCTCGAGCCTGGAAAGATGTTCCAGGTCGATCTCGATAAGCAGCGCATTGTTGAAGACGAGGAGCTGAAGGATGAGATCTGCCGGCAGCGCCCCTACGGCACGTGGCTCCGCTCCAACAAGATTTCGCTGAGCGACCTGCGCGGGCAATCACAGCCTCCGCCGCCCTCGCGCAACACCTCCCCCATTCAGCGCCAGAGAATGTTTGGCTACACGCTGGAGGATCTGAAATTCCTGGTCGCGCCGATGGCGGAAACGGGAGCTGACCCACGCGGCTCCATGGGCGTCGATACGCCGCTCGCCGTCCTCAGCAACCAACCACAGCTTCTCTTCAACTATTTCAAGCAGCACTTTGCTCAGGTAACAAACCCCGCGATCGATCCGATCCGCGAAGAATTGGTGATGAGCCTCAAGGCCTATATCGGCGGAGAAGGGAATGTGCTCTTCGAGCTCCCCGATCAGGCACAAATGCTTGAGCTGGATCAGCCCATCTTGAGCAACGATGCGCTCGCCAAGCTGAAGGATATGCACATCCAGCAGCTGCGACTGCCGCCCACGCTGCACATGCTTTTTCCGGTTACGGAGCGCGGAAACGGGCTCAAAGCAGCGCTTGATGAGCTGTGCCGTCAGGCTTCGCTGGCCGTGCTCAATGGCCACGGCCTACTGATCTTGAGCGACCGCGGCGCCAGCGAGCACATGGCCCCCGTTCCGAGCCTGCTTGCGCTCGGCGCGGTCCATCATCATCTGGTGCGCAACGGCACCCGCATGAAGGTGGGAATCATCGTCGAAACAGGAGAAGCGCGTGAGGTGCACCATTTCTGCCTTCTGGCGGGTTACGGCGCTGGAGCGATCAATCCCTACGTAGCTTTTGAAACTATCGAACAACTGTGCCACGAAAAAGCGCTGGGCAGCGTCACGCAGCCAGCGGTCGCCAAGAAGAATTACATCAAGGCGGCCGGCAAGGGCATGCTCAAAGTCATGAGCAAGATGGGGATCTCGACGCTCCAGAGTTACCATGGCGCTCAGATCTTCGAGGCGATTGGGCTCTCCCCTGAGCTCATAGAGCGGTATTTTACGGGCACCAGCTCGCGCATCTCCGGCATCGATCTCGATGTGATCGCCGAGGAGTGCCAGAAGCGTCACGCTTCGGCCTTCCCCAAGCGTGCTGAGCCCCCCCGCCAGCTTGATGTTGGTGGTCAATTCCATTTCCGAACGCAAGGTGAGCGGCACCTTTGGAGCCCAGACACCATCGCTCGCTTGCAGCGCGCAGTGCGCCAAGAAGATGCCACAAGCTACGCCGAGTACTCGCGGTTGATCAATGAGCAGCCCGATGGCCCCATCACTCTTCGGGGCACCTGGCAATTCAAGAAGCTGCGCTCCCCAATCCCGATTGAAGAGGTCGAGCCGGCCGTCGAAATGGTGAAGCGTTTTGCTACCGGCGCCATGAGTTTTGGCTCGATCAGCGCGGAAGCCCATGAAAATCTCGCGATCGCCATGAATCGTATCGGGGGACGCAGCAACACCGGCGAGGGCGGCGAGCGCCAAGAACGCTTCGCACGCGAACCCAACGGTGACTTGCGTCGGAGCTCGATCAAGCAAGTGGCTTCCGCGCGTTTCGGGGTCACCACATTTTACGCGGTGAACGCGGACGAACTACAAATCAAAGTCGCCCAAGGTGCCAAGCCTGGCGAAGGCGGCGAGCTCCCTGGCCACAAAGTCGACGCCGTCATTGCAGAGACTCGCCATTCCACGCCGGGCGTCACGCTCATTTCTCCCCCACCCCACCACGACATCTACTCCATCGAGGATTTGGCGCAGCTCATCTTCGACCTGAAGATGGTCAATCCGAAGGCTCGCATTAGCGTGAAGCTGGTGGCCGAAGCGGGCGTTGGCACGGTGGCCGCAGGCGTTGCCAAAGCGCATGCGGATGTGATCTTGATTTCAGGTCACGACGGCGGAACAGGCGCTTCTCCGCTCACGTCGATTCGCCACGCCGGCGTCCCTTGGGAGCTCGGCCTAGCTGAAACGCATCAAGTGCTAGTGAAGAATGACCTGCGGGGTCGTGTCATTCTCCAAACGGACGGGCAGCTCCGTACTGGGCGTGATGTGGTGATGGCGGCGATGCTGGGCGCCGAAGAATTCGGATTTGCGACGGCCCCACTGGTTGCTTCCGGTTGCATCATGATGCGCAAATGCCACCTGAATACTTGCCCTGTTGGCGTGGCCACCCAGGATCCTGAGCTTCGCAAAAAGTTTGCTGGCAAGCCCGAACACGTGATCCGCTTCATGTTTTATGTCGCCGAAGAAGCTCGCGCACACATGGCGGAGCTGGGCTTTCGGTCGATCACTGAGTTGGTCGGGCACACCGAGTTTCTCGAAACCCGAAAGGACCTGGGGAAGCACGAGAAGGCCTCGCGCTTGGATTTCTCAGATGTCCTCACGCCTGTTCAAGCAGCCCCGGGCGTCAGCACGTATAAAAGCGTTGAGCAAGATCACGGTCTCGATACGGCCTTCGATCAGCAGCTGCTCACACTTTGCGCACCGGCACTGGACCATCGCACGCCCGTGCGAGTTGAGCTCCCCGTGCGCAACGTTCATCGCACCGTGGGCACGATGCTCGCTGGCGAGATTGCGCGACGTTACGGCGAAGAGGGTTTGCCGGATGGTACTATCCAAATCGCACTCACGGGCACTGCTGGTCAAAGCCTCGGCGCCTTCATGACCCGCGGGATGGAGATTTCGCTCGAAGGTGACACCAACGATTACGTTGGCAAGGCGATGTCCGGCGGCGTTCTGGCCATTTTCCCGCCAAAACGCAGCACATTTCGAGCCGATGAGAACATTCTCACCGGGAACACCACCCTGTATGGCGCGACCAGCGGCAGAGCGTTCTTCAACGGCAAAGCTGGAGAACGCTTTGGCGTTAGAAACAGCGGCGCGACGGCGGTTGTCGAAGGCGTCGGAGATCACGGATGCGAGTACATGACGGGCGGTCATGTGGTGGTGATTGGAGAGACGGGTCGGAATTTCGCAGCTGGAATGAGTGGCGGGTACGCCTACGTGCTGGATGCGGAGAAGAAATTCCGTGAACGCTGCAACATGGGAATGGTCGAGCTTGAGCCACTTTCACCGACAGACGCAAAGTTTGTCGCGGACTTGTTGCTGGAGCACATTCATCGCACTGGAAGTGCCAAGGCTGGAACGCTGCTAGCAGATTGGTCACGCACTCAGACCCAATTTGTCAAAGTAGTGCCCGTCGAGTTTCGGCGCGTCATGGAAACGCTGCTGCCGCGCCGGGAACGAGCCGACGTCGGAGTGTCCCGCTCCGAGTTAACCGTTTAACGCCCAGCCGGGATTAGAGAAATAGGATTGGTGTCGTGGGTAAAGTTACCGGATTTCTAGAATACGGGCGAAAATCGCAAAAAAAACGCCCCGTTGCTGAGCGTTTGGCGGATTCTCGAGAGTTCGAGCTTCCCGTCTTAAATTCAGATCTGGTTGAGCAAAGTGCGCGCTGCATGGATTGCGGCGTTCCCTTCTGCAACACGGGTTGCCCGCTCGGCAATCTCATACCGGATTGGAACGATTCCACGTACCAAAACGATTTGCCGGCGGCCATCACGGCGCTGCACGCGACCAATAATTTTCCTGAATTTACTGGTCGCGTATGCCCCGCTCCGTGTGAGGCAGCCTGCGTGCTTGGCATCAATGATGACCCGGTGAGCATCAAGCTCATCGAACACTCGATCATCGATCGAGCCTTTGAAGCAGGCCTCGTGAAGCCCATTTTGCCACTGCAGCTCACCGGCAAGAAAGTGGCGGTAGTGGGCTCTGGCCCGGCTGGCATGGCAGCCGCTCAGCAGCTGGCACGCGCAGGACACAGCGTCACGCTATTCGAAAAAGATGACCGCATTGGCGGGCTCCTCGTGTACGGGATCCCCGATTTCAAGATGGAGAAGAACCTGATTGAACGCCGTGTGGCCCAGATGAGGGAAGAGGGCGTTGTCTTTAAGCCTGGCGTCAACATTGGCGTGGATATTACCAAAGAGCAGCTTTTGCTCGATTTTGATGCGGTCTGCCTCACCACGGGTTCACGCGTGCCGCGTGCCCTCGGCGTGCCTGGGAGCGAACTCGCTGGCATTCACTTTGCTATGGACTTTCTAGAACAACAGAACCGGCGCGTGGCGGGCGACACCCTCTCAGGCGAACAGCTGCTGGCCACCGGCAAGGATGTTGTGGTGATTGGCGGTGGGGACACCGGGAGCGATTGCATAGGGACCTCGCACCGTCAGGGTGCACGAAGCGTGACCAACTTCGAAATTCTCCCGCGGCCGCCCGAAGAGCGAGCCCCGCAAACGCCTTGGCCGCTGTGGCCGCTGATGCTGCGGAGTTCTAGTTCGCACGAAGAAGGCGGCACACGCGATTTCAGCATCGCGACGGAAAGCGTGAGCGGTAACGGAAAAGTTGAGAAGCTTCACTGCGTCCGGGTCGATTGGAAAGGTGGCAAGCTTGAACGGGTGGCCGGCACGGAGTTTGAAGTGAAGGCCGATCTCGTTTTGCTGGCCATGGGCTTCATCCACCCCGAGCACGGCGGCATTGTCCAGGATCTTGAGCTGGCCCTCGATCCGCGGGGGAATATTGGCGTGAACGAGGATTTCATGACGAGTCAAAAGGGGGTCTTCGCCGCAGGTGATTGCAAGCGCGGTCAGTCGCTCGTGGTGTGGGCCATCGCTGAAGGCCGGAAGGCAGCGGCATCGATTGATCGTTACCTCGAAGGTACCTCTGAGCTCGCCGTGCCCCCCCTGGCCCAGCTTCGCTGATGGCAGGCGGGAGCAGCAGGCCGTACGGGGCGCGCCACGTTCTCCCATGTTTTCTCGATATTTGTGGACTCGTTTGAAAGAACACTTTCCTGTATCGTGCGGGCTGGGTAATCGAAGAAAATCGTGCTCTCTAGAGAAAGTGACCAGCGCGCCAGATGAACGTTACCTGCGGAAGCTGTCCAGCTAAGTACGCTGTTCCCGACGACAAGGTGAGGGGGAAGAAGGCACGCATCAAGTGCAAGCACTGCGGCGCTGACATCCTCGTGGACGGCACGTCTCTGGGCGCTTCGGTGCGGCCTGCGGATTCTCACGGAGCTGTTCCTGCTTCCACTGGCACAGTAGCAATCACCACACCCCCTGCGGAATTCTCACCGTCATTGGTTCCATCGGATCGCCCCAAGGAGCAGCCGCAGGCTGCCGAGACAGCGAAACCGATACGTAGGGCGAGCCCTCTGCCCGCCCCGCGCGCTACTCTGCTCGCCAAGATCCAACCTAAGAGCATCGCGGTACCTGTCGTTGCTGGTCCGAAAGGTGGCGCTGCCCCGACCGCAACCCCTGCGACAGGTGCCTCAGCAATGGCTACCGCGACCCCGGCCGCACAGGCACCCAAGGGCACCTCCACCCCCGCTCAAGATTTAGCTCGCCCCAAAC
>ENA-ORBV01012761-ORBV01012761.1-microbial-mat-metagenome-genome-assembly--contig:-NODE-12761-length-12894-cov-3.669736_pt1 | contig 12894 bp, 8 predicted proteins | sample MGYA00237777_ERZ505514 | MGnify/ENA primary metagenome ERZ505514 (study PRJEB26160, sample SAMN06269048) | microbial mat metagenome | isolation source: Oligotrophic lake microbial mat | place...
CTACGAAAGTGCGTGCCTGACCTACGAAAGCGCTGTCGCAAAACGAAACGAGCGTCATCGGGTGGATGATCCGCCCATGACGCTCGTTTCGTTTTGCGACAGCGCTTTCGTAGGTCAGGCACGCACTTTCGTAGGTCAGGCACCGCGGTCGAAGGAATTCGATCACGCACGAAGGCCGCCGTCGCCACGTCCCAAGCGGCAGCCAAGGACGTGCCTGACAAAGGCCGCTCCGTCACCGTGTCAGGCACGCCTCTCGCAAACGTCTCGGATGCTGGATAGAATTACAAGAGCGCCGCGCTCTCGGCTTCGACCGCTGTGGCCGCCGTACGAGGCTTACTTGTCTTCGTGTCCATCAGCCACGGCAAATAAATGGTGGCGGAAGAACGCCGACTTCGACGATGGTTTCAGCTTCGCTTGCGAAGCCTACTGATCATCTTCGCATTGCTTTGCATCGGCCTCGCATGGATTGCCAGCGAACGTCGGCATTCCGCGCGCCAATTGGAGGTCGTCGAACAACTCCGGCCCTTCGACTTCGACATTCAATTGGGCGGAAAGTACGACTCACTGGACCGATTCTACAACAAAGAGCCACAGGGTCGGTGGCGCCGTATGGCGCGAAGCCTGCTTGGCGAGCACGTGATTGTGGCGAACTGCTACGAGTACTCTTTCACGGATGCTTCCATACTCAGCGAACTGACCGATTTGAAGGAACTTAGTTTGGTCGGTACCGGAGTGTCCGATATTCGTCCATTGTCAGGTCTTTGCAAATTGACGGCTCTCGATCTCGGCGACACAGACGTGGTTGACGTTTCGCCCCTTGCAACACTCACAAGAATAGAAGTCCTGAGCGTAACGAGAACCCAAGTGAGTGACGTTTCGCCGCTTGCTGGCCTCAAACACCTCGACGACCTGTGGCTAAACGAATGCCGCGTGATGGACTTTTCGCCGCTGTTCGGTCTCAAGAATCTCACACTACTTGAAATTGATAACAACGAACCTCCAATCAGCGACGACCAGCTGTCTCGGCTGCGAAAGGCTCTGCCGAATTGTTCGGTCTCTGAGTAGGGCCTTGGACGCAAGGTTGAGAATTCGCCGCAACGTCGACCGGGTCACCAGCCGCCGTAGGTCAGGCTTTCCAGCCTGACGTGCCGCGCGCCTGACGTCGATCGTAGCCCCTGTCAGGCTGGAAAGCCTGACCTACACCGAAGTCGCACTATCCAGCGCACTTGAAATCAGCCGCCCCCCCGCCCCAAAATCAATCCACGCGACAAGTACACGAAAGGCCGCGAGGTTTCGCAGCCTCTCTGGGGCGAGACGTTGGTAGGCATCGAGGTCCGTCGGTCGCGCAAGCATTGGCGATCCAGCGCGGCGCACGTGCCTGGGAAACTTCCGCGAGCGTTCCGGCGCTCCGACCACTTGCAGCGGTCTTCAAGACTCGAAGGGCCCGCCGCCGCAAGCACGAAGTTGCTCACGCAGCGCAGGCAACGTGCGTCACGCCCCGCCAGTGCTGCGCAATCCGCACGGACCCACGCCCGCCATCTCAACACCATGACAGCTGCGTGCGCACAACCTTTCGGTCGCATTCGGTCGTCGGCGCACTAACCCCGCGCCATTGCCCGCGGAAAAAAAGTCGAGCAAGAAGCCCGACAGGACCGGTCCAACTTCCGCGCACCCAAAATTAACTCCAATCCTCTCCTCCTCTCCGTGTCCTCCGTGATCTCCGTGGTGAACTCCGGAAAAAACGTCGACCACACCCTAACCGCCTGTAAACCACCAACGCCGCCGCCGTCAGCAGCCAGAATTCAAGCCCCGGCTACTTCATCCGTCCAGACGCGAAATGTATCCAGACGGTTTTCACCAAACGTGGTCGTGATCGCCACGTCCGCCGCGTCGCGGCCGCGCGCCATCAACACGCGGCCGATCCGCGGCACATTGTTGCGCGCATCGAACGCATACCACTGCCCGCCCAGATACGCCTCGAGCCACGCGCTGAAGTCCATCGGACTATCGGCGGCCGGCACGCCGAGATCGCCGAGGTAGCCCGTGCAATAACGTGCGGGAATGTTGCAATTGCGGCAAAACGTGATCGCCAGGTGCATGAAATCGCGGCACACGCCGACCCGCTCTTTATAGACTTCGAGCGCCGTCCGCGTGGCCCGGGCCTGCATGTAGTCGAAGCGAATGTGCCGATGCACAAATTCGCAAATCGCCTGCACGCGCGGCCAACCCGGCGGCGTGCGCCCGAACAGGCTCCACGCCAGGTCCTTCAATTCGCTGTCCACCTCGCAATAGCGGCTGGCCAGCAGGTACAGCAGCGTCTCGTGCGGCAAGTCCTGCACCATGGCCTGCGGAGCCTTGGGCGCTTGCAAGTCCGGCAACCCGCAGTCTTCCACGAGCGCCTCGTTACGAAACGTGACCTTTCCCGTCGGAGCGACGACCCGCCCGCAGCGGTTTCCGTATAGGTCGAAGTATTCGGCGACGGGCAACTTGGGAGTCACTTCCAAGCGGTCGGCCCGCCGCGTGGTCAACTCGCGCGAAGGATGCAGGTAGAGCATCAACAACATAGGGGCCGGCCGCGGAGAGTCAAACGAAATCTCAAAGCCGACTTTGATCAGCATGGTTCCCCAATTCGCGGGTGTGGAACAAGACGCTCCGGAGACCGACGTTGATCGCTCGCAACCATGCCGAGCGGCGGCGCCAGGCGTTTCAGCCCGCAGTCTAGCAGATTCAGGGCGACGAATTCGTTGAATAATAGACGTCGCCTCCCCTCCGTGTTCTCCGTGGCCTCCGTGGTGAATCCTCCTCACTCAGCCGCGATGTCTATGCTCAACCGCTGCTCATCGCGTACCACGGTCAACTCGATCGGCGCGTCATGCGGCCACTTCGACAAGAGTCGGTGCAAGTCGTCCACCGTCGACACGACGCGGTCGTTCATCGCCACGAGCAAATCGCCCGGCTCAATCCCGGCCCGCGCGGCGAGTCCGCCCGCGATCACTTCCACGACTTCGACAACCTGATCCGAAAGCAGATCCAGCTCGCGCACTTGTTGCCGCGGCAGCCGGCGCAAACCGACCGAGATGCCGAACGTCCGTCGCCGCACGCGGCCATGCGCCAGCAACTCGCCGGCGACCCACTCGACCGTGTTGCTCGGCACGGCGAAACCGAGATTCTGTGCGAAGGCGATAATCGCCGTGTTGATACCGACGACCTGCCCGCGCGAATCGACCAGCGGCCCGCCGGAGTTGCCGGGATTGATCGGCGCGGCATGCTGCACCACGTTCTCGATCAAACGCCCGTCCTGCCCGCGCATACTCCGCCCCAATGCGCTTACGACGCCGGTCGACACCGTCGCGTGCAAACCCAACGGGCTGCCCATCGCAATCACGAGTTGCCCCACTCGCAGCGCGTCGGAATCTCCCAATCGCGCGAACGGCAGCTCGCGCGCGGACAATCGCAACAGCGCCGTATCCGTCGCCGGATCGTCGCCGATCACTTCCACGTCGACGCGGTCCCCGTCGGCGGTTTCCGCCAGCAATTTCGTCCTGCCGCCAACCACATGACTGTTCGTGATTGCGTACCCGTCCGGCGTAATCAGAAAGCCGGACCCCGATCCGCCGCGGTCACCTGCATGTCCGGTGACGCTGATTACCGCCGGCGAAACGGTTTCCACAACGTTGATTACCGCTTGCGAATAAGCGTCGAGTAGCCGCCCATCGGCCAATTCCCGCCGAGGCGCCGGCGACGAAGCCGCGCCGTCGCGCACCTGCTCATCCGCCAGCAAACGCCATTTCCCGTCGAATAATTGATACATGCGTCAATTCCTCCGCCATCGTCCGCCGGACCCATTCGGGAAGACGTGGCGAGGAATTGTACGCAACAGTCGAGCAACGCCAACTCAGTCCCCTTTCGCTCCGCGAAAGGTGCTGGGCCTCTCGCGGCGCGAAAAGGAAACAGTGGACCGTCGTTATGACTCGTCACCCGAGGGCCCGTACATGCCGGGAATCGGCACGTCGTTGAGTCGCAAATAGACCAGCAGAATCGCCCGGTGGTGAATCGTGTGATTAATCACGAAGGAGCGGATCACCGACGCCCGGGGCATGGTGAAAATGGTGCGTCCGCCCATCAAGAGCGACCAGTTGTCTTGCATGGACGCGTCCGGAGCCGCGGCAATGGCCTTCCGCGCGGCGGAGACGTTCTTGTCGAAGCTCTCCAGAATCGCCGCGCGGGATGGCAACGACGGGGTACGGTACGGCTCCGAACCGGGCGGGGAAATGTCCCAGGAATCGCCCTGCAACGTCCCTGCGACCCAGCCGGGAATCTCGGCCAGGTGATTGGCGTTCCAGCCGATCGTGTGCGACTTGGGATGCGCTTGCCAATCGAGCTTGTCGTCCGGCACGCGTTCCAGCGCCTTGCGCGTGCTGGCCATCTCTTGTTCGAACTCAGGCAAAATCAATTCGGCGTAATTCATGGAAGTAAACCTGCGACGTGGAGCGCGTTCAAAGCCAAGCAAATCAGAAACATTGCCCCGCGCGTTGTCAACACGCCGCTCAACGCGCGACTCCCTCTTACTTCCCCGAGTTGGCTTGCGCCGTAACATTGGCCGCCTGAGCGGCCTGATTCGCCTCGGCGTGCGCGGTGTCCGCGGCAGCTTTCGCCGCGGCAACGGCATCGGTCGCCGCCTGGGCAGCCGCCGTCGCCTGGTTAGCCGCTTGCTCCATCGCGGCGCGATCGGCGGTGAGTTGAGCGGCCTCTGCCTGCAATGCGCTCAGCCGTGCCGCAATTTCCGCCAGCGCCGCGGATTTCTCCTCGAGAGATTTCGTCGCCGCAGCCGCGTTGGCAGCGGCCTGTTCGGCGGCGAACACTGCCGCTTGGGCCTTCGCCGCTTCGGCCTCGGCGAACATCTGCAAGGTCGGCGGATTCGACAACAGATTGCCGACCAGCGCGCCGTCCGCAACATTCCATAGTCGCACTTCGCCGGTCCAATCGCCAGCAGCAACTTGCGCATCATCGTGCGTGAATACACATTGCAGCGCCAGATCATGGAAGGCGTCGAACGCGCGCAGCTGCGCGCCGTTGGCGTCCCAGATCTTGACGACGCGATCGCGCCCCGCGGACACCAACCGGCCGTCATGCGAGAAGCTGACGCACGCCGCGCCGCCGCCATGCGCGTCCCAACTCTTGATCAGCGAGCCGTTTTCCATTTCCCACAGCTTGATCGTCCCGTCTTCACTGGCGCTGGCCAGCAAGTTGGCGTCGCCACGCCACGAGACGCTGGTGATCCCGAGATTGTGTCCCTTCAAGTTCTGATATTCGCGAGCCGTCTCAGCTTCCCAGACGAACAACCCATTGCTGCGGTCGCCCGTTGCGAGCAGCACGCCGTCAGGGCTGTATTCAATCGAGGTCACCCAATCGGTGTGCTTCTTGATCTCGAACAGCAGACTCCCATCGGCTACGGAAAAGATGCGTACGATCTTTTTCGGTCCGCCCAGCGCCACCTGCGTGTGATCGTCGTTGATGTCGGCCGCTAGCACGGCGTCGAGCTCATCGCCGATTTCCGCGACGCGCTGGCCGTTCGTGACGTCGAATAACACGACCTTGCCGGAGTGCCCTCCGCGCCCGCCGCCCGCGAGCAGCAACGCGCCGGAACGGCTGAACTTCAACACATACGGCGTTCCTTCCGGAAACGGCAACACGCCCAGCAATCGCGATGTTTCGGTGTGATACAGCGAAATCTGCTTCTGCCCAGCGATCGCCACGACCGGCGCCCAGGGACTCGCGGCGATTGCCGTCACGGCCGCGGCGCGCGAGGTGTGTACGATCGGCTGGCGCGAAAGTCCCTCGGGCATCGCGGCCGGACCTGCCGGCTTCCCGGCGCCGACCGAGACCTTGAGCTCCACCTTGGGCTTGGCCTTCACCTTGGCCACGGAGCCGGAGTTTTCAAGCGCCCCTTGCGTGATCCACTCCTTGATCGTATTCAACTCGGGTTCCGGCAATTTATCCTGATCCGGCGGCATCTCCGGCGATTCCGCGTGCGAGACGAGCGCCCACAATCGCGAAGAGTCCGCGTCTCCAGCGGTGACTACCTCGCCGCTCGCCCCGCCGCGCATGAGCGCCGCAAAGTTATCGACGCGCAGATCGCTCTTGGCGTCGCTCTCGCCATGGCAGGTAAAGCAATGCTGTCGCAAGATTGGCTGCACGTGCTCGTCGTAAGTAATCTTCGCCGCCGGCGCAGCCTCGTCAGCGCGGGCAAACGATGATACGCCGTTGAGAAGCAAACCGAAAAACAAAACTTGCCAAGCGAATTTCATAGGCGTGATCACAATTCCGTCTGTAGCCGGCCTCTGTGAGGCCGGTGGAGAGGACGTGGACAATGGAACAATCGGTTGTTTGGAGAACGACGTCTTGCGCGGTCGAGGTCATCGACCTCGGCTACAGAAGACATTAGTGGTTAAACAAAAACTCCCGCGAATTCAGCACTGCCCAGAAGACGTCTTCGATTCCCCGTTGTGGATCTTCCGCCGCGGCGACAATCTGCAACAACTTCTCCCCTTCTTCCGCGGTCGGCTTCCGGCAGAACGCGCGAACGTAAATCAATTCGATCACCTCCGTCGGCGACTTGCCGGCGTCCACCAAGCGTTTCACAACGCCGCCATCACGGACCTTGGTTTCCACGGTGTCGCCATTCAGCAAATGCAATGACTGCGACAAGGTCGGATCGGTCTTCACCTCCGATACCGCGCACGTCGTCCGCGTCGCGCGTCCGAATGTCGTCAGGAAATACGTTGACACGCCGCCGTCGGCGATCTGCACGGCCCGTGCGCCGATCGGCAGGCCTTGGAACTTATCCTTGGTTTCCGTCACTTCGCTGATCGAGTCGAGCAAATTCTCCGCCTTGATGCGGCGAATGCGAGCATGGGCGAAGTTCAATTCATCGCTCGCGTTGCTCTCGTTACGTCGGCTGGAACGTTGATAGGCGTTCGAGTTGCAAATGTCGCGCACCAACTGCTTGAAATCGTAGTTGTATTGCGTGAAGCGATCCCCCAACGCCTGGAACAACTCCGGGTTGCTCGCCGGATTGCTGACGCGGATATCGTCGATCGGTTCGACAATCCCGACGCCAAAGAAATGCTCCCAGACGCGGTTCGCCACGCTCGTCGCGAAAAAAGGATTCTTCGGCGAGGCGAGCCATTCGGCCAACACCACGCGCCGATCCTTCCCCGTCACGTCCGGAGTATCGCCCCCCAGAAACTTCGGGGGCATTGCGCGTCCGCCGACCGGGTGACCGACCTCGCCGCTACTCGAATTGAAGACGATCGTTTCGCGATAGTCCTCGCCTCCCTTACGGCCAATTTGCGAGAAGAAGGCGGCGAAGCTGTAGTAGTCGTCCATCGTCCAGCGATCGAACGGGTGGTTGTGGCATTGGGCGCATTGCGTGCGCATGCCCATGAACACCTGCGCGACGTTTTCCGCCGTCTTGAGCGTATCGCGTTCGATCTGATAGTAATTTGTCGGCGGGTTGGTGAACGTACCGCCGTTCGCGCCGAGCAGTTCCTGCACCATCAGGTTGAGCGGCATGTTCGACGAAATGCGTTCGGTCAGCCAGTTGGAGTAGAGAAACATCGACTTGTAGCTGACGTCGTTGTTGCTCTTCACCATCAACAACTCGGCCCACTTCATGGCCCAGATTTCGGAGAACTCCTTGCGCTCCAGCAAGCGATCGACAAGTTTCGCCCGCTTCGCCGGATCGGCGTCGGCGGTGAATTCCTGAAACTCCTGTTCGCTCGGCAGCACGCCGGTGATGTCGATCGTCACGCGCCGCAGGAACACGTCGTCGCTGCACAACTCGCTGGGCTCGAGGCGTAGTTTCTGCAATTTGGCATTCACCAACTCATCAACGTAATTGACCGGCGTTTCCGTCGGCGGCGTGTATTGCAGGTCCTTCGGCAACACCAGAGCCTGGCTTCCCACGGTGTGCGTGGCGAAGCGGGCCATCACGAAGGCCTCGCCACGATTGGCCGCCGTGACCATGCCGTCCGGGCTGATTGCGGCCGAGTTGTCGTTGTTGGTGAGAAACACGGCCAGATTCGTCACGTCGCGATCCGTCCCGTCGGCGTACTTCGCTCGGGCGATCATCTGCTGCGTCGCGCCCTCTCCTTCCAACACGAACTGCCGCGGATAAAGCTCCACGCTCAACACTTCCGGGACCGCGCTCGGATCATTCGGCGCGCCGGCATCGAGCCAGCGCAACATCGTTTGGTAATACTCGGACTCCGGCGCGAACCGCTTCCCGCCAGAATGCGGTACCGCGCCGACCGTTTTCTCCATCAACAAACTTTCCGCCGGCAATGCAAGGTTGATCCGCCGGCAACTCAGTTCGTGCGTGATGCGAAAATGATCGCCGTCCGGATCGTAGCCGAACAACGACAAACGGAAACCGTCTTTCCCGCGCGCCGCGCCGTGGCAACTGCCGGTGTTGCAACCGGTCCGCATGAAAATCGGCATCACGTCCAGCTTGAAACTGACCGGGCGATCCACCGCGGCTTGCTTGACGACCAGCGGAATCTCCGCCGTATGCCCGGCATAGTCGACTTGAATCGCCGCCTCGCCGTCGGCGACCGGATAAATCATCGGCCCCTCGAACCGCACAATCGCCGCATTCGTGGGCGTCAATGTCGCTTGCGCGGTGACATCGAGCGTCACGCCGTCACTGCGCGTGGCCATCACGACGAGCGGCTGGCGATCGCGCGACGTGCTCAATTCCACGGCAGGCGGAAAGACGTCGATCTTGGTGATCGTCGCTTCGCCCTGCGCGGCGACGATCAATGACATCCACGCGGATAGAAAAACGAATGTACGTGCCATTTCAGGAGCCAGCCTCGGGGGTCGGCGCGGGTTGTTGTTTGGCGGCCTTCGCCTTCTGGCGATCGGCCCGCAGTTGTTCCAGGCGAGTTAAGCGTTTCTCTGGTGGCGCGTCCGGCGCCGGCGCGGCGGCCACGGCAGGCGCTTCCGCCGGAGCGTCGGCCTTCGGCGGCAGTGGTTCATCGATGCGCAATTCGCCTGTACCGATCATGTGCGTGATCGGCTCGCCGTCTTGCGTGAGAATTACGCGGCACAGCAGCGTCACATGTTTGCCGACCGGTGAGTTCGCCGTCGTCGTCAACTTAAACACCGCTTCGGTCGACTCCGGCGTGATCTCATTCGGCGTCGTGGTGACTTCGTTCGGCAAACCAAGCAACTCCACGGTGGCCTTGCCGGTAAACTCTTTGTTCTTCGCCACCTTGATGAAGAGCTCCGTCTCCTTGCCCTTTTCGACCGCCGCCGACTCGTAGGTGAATCCCACATACGGCTCCGCCACGTCAAGCGTCGCCAGTTGCGACGACACCAGCACGCTGCCATTGCCGACCGGCGCGGAACCCATCACGGCGATCTTCCACTTCCGCACTTCCGCGCCGCCGTTGGCCGTCAGCGGCAGATTGATCTCCGTCGCCCCCTCCGGAATGGCCACGCTACTTGGCGAGCCGACGCCCGGCGGGTTGTAGAGCATATAGACGGTGATCGGCGCCGTGTAACCTTCCTGTCGCGTGGCGCGGATCTTTAACTCCATCGAGCCGTCGCGCACCAACGGCACTTTTGGTTCGATGACTTCGATGCTGTACGGCGCCGCGGCGGTCACGGCCGTAGCAGCGCGTTGCTCAATGTGCGTCCAGACTTGAATGTTGTTCTGCCCACGGACCATTGACGTGGTTTGTTCCAGATGTCCTTCGAGGACGAAGGCCGGATCGGTCGTCTTGCCGACGATATCCGCCAATCGTCCGGCCATCGGCGCATCGGCCGCGGCTGTGAACAGCACCGGCACGATGGTCTGGTTCGCCGGCATGTTTTCAGTTTCGATGGTCACGCCCGGCGGCAAATCCTGGACGTCGATCGCCAACTCGCCGCCAAAGTCCGCGCGCGACGCGCTCACTAGCGCGGCCGTTCGATTTCCTTGCGGAATGTCGATGGTCACGTCGACAAACTGCGAACGCTCCGGCAAGCCCATCACCAATCGCGGTTTGACCGGCGCGAGCTCAATCCGATACGCATACGACGGGCCACCCTTGCCGAGGTGATCATTCACCGCGACGACATACTCGTCATCCTCCGGCAACGTCACTCGCAAGTACGCGTCAGGCCCGCCACTGTCGTCGTTGCCGGCCACGCCGGCGCCGCCGATGCGATAGACGTTCATCACGGGATCGAGTGGCGAGCGAATGCCGCGAGCGAGCCCGCGAATTTCCAGCACCTGCCCCTGCTTGCCGGCGAACTTGAAGCAATCGATATCGCCCGGCTCGGAGATCACGCCACCGAGCGCCATCGGCGCTGCGAAGGATGTCGCCGATGCGCCATCGTTGTTCGGCTCCGCTTCCAAGGTGTTCGCTAAATCGCCTAGGCGAAACACATTCGCCGAAGGGGCGATGCCCAACTCGTCCTTGGCGAACAAGCCGAACCGCGCCGGCATCTCCATCGGCAGCGTCACTTGCTCGGTTTTCTCACCCAACAAGTCGCCGAGCCAACGCACCGTCAGCGTTTCGCCCGGCTTGCCGCCTGCCGGCACCGTGGCATGCGGTCGCGGAAAGCGCCCCACGTGCAAGCGATAAACGCACGAGCTATTGCCGCCGTAAGCCGTCTCGCGCACCTGAATGATATATTGTCCATCTTCCGGGGCGATCATCGAAGCAACCGAATCCTGCCACACAAGCGCGTCGTCGTCATTGCGCGACAGCTCGAAGCGCTTCAAATCCAGGATCGCCACATACGGATCGTAGAACGCATAGCCCAGGCGGATGCCTTCAATCTCGGCGGTGACGCGTTCCCCCTTCTTCGCTTCGACAAGGTAGTAGTCGACGTCCTCGTTCTCGGTCACGCCCGCGACCGTCTGATCTAACTCGATTTTTTGCGGCGCGGCGAAGTCGTTGTTCGGTTCCGCCTCGTTCACCACCGCCAGCGCGCCGACGTAGAACGTCCGCAATTCGCTGATGCCGGTCGTCGTGCGCACGCGCATCGCATGAGCCCCGAGCCGGCAATCCGGCGCGATCGCCACTTTCGCGGTCACGGTTCCATCCGCCGCGGCCAGGCTCTTCACCTCGAACCCGGCGTCGTAGAACAGAATCTCTTCGGCGTCCGCCAATCGCCCGCCGTTAAAGCTGAGATCGACCTCGGTCCCACGTTGCGCGCCATAGGGCGTAATGGATCCAAGACTCGGACTCGCAGCGCCCGAATCCTGCGTTGACCACACTACTAAGGCAGCGGCACACACCCACCATTTGGCATTACGCTGCGATTCAAAGCGTGAATTCATATATGAGCCTGTAACTTGTGGCAGACCACTGTCGCCTTTCGCTCCGCGGAAGGGCGCCTATTCGCGGAGCGAAAGGCCACTATGCCTCTGCGCCTCCGCGGTGAAATACGCGATCGGCTACGCCAGCAAACCCTTCCGCACCTGGCCGCCGTCGACGATTTCGATCGGCCGGTCGCCCGGCGCCATCAATTCCTTGTCGGCGACGATGCCCAGTTGGTGATACACGGTCGTGGCCAAATCCTGCGGCTCGATCGGTTCGTCTTCCGGCTCGCTCGCCACGGCGTTCGACGAGCCGAAAATCGAACCGCGCTTGATGCCGCCGCCAGCGAGCACCACGCTGAATACCTTCGGCCAATGGTCGCGGCCGGCGGTGCCGTTGATCTTCGGCGTCCGGCCGAACTCGCTGGACACCATCACGAGCGTCGTGTCGAGCAATCCTTGACGTTCCAGGTCGGTGATTAACATCGCAAACGCCTGATCGAAAGCCGGCATCGATCCGCGCATGCCCTGCGCGATGCCGTTATGCATGTCCCAGCCGCCGTAAGTGAGCGACACGAGCCGCACGCCCGCGGCCACCAGGCGACGGGCCATCAACATCCGCTGTCCAGCTTCATTGCGACCATACGCGTCGCGCAGTTCGGCCGGTTCGGCGTCGATATTGAACGCTTCGCGCGCCGCTTGCGAACTGATCAGGCTGTAGGCCCGCTCGTAGAACGTATCCATCGCGTCCAGCTTGTCCGACTCTTCCATTTTCTTGAAATAGTCGTTCACCGCCTCGAGCGCCGTCTTGCGGCGTCCGAATCGATTGTCGTCGACGCCGCCGGGCAGATTGAGATCGCGCACTTGGAAGCCGCCCGCTGCCGGATCGGCGCCCAGGCTGAACGGCGCGAACGACGAGCTGAGATAGCCCGTCCCCGCGAACTCGTTCGGTTGATTCGGAATGCACACGTACGGCGGCAAGTTGTTGCGCGGGCCGAACTCGTGGCTCACCACGCTGCCCATGCTCGGGAACACCAGCGCCGGGCTCGGCTTGTAGCCGGTGAACAATGTTATGCGTGCCGCGCTCATGCGCCGCCTCGCCGTGGGTCATCGAGCGAATCACCGTGATGCGATCGGCGATGTCGGCCGTGCGCGGCAGCGTGTCGGAGAATTGCACGCCGGGGATTTTCGTCGGCAGGACGCCCAGTTCGCCGCGATACTCGAGCGGGGCGAACGGCTTCGGATCGAACGAATCCTGATGCGCGATGCCGCCGGGCAGGAAGATATGAATCAGACTCTGCGCCTTGGCTTCGATTGGCGCATAATTCTTTTGGTCCGCGCGGGCCTGGCGAACCTTAAAGAAGTCGGCCAGGGTCAGCCCAGCGCCGGCGACGGCGCCCACGGTCAAGAATCCACGGCGACTGGTAGCGGGGGTCTTCATCGGGTGAACTCCAAGTTCCTGTTAACGGTGCAACGTGCCGCGCGCACATCGCCACCGGCGGTGCGCTAGGAGCGGCAGAATATCGGGCAGGTTGTTCGAGCGGCGTTAGTATGGGGGCGGGGCGTCTGGCTACTAA
>ENA-ORBV01012763-ORBV01012763.1-microbial-mat-metagenome-genome-assembly--contig:-NODE-12763-length-12892-cov-4.676317_pt1 | contig 12892 bp, 14 predicted proteins | sample MGYA00237777_ERZ505514 | MGnify/ENA primary metagenome ERZ505514 (study PRJEB26160, sample SAMN06269048) | microbial mat metagenome | isolation source: Oligotrophic lake microbial mat | place...
ACCTCTCTATTCGTCGGCAGCGTCAGATGTGTATAAGAGACAGAGCCGATATCGAGCACGCGCTGCCCGGACTTCAGCAGCAGCTTGGCTGCGATATGGTGCTGCTTGTCGATCTGGGCCTGCTCCAGGCTCTCGCCGGGCGTCGTGAAGTAGGCGCAGGAATACTGGCGGTCGTGGTCGAGAAAGAAGTCGTAGAGCTGGTCGTTGAGATCGTAGTGGTGGGCGACGTTGCGCTGTGCCCGGCCGACCGGATTGTACTGATCCAGCGCGCGCAGGAACTTCTGGAGCACCAGCGACCAGCGCACCAGGGGCGTGGCCTCGATGGCGGCGATGTTGCGCCCGAGCAGGTCGAGCAGGTCGTAGATGTCGCCATGCTCGATAGTGAGTTTGCCGTCCATGTAGGACTCACCGAACGCCAGCCGTGGGCGAAGTGCCAGGCGGATGCCGGTCCACCAGGTATGAATGCACATGGTGACGGCGGGCCCTGGCTTGGCGCCCGTGAGGCAATACGTCCGCCCGGCCGCATTGATGATCGTCAATCGACCTTCGCCCAGGATACGGGCGAGTACCTTGGCTAACAGCATCATCGTCCCCCCGAGGCAACGATCTGTTACGTGGGCGGAAGCGTCCTCCCACAGCTCTTAATTTGAGATGTTAAGCCAAGCGACGATTTCAAGGCAGAGTACGGACAGAGAAGAAATGCATGGGAGAGCTGTAAAATACGTGCAAATGATTTGCAGTCTCTCTAAGCCAGTGTTAGCTGTGCAGGGCTACTGATACGCACTCGCATTTGGGAGGTTTCGGTGAAGCGACGCGTCCTTATGGCAGCCGGTCTATCTGCCGGCGTTGGTCTGCTGGTCTCGCGGCATTCACAGGCCCAGAACGGTACCCTCAATCTCTATTCGGCGCGGCACTACAACACCGACGAGGCGTTGTACGGCAATTTCGCCGATCTGACCGGCATCAAGATCAATCGCATCGATGCCGAGCCCGATCCGCTGGTTCAGCGCCTGCGCACGGAAGGCGACAAGAGCCCGTGCGACGTCCTCATCACCGTCGATGCCGGCCGCATCGAGCGGGCCCGCGAGATGGGCCTGCTGCAGGCAGTGAACTCGCCCGTCCTGGCCAAGGCGATCCCGGCGCATCTGCGCGATCCTGACAACAACTGGTTCGGCTTCTCGAAGCGCGCGCGCGTCATCCTGTACAACAAGGAAAAAGTGACGGCGGCCGACGCGCCAAAGAACTACGAGGACCTGGCCGATCCGAAGTGGAAGGGCAAAATCCTGATCCGCTCCTCGGGACATATCTACAACCAGTCGCTCGTCGGCTCGATCCTGGCAGCGCTTGGACCGGAGAAGACGGAGGCGTGGGCCAAGGGCGTCGCAGCCAATCTTGCTCGTCCGCCGCGCGGCGGCGACACCGACCAGATCAAGGGCGTTGCTGCGGGCGAAGCCGAACTCGCGGTGTCCAACACCTACTACTACGTGAACCTGATGCGCTCCAAGAAGCCGGAGGATCGTGAGGTCGCTTCCAAGGTGGGCCTGATTTTCCCGAACCAGGCAAATCGCGGGACCCACGTGAACCTGAGCGCGGGCGGTATCGCCAAGTACGCGCCCAACAAGGAAGCCGCCGTGAAGTTCCTCGAGTACCTGGTCTCGGTGCCGGCGCAGAAGTACTTCGCGGAAGGCAATTCCGAGTATCCGGTGGTTGCCGGGGTCGAGCTGTCGGCCGAATTGAAGTCGCTCGGCACGTTCAAGGAAGATCAGCTCAACGCGCGCGTGTTCGCGCAGAACAACGCCGAGGCGCTGAAGATCATGGACCGGGCGGGCTGGAAGTAGGCCGCTCCGCAGCTGCCACCGTGCGGCTGAGCAGGATCACAGGCACCAGCGAGACGGCTACAATGAGAATCGATCCGACGGCCGCCTGAGCCAGGCGTTCGTCGGATGCGAAGCGATAGACGCCGATGGCCAGCGTGTCGAAATTGAATGGCCTGATCAGCAGCGTTGCCGGAAGCTCCTTCAGCACCTCGACAAAAGCGATGATGCCTGCCGTCAGGGCCGGCGCGCGCAGCATTGGCAGATGGATGTAGCGCAGCACTTGGCTTGGCCTGGCGCCCAGCACGCGCGCACTTGCATCCATCGCGGGATCAATGGCTGCAAGTCCCGGTGCCACGTTGGCCATGCCAACAGCAAGGAAGCGCACCGTATAGGCGAGGATCAGCGCGAAGGCGGTGCCGCTCAGCAGCAGTCCGCTCGGCAGCCCGAACAGATACTGCGTCAGGCGGTTGATGCCGTGGTCGACCCAGGCCAGGGGCAGCAAAATGCCAACGGCGATGACCGCGCCGGGGATGGCGTAGCCCAGTGAGGCGAACTCGATGGCGCGGTTGAGCGCGCGGCGGCGAGCGAGGCGGGCGGCGTAGCTCAGGAACAGCGCGAGGCCTACGATTATGATGGCGGCCACGGTGGCCAGGACCAGACTATTGATGGTGTCGCCGATGAAGCGATGGTCCGCCACCAACGCGCCCGAAGTGACCGCGAGCTGGGCGAGATGCAGGGTCGGCAGCGCGAAGCCCAGGAGTATCGGCAATCCGCAGGCCGCGAGGGCGGCCAGTGCAGGGCCTGGCGCAAGCGTCACCGGCTCGGCCAGGAAGCGCAGGTTGGAGGCGATTGCGAAGCGCGCGCGACCGCGCGATCGGCGCTCCAGCGCGATCAGGGCGACGGCTATCACGATCAGCACGAGAGAGATCTGGGCCGCGCCCTCGCGATTGCCCATGCCGTACCAGGTTCGGTAGATCGCCGTCGTGAAGGTGTGGACGCCATAGTACTGGACCGTGCCGAAATCGGCCAAGGTTTCGAGCAGGGCAAGCGCCAGGCCGGCCGCGATTGCCGGGCGGGCGAGCGGCAGGCCGACGCGGAAGAAGGTCCGCCACGGGCCGTGTCCCAGAATGCGGCTCGCCTCCAGGAGCGACTGCGACTGCGCGAGGAACGCCGCCCGAGCTGCGAGATAGACGTAAGGATAGAGGACGAGCGTGAAGAGGAAGGCGACACCCGCAGCAGAACCGAGGTCCGGAAACCAATAGTCGCCGCGACCCCAGCCGGTCGCCCCGCGCAACGCACCCTGCAACGGCCCCGCGAAGGTCAGCAGGTCGGCATAGGCGTAGCCGATGATGTAGGTCGGCATTACAAGGGGCAGCAGCAGCGCCCATTGCAGTGTCCGGCTGCCGGGAAAGCGGCACATGGTCACCAGCCAGGCCGTGCCGGCGCCGATGATCGTCGTGCCGAGGCCGACGCCCACCAGCAGGACCACTGTGTTGCCGATGATGTCGGAAAGCTGCGTCTCGGCAATGTGCCGCCACAACTCGCCCTGCCACGTCAGAAGGCTCGACGCGACGCCGAGCAGCGGCAGCGCCACGACCCCGGCCACCGCCAGCGCGCCCAGGCGCCAGATCATGACCGGATCCCTGGTAGCTTACGCAAAAGAAAACGCATGCCACCGCGGAGCGATGGCATGCGTTCAATCGGAGACACGGTGCCGGACGGCACGCGTTCTACTTCTCTTCGGCCGGCACTTCCTCGGTGGCGGCCGTAGCTTCGGCAGTCTCGCCTTCGGCGCTCTCGCTCTCGGCAGACTTGGCCTCGAACAACGCGGCTGCCTGATCGGCAGCGCGCTTGGCGGCGTCGGCCGCTTCGAGCGCGGCGCGCTCGTGTTCGGCTACCAGAGCGCCGCCCTTGGCGAGGAATTCGGCCTCGTCAGCGGAACGCGCGACCACGGCAGTGATCTCGATCGTGACCTCGGGATGGAGGTGGACCTTGATCTTGTGGGAGCCCAGGCTCTTGATCGGCTTGTCGAGTTCGACCTGACCGCGCTCGATCTTGACGCCGGCGGCGACGGCGCCGTCGGCGATGTCGCGCGACGTCACCGAACCGTAGAGCTGCAGGGCTTCCGACGCCTGGCGGATGAGGATGACCTTGAGGTCGCTCATCTTGCTACCGACGGCTTCAGCTTCCCCGCGACGCTCGAGGTTCTGGGCCTCGAGAGTCTTACGCTGCGATTGGAAGTAGGTGATGTTGTCCTTGGTGGCGCGGAGCGCTTTCTTCTGCGGCAGCAGGAAGTTGCGGGCGAAGCCGGGCTTCACCTTCACAACATCGCCCATCTGACCGAGCTTGGGCACACGCTCCAGCAGGATGACGTTCATCGGCATGATACGATCCCCTGGCTAGGCGATGAGGTAGGGCAGGAGCGCCAGGAAACGCGCACGCTTGATCGCCTGGGCGAGTTCGCGCTGCTTCTTGGACGACACCGCCGAGATGCGGCTGGGAACGATCTTGCCGCGCTCGGAGACGAAGCGCTGCAGAAGGCGCACGTCCTTGTAGTCGATGACCGGTGCGTTGGCGCCGGAGAACGGGCAGCTCTTGCGGCGGCGTGTGAAGGGACGGCGTTGGGCGCTCATTCTTCGTCTCCCGTGATGGCGGCGGCAACGGGCGGCGCACCGCCTTCATCGCCGAAGCGAGGACGTTCGCGGCGGGGCGGACGATCGCCCCAGCGATCGCCGCGATCGCCACCCGGACGATCGGACTTCTCGGCGCTGCGCACCATGATGGCCGAAGGAACCTCCTCGAGCGCGTCGACGCGGACGGTCAGGAAGCGGATGATGTCTTCGTTGATCGACATCGTGCGCTCCATCTCCTTCACGGCGGCGGAGGGGGCATCGATGTTGAGCAGGGTATAATGACCCTTGCGGTTCTTCTTGATCCGGTAGGTCAGCGAACGGAGGCCCCAATACTCCTTCTTGGAGACGGTGCCGCCCAGGCCGGTGACGATCTCGGCGAACTGGTTGGTGAGAGCCTCCACCTGCGTCTGGGCAACATCCTGACGCGCAATGAAGACGTTTTCGTAAAGTGCCATGTAGTTTCGGCTCCTTATGGCTGTTTGGTGACCCGGAGTTCGTCGCGCCCCGCTCACCGAAATGAGCATGAGGTCGACCGGCAACCGCCCGGATCTAGCCGGCCCTTCGCAGAATGCTTGGACCGGCAAGGAGATCGAGGCCGATTTAGGCCCCGAAGAACGGGGGTTATACAGGCCTGCGGCTCGAAATCAAGCCGTTCCCGGCGCGTCTTGACTGCATCTTGTACCCCGTTATGACTGCGCCAATTCGCGTCAAATCAGGGGGAAATCGCGCATGCGTCGGGCTTTCGTCTTTCCGGGCCAGGGATCTCAGGCCGTTGGCATGGGTGCCGACCTCGCGGCGGCCTTCGCCACCGCCCGGGATGTCTTCGGTGAAGTCGACGAGGCGTTGAAGCAGAACCTGTCCAAGTTGATGCGGGAAGGGCCGGAAGGCGACCTGGTCCTGACCGAAAACGCCCAGCCGGCCCTGATGGCCGTCAGCCTGGCCGTCGTGCGTATCATCGAGAAGGACGGCGGCAAGCCACTGTCGGCACTGGCTTCCCATGTCGCCGGCCACTCGCTCGGCGAATACTCGGCCCTGGCCGCAGCCGGGTCGTTGAAAGTCGCAGACGCCGCGCGGCTTCTGAAGCTGCGCGGACAATCGATGCAGAAAGCCGTTCCGGTGGGCGTCGGCGCCATGGCGGCCCTGCTCGGCATCGAGCTGGAGGCGGCCCAGGAGGCCTGCAAAGAGGCCGCGCAGGGCGAGGTGGTCGCGGTGGCCAACGACAACGGCGGCGGACAGGTTGTCGTGAGCGGCCACAAGGCCGCCGTCGAGCGGGCGATCGAGGCGGCCAAGGCACGCGGCTGCAAGCGCGGCATGCTGCTGCCGGTGAGCGCGCCCTTCCATTGTTCGCTGATGCAGCCTGCGGCCGATGCGATGAAGGCGGCGCTCGAGCAGGTGACGTTGATGCCGCCGCGGGTGCCGCTGATAGCCAACGTGCTGGCGTCCGAGATCAGCGATCCGACGGCGATCAAGCAGCGCCTGGTGGAACAGGTGACCGGCCTCGTACGTTGGCGCGAGAGCGTGCAGTATATGAAGTCGAAGGGCGTCGAGGCGCTGGTCGAGTGCGGCACGGGCAAGGTGCTGTCCGGCCTCGTGAAGCGCATTGACAAGGACATGACGGGCCTCGCCCTGAATGCGCCTCAGGACATCGAAGCCTTTCTGAAGACGGTCTGAGGGAGGGAAGGCGATGTTCGACCTGAGCGGCAAGACGGCCCTCATCACCGGCGCTTCCGGCGGAATCGGCGGCGCGATCGCCCGCGCGCTGCATCGGCAAGGCGCCACGGTGACGCTGTCAGGTACACGCGCCGAGGCGCTGGAGCAGCTCAAGGCGTCGCTTGGCGAGCGGGCGCATGTCGTTGCCGCCAAGATGGACGATGCAGCCGACATCGATCGCCTCGCCAAGGAAGCCGAGGCAGCGATGGGCAAACTCGACATCCTGGTGAACAACGCCGGCATCACGCGCGACAACATTTCGATGCGCATGAAGGACGAGGAATGGGAGAAGGTGCTCCAGGTGAACCTCACCGGCGCCTTCCGGCTCACCCGCGCCGTCATGCGCGGCATGATGAAACGGCGCTTCGGCCGCGTCGTCAGCATCACCTCGATCGTGGGCGTCACCGGCAATCCCGGCCAGGCCAACTATGCCGCCGCCAAGGCAGGCCTCATCGGCATGTCGAAGTCGCTGGCGCAGGAACTCGCCTCGCGCGGCATCACGGTGAATTGCCTGGCGCCGGGCTTCATCGCGACGCCGATGACCGACGGGCTGACCGACGATCAGAAGAAGGGCATTCTTGGCCGGGTGCCGGCTGACCGGCTGGGCACGCCCGACGAGATCGCGGCCGGCGCGGTGTATCTGGCAAGCGAAGAGGCAGCCTACGTCACCGGCCAGACGTTACACATCAACGGCGGTATGGCGATGATTTGACGGGCCGCCTATCGGATAAGGGCTACAAGTGCCTGATTCTGTGGGCTTTTCGACCCTAGCCAATGGCCGGGGAGCTATGTTAGGAACGCCGGAAATCGCCAGCCCCCTACGGCGAAACGGATTTGAGAAGAATACGGGAAGGACAAGAGAATGAGCGACATTGCCGAGCGCGTTAAGAAGATCGTGGTGGAGCATCTCGGCGTCGAAGCGGCGCAGGTGAAGGAAGATGCGAAGTTCATCGACGATCTGGGCGCCGACAGCCTCGACACCGTGGAGCTGGTGATGGCGTTCGAGGAAGAGTTCGCCATCGAGATTCCCGATGATGCCGCCGAGAAGATCCAGACCGTTGGTGACGCCATCGGCTTCATCAAGGGCAACGCGAAGTCCTGATCTTCGCCGGTTCCTGTAGCAGGAAGGGCGGACGATGAGGCGAGTTGTCGTTACGGGCATGGGAATGGTGACGCCGTTGGGTGACGGCGTCGACACCAACTGGCGGCGCTTGATCGCCGCCGAGTCGGGAATCCGTTCGATCCAAGCTTTCGACACGTCGGATCTTGCCACCAAGATCGCAGGCGAGGTGCCCCAGGGCGACAAGGCGAACGGACATTTCAATGTCGACGCCTACATCGCGCCGAAGGACCAGCGCAAACTCGACAAGTTCATCGTCTTCGGCCTGGCGGCGGCTGAACAGGCCGTCGAGGATTCCGGCTGGAAGCCGCAGGACGAAGAGGGGCTGACCCGCACCGGCGTGATGATCGGCTCGGGCATCGGCGGTCTGCAGACCATCTACGAGACGTCGCTGATCCTGAAGGAGCGGGGCCCGCGTCGCGTCAGCCCGTTCTTCATCCCGTCGGCACTGATCAACCTCGTTTCCGGTCAGGTCTCGATCAAGTACGGCTTCAAGGGACCGAACCATTCGGTCGTCACGGCCTGCGCCACCGGGGCACACGCTCTGGGCGATGCCGCGCGCCTGATCCAGCTCGAGGACGCCGACGTCATGGTGGCCGGCGGCGCCGAGGCCGCGATCTGCCGCATCGGCATCGCGGGCTTCAATGCCTGCAAGGCGCTCTCGACGGATTTCAACGATACGCCGACCCAGGCCTCGCGGCCGTGGGACAAGAAGCGCGACGGCTTCGTCATGGGCGAGGGCGCGGGCTGCGTGGTGCTCGAGGAATACGAGCACGCCAGGAAGCGCGGCGCCAAGATTTATGCCGAGATCATCGGCTATGGCCTCTCGGGCGACGCCTATCACATCACGGCGCCATCCGAGGATGGCGACGGCGCGATGCGCGCCATGAAGGCGGCGCTGAAGCGTGCCCGGCTCAACACCGACCAGATCGACTATGTGAATGCCCATGGTACGTCGACCATGGCCGACACCATCGAACTCGGTGCCGTGAAGCGCACCTTCGGCCAGGATGCCTACAAGCTCTCGATGTCGTCGACCAAGTCGGCGACTGGCCATCTGCTGGGCGCGGCCGGCGCCATCGAGGCGATCTACGCGATCAAGTCGATGACCGACCAGGTCGTGCCGCCGACGCTCAACCTCGACGAGCCCGACGACGGCTGCGACATCGACCTGGTGCCGAAGCAGGCCAAGCAGCGCAAGGTCCGCAATGCGCTCAGCAACTCGTTCGGCTTCGGCGGCACCAACGCGTCGTTGATCTTCGGCCCCGTTTGATCGCCAGGGGCTGAGGATGCTCAGCTACTTCCGTTGGGTTCTCTTCTTCGTCGCCATGTTCGCGACGCTGATGGGCGGCGCGCTGTTCCTCGGGAACACGCTCCTCAACGCTCCAGGCCCCTTGGACAAGACCAGGAACGTGGTGATCCCGCGCGGCGCCGGTCCCGTGACCATGGCCAAAGTGCTGCAGGAGGAGGGTGTGATCTCCCACGCGCGGCTGTTCCGTATCGCGCTGATGATCGATCCCGCACCCAAGCCGATCAAGGCTGGCGAGTACGAGGTCCCGGCACACACCACGATGCGGGCGTTGGTCGATTTGTTGCAGTCGGGCAAGGTGGTGCAGCGCCGCCTCACCGTGCCGGAGGGGGTGACGACCTCGGAGGTCATCGAGCTGGTGCGCAAGATCGAGGCGCTGACCGGCGAGATCACGCTGGACCTCAAGGAGGGCGATCTCCTGCCCGAGACCTACTTCTATTCACGCGACGATACGCGGGACGGGCTCCTGCTTCGTATGAAGGAAGCCATGGAGAAGACCCTGGACGAGGCCTGGCGCAAGCGCGCCCCGGGCCTGCCGCTGGCGAACCGCCGCGACGCTCTGGTGCTGGCGTCGATCGTCGAAAAGGAGACCGCGCTTCCCGCTGAGCGTGCCAAGGTGGCCGCGGTGTTCATCAACCGGCTGCGGCGGCGGATGAAACTGGAAAGCGACCCGACGACGATCTACGGCCTTACCGGCGGCAAGGGGCCGCTCAATCGTGAACTCACCCGCGCCGATCTGCAGTCGACGTCGCCGTACAATACCTACTATGTCGTCGGCCTGCCGCCGGGACCGATCTGCAATCCGGGCCACGCCTCGATCATCGCGGCGACCAACCCGGCGCGCGACCGTTCCATCTACTTCGTCGCCGACGGGCAGGGCGGCCATGCCTTCGCCCTGACCCTGCCTGAGCACAATCGCAACGTCGCGCGCTGGCGCGAAATCCAGCGCGAGCGCCAGGAAGCGGCGCAGTCGCAGGCACCGGGGCAGCCGGCGCCAGGACAATCAGCACCGGCACAGCCGACGGCGCCCGCACCCGCTGTGCCGGCACCCGCCCGGAAGTGAGCCATGCCGGCGATCCTCCTGGCGCTCATCGTGCTGGCGGCGGTGGCCTTCGGCATCGCCTGGTTCCTGCGCGCCAATCCCTCGTCACTCGCGCGGCTGCTGCGGCCGATCCTGGTCGTCCTTGGCGCGATCGGCGTCGGCGGACTGCTGATCTTCGGCCTCAGGTTTCTGCCCGGCCTGCTGCCGGAGCTGATGGGCTTGGCGGGAGTCGTGATCGCGGCCCTGATTGCCCGTGCGGCGCGTCACCGCCCGTCCGGCGGGTTCAGTTCGCCCGGCACCGGACAGCGGACCGAGGTCCGCACGGTGTTCCTCCAAGCCTGGATCGACCACGCGACCGGAGATGTCGGCGGCACCGCGCTGTCGGGCCGCTTCGCCGGCCGCACGCTCGACGCGCTGGCGGACGCCGAGTTGCTGGAGCTGCGTGCCGATTGTGCGTCGGATGCCGACTCCCTGAAAGTGCTCGAAGCCTATCTCGATCGCCGGCTGGGCGCGGACTGGCGCAGCCATCGCCCGCCGTCGTCAGGCCCCCATACCGATATGCCGCGCGACGAGGCGCTGGCCGTCCTGGGATTGGCCGAGGGCGCTACCGCAGACGAGATCCGGGCCGCACATCGCCGCCTGATCCAGCGCATGCACCCCGACGTCGGGGGTACTGCGGACCTGGCCTCCCGCATCAATCGGGCCAAGGACGTCCTGCTCGGAGGGTGACCTTGCCAGTGCCCGCATCACCATGGCATCAACCGCCACCTTTTGCGTCGCAATATCCTAGCCGTGAACGAGGTCGATGAGCATGACGCAGCGCGTCCGCAAAGCCGTTCTGCCGGTCGCCGGACTGGGCACCCGCTTTCTGCCTGCCACCAAGGCAATGCCGAAGGAAATGCTGACGGTCGTCGACCGGCCGCTCATCCAGTACGCGGTGGAGGAGTGCCTGCAAGCGGGGATCGACGAGTTCGTGTTCGTCAGTGGCCGCAACAAGGTGTCCCTGGAGGACCACTTCGATCACGCTTACGAGCTCGAGATGACGCTGGAGGGCCGCAAGAAGGCACCGGAACTCGCTGAGACCCAGGGCGCCACCATCAAGCCGGGCAATGCGGTCTTCACGCGCCAGCAAAAGCCGTTGGGACTAGGCCACGCCGTGTGGTGCGCGCGCCACTGGATCGGCCGCGAACCGTTCGCCGTGCTGCTGCCGGACGAGCTTACGCTCGATACGCCGAGCTGCATCGGCCAGCTGGCTCTGGCGCACGAGAAGACCGGCGGCAGCGTCGTTGCCGTGATGGACGTGCCGCGCGAGCAGACCAAGAGCTACGGCATCGCCGCGGTGAAGGCCGAAAAAGACGGACTGGCCGAGATTACCGGCATGATCGAGAAGCCCAAGCCCGAGGAGGCGCCATCGACCCTGGCGTTGATCGGACGCTATGTGCTGTTGCCCGAGGTGTTCGACCATCTCGATAATCACGAGACCGGCGCCGGCGGCGAAATCCAGCTGACCGATGCCATGACCAAGATGATCGGCCGATCGCCGTTCCATGCCCTGCGCTACACCGGGCGGCGCTACGATTGCGGCAGCCGCCTCGGGTTTCTCGAGGCCAATATTGCGATCTCTCTCAGCCGTACGGACACCAAGGCCGAGAGTCGTGCCTTGATCGAACGCTTGATGAAAGGCTGATCGCATGCGCATCGCCATGATCGGTTCCGGCTATGTCGGGCTCGTGTCCGGCGCCTGCTTTGCCCAGTTCGGCCACGATGTCGTGTGCATCGACAAGGACGCGGCCAAGATCGCCCTCCTGCGCAAGGGCGAGATGCCGATCTACGAGCCCGGGCTCGACAAGCTCGTCACCGACAATGTCCGTGCCGGCCGTCTTGATTTCGGGACCAATCTCGGCGACGCGGTGGGCAACGCCGACGCGGTGTTCATCGCCGTCGGCACGCCGACCCGGCGCGGCGACGGTCATGCTGACCTGAGCTACGTCTACGCCGCGGCCGCCGAAATCGCCGATGCGATCCGCGGCTACACCGTCGTCGTCACCAAGTCGACGGTGCCGGTTGGAACCGGTCGCGAGGTCGCCCGCATCATCCGCGAGACCCGGCCGGCGACGGATTTCGACGTCGCTTCTAATCCGGAGTTCCTGCGCGAGGGCGCGGCGATCGAGGATTTCATGAAGCCGGACCGCGTCGTGATCGGCGTCGAGAGCCAGCGCGCGCGCGACGTGATGGCTGCGATCTACCGGCCGCTCAACCTGATCCAGACACCGATGGTGTTCACCAACATCGAGACGGCGGAAGTGACCAAGTACGCGGGCAACGCTTTCCTCGCGACCAAGATCACCTTCATCAACGAGATAGCCGATCTCTGCGAGAAGGTCGGCGCCGACGTCCACGACGTGGCGCGCGGGATCGGGCTCGATGGCCGCATCGGCCGCAAGTTCCTCCATCCCGGCCCGGGCTTCGGCGGATCGTGCTTTCCCAAGGACACGCTGGCGCTGGCCTACACTGCGCGCGAGGCCAACGCCCCTCAGACGATCGTCGAGCAGGTGATCGAGGTCAACAATGCGCGCAAGAAGCGGATGGCCCGGAAGGTCATCGACTTCTGCGGCGGCTCGGTGTCGGGACTGACGATCGGCGTGCTCGGCGTCACCTTCAAGGCCAACACCGATGACATGCGCGACGCGCCCTCGCTCGACATCGTGCCGGCCCTGCTCGCTGCTGGTGCCAAGATCGTCGTATTCGACCCCGAGGGAATGAAGGAGGCCGCCCGCATGCTGCCGGGTGTTGCCTTCGCGAGGACCGCCTACGAGGCGGCCAGCGGCGCCGACGTGCTGGTCGTCATCACCGAATGGCATGAGTTCCGCGGCCTCGACCCCAGGCGACTCAAGGAGGCGATGCGCCAACCCCGCATCGTTGATTTGCGGAACATCTTTAATCCCGACGAGATGCGCGGGCTGGGCTTCGCCTACGAGGGCATTGGCCGTCCCCAGCCGCGCGCCTAGACATCAACGCTTCTTGGGAGTCCTTTCATGAGCCAGATGGCACACAAGTTCGATACCAGCATCCTTCGCGAGTACGACATTCGCGGCATCGTGGGCGACACCGTGCACGCCGCCGACGCCCGCGCCATCGGCCGGACGCTGGGAACGCTGGTCCGCCGCAAGGGCGGCAAGCACGTGGCCGTGGGATATGACTGTCTCTTATACACATCTGACGCTGCCGACGAATAGAGAGGTGTAGATCTCGGTGGTCGCC
>ENA-ORBV01012764-ORBV01012764.1-microbial-mat-metagenome-genome-assembly--contig:-NODE-12764-length-12892-cov-3.589231_pt1 | contig 12892 bp, 17 predicted proteins | sample MGYA00237777_ERZ505514 | MGnify/ENA primary metagenome ERZ505514 (study PRJEB26160, sample SAMN06269048) | microbial mat metagenome | isolation source: Oligotrophic lake microbial mat | place...
TACGAGATCTTCGTGCCATCGCGCGACGTGGCCACCTGCCGGCGCGGCGGGGGCGGGGGCGCCGGCGTGGCGGGCGCACCGGCAGCGGCGCCGGCAGGCGCGGGCGTGGCGGCGCCAGCAGCGGGTGTGGCAGGCGTGGCCGCGGCGCCAGGCGCGACGGGCGTGGGCGTGGCTGCGGTCGTGGCGGTCGGTGCAGGTGTGGCCGGCGCGGCATCGCCCGGTGGCCGCGCCGTAGCGCACGCGCTCATCGCGAGCGCGCCAATCACGCACAGCGAGACCGTGACTGAGGCCGTGACTCTTGTGCGAACGCCGCGAGCGCGGCCGGTGCCGCAGGCGCGAGGGCTGGTGATGCGGGTCATTGCGCTCCCGCCTTCTTCGCTGGCGCGTAGTTCACGTGCACGATCGTCCAGGCGCCGCCGCGCTTGAAGAGCACGTCGGTCTCCTGGTTGTCTTCGGTAGCGACCGTGCCCTTCGCCGTGCGGGTCGTGACGCGCAGGATGTAGGTGGCAATCGCGGCGTCACCCGACGGACTCACCTGCACCTGCAGGTCGCGCACCTCGACCCGCTCGAGGCGATTGCCAGCGCCGATGTACTTCGTCCAGTCGGCCTGGTAGGTGGCCTTGTCGACCCGTCCGGACGGAAACCACTGCGTGAGGTCCGGGGCAAAGGCCTTGAAGTAGGCCTCGAGGTCGTTCTTGCCGTAGGCGGCGTTGTAGTCGGCAATCACCGCGCGTACGTCCGTGTCGGCACTTGCCGCCGCCGGCGTTTGGGCTGACACCGGCACGCTGGTGCCGAGCACCACCATGACCAGCGCGGTTGCGCGGAGCAGTTTCCCTGTTGCGATCATCACGTTCTCCTTCACGAACTTCATGAACTTCACGAACTTCACGCACTTCATACACAGTCCCGGGCCCCAAGGCCCGAGCCCCGGCTCCTTCACAATCCTGGCGACGCCGGAAACGCGTGGCGTCCGTCCAGCCCCACCGGCAAGGGCACGGCCCACTGCACGGCGCGCATCGACAGGTCCTCGTAGAGATGCGGAAACAGGTCGCCGCCGCGCGACGGCTCCCAGCGCAGCGCCGGCCCGAGCGCGGGCGCGTCCACCGCCACCAGCAGCAACCCCGTCTGGCCCGTGAAGTGCTTCGCCGCCGTATCGCGCACCTGCGCCGCCGTCGAGAAGTGGATGTAGCCGTCGGCGAGGTCGACACCCGCGCCCGCGAATCGGCCCGCGGCAGCCGCTTCACGCCACTCCGTGTCTGCCACGATCTTGTAAATCACGGCGCGCTCCTCATCGGGCACGGCGCCCGGCGCGTTCGGTGACACTACGCGCCTTTCTTGGCGTAGGCCGCCGCCACGCCGCTCAAGCCGATGAGCCCCACCATGTTCGGGAACACCTGCAGCACGTTCATCAAGTCGCCCCACGCCCACACGAGTTCCGGACGCATCACGGCGCCAAACGGAATCAGCAGGCAGTAGGTCCAGCGGTAAGGAATCGTGACCGAGCGGCCCAGGATGTACTCGAGGAACTGCTCGCCGTAGAAGGCCCAGCCGATGAGCGTGGTGTAGCCGAAGAGGAACGCGCAGAAGGCCACCACCCAGCCGCCCACCGTGGGCACCGCCAGGTTGAACGCCGCCGCCACCGCCGCGGTGCTCGTGAGATACGGCTGCCCGGCCTGCGCCGCGGCAATCGAGGTTTCGGCCACGCCGGTCACCAGAATCGTCATGGCGCTGATCGTGCCGGTCACAAACGACACGATGAACACTTCCATGAGCGCCTGCAGGCCCTGCTGCGACGGCCGGTCGGATTTCGCGGCGCCGTAGGCCACCGCCGCCGTGCCGTAGCCGGCTTCGTTGGCGTAGACGCCGCGCGCCACGCCGTAGCGCATCGCCACGAACCAGCCGAAGCCCATCGCCGACTTGGTGGTGAGCGCCTCGGAGAAGACGAGCGACAGCACGTGCGGCACGCGCTCGGCGAACATCAGGAGCACGACCACGCCGCCGACCAGATACAGGCCGACCTTGAGCGGCGAGAGCACCTGCGCCACCTTGCCGATCGACTTGATGCCGCGGATGATCACCGCCCACACGAGCACCGCGATCACGATGCCAGCGATCCAGGTGGGCACGCCGAACACGCTGTCGAGCACGAGCGCAATCGAGTTGGGTTGCGTGAAGGGCGTGGTTGTGAGCGCGCCGATACCGGCCACGAGCGCGAACGTCTTGGCGAGCCGGGGTGACTTCAAGCCGTCTCGCAGGTAGTACATCGGGCCGGCCCGCACCGTGTCGCCCTGCACCTCGCGGAAGCGCACCGCCAGCACCGCTTCGGTGAACTTCACCGACGTGGCGACCAGGCCGTACATCCAGATCCAGAAGAGCGCGCCGGGGCCGCCCGAGATGATCGCCGTGGCCACGCCGGCGATGTTGCCCGTGCCGATCGAGGCGCCGAGCGCGGTCATGAACGCCTGGAACGGCGTGAGCGCGCCGCCCGCCGCCGACGACTGCTGCGCCACCATGGCGCGGAACGCCTCGGGCAGGCGCCTGAACTGCACCCAGTTGTAGCGGATCGAGAGGAACAGGCCCGCGCCGAGCAGCATCCAGACGACGACGTACTGGAACAGGTAGGTCGTCAGCGTGTCGATGAATTGCGCCACAGGGAAGCCGGGCGTCATTCTAGCGCCTGGCGGGGCCGCGCCGGTCTACTTCGCGACGTCGAAGTTCCGCCGTCCCACCGACTGGCCGTTCAGGAACACTTCCACGCTGTAGTCACCGAGGGGGAAGCCCGCGGCGCTCTGCAGGTTGAACTCCGTCGCCCCGGCACCCTTGAACGACACCGGCTTCTCGCGTTCGCTGAGCAACTGCGACCCGAAGTACCACTTCACGCCAAGGGTGCCCTCGCCCCGTTCGGGATTGAGGACGGCGACGTAGACGGTTTCCTGCGGCTTGAACGTGCTCGTCTGGCTGGCCACGCTGCTGTCTTCGTTGAGCGAGCGGCCGAGCTGAATCGTGCCCACCGTGAGCGGCTGCGAGCACGCCGCCAGCATCACACACGCGGCCACGGCGATGAGTCCCCGGGAAAGTCGCACCATGCCCCTATTCTAAGCGCCCGCTACAACATCTTGCGGTACTGCAGGAACCCGCTCCTGGTGGCCACCTTGTCGTAGAGCGCCATGGCATCGGTATTCGATTCGTGGGTGAGCCACCAGACCCGCGCGCAGCCACGCGCGGCGGCATCGGCGTAGACGTGCTCGATGAGCAGGCGTCCCACACCCTGCCCGCGCAGCCCCGGCCGCACGAAGAGATCCTGCAGGTACATGTAGTTGCCGGTGGTCCAGCAGCTCCGATGCTCGATGAAATGCACGAAGCCCACGATCTCGCCGGCCAGGTCCGCGAGCATCACGTGCATGGGTTCGGCCGGGTCGAGCAGGCGCTGCCAGGTCAGCTGTGTGGTGTCGCGGGGGATGTCGGTCTGGTAGAACGTCTGGTAGCCGCGCCAGAGTGGCAGCCAGGCCTCGAAGTCGCTGGCGGTGGCAGGGCGAAGGCTGGCGGTGGGCATGCCGCCATTCTGCACGAATCCCTCGCCGGGCTGACATGTGACGCAAGTGCCTGTGTTGACTGGGGTTCCACGCTTCAGCCGGACGGGCCGGGCCTTCGCGGCCGCCACGAGCGTCTCAGGTATGTGAGAGTCCAGCAGTGGGTTGAGCAGTACAATCGGGTCACGACACCGGCCAGGCACCGTGCCGGGGCCCACGTCCCCATCCGCACACCCGTGATACCTACGCGTCTCTCCGCCTTCTTTTCCGCCCTGCGTGGACGCCCCCCGGTTGCGGAGGTCGCCAGCGCCAAGCTGCCGACCGAGTTCGGCGAGTTCACGATCCGCGTGTTCGAGAGCCGGCTGGATGGCGCAACCCATGTGGCACTGGTGCACGGCGATCTTGGCGCCGGCGAGAACGTGCTGGCGCGGGTGCATTCCTCGTGCGTCACCGGCGACATCTTCCACTCGGCAAGGTGCGACTGCGGCGAGCAGCTGCACATGGCCATGCAGCGCGTGGCCGACGAGGGACGAGGCGTGGTGCTGTATCTGCACCAGGAAGGCCGGGGCATCGGCTTGGCCAACAAGATCCGCGCCTACGCGCTGCAGGACCAGGGCTGCGACACGGTGGAGGCCAACGAGCAGCTCGGCTTTCCCGCCGACGCGCGCGACTACGCGTCGGCCGTGCACATGTTCCAGTTGCTCGGCGTGCGGTCGCTTCGGCTCATGAGCAACAACCCGAAGAAACTCGAAGGCGTCACCGGCGATCGGCTGGTGATCAACGAGCGCGTGCCGATCGAGGTCGCCATCTCGGACGCGAACCGGCGGTATCTGAAGACCAAGAAGGACAAGCTGGGGCACCAGCTCACGTCGGTCTAGCGCGCGGCCCCGCCACAGGCCCGCTGTCATGAGCGGCGCGCGGCGGCTAGCCAGGTGACGTCCACCGCGAAGGACCAGGTGAGCAGCGCCAGTGAGGCGGCCGCGAGGGCGACCGCCGCGGATGGCGCCACGGCCGGCGCAAGCGCCCCGATGAGCGCGGCGATCTGCACCACGCAGATGGCCTGGCGGCGACGGCTCGACGGCAGCGCGCGCGTCATCCACGGCAGCGCGACCGCCGCGACCACGAAGCCGTAGCGCATCAGGCCCGACGCGAGCACCCACGGGCCCGTCAGGTCTGCGCGCCACACCAGCCCCGACAGCACCAGGATGAGCAGCGCGTCCACTTCCATGTCGAAGCGCGCGCCGAAGGCCGAGGCGAGGCGCGTGCGGCGCGCCAGCCAGCCGTCGGCGAGATCGAGCGAGGCGGCCAGGGTGGCCGTGCCGACCAGCCACCAGCCGAGCGGGCGGACCGCCGGCTCGAGTGCCACGGCTGCAAGCAGCGCCACGAGCAAGGCGCGCGTGCCGGTCACGAGGTTGCCGGGGCCCACGCGCGCAAACGGATGGTGTTTGCGCAGCCCGGCCAGGGCGACGAGCATCACGCCGGCGGCCACGAGCGCCACGCGCACCGGGAAGCCTTCGCCGAGTGCGAACGCGGGCTGCACCGTGAAGGCGAGGGCGGTGACCGCGCCGGTGCCAGCCCCGGCCACGAGCGCCGCGCGCGCCACGAGTCGATCCGAGGGCCTGTCGGGCGCCGTGGACGGCGGCGTCATCGGCACCCGCCCACGCTATGCTGAAGGCGCACATGAGCCGTGACGCCCGCGCGTTCTGGACCGTGGCGCCGGGTCGCGGCGAGATCCGCGCCGAGACGCTGCCGGCCGCCGCCACCACCGACGTGGTGGTGCGCGCGCTCTTCAGCGGCGTCAGCCGCGGTAGCGAATCGCTGGTGTTCCACGGCGGCGTCCCGACCGAAGAATACCAGCGGATGCGCGCGCCCTTTCAGGCGGGCGACTTCCCCGGCCCGCTCAAGTATGGCTACGCCAGCGTGGGACGCGTCGAAAGCGGACCCGCTGACCTCGCCGGGCGCACCGTGTTCTGCCTGTTCCCGCACCAGACCGCCTACGTCGTGCCGGCCACCGCCGTGCACGTCGTGCCTGACGACGTGCCGGCCGCACGCGCGGTGCTCGCCGCCAACATGGAGACGGCACTGAACGGCGTGTGGGATGCGCGCGTGTTGCCCGGCGACCGCGTGACGGTCGTGGGCGGCGGCACGGTGGGGTGTCTGGTGGCGTGGCTCGCTGGACGGATTCCGGGCTGCGACGTGCAGCTCGTGGACATCTTCGCGGATCGCGCCGGCATCGCGCAGCACCTCGGCGTGGGCTTCGCTCAACCAGCGGGTGCGGCCCGGGCGCGCGACGTGGTGATTCACGCCAGCGGCGCGCCGGCCGGCCTCGACACGGCGCTCGCGCTCGCGGATTTCGAAGCCACGGTCGTGGAGCTGAGCTGGTATGGCGACCGCGCGGTTACCGCGTCGCTCGGCAAGGCGTTCCACGCGCAGCGGCTCACGCTCAAGTCGTCGCAGGTGGGCCACGTGCCGGCCGACCGCCGCGGGCGCTGGAGCTATGCGCGGCGCCTAGCCGCAGCGCTCGCGCTGCTGGCCGATCCCGCACTCGACGCGCTCATCACGAGCGAGTGTGCGTTCGACGACTTGCCCGGCGCGATGCCGTCGCTCACGAGCGCCACCAGCCGGGCCTTGTGTCACCGCGTGCGGTATCCTGCCGTCAGCGGCCTTCCGGCCTGATCCCAGGCGCCTACCAGCCAGAGTTACCTCCACATGTACAGCGTGCTCGTTCGCGGCCACTTCATGATTGCCCACAGCTTTCGCGGCGCCGTGTTCGGCCCCGCGCAGGCGCTGCACGGCGCCACCTATGTGGTCGACGTGGAGTTCCGGCGCGCCGAACTCGACGACGACGGCATCGTGGTCGACATCGGCCTGGCCACGACCGTGCTCGGCGAGGTGCTGGCCGGGTTCAACTTCAAGAACCTCGACGAGCTGCCGGAGTTCACGGGCAAGAACACCACCACCGAGTTTCTGGCGCGCGTGATCTTCGACCGCTTCGCGGCGGCCATTCGCGCCGGCCAGCTCGGACCAGGCGCCCACGGCATCGAGGGCGCACGGGTGAGTCTGGCCGAATCGCACGTGGCGTCGGCCGCATTCGATGGGCGACTCGGACAGTAGCGGCAAGCGATGCCCGAATTCACCGCGGCACCCGCCGGCGCACATCCGATTCATTCCGCGCGGCTCGTCGAGCCGCGGACGGTGACGCTGCTCGTGCCTGGTGACCTCGCGCTGCGCACGGGCGGCTACGGCTACGACCGCGCCATCGTCGCGGGGCTGCGCGAGTTGGGCTGGCGGGTGGACGTAGTGCTGCTCGACGGGTCGTTTCCCCGTCCCACCGCCGCCGCACGCGCGCACGCCGTGCAGGCACTGGCAGCGCTGCCCGATGGCGCGCTCGTGCTGGCCGACGGCCTGGCCTTCGGTGCGATGGCGGTCGAAGCCGAACGCGAAGCCGCACGCCTGGCGTTCGTGGCACTGGTGCACCATCCATTGGCGGACGAAACCGGCCTCGATGCCGAGACAGCGCGCGCCTTTGCTGCGAGCGAGCGGCGCGCCCTGGCCTGCACACGCGGGGTGGTGGTGACGAGTCACGCCACTGCGCGACGCCTGTCGACGTTCGGCGTCGACGCGCGCCGGGTAGCGGTGGTGATGCCGGGCACCGCTTCAGCCCCGGCCGCACACGGCACGCGGAGCACGGGCGGGGCGGATTCGGACGTGCCGGTGGAGCTGCTGTGCGTGGCCACGCTGGTGCCGCGCAAGGGCCACGACGTGCTCTTCACCGCGCTCGCGCGGCTGCGGCACCTGTCGTGGCACCTCACGTGCGCCGGCAGCCTCACCCTGCATCCGCCCACCGCCGCCGCGCTGCAGGAACAACTGCGCGCGCTGCAGATCGCCGACCGCGTGACGCTCGTGGGCGATCTCGACGCCGCGGCGCTGGCCGCGGCCTACGACCGCGCTGACATCTTCGTGCTGGCCACGCGTCACGAAGGCTACGGCATGGCCGTGGCCGAAGCGGTAGCGCACGGCCTGCCGGTCGTGAGCACGGCCACGGGCGCCATCCCCGAACTGGTCGACGGCACTGGTGGCGCGATTGTCCCGATGGACGACCCCGAGGCACTGGCCGAGGCCCTCGCGCCGCTCGTCGGCGACGACGGCGCCAGGGCCCGCGCGATGGCGGGTGCTCGGGCCCGACGCGACACGCTGCCCCGCTGGGCCGAGTCGACGCAGGCCATGGCTCACGCGCTCACGAGGTTCGCCGCCGATGGAAGCCTTCAGCGCTGACTGGCTCGCCCTGCGCGAGCCGGCCGATCACGCGGCGCGCAGCGCCGATCCGGCTGCGGCGCTGACGTCCGCCCTGGCCGCGCGGCTCGTCGGCCGGCCCGCGACGCGCGCCGTGGATCTGGCCGCCGGCACCGGGTCGAACGCGCGCTACCTGCTGCCTCGCGTACCGCACATCCAGCACTTCACGCTCGTGGATCACGATCCCGCGTTGCTCGCGCAGGCCTGGCGCCTGCTGATGCCGGTGGGGCACGCGGCCGGCCGATCGTTTGACGTGCGGCATGGCGACCTGACCGCGCTCGACACGGTGACGTTCGACGACTGCGCGCTCGTCACTGCGTCCGCCTTGCTGGATCTCGTGTCGGAGCAGTGGCTTCGCACGCTCGTGCAGCGCTGTCGCGCGGCCGGCGCCGACGTGCTCTTCGCGCTCACCTACGACGGGCGCATCGCGTGCGACCCGGTGGACGGCGACGACGAACGCGTGCGCGGCCTCGTGAACCAGCATCAGCGCGGCGACAAAGGCTTCGGGCCGGCGCTCGGTCCGGATGCCACGCGGGTGGCCGAGGCGTGCTTCCGCGCAGAGGGCTACGTGGTGGACGTGGCGGCGAGTGACTGGGTGCTCTCGCCAGAGCAACACGAGCTGCAGCGCGAGCTCGTGGCCGGCTGGGCGGGAGCGGCACGCGAGCTGGCTCCATCCGACGCCGCGCTCATCGACGGGTGGCGCGCACGGCGCCTGGCCCACATCGACGCGGGACGGTCCCACCTGCGCGTCGGACATCAGGATCTGGCGGCGTGGCTGCCTAGTCCTCGATGATGTCCACGGCTCCGTTGCGAGTGACGCGAGCGATGTAGGGACCAGGTCGCCTGGCGACGCGCCGCATCTTTCCGAGTGCGCGCACGAACGCTGCTCCCTGCTCGGCGCCCGTCAGATTTCCACTCGTCAGCGCGAAGACGCGCAGCCTCGCCGCCGGCATGGCCTTCAGCTCCAGCGCTCACCGACGGATACGGAGATCCTTTGTGAGCACGACCCAGTCGGGATGTTGGGCCAACTCGGTGAGCCAGGTCTGGTCGTCGGTGCCGGGCGCGAAATGTTCGTGGTGACAGACAACGTCGGCACCCGCCGCACGGAGCGCCTCCGGGACGGCGTGCCGGCCGAGGCACTCGTCGAGAAAACACGTCAGCGTGAGTTCAGGCGGCGGGCCTGAACTCGCACCGAATGGCTTCTTCGATTTCCGCCGCCGGCCGGCCATATTCCCTTACGAGGGCACTCATGGGCTCGCCAGCCGTAAACCGCTCGGCGACTTCAGTGGTGGGAATCCGGGTGCCGGCCAGAACCGGGCGACCAAACGCCACACGGGGGTCGATGGACACGAAGCGCGGAGCATTGGCCGAGGCTTCGCCGCGCCGTGTGAATGGGTAGAGCCGAACAGCGAGGCCTCGCTCGTCGCGCTCGATGCGCCGCAGATGCGCGGTCAGTAGTTCACGCATCGCAAGCTGGCCTTCCTTGGTGATGTTCACGAGCTCGCCAAGGTGCGACACAAACAAGTCTTGACCATCGGTAGCCATGTCGGCCTGAACGAGTGGGTGCTCGTGGCCGAAGCGTCGTTCGAGGTATCCCACGGCGTGGCGGATATCCGCCATTCTTACGCCGTGCTGCCGTCGGATGGCTGCCAGCACGTGCAGCTCGAGCAGATTGACGAACGAGAGCAGCCGATTCTTCGGGTCGGCGGCGGGCACCACAGGGCCAGCCTTCACCTTGCCAGATTTCGTCGGATACTTGCGCGGATACACCCATGTGCTGAGCGTCTGCTCAGGTAGCCACAGGTAGTGCGCGGCCTCGGCCACGGTGTAGGTGGCGACATCGCGCGGGTCGAGACCGTCGTAGGGGTCGAGGGTGTGGGCAGGGCGGCGCAACGCGGCAGACGCTCCTTGTAGGATTGCCTGTTCATCCTACCACCCGAAGGCCTCGGTTCCGGCGCGCGGGAGGTTCAGCGCCAGCAGACGCGCCAGCAGGTCTTCGTCGGCACGGCTTCGTCGAGACGACGAGACACGTCTGCCACTTGGCGATGAACTCCGGAGCATTCATTCGCCGGCAATCCTATCCCACGGGCCGCACCTGACCCGTCACCGCAGCGTGCGAATGCGGTGCGACTCGCTGTCGGTCACATACAACGTGCCGCGTGTGTCCACGATCAGAACGTGGAGAGCACGCCGGTGGCGCCATCCACCTTGCGGACCACGTGATTGTCGCGCTCGGCGATGTAGAGATGCCCGGCCGCGTCGAACTGGATTTCGTGCGGCATGTTGAGCGCGCCGTCGATCGCCGCGCCGCCGTCACCGGCGTAGCCCTTCTCGCCGTTGCCCGCCACGGTGGCCACGCGACGGGTCTTCAAGTCGAGGCGCCGGATCCGCTGATTGTCGAGATCGCAGAAGTAGAGCGCGCCGCCCGGCCCGAAGGCGAGGCCGTAGGGATTGTTGACGTGCTGGTCGGCATACCCCGGCACGCCCGTGCCGAGTAGCGTCGCCACTGACGGACCCGCCGCCGACGCCCGCGCCGCGCCCAGGGTGACGAGCAGGGTACGCAACGCGTGGCGGCGATTCATGGCCTCAGGCCGCCCGCAGATCGCAGTCGAAGAGCATGTCGCCGCCCATGCGGAAACGCGATGACTCAAGGCCACGAGCCGGGGAAGCGCCTGGCCGGGGGCCGTCACCAACGTGTTCGGGGAAACGGGACGGCGCGCCCGTGGCCGTCTCCGACTGGAGCATCCGATCGACGGAGCCGCCAGTCGAGGAGGCGCTGGCGGATCTGGGCGTCGGTGTCGCCTGCGAACTGGCGCCGAAGATTCTGGCGCATCATCGCGATTCCAAGATCGTAGAGCTCGAATGCCGCGCGCAGGCGAGCCGCAACGTCGGAATCGGCAACGGGCTCCATGCGGCCATGCTAGCGCGGGGCCCGCTGGCTAGCACCAGCTAGTCCCCTGGATCCGTGATTTCTAGGATAAGTCGTGTCATTGGCCGTAGACCTGCTGCACGCGAAGGCCGAAGCGGCGCATGCTGTCCAGGATCTCGTCGGCGGTCTTGACCCATTTGAACGGTGTGCCGCGCGCGTTGTGCGCGTCGACGTAGGCCAGGATGGCCGCGCGCAGCTGCGGGATGCTGGTGTGGGATCCGCGCTTGAGGGCCTTTTCGGTGAGCAACCCAAAGAAGCGTTCGACCAGGTTCAGCCACGAGGCGTACGTGGGCGTGAAATGAAAGTGCACGCGGGGATGCCGCAGCAGCCAGCGTTGGACCACGGGCGCTTTGTGGGCGGAGAGATTGTCGAGCACCAGGTGGATATCGAGTGCCGGCTCGACACTCGCGTCGATGTCCCGGAGAAACGCCACGAAGTCCTGCGCCCGGTGCTGCGCCGTACAGCGGGTGAGCACCTCGCCGGTGGCGACATTGAGCGCGGCGAACAGGTCGAGCGTGCCGTGCCGCAGGTAGTTGTGGGTCCGACGTTCGGGCTGCCCGAGATCCATGGGCAAAATGGGCTGCGCGCGCTGAAGCGCCTGAATTTGGGACTTTTCGTCGACGGAGAACACGACGGCGTGGGCGGGCGGCGTGATGTACAGCCCGACGACGTCGCGGATCTTGTCGACCAGCTGTGGATCGGGCGAGAGCTTGAACGACTCGGTGCGGTGGGGCTGCAAGCGGAAGGTCCGCCAGATGCGGCCGACCATCGTGTGACTGATGCCGGCCGCCTTCGCCATCGAGCGCGTGCTCCAATGCGTTTCGCCCGGCGGCGTGGTCTCCAACGTCTTCACGATGATCGCTTCGACCTCCGCATCGGTAATGCTCCGCGGCGCCCCGACGCGTGGCTCGTCATACAGCCCCTCCAGCCGCCGTTCGACGAACCGGCTTCGCCACTTCGCCACGGTGGTCTTGGTCGTGCGCAAGCGCTTGGCCACCGCGTTGTCCGGCGCGTCGCGGCACGCCAGGACCATCCGTGCGCGAAACGCCACCGCTCGATTCACGCGCGCCCGTTTCGTCAGGCGGACCAGTTCCGCGTGCTCGTCGTCGGTGACCACCACTTCGGCTCGCGGGCGTCCCATCTTTGGCATGCCCTGTGTTAGATCACACTTCTGATATTTATCCTAGAAATTTCGCTTCCATGGGACTAGCAGCCCGTGGTTAAAGGCGGTCCTGGAAGGGCCACGGGTCGGAGTTCCCACCGCCAGGCGATCCTGAGCGACGCCGATGTGGTGCGCACGGGGAGCTCCAGTGGCAGGATCCGTGCGACCAGCACGGTCCAGCACGCCACGAGGATCGCCGCGACGTGCGCGGCGCGGCCCTGGAGCCCCCGCGGGGTGCCGACGCCGCCGATGTGGCGCATGAGCAGCGCGAGATTGAACGCCGCGACGTGCACCAGGAGCCGCTTCGTGATGTTCGCGTGCCCGCGCAGGTGTGTGCGCCGCATCCCGCCGGTCTCGTAGAGATGCGCGTTCGGTTGTTCGAGACGGAGACTGCGTTGGCGTTGCAGCGCCCGCCCGCGCGCACTGGTGATGCGGCGCCGATTCGCAGACACCGCGGCGCGCGCGTCGGGCTGGCCACGCCAGCGGCGGCGCCCCCGTGCCGGCTCCGCGACGCACGTGCGGACGCCGGCCGCCGTCAAGCCGACCAGCACATGGTTGCGGTGATAGCCCTTGTCCATGACGACGGTCTCGATCACGCCGGTGACGCCGGCGGTGACGGTGGCCACGGCCTCCAGTTGATCGGTGGCCTCGACCAGGGTGTCGCACACCGTGGTCCACGAGAAGGGAGGGCTCCCGTGCCCGTCGCCTGTCATGAAGAAGCGCGGGACCGGAGTGTCACCGCCGAGCAGCTTCGGGATCGTCTGGTCAGTCAGCGCCTTCAGTGTGCCGGCAGGTACATTTGTCCAGGGCATATTGTCCTCGCTTCTTGCTGTCTTGCTCGACCGGACAGCCCTGGCCGAGGGCGATCACGGGTCGATGAACGGTCGAGCGTACGCGCGGAGCGTGGGCGGATCAATCCTGATCTACGCTGTCGCGCTGCCTGCTCGATGAGCTCCGGCGAGCTTCACGCCATCGTGC
>ENA-ORBV01012768-ORBV01012768.1-microbial-mat-metagenome-genome-assembly--contig:-NODE-12768-length-12890-cov-5.503161_pt1 | contig 12890 bp, 7 predicted proteins | sample MGYA00237777_ERZ505514 | MGnify/ENA primary metagenome ERZ505514 (study PRJEB26160, sample SAMN06269048) | microbial mat metagenome | isolation source: Oligotrophic lake microbial mat | place...
TTCAAGCAGAAGACGGCATACGAGATTCGCCTTAGTCTCGTGGGCTCGGAGATGTGTATAAGAGACAGGTGTTGGAGGCGTTGGACCTAATTCGTGACCTTCAGAAATCATTGATGATCCAGCAATCTCAACGTTGCAAATCACAGAAATGTTGGTTGACTTGTCATAGATTGGTTTGTTGTCATTCTGTTGCTTTCTGACCGATTGAGCCCCATCTGTGGATAGGACACAGCACCACCTGCACACAGTTGGCAGCACACACAAACGCAATTGGCACTAGTTAGCTACTGCTAGCTAGCACTCTGGAGTAGCTAGCTAGAGCCACTGGGTAGTAGGCACGTAGCTACTTGCTACTGGTCTCCGGTCGCCTAGTAGTAGCCTGTGCAGGATTGTTCGTGTAAGCAGGATTGATACCCAAAGGGAGGAAGGTTAGGAATTAAAGGAGTATTACTTGTTCTCCTTTTACGTAGACGTCAGCAGTTGCCATCTTAGGTCTCCTCCTAATTAGTCTCCATGCGGCATTGCGGCCACTAAGAATCAGTACTAGGTACACTACTAATGGTTCTTTACAACAGAGATACAGTAGAATAGTACTATTCTGCCACCATGCCCGAACTCAGTTGCCGCATACTCGGAGCACTGTGCCGCTACGCCGCACTACACTTAAATAGTACCTGGTCCTAAAAACCCTGCGAGGCTGCGATGCCGCCGTTGTCGATCGATGCATTCAATTACAGCACACTCTACGATACTGCCGCAGCACCGCTTAATTCCATCAATCATACGTGGTACCAGTACCAAAAACTCGTTACGTTACTCTCTTCTTACGGCCACGATCATCGATCGAAAGGGCACGAGCACACACAATAAAAGCTGAACATTATAATTCATTTACCAGAGGTCTAAGCACTTCTACTAGCTAGCTAGTAGTGCATGTGCAACCCAACACCTAGATGCATGGATATGGAGGACGAAAGAGTAGACAGACCTAGCCACGAACAAGGAGGCGCTAGTAGTAGGGATTGCGTCCTTGGAACAGCAACAGCAGACGATGAAAACGACGAGGAGCCGCTCAAGGTAGAAGAAAAAGACGAAGAAGAAGGTGGAGGAGAAGGCACTGCTTCTGCTGCTGCTGCTGCTGCTGCTGCCACTGCTACTATGGAGGCAGCGAGAACAGACCAAGGAGAGCAAGAAGACAAAAAGCCCAGTGCCAAGAGTGCCTCTTTGGCACAATCTTCACCTTCTGTTCCATCAGAGCACCTTGTGCCACCACCACCACCACCACCACTGTTGTCATCCTTTGTGTCATCCGCAGCGTTTGGAGACCCACAACAACGACAACAACAACTCACGACGGGAAGTTTCGAGGTCCAGCACCACCCAATGGCTGCGAATTATTTCATGCCAACCGAACTGTCCAACATTGAAGACCGAATTCAAGCAAAGCAAGCTTCTTTGAGCTCTTCCTGCTCAGCCGATAACAACAACCCGGAAGCACAGGCCATGATGGAGACTACCACTCACAGTTTGTCGAGTCAAAGTACCTTTGCACAAGCCATGGAAACGACGACCAATTCTGTGGCGACAAGTCAAGGTACATCGGTACAAGCCAGAGAAACACCTGCTTTTACGCGACAGCCAGAACGACCACTCACCCAACCGGGTGCCGTCTCGGTCATCCCAGCCCTATTTGGTGTTTCGGCTGATATTGGCAGTGTCGATAGTGATGAGGATGCTGTGGATTTCGCTCAATCCATTTCCTTTGATGACGACAACGACAATAGTGACGAAATGGTTCCCGAAGCCATACCTATTCGAGCATCCTTGGTATTGCAAGAAGAGGAAGCGAATCGAAACTTTCAAGAATTGCAACAACAAATGCAAGCCAAACAAATTGAAATGCAAGCCATGCAACAACAATTGGCGGAAATGGAACAAATGAAACAAGAATTAGCTCAATTGCGATCGGTCGTACAGAGCGTGGCGTGTCATGCCGAACCCATACTGGTCCGAGCGGTCAGTGATGGTACCTATAATCGTAACCACCACAATGCTGCGTCTGCTCCCATGAGGAACATTGCCAGTAGCCGCGGTCCTATGGATCGGTCCAACAAGATGGATCGGTCCAACAAGTCTGCAAGGTCGTCCACTACGTCATCCAAAGACAACCATAATAATGGCAAGGAGCTGAAAAAACGAAACTCCAACAATCCGCGCAAGAAAATGTCCGAAGCCGAATATCATGCCTACCAAATTCTGGTGGGCGACTCCAAAAAGAATAGCAACAACAAGCATCAACAACAACAGGACCGGGCCGAAAAAGAAAAACTCAAGGCAAATTCGTTTTCCATAAAGAAGAAACTGAGCAAAAAGAATAGTACGAGCAGCCATACAGGGTCACCATCTACAAGCCGGAATGGGTCCTACAACAGTCCTGTGAACAGTCAACAAGATGATGCAAATCATGAATCGGATGTACACCACAACAACCAACAGCAGCAACAGCAGCATCCTTCTACATCCGAAGTTCAAGTCAATAATACCAATGTAGCAGGTGGCGCTCAGTTGACAACGAGTTCCGCGTCGATGCAAGATTCGAGTGCCAATGATGCGGAGCCCAACCCAACACCAAGGTCAACAACCTCCGCAGCAGCGGGAACGAAACCCAAAAGTTCCAACGGGGACCCAAACAAGTCCATTGCCGACGCGCTCATGTCGGACACTCGAAGGACGGAAATGGCGGATACAGCATGCTGCATCATTTTATAGCCAGTTCAAAGTTTAAGTTACATGACTACCATATAATTTTTTATTCTAAGAATAACAAAATATAGGGGTACAAGGGTCGGTCGTGTTGTAGGACGTAATCAAAAAATTAGAGCTGCTGGATCTACTACTGTAGTACTAAAAATAAACACCTGGTGTTCCAACAAAATCAAGCTGAATGTTCAGAGATTATCTTATGTTTTCAAATGGATACTCGCACAACTCCGTATCATTTCCCCTCCAATTGACATTGCAGGTGCATGACGCCCCCACGCGTTGTAGTAGCAACACAAGAGAAGGCCGAATGATTATGTTGCCATCCGTCGTCCGTCACCAGAGAGCGCATTTTCTGCTGCAGAGTAATCTTTAGTGTGGGCTTGATTGACTTGATTTCCCATTCGCGTCCGGTATACTTTGCCAATTCTTATGACGCCATTGATAGAAAGCCAGGAGTAAAACTGAAATTCCACGGCAACGGAGATTTCGTTGCCGGTACCGCAGTGGGGCTGCTAGCCGTATTGCCAGCACCGGCAGCAACGGGCGAACCTGATTTTTCAGTATTGCTGATATTGTGAATGCCCAACAGTGAATCGGATGCTGTCTTGACAGGATAAATCGCTTTTGCCAGGGGGCGGCGCCCTCTCAGTTTGTTTGACGCAGAGTGGTATGCTGTAAGGTCGTCAATATCCGTTTCGGCTGCGTCGTCGTCCAAATGCCGAGTGGTATGCGTGGTAAAAGAACGAGTCCGGTATCGAGATTTGCCCGTAAGGCCTGTGTGCGCTGTTGAAAAGGCATTTTTATAACTGGTGCCCGAGCTGTAGCTCGGTGAGTCGTCATGATTTGATATAGATGACTGATAGCCTCGTTGTGATCCTTGGTCTGTCAATGATGGAGGGGGAGATGGGGGTTGACTTCGCAGAGGTGTGTAAGACTCCCGGTCCGAGTCGTAACGGCTCCGACTCTTCGATCGACCCCGTGAATGACTGCGTCGATGATCCCGACTGGCGGGAGTGTTCAAATTCATATCGAGTTGATCAATGATGCGGTTCTGGAAACTTAGTGTATTCTTTTCAACCGCTTCTTGCTGAGACTGACGCTCTATTGCAAATCGCTGAACTTCCTGCAACTTGCGATGGCTCCTTTTTAGATCTTGTAGCTGTTCTGCAGTAGCTGAGAGTTCCTTCTGAGTAGTCTTCTCGCGTTGATCCATTAGCCTCAGTTCTTGTTCTAACGTTTGCATTTTCGACATCAAATGGCCAATATCTTTTTGAAAAGCCTGGATTGTATCCTGCTGTTGTTTGCTGTACTTTTCTTTGCTCTGTTGCATGATACTTTGGATGATCATACCACGGACAGGTTGCTGAGCACTCGTTTCACTGTTGAGTATATCAACCTGTACACACTCGACTGGTAAGCGCCCCTTCCCGTCCCGTACATGCACACCATTCGGAAAGAGACGCAACAAGACAGTCAGTATGTCATCTGGTACCCCTTGTCGAAATGCCAAGTGGAGTGGTAGCATTCCTTTGTCGTCGGGGCACCTTAGCGCATATGGAAAGACCTCTATTAGCTGCTTCACTACAACCGGTGGTGCCATGAAGATGAGCGATGAATGCAAGGGCAATTGCCTCCATCTCAAGTAGCGTTTCCCAGTGGTGCTCCGATCACCTTTGACGCTTCGCTGTCCAGTTGCTACGGAGTGATATGTGCTCATATTATCTCCTGCATATCCTGCTCCAATGATATCGTCTCTCACTTCGTGGCAGCCATTGTCGTATCTATGAGTCCACGTCCGCGCTTGTTCTCTGGGGGTTATTCTGTCACTGAAGAAATCCCCTGGCCATACCCCTGTCTTTAGAAATTTACTAACGGCGCCCCATTGTTGGCGCTCCATGGCTTTGTAGAGGGGGGTGGGATTTTCGTCGTAGTCGCATACGGGCAAGTCCGTGGCCCCGTCCATCAATGCATCCTCGTTTAGCCCGCTTCCATAGCCACCACAAAGGCAAGAAGCTGTCACAACCATCCTGATCTACTCTTTGTTGGTTGTTGTCGTCGCGTCGCTCAGAAAAAGAATAAACCTCTGCCGGGAAGAAATATCAAGGTCCTAATACCTCCTCTCTCTATTTACACAAAGGACTATCGAAGAGGCTAACAACCAAAGATAAGGTACTCTCTGTTTGTTGAGATCAAGTAGCTGATGGGAGAGCAGCTCTTTGGCATATATCTAGATACTATTGGTTGCGGTTGGAGGTGATTGCTTGGAAGCAGCCAAGAGCACAATGTTGGCAGCGAATCCCCAATTCCGTAGGTGAGAATTTGGAGACGAGGTCTCGGCCGGCGTGTTTTATGCTTCCTACGTGTATTAAGCAAAATATATATTCGTTTATTAGTGACGAGCGAGACGCTCCTCCATAGTAACCATAAAGAACCTCGCTTACTTTGCCTTAATTAAAGCTGATTTAGAATAGAGTTAGAGTTAGCTTTCTCTTGTTGGCATGAAAAAAAGGGCTGTGATAGTGTGAGTCAGAACGGAATAATGCACGTCATTGGTGCGTGCGTTATTTATCACGACCCGCTGTCATTAGTTCTCGTTCATCACCGTCTATCCCAGATTCCGATCCGTTTTCCAAATAGAAGGGTGACTCATTCGTAAATGGATGATGTGAATGCGTTGCTACTGGTAACAATAGCTCGATGGAGGAGTGATGGGATATGATGGCATCACACATCGCTCCAACATGAATGGTGCCCGATGATCCAATCTCTGTGACAATCTTCCATCTTCCAAGAAAGTAGTCTGCCCACCAACAACTCCTCGTGTTAATTTGCTCTTCGTCTCTCAATTCCTGACGTACAAAATACATCAACATTAAAAAAAATACTGTTTCTGTTACTTTCAATATCGCATCGGTCTAACGCAACAATTCACTAATTGCAAACTCATCTCCCAAAAGCTGCAGCAAGTGCACACCCTCTGAATTATAAGTAAATAGTATTGCAACAATGACAAGGTGCACTCTCATCTCCTCTTCGGCTCTGCTTGTTTGGCTCTCGCTGGCTGTGTCAAGCCCCGAAGCAACACATGCGTTTGCCCCCCAATCCAGCAGCAGGCAAGGCGCAAATACCCCAACAAAATCTCTATCATCGCCTCTTGGCGTGTCGCTCGGTGCCGACTTTCAATTATCTGGGCCTCACGTCTCCAAACCATATCCACAAGTCCTGGATACTCTCACCCTCGGTACTCTGCAAGTTCCTCAAGTGGGTGTGGGGACCATTTCTTGGTCCGCCGACAAGGGTACGTGTGTCATGTTCAATAAAATTGTGAACAGTACTCTTTGATTTTGCCTATTCACATTCCTAGAACCCACCCATCATCTCATCAACAAAACAGCATCTGAAAGATACGAATTGGAACAGCTGATGCAAGGAGCAAGTGATCATCCGAGCGGTCTACTGCTGGATACAGCCGAACGGTATGGATCCAATCTCAAGACCGCCATGGGCTTGGGTTGGGGCGAGACGGAGAAGTTAACACGACAATTGTTGCAAACCAATAACAACCAGTCGCAACAATCTATTTCAAAAGATATCCGACCAAAACCTATTGTTGCTACCAAGTTCACACCCAGTCCATGGCGGACGAGTGTTCAAAGTGTGGTGGATGCCTGTCAAGACTCGCGCCATCGATTATTGGGTCCTGATTCGGAAGAGCCTATTGATTTGTATCAATTGCACATGCCGGATATCGTCCAACCCCTCACCAAGATTCTGGGACAAAAGGCAAATCCCAAGGATACTACGTATTGGGATGGTTTGGCGGAATGTTATCATCGGGGATTGGTCAAGAATGTTGGAGTTTGCAATTACGGTCCCACGTTGTTGATGCAATGTCAAGAACACTTGGCCAAAAGGGGTGTTCCCCTGGCGAGCAATCAAATTGCCTACAGTATTTTGGGCCGACACAATGGTGCCCAGGCAACGTTGGACAAGGGTAAGGAACTGGGGATTGAGACACTCGCCTTTTTCCCCTTTGCCATGGGACTCTTGACGGGAAAATACAACAACATTGACAGCAACAATCCTCGAGCAGCGTCGGCTCAAATGACACCGTCGTCGTTGCAAACCAGCAAACGTTCTCGTTTGGAAACGTACGATTTGCTGCGCTACGCCATGGGAGACGGTGACAGTATTCCCAAAGGAGGCATCGCGCCACTCTTGCAAGTCATGCAAGACTGTGCGGACACTCATGACAAGACGTTGGCCCAAGTAGCTCTGAACTATATCATCTGTCAAGGTGCCATTCCCATCCCAGGAGCTCGTACCAAAGAACAGTACATCGACAACATGGGGGCCATGGGATGGCGACTCAGCGAGTCGGAAATCTCTCATATTGAAGTGGAAAGTGAAAAACTAGGATTCGGATTTGAAGGCGCAGGATTCAAACGAACCAGTGAAAAGTTTGTCGGTTATGGAGTTGAGAAATGGACGCTTGATTGATTCATGGATTCGCTGGTAGCAGCATGTTAGCTCTGCTAGACGAGAAAGTCGAATGAAGCTTGATGGTGTGTACAGCCAACCAGCCATGAAATCATACACCCTCTTTTACAATTGCCAACATATATACATTTCTTTTCTTGCCGGCTGTCTTATTTGCTATGTACATAACAGTCACTAGTCGATCATGGCTTTGAAAAGAAACCACAGGTGGTCATTCTTGAAGTTGGGATGGGCGATCGGTGATGCAAGCCTGTCAGAAATAAGTTCATCGCAATGTATAAATGAAACATTCAATAGATAATAGCTTTGAAAAGACACATTCTACTACTAGTAGCTAGCTAGTAGTCACTGTATCTAAAAGAAACACTGCAGTACCGGTACTCGAGACCAGCACTATTTCTGATCAGCACCATGTTATGGAGACTGAGAGTGCCACCTCGCAGCCGCCGAATGTTGGCTGTTGGCCTAACTTGGCACAAACGGCACGGTACACCTTTCCATAGCGACTCCTAGCAAGAAAATGCTGCTAGTGATTGCAATATGCCTTCGTGGTGTGGAACCACTTGTCTAGTAGCGGCATATAAAATACAAAACTAGACGATAGTAGCGATACAGTATTCAGTCCCAAACGTCACAAAATGAGTTTGTTGCAATGCTCTAGCGAGTGAATTAATATTCGCAATCTTAGTATTCTAGCTCACGCCCATACACATCCTCATAGGTTTGGTCAAAGGGCAACTGGAAGAATTTGTTCATATCCAGATTCCTAGCTCGGTCATAGTGACACATCTTTGGTCCAAAGGTTTTGAGAATTTGTTTCTCACCCGTTACAAATTTGATACCACCATCGACGATGTGATTGACAAACGGCCGAAACAGAGGCCACGCCAATCGCGCCAAAAAGGGAGCGTCGATCAAGGTCATGGTCCATAATCGACCCGGATGATGGTCTTTCATGAGATCCGCAACTTCGAGGGCAATGGAAATGGGCAAGGTTTGAGCTTTGTTGCGTATATTGGCGCCTCGGTAATCTAGAACCACATTGACCTGTGTTTGTTGTCCCTGTGATTTCCGTTCGGTGCAGGCAATGGCCTTTTCCAACATGTACGAAGCCGAATAAAGTATGCCTTCTCGATCGTATCGTGTTCCTTGTGTGTAAATGGACAATCGATGATAAAAATTGCAGCGACCTTCGTCATCGTAATCCAAAACACAGACACGACCATGAGGACCCAACCAGCGACTCATTTTGTGCCGAATCGATTGACTGAATTCCACTTGTTCGGGACTCCAATCATTATTGGTGTCTTCATCATCAGGTTGGTGCCAGGCGTTTCGTACCCAATCTAGTTTTTCCTCGTGTCGAGTTTGGCAGGTTGTATGAATTTTGCGACATGCCACTGCAGCATCTCCATTCTCATCCTTCAAGTGGCGCCGAATCATGGCTTTGGCCAAAGCATCACGACGTGGAATGTCGGTTTTGTTGCCGGCAGCAGCGATTTCGTTATAATACTTCCAAGACGTCCGAGCTGCTGTTTCTTTTTCTTGTTCATTCAACGTTTTGAAAATTTCCTAAAGAAAATAAAAAGAACATGTAATGTATGTTGAGATTTTGAAGTCATGAATCCAAAGAATCTCCAGTATGTGCCACAACCGTAGGCTCGAAATCAAACCCGAAACGTACCTCGATCTTGTTGGCCTCTGTCATGTTGCAGGTACTTTGAGACAACCAGTTGTAGTCGTCGAGCTTTGCCACTTCGACGTCTTCCATGGACGACGTTTCCAAACATGTTTCTCCCGTACTTTCTTCGCCACAAGAGCTGTATTGTCGTAGGTAGGCTCCTGATTTCTCTCCTTCTTTCGTAGGAGTAGCACTGGCATGGTCTTTCATCGTCAATGAGTCTACTTCGTCAAGATGAACCGTATCGTGATCCCCCAGCGTTCCCGAGGCCATTCGACGCACGACAGTAACAGGCCTGGAAGCGACAACGACAGGAGATTTGAGGGGACTCACGAGTTGCTGCTGCTGCGTTGCTACAAGACCATGTGGCGCCGCGACAACCGTCAAAGGAGGGAGATGGAGCAGCGAATCACGTTCACCATCGAGGTTGCTGTTGGAGAAACTGCTGCTGCTGCACACGGACGTTTTGGATTCTTCGGTCTTGTCGTCGAGAGTCTTTTTCCGTCCTCCTGCTTGCCGCCGTCGGAAACGAATCGATCCTAGTCTGGCAACCATTTTGAACGTTGACGGTTTGGTAGTTGGTTGGTTGGTGGAAGAGAGTAGAGCTGGAGGCAAGGCTAACTAATTCAAGTCTCTTCTTTTTGCGGACGGCACAAAAGGATGAAAAGTAGCAACAAGATAGATATTCACTACTGCTGTTGCTACTACAAGGGAGCACAAAAAAGCGAAAGCAATACAATGCAATAAATTGAGTTTCTCAGCACGTTCCTCAGCGACAAACATGGCAAAGACATTGCCAACACATGCACAAGACAACCGTGTTTACAAGAAAGAGGTAGTCACACTTCCTCCGAAAACCCGGGGCCGAATGTGCTCTCACCTAAAATGTCGAACAAATGTCAATAGTTGTAGACCCGTTTACTACCAATTATGCCAAAGAGATACAACAGTCAAATTGTTTTTCATCCAACGTACAAACGAGGTGCTCTTTTTTGTTGTCTCGGGAGGACGAAAATCTGAGTGAAAAAATGTGGCCTGCGATCTTACACGTATGCTTCTCGTCGCCGGCCTTCTTGTTGAGTAAGTTCGAGTATACTGGTACATTGTGCTACGTACCCTCTACGTACTGTTCAGAAACAATAAGCCAATATTTTCAAACTCGAGCCGTCGATGCATGCAACAACGGGTGAAATAACACACAAACGGTAACCAAACTCTATTGAGTTCGGGTGGTTCGTTTTGCACTTACAATTCTGCTACATACACTTCGTCACACTCCTTCGTGAACATTTAGAGCTTGTCCAGCTGGATGGACAGGCGTGCGTGGCATTGGGTGATACTCCGACTCGTCAGAAAGGACAAGCCAGCCACATCTTTCGCAAAGAAAAGTTTTGCGGGGATATCCAACTCGTCATGTCGCAGTCGGACAAAGAGTCGGCTGGTGCATACCCGCGCGCAGCCAATGAAAGTAGTTAGGTGTGCGTCTCGTCGCAAAGATTTTTCTTCGTCGAAGATCTTTCGATGCGGGACGGTGAGCGGCCTCAAATAAACCGTCATGGTAGTCACAGGAATCACACGCACACTTGCACTGCCTCCAACGAAGTCGCGCCACAATTTGAATGAAAAAAGTAAAAATTCGTCGACCATGGGCCATGTCAATGCGACGTCATTCAATCGTGTGCCACAGTCAGCCCCAGGAATAATGTGGTCGATTTCCCCCTCATCCCATCACACCCGACCCTCACCCGAACGAGAGTTGTCTCTGACGGATACAATCCATGACCATGGTAGCCTCTCACGTGGGACCCTTATCTCTTGGCGTGGTACGGTGGTTTTGGATGAACATCATCCTTTCGCCTTTGCTTCTTTCTGCGACAGCCAACACCATTGACTTTGATGGCTACTGCCAATGGTGCCCTGTCCCTTCTTCTTCCTCGGGCAACTGGAGTCGTCCCTTCATGGCACTGCTCCTTGCCGATCCACACATAGGACGAGACATTGCCGATGATGTTACCTGTGAAGATCATTTTCGCATCGCTGCTTCCCATGCCAAACGATTGCAACCCGATTTGATCTTTGTTCCGGGCGACCTGACACAAAATTTCGCCGATGAGACTCAATCGCAAATACTCCAATCCATCTTGGAGGAGACTCAAATACCCTATCATGTGGTGGCCGGAAATACCGATGTGCGGAGTCGGCCACGCCTTTCTCTCTTAAATGCCTTTGTAGAACAGTGGCAACTCCCGTATTATTGGTACACTGTCGAACACTACAATACGCTCTTTGTCATGTTGGATAGTAATATATTGAGAAATCGAGACAATCCAGAAGTAGATCCTGACGTTGCCGCATTGGCGTGGGAAGAATTGGATTGGTTAGCGTCTACACTCGAACAAGGACAAGACCAATACCAACACATTGTACCAATTTCCCATCATCCCTTGGCCATTGAAGAATTGAATGAGGACGATGATTGGTCCAATACCCCACAAAATGTACGAAAGGATATAGTGGATATTTACCAGCAATATCCCGACACGGTGACGCATGTTTTGGCTGGACATTTGCACGATTCGGCTCGCATCCAGACAGGGAGTCAGCAGTTTGTGACCTATCCTGCTGCTACTTTTATGTTGGGGGAAAGACCACGAGAACCGTCTGGTTTTGCGATTCTTACAGTAGACGGGTCTACTTTTGACGAGCGATATTATGGATATGACGACCTGCCACGACGACGACCCGAATCCGACAATCCAGGATTTCTCATCACCTTTCCAAGTGGCCAAGACGACCTGATAATGGGCAGCAAGGTCTGCATCAGCTGGACTTCCACCAGTATGAGCAACTACGTTCGTTTGGAGTATTCCATGGACAATGGTACCACGTGGTCCTTGGTGGAGGACAATGTCCCTAATCAGGGCGTCTTTCCTTGGACGATTCCAGCCTCCTCCCCCAGGCAGGGCTCGTCTTCCAATAATAATCAACTTCTTCTGGTCAGCGTGAGCAGCGTGTATGATGGCAACATTTATGCAGTGAGCCAAGAGCCAAACCGCATCAGTGTTCCAGCACAAGAAGAATTTGCTACAGAAGAACCTACGGGTAGCAGTGTCACGGAAGAACCTACTTCTGCTACTAGTACGGAAGCATCCACAGCGACTGGGGCTCCCACTGCTGCTGCTACTAAGAGAAACGAGACGGAGACGGAACCCAGGGTTTGGAATGATACGAATGCCCCACCAATGGGACTCGTTTCAGGTGCTATCTCTGGAATGCTTGCACTGAGGGTTTCCTTGGCCTTCTCAGCTTTTAGTTTCTTCTTTTCCTTGTAATCCTGTCTCTCTGGATCTCGACGAAAGTTCTTGATGAGGTCCAAACACTTGATCTTACACGAGCTACAGTAAATGTGTTTCTACATTTTGACGATACGTCGAACAAACGACCGCAAGTAGTTTGCCCGTCTAGCTACATGTAGCTACGACGTAGTAGGGGCCGTCGCAATCCAAGAAACCATGGAGATTCACGAACGTGAAACTAAGGTGAACATCAATGCCGAAGACAAGATTGAGACGGCAAATCAGGGACCTACTGTGTATCTAAAGCACGCAAGGCAAGCCTACCACAGCTCATACCACACTAGCTTGACTGGCATTACTGGCACTACTAGCTAGTCGCAAGGTTTTGAAGTAGCGAGTCACGTCGACAGCAATGTCGCTGTGGTTTTTTGGTATAGCAAATTAAATTATCAGATGCTCTTCACTGCTACCTTGATACCACCGGGACCAGTTGGTTCCCATCGACGGTAAAGGAACAACAATGCTTCAAATGGACCGGCAAAGTAGTAATGCGAGCGCCCAGTAAACGTCGTGTACCACCCACACGCCAAAAAGAATACTCCATGCTCGGCTGGCAAATCATAGTTGAGGACTTGGCTGAGAGTGAAAAG
>ENA-ORBV01012769-ORBV01012769.1-microbial-mat-metagenome-genome-assembly--contig:-NODE-12769-length-12889-cov-3.583672_pt1 | contig 12889 bp, 14 predicted proteins | sample MGYA00237777_ERZ505514 | MGnify/ENA primary metagenome ERZ505514 (study PRJEB26160, sample SAMN06269048) | microbial mat metagenome | isolation source: Oligotrophic lake microbial mat | place...
GGTGCGCTCGGATTGTCCTCAGGCTTGTACTACGCGCCCGGTAGCTTCACGACCACCGAGGAAGTGGTTGCGCTCGCCCGTGAGGTCGCGCCCTTTGGCGGTGTCTACGACACGCACATGCGTGACGAGTCGAGCTATACGGTGGGATTGCTTGGTTCGGTGCGTGAAGCAATCCGTGTAGGCCGGGAAGGCGGCGTGCCACTGCACATCTCGCACATCAAGGCACTGGGCGTGGATGTGTGGGGACGCAGTGACAGCGTGATTGCGATTGTGCAGGCAGCGCGCGATGAGGGTCTCGCGATCACGGCTGATCAGTATCCGTATCTGGCGTCCGGCACCGGGCTTGGTGCGGCCCTGCTGCCGCGCTGGGCCGAGGGCGGCGGTCGTGACTCATTGGTGCGGCGGTTGACCGATCCTGCGCTCGCTCAACGCCTGCGTGTCGACATGACGGAGAATCTGCGTCGACGCGGCGGCGCGGCCTCGTTGCTCTTGACCTCAGCGCGCGATACGTCGCTGGTGGGTCGTACCTTGGAGCAGATTGCCGCCCGCGAAAATGCGGATGCGGTCACGGTTGCGATCCGAATCCTTTTGCGAGAGTCGCCGAGTGTGGCGTCGTTCAACATGAACCAGGCCGATCTCGATGCGTTCGCGGTGCAGCCGTGGGTGGTGACCGGGAGCGACGGTTCGGGTGGTCATCCCCGCAAGTTCGGTGCGTTCCCCAAGGCCATGCGCGATTTTGTGCTCGACCGGTCGCTTATGTCGCTCGAGGCGTTTGTGGCGCGCTCCAGTGCCCAGACGGCGCGCATTTTTGGCCTCGCCGATCGTGGCACGATCGTGCCCGGTGCATTTGCCGACATCATTGTTTTTGACCCGTCGGGCGTGCGTGATCGATCCACGTACGCCGAGCCAACGCTTGGCGCCGAGGGGATGCGCTGGGTCCTGGTGAATGGAGTGGTGGTGATTGATCAGGGAGTGCCAACCGACGCCCGCCCCGGACGCACGCTGCGTCCGTCCCGCTGAGACGAGGCCACGCGCTCAGCGCTGGCGAAACCACTCACCGCGCCCCAACTTTGACGTATGGATGACGCTCTCTCCCCTTCGCCAATCACGCTGCGTGCGGCGCTCCCGGATGATGTGCCGGTGATCCGCCGTTTCATCCGTGGCCTTGCTGAGTACGAGCGTTTGCCGCACGAGTGTGTGGCGACGGAAGCATCGCTCGCCAGCACGTTGTTTGGCGATCGGCCCGCCGCCGAGGTGGTGCTGGCGTTCGTGAACGACCAAGCGGCAGGCTTCGCGCTGTTTTTTCAGAATTACAGCACGTTTCTCGCGCAGCCCGGGCTCTACCTCGAAGACCTGTTCGTTGATCCCTCGTTTCGCGGTCAGGGGGTGGGGCGTGCACTGCTGGCACACCTCGCCGCAATCGCCGAAGCGCGTGGCTGCGGACGTTTGGAATGGTCGGTGCTCGACTGGAATGCCGAGGCGATTGCGTTTTACGAAAAACTCGGCGCGCAAGGCATGTCCGAATGGACGGTGCACCGCGTGACGGGAGATGCGCTGATTTCTCTGGCCGCCGAGGGGCGCGCACATGTCAGATGACCCGAAGAGTCGCAGTGTTTCCCGCCGTGAAGCGCTGGGCCTGCTCGCGATGGCCGGCGCCGGATCGCTGGCGATTCCGAACGTTGTGCATGCGCTCGAGCATGTGCGTGTAGCAGCGCGTGCCCGTCCGCCGATCGGCTTGCAGTTGTACACGGTGCGCACGCTGATGCAGCGCGACGTGCCCGGCACATTCGCGGCACTCGCAGCGGCTGGCATTCGCGAAGTGGAGTTCGCCGGCTATTTCGATCGCACACCGCCAGCCATGCGGGCCCTGCTCGATCAGCACGGCCTCACGTCGCCGGCCGCCCATGTTCCGATTCCATCGAACTTGGCGGGGTGGACGCCGGTGTTTGACGCCGCGGAAGCGCTGGGGCACAGGTGGTTGGTTGTTCCGTGGGTGGGCAACGACGTCCGCGCATCACTCGATGGCTGGCGGTCATTGGCCGATCAATTGAACGAAGCCGGACAGCTTGCGGCGAAGCGTGGACTGCGCATGGCCTACCACAATCACGACTTCGAGTTCACGCCCAAAGACGGTCGCGTGCCGTACGATGTGTTGATCGAGCGGCTCGACGCGTCAGTCGTTGATCTTGAACTCGATTTGTACTGGGCAGTGAAAGCGGGACAGGATCCCGCGGCCATGTTCGCGCGCCACCGCGGTCGTTTTCCCCTCTGGCATCTCAAGGACGCCGGCCCGCTGCCGGAGCGCAGGATGCTCGACGTGGGCGCGGGGACGATTGATTTCGCGGCGCTGTTTGCGGCCGGCGGCACGGCTGGGCTCAAACACGCGTTCATAGAACACGACAACCCGAAAGACGCGCTGGCCAGTGTGCAGGCGAGTGCGGCCGCGTTGAACAAGCTACCGGGTTAAGCAAACCAATGCAGATTGCTCCTCCTCGCACAACCTACGACGTCGCCATTGTTGGATCAGGCGCGGGTGGTGCCACCGCCGCCTACATGCTCACCAAGGCCGGCGCCAACGTCATCATGCTCGAGGCGGGACCATGGTGGGACAACACCAAGGACTCGGCCATGCTCAAGATGCCGTACGATTCGCCGCGTCGCGGTCGTGCCACCACGGAGCGGCCGTTTGGTGAGTGGGACGCCTGTCTTGGCGGCTGGGATGTGGACGGCGAGCCGTACACCGTGGCGCAGGGTTCACAGTTCCGGTGGTGGCGCGCGCGCATGCTTGGCGGCCGCACGAATCACTGGGGACGCATCTCGCTGCGCTTCGGTCCCGACGACTTCAAGCGCAAGTCGATTGACGGACTCGGCGACAACTGGCCGATCAGTTACAACGACCTCGCGCCCTGGTACGACGAAGTTGACAAACTCATCGGCATCTTCGGAAGCAATGAAGGTTTGCGAAATCATCCCGACGGCATTTTTCACGAACCGCCGGCGCCGCGCTGCTACGAACGGCTCGTGATGGAGGCGTCAAAGCGTCAGGGCGTCACGTGTATTCCGGCGCGGCTGTCTATCATCACCAAGCCGCACAACGATCGCGCCGCGTGTCATTACTGCGGGCAGTGCAACCGTGGCTGCATGACCAACTCCAACTTCTCCGCACCCAATGTGCTGCTCTTTCCAGCGCAAAAGACGGGGAAGCTTGAGATCATCACGAATGCGATGGCGCGCGCGGTGAGCGTCGGTGACGATGGCCTGGCCAACGGCGTGAGCTACATCAACAAAACCACGGGACTCGACGAGCATGTGAGCGCGAAGATTGTGGTGCTCGCGGCATCGAGCTGCGAGAGTTCGCGCATTCTGCTCAACTCCAAGTCGACACACCACCCGCAGGGCATCGCCAATCAAAGCGGTATTGTCGGTAAGTACATCACTGACAGCACGGGCACCGACGTGGCGGGCTTCATTCCGAGCATGAAGTCGGCGCCAGCGCACAACTGCGATGGTGTGGGCGGTGGACACGTCTACATGCCGTGGTGGCTCGACAACAAGAAGCTCGATTTTCCGCGCGGGTACCACATTGAAGTGTGGGGCGGCCGCGGCATGCCAAGCTACGGATTCATGGGTGGCATTCAGTCATATCCCGATGGCGGCGGGTATGGCGCAGCGCTCAAGGACAGTTATCGCACGTACTGGGGCACCACGATCGGTTTCTCAGGGCGCGGCGAGATGATTCCCAACGCTGACTCGTACTGCGAGCTCGATCCGGAGGTGAAAGACCAGTACGGCATTCCCGTGCTGCGCTTCAGCTTCAAGTGGAGCGATCACGAGTACAATCAAGTCAAACACATGCAGGAGACCTTCCGCGCGCTCGTGGCCGACATGGGCGGAGAAGTGTTTTCTCGGATGCCTACGCGCGAGCAAGGCTACGGCATCGCGACCGGTGGTCAGATCATTCACGAGCTGGGCACGGTGCGCATGGGCGCAAGCGCGAGTGACTCCGCGCTCAACGCCAATTGTCAGGCGTGGGATTGCAAAAATGTGTTCGTGGCCGACGGTGGACCGTTTGTGAGTCAGGCCGACAAAAATCCTACGTGGACAATTATGGCTCTCGCCATGCGCACAAGTCAGTACATCATGGATCAGCGCCGAGCGGGGGCACTCTGATGGAACGTCGCGACATGCTCAAGCTGATGGCCACCCTGCCGCTCGGCACGTGGGCGTTGGCTGCCGTTGATGTGGGCGCGGCCGCGCAGCGCGCCGCCGGTGTGATGATGGCTGACCAGCCGGAAGTGTTCGTGCCCGCGTTCTTCAACGCGCTTGAATGGCGGACTGTGCGCGTGCTTGTGGACCTGGTGATTCCACGCGACGAGCGATCCGGCAGCGCCACCGACGCTGGCGTACCGGAGTTCATGGATTTTATCATGGTGGAGTACACGGACAACCGCGCGCGCATGCGCAGTGGCCTTGGCTGGCTGAACGCCGAGTCGCGATCGCGGTACGGCAAGCCGTTTCCGGGCATCACCGTGACCGAGCAGACGGCCATCGTAGAAGACATCGCGTGGCCGCGCCGGGCCAAGCCGGAACATGCGGCGGGTGTGCGGTTCTTCAACGCGTTTCGCGACCTCACAGCTACCGGCTTTTTCAGCAGCCTGATCGGCGTGCGTGATCTCGGCTATCAGGGCAACATGCCGAATATGGCGTGGACCGGCTGTCCGCCCGAGGTGCTCAAGCATATCGGAGCCACCAAATGAGCGAGCGGCTTGGTATTGGCTTCATCGGTTCCGGGTTCAACACACGGTTTCACATGCAGGCGTTTCGCGGCGTGCGCGACGCGGATGTGCTGGGCGTATGGAGTCCCAATCCGCGCAATGCCGCGTCGGCCGCGATGTTTGCGCGTGAGCTCGATGTGGGCGAGTGTCGCGCGTATAAAAGCATCACCGCGATGGTGGCCGATCCCGCCATCGGTGCGATCTGGCTCAACGGGCCCAATCACGCGCGCATTGAGAACGTCACGGAAATCGTAGAGGCCGTGCGCAGCGGCAAGGGTACGCTGCGCGGCATCGCCTGCGAAAAGCCGCTTGGCCGCACCGTGTCGGAAGCGAAGCACGTGCTCAAGCTCGTGGAATCGGCCGGTATCATGCACGGCTATCTCGAGAATCAACTGTTCGCGCCGCAGATCGTGCGTGGACACGAGTTGTTGTGGAAGCGAGGTGCCGCAACAACTGGGCGTCCGTATCTGGCGCGCGCAGCGGAAGAACACAGCGGCCCGCACATGCCGTGGTTCTGGAGTGGTGCGATGCAGGGCGGCGGTGTGCTCAACGACATGATGTGTCATTCCGTGCTCGTGGTGCGGCACTTGCTTACCAGTCCCGACGAAGCACTGAGTACGCTGGTACCCAAGCGCATCACCGGGCATATTGCGTCGCTCAAGTGGACTCGGCCGGCCTACGCGAAGCAGCTTAAGAAGTCGATGGGCGTTGACTACAGCAAAACACCGTCGGAGGATTTTGCGAGCGTCAACATCGAGTTCGAAGGGCCGGGCGGTGAGATCGCGATTGGCGAGGCCACCACGAGTTGGAGTTTTGTAGGGCCGGGGCTGCGACTGAGTGCGGAGCTGCTCGGTCCTGAATACTCAATGCGCTGGAACTCGCTGGAGTCGGGGCTCGACCTGTTCTTCTCACGCGAGGTGAAGGGCAAGTCCGGCGAAGATCTCGTGGAGAAACAGAACGCCGAGGTGGGGCAGATGCCGGTGGTGGCTGATGAAGCGGTCGCGTACGGCTACGAAGCGGAAGATCGGCATTTCGTGCGCGCGTTTCTCGGCAAGGAGCCGTGCAAGCTCACGTGGCATGACGGGCTCGATGTGGTGCGGTTGCTCATGGCGGCGTATCAGAGCGCGGAGCAGGGGAGGACGTTGTCGTTCCCGTCTAAGGGGCTTGATGCATTTGTGCCGGCGGTGGCGAGAGGGGAGTGGAAGCCGTAGTTGCTGAGTGACGTTCGGCGCCCCCCTCCTGGCCAGTGGCAGGGGAGCAGGGCGTCGGAGCGTGTTCTACCGCTTACCCACCGGACACGTATTGATCCCCAGCAATGAATACAGCGGACACGTGCCCGCGAGTCCGGTCAGGAGCGGTATAATGCCGAGCAGTCCCCAGGCCGTCTGCGGACCCGTGAAGTACAGCGAGATCAAGCCGACCCCGAGCGCCACGCGCACTGCGCGCTCGACGGGATGTTCATTCCTTGCGAAGAAGTTTGCCATGATCTGAGCCTCGGAAACAGTGTAGGAGTACCAACTACCCTCACCGATGCAACATGCCTCCGAAAGGATTCACACGGAGTCTACATCCGCGCGAATAGCGCCCAGCACCCGCCGCCGGAGCGCCGCGATGGCGTCGTCTGGCAGCGCGGGAGTTACCTCGGCGTGCCCCTCGCGCAACGCACTGAGTACTGCGGCCACGTCAGCGCCGAAGCGGGCGCAGGTGGTGCACTCGGCGAGGTGAGCGCGGATCGCGGACACGCGGGCCTCAGACAGCAGACCATCAAGGAAGTCGGAGAGATCAGCGAGAATCTCGCGACAGCGTAGCCCGGCCACCATGCGATCAAGGTCTGGCATAACGCTGCTCCGTTGTGGGCGGCACGTCCCGCTCGAGCTCCCGGACGGCGGCAGCGAGGTGCAGACGCGCGCGATGCAGTCGACTCTTCATGGCTGCTATCGTGACGCTGAGTGCGGCCGCCGTCTCCTCGCCCGACAGTTCTTCGATTTCGCGCAGCAATAAGATCTCACGGTCTTCGGCGGTGAGCTGATCCAGGGCGCGCATGACCAATTCCTTCGCATCACCCGCCGGCCCGCCGTCCGTGCGCCCCCAACCGGCGCGGTCGGCCACGCTCTCCAGCGTTTCCGCCGACTCAAGCGGCGCCCAGTGCGCACGATCGCCGTGCGCGCGACGCTGCGATTGTCGCACCGCGTTGCGCACGATCGTGAGCAACCACGATCGCACGCTACCGTCGCCCCGATAGGCCGCCGCCGCATGCCAGGCCGAAACGAACGCATCCTGCAAGACGTCATCGAGGTCGGCGCCACGTACGCCGAGTGAATGCGCAAACCGGTGCAGCGCCTCCGCGTGCGCAGCAACGAGCTGGTCAAAGGCCGTGGTATCGCCCATGGCCGCCGCACCGATCAGCACGGCATCAGCGTCGGGCGTCGTCATCGAGTGGCCGAGCGTTTACGCCGAGCGCCGCGAGCCGGCGCATGTGTACCGCAAGCCGCGCGCGAAAATCGGTGAAGTCCTTTCGCGCGGCCGGTGTCCACACCACTTCCGACAGCGCGGACAACCGCGGGAACGCCATGTACTCTACGTGACGCGGCGTCTTCATGTATTCGGTCCAGAGCTGCGCCTGCGCGCCGAGCACATGTGCGGCTTCGGTGGCCGTGAGCGCCGCTGGCACGGGCTCGTAGGCGTACACCGTATCGAGCGGCAGAAAGCCTCCAATTGCGCGCGGCTCATTCTTCGTGTCGCGTGACTGATAGTAGTCAAGGTAGGTGTGCGAGTTTGGTGCCATCACCACATCGTGCCCCTGCTTCGCCGCAGCGATCCCACCATCAATACCGCGCCACGACATCACCGTCGCGTTCGGCGCGAGACCGCCCTCGAGTATCTCGTCCCAGCCGATCAGCCGACGCCCACGCTCGGTCAGGAAGGTGTCCATGCGACGGATGAACCAGCTCTGCAGCGCATGTTCATCGGCCACGCCCAACTCCCGCATACGCGCCTGCACACGCGGGCTCGATTTCCACTGCGTCTTCACCGCTTCGTCGCCACCAATGTGTATGAACGGACCGGGAAAGAGCGCCAGCACCTCTGTGAGCACATCCTGCAGGAACGCAATCGTTGACTCTTCGACACTCAGAATCACGTCACTGACGCCCCACACCTGCAGCGGCGAGTACACGCTGTCGGGATACACGCCGAGTTCGGGATAGGCCGCGATGGCGGCTTGAGCGTGACCCGGCATTTCGATTTCCGGCACGACGGTGATGTGTCGTTCGGCGGCGTACGCCACCACTTCGCGGACATCGTCCTGCGTGTAGTGCCCGCAGTGCCGCGCGCCATCAAACACGCGGCGCGCCGGATCGGTGACGTACGCGCCGAGCAGCGTTTGTTCGCGGCACCCGCCCACGCTGGTGAGGCGCGGATATTTCTTGATCTCGATGCGCCAGCCCTGATCTTCGGTCAGATGCCAGTGGAACGTGTTGAGTTTGTGAAGCGCCATGAGATCGAGGTGGCGCTTGACGTAGTCCACCGGCATGAAGTGGCGCCCGACATCGAGGTGCGATCCGCGCCATGAGAATCGCGGACGATCCACAATGCGAACGGCGGGAATTGTCCACGCGACGCCGTTCACCCGCGACGCGCGATGAATCTCCGGCGGCAGCAGCTGCTTGAGCGACTGCACGCCGTAGAACAGCCCGGCCGCCTGCGACGCACGAATGCGCACCTGCGAAAATGTCACGTCCAGCGTGTACCCTTCGGCGCCGAGTGAATCGAGCGCAGCGTCGCGTGTGAGCACGATCGTTCGGCCGACGGCTGCTGGCGTATTCGCCACGCGAACGCGCAGCGCGTAGCCGGTTGATGGCGCAAGTTCGCGCGAGAGCTGGTACGCGAGCATGGAGTCACGCGGGCTCACGGTGATGAACGTGCCCGCTGTGAGCGTGAACTCACCGGTGCGCGGCTCGAGCAGCACGGGGCGCGGGATGATGGCGTAGCGCGCGGGTTCGTACGGCGAGGCGGCGGTGCGTGGCGTCGCGGCCGTTGTCTGAGCCTGCGCGCGAGCGTGCGGAGCGGCGAGCAGCACTACGCCGAGGGCGACCGGTGCGGTACGCGTCGCGAAGCACGTGCGTGCGCTCCGCAACAGAAAGCAACGTGTTCGTAGTAGGCGATCGCTCGGATTCGGCACATGCCGAGCTTCGCAACGAACAGTCAAATGCCCAAGTACCTGCACGGGGATCACTCGTTTGTTTGTGCGCGCTGCGCAAGATACTCGCGCAATGCCAAAGCCGTCGCCGCGAATACCGCAGGCTCCGTTGCCCGCGCGTGCACGGCCCGTAGCGGCACGGCCCGCATCAGCGCACCCACGTTGTCGGCCCGCACACCACCCCCCCCCATGATCGTGAGCCGATCGCGGGCGCGTTCCTGCAGTTGCGCGAGCACCGCGGCGCCATCGAGCGCGCGCGATCGCCCGCCAGACGTGAGCGCAGCCGAGAGGCCAAGCGCAAGGAGCGCATCGATCGCGCGGAGCTGATCGGCAACCTGATCAAACGCGCGATGAAACACGACAGGTATGTGCTCCGCCGATTCGACGAAGGCCTGTGTGGTGGAGACATCAATCTCCCGGCCCGCCGTGAGCGGACCAATCACCACTGCGTGCGCACCCGCGTGCACCGCATGCTGGATATCACGTGTCATGATACTTCGCCACTCCGGCGTCACCACGAAATCTTCCGTATGCCCGCGAATCATGACGTGCACAGGCACCGCAAGCGACGAGAGACACTCTTCAAGCAACCCCATGCTGGGCGTGGTACCGCCGTCACCCGGGCCGCACAACTCCACGCGCGTCGCGCCGGCGTCGACGGCGGCGCGCGCCTGTGCCAGCGTCGCGACACACGCCTCCAGCTCTACCGACATCGCGTTGGTGGCCCCGGACATCGAATCACCGAGCGTCACGTTGCAGCCGGCACGCCCGCTACCGGACGCGGCCTGAACAACAGCAGGAACAGCACCAATACAATCGCCGCCATCGCCGCCGGCACCTGCCAGATCGCGGTCCAATCATGTCCCTCGCCCACGCGGTTGGCTTCAACAATCTGCCCGGCCGTGAATGAACCAATGAAGTTGCCGAGGCCAAACGTGACGAACGCGAGGAACCCCTGCGCCGAGGCGCGAATGGCCACCGGCGCCTGCTGGTCCACGTAGATCTGTCCCGTCACGAAGAAGAAGTCATAGCACACGCCGTGCAGCAGAATGCCGATGTACAGCAGCGCCATGCCCGATCCCGCGTCGCCATACGCGAAGGCCATGTAGCGCAGCGCCCACGCGGCCATGCCGATGAGCAGAATGTTCTTCACACCAAAGCGCGAGAGAAAGAATGGCAGTGCCAACAGGAACGCAATCTCCGACATCTGGCCGAGCGTTTGCATGGCCGCCGGTGCGGTCACGCCCAGTTCGTTCAAAAACGGATTGGTAAATGCGTAGTAGAACTGCAGCGGAATACAGAGCAGGAACGATCCCACGATGAACATGAAAAACGTTCGGTCGCGCAGCATCGCGAGCGCGTCGAGACCGAGCACATCGCGCGCGGTGACGGCTTTGCCCACCATATGCGGCGGTGTGTGCGGTAGTATGAAGCAGAACACACCAAGCAGCAGCGACGCGCCCGCGGCGATGCGCATCGGCTGCGCCGTGCTCTCCACGCCGAGCCAGCCCACCAAAAGGCCGGCGACAATCCAGCCGATGGTACCGAGTACCCGCACGCGCGGGAAATCGCGCGCGGCATCGGGCAGATGGTCAAAGCAGATGGAGTTGCTCAGCGCGAGGGTCGGCATGAAACAGAGCGCATACGCGAGCAGCAGCGCGTAGAACGAACCGAACGATGTTTGGGTAGACGCCAGCCAGAGCAACACGCCTCCGGCAAGATGCAGCACCGCGAGCACCCGCTGCGTGGGGAAGAATCGATCAGCGACCATGCCCACGAAAAACGGCGACACAATCGCGGCCACCGCATTCGCGCCGTATGCGAGTCCGATCTGTCCCCCGTCGAACTTGAGTTCGGTGCCGAGCCAGGTGCCCATGGTCACCGCCCACGCGCCCCAGACGAAGTACTGCAGAAACATCAGCACGGACAGCTTGAACCGTGGTGCCGGCACATTCGCCGCAACGGCACTCACGGCAACACCTTGATGCGAATGTTGCGGAACGCTACGCGGTCACCATGGTCCTGCACACCAATGTGTCCACGCTTCGCCCGTCCGTACGATGGCCACTCGCTGAACTTGCTCGCCTTCACGCGCTGCTCCCAGTCCGGTGACCTCAGTTCGTACTTCACGGTTTGTGTACCGTTGAGCCAGTGCTCAACCCTTGTGCCGTCAACAATGATGCGTCCGCTGTTCCACTCGCCCACCGCGCGCGTGTGTCCGGGAGGCGACGGATACAACCCGTACGCGGCGCCGGCCGACGTGAGACGCGACTGGCCATCACGATGCACCGCGTCGTCGAGCACCTGATACTCAGGCGCGCTCATGTATGTCACGTCAACGCCGGGATCGATGCGATAGAACACGCCGCTGTTCCCACCGCGTGTCACCAGCCACTCGAACTCCAGTTCGAAGTTCGCGAACTGCTCCGCCGAGACGAGATCGCCACCGGCGCCGCTGCGCACGAGCGTGCCTTCCTCCACGCTCCATCCGCCAGGCAACACACCGGGCGTGCGATGGCCCTGCCACCCGTTGAGGGTGCGACCGTCGAATAGCGGGCGCCACTCCGGGATGGTTCGGGCAGCAGGCATGCCTGAGTCGTGGCTCGCGTTGTTGCGCGCCTGACAGCCGACGCCCAGTATGAGGATCAACGCGATCGCCGTCTGGTTAATATCGCAGGTGGTGCGGAAAAGCATGGTGGGGGCGACGATGTGGAGGGGAATCCTGAGGCGAACGTACCGTCCGACGCACTCCTCCTCAAGCATGGGTCGCGAACGCCTCGTCGCGACGGGGCGCGTCAGGTCACGCGTTCAACTAAATTGAGACAGCTACCCAATCCGGTTTTCTCTCGCGGCACCAAACATGGATCATTCCCCCGGTTTTTTGTCTCTTGTTGCGGCGCGTCGCGCCGGCGTGGTCGAAATGAGCGTCGAGGAAGCCCGAAGCGCCCTCGCCGGTCTCGTTGACGCCCGACTGTTCGACGTTCGAGAGGATCACGAGTGGAATGCCGGTCACGCTGCTGGGGCTGAGCACCTGGCGCGAGGCATTCTCGAGCGCGACATCGAACGACGCGTGCCGCAGACGGATGCACCGCTTTTTCTATACTGCGGCGGGGGCTACCGCTCCATTCTCGCGTCCGCCACGCTGCAGGAGATGGGATATACGAACGTCGTGTCGCTGCAGGGCGGATGGCGCGCCTGGGAAGAATCTGGCGCGCCGGTGGAGCGGCCGGACGCCGAGACCGAGGAGCAGGCCGATGGGCACTGAGCAAGCCAAAGTGACCGTCGCGTCGCCGCCCTCGCCGCGACGTCGTGCGTTATTCACCACCGGTATGCTCATGCTGCTCGGCGTCATGCCCGGCATGGGTATTCCCGGTGGCTTGCTCCTTGGGGTTGCCGATCGATTCTTCATTGCATTTTCAGGTAGCACGGCGCTGCGAGCGATCGGTGAAGCCGCATGGCCGCTTTCCCTCATTGTCACCGTCTTGCTGCCGCTGCCGCTGTTGCCGGCGCTCAGCTGGGTGTCGCGGTGGCGCACCACCAGTGTTGGCTTGCGACTGTTTGCCGTGTTGTGCCTGGTCTTTGGGTGGGGATTACTGCTGTCGCTCATCGGACTGGCGATCGCGATTCGTCGCTGAGTCCGTTGTGCGTTCCCTCCCACCGTTGCGCTGGAGTTGTGCCGTGCAGACATCCTCCCCCTGGTCGCGCTGGCCTGCGACGATGACCATCGCGACGCTGCCACATGTCACGTCGCCCGCACTGCCCGCGCCAAGTGCGCTCTGGACGGACGATCCGCGGCGTGAGGAAGCTCGCACGCCATCGCCGACCTATTGACGGCGATGACAGCCGGGCGCAGGATATCATGAGCGCGGACACGCTGGTGGCGGTCGCCATCGGACTCGGACTGGCAGCCTCGGCA
>ENA-ORBV01012770-ORBV01012770.1-microbial-mat-metagenome-genome-assembly--contig:-NODE-12770-length-12888-cov-5.389743_pt1 | contig 12888 bp, 12 predicted proteins | sample MGYA00237777_ERZ505514 | MGnify/ENA primary metagenome ERZ505514 (study PRJEB26160, sample SAMN06269048) | microbial mat metagenome | isolation source: Oligotrophic lake microbial mat | place...
CCCGTGAACATTGACAGTGGCGGCAACGCTGTCAATGGCGGTACGCAGTTCCCGATGGGGTAGCCGCGTCCGGACGGCCATTACCGGATCAACCCGGCCGTTCTCCAGAGCGGCAAATGTCAAAACCTCGGCAATTCGGTCGTCGTTTAAGCCAATCCGCCCAAAGATCTGGCTCAGCTCCTTCGCACCAACAGCCGCGGCAAGCTCTGGACTACCGACGACGGCCGCCCAGTCAATCCGCATCACGACGAAGGAGCCCGCAGGGGCATAGTCGAGCAGGTCGGGCGTTCGGCCGTCACAGGCGGCGACCGAACACGCCACCACTGCCGCTATCATCGACCGCCTCAATTTTCCGCAATCAGCGTACCGGGAAGCTAATTCGCTCTGCACATCGTTGCCCCGCCATCCTGACGGCACTATCTATCACGACCGAGCAGTTGAGCCAAATCCTAACCATGACCCGATTGACTGCGGGTTCGGTGGACCGTCCGTTCATTGCCCGTCACCAATCAGGGCGTCGAAACACGGCAGTTCAATCGACGCCGTGGCGATTTCAAGACGCCAGATCCACAGGCATTTCCTAACGATGGACGGAAGAAAACGGAAAGGAATTCTTTGACTTGCTCCTCACGAACTCGTCCGAGAACTTGTGCTCGCTTACAGTCGATGTCAAAGCCAAGTCCGGGATGGGCACCCAAGTCTCAGGGACTTGCCAGACAAGCTGAGCCATCAAATACCTTGACGAACAAGTGCTCCACGCGCAGTATGCATGAGTTCTTGTCGGTGACCAAAACAAAGGATGGCCATGGCTCAGAAGGTAATCGTCAAACATCCAGCATCGGGACTGGTGAAATCCGGACGCTACGGTTACAGCTGGACTTACTTGTTCTTCGGCTGGTGGGTACCTCTAATTCGCGGAGAACTTGGGGTCGCTGCTTTACACCTTCTGTTTTCCATCGTCACGCTAGGGATATGGCAAGTCATCGTGTCATTCATGTACAACAAACAGTACATGTCCCGTTTGCTCCAAACCGGTTGGGTTTTGGCGGATACGCCTGACGAAATGCGGGCTGCTCGCGTCGCGATAGGAATTGCCGATCCATCTGATTCAGTCGAGAGAGTAGCCTAGACTCTCTCGAGTTGGGGCGAGACGATGTTTGCCAAGCGAATCTCGTCTTGCTCCTCTTTGCTGTGGTTCAAGAGGGGGCGCGTGACTGGATTAGCGTCCTCTGGCCATTGCGGGAGGCATCGGCGTCGGATGGGCGGTGGAGATTAAATAACAGGAGATAAAGAGGTCAGGAGAATTTAACTTGACGTGAACTTCTGAGCTCCTAATCTCCTGTTGATCTGCCACAACGACAAAGGGCGGTGACGCACGCCGCGCCACCGCCCTTCTCGCTATTCGCTATTCGCTATTCGCTACTTCTTGACGTAACGCTGCAGCTTCCGCGGGCCGACTTCGGCGCCGTAGATGTTGCCGGCCGCGTCAACCGCCACGCCTTCGGCCGCGAGCGTGCCACCGGGCGGCTTGCCGCCGTCGGCCATCTTCGCGACCACTTTGCCGTCGACCATTTCGTAGGTCAGGCCGTTGTGCGAGGGATCAGGAATGAACCCGGTGATCTTGCCGTCGCGCGCGCTGCCGATGCGAATGCCGCGCTTCCACGCGTGGTGCGGCGGGCTGACCGAGCCCGATTCGGAATCGGCACCGTAAATGATGTCGTCCTTGATGAAGATGCCACTCAGGCGGCTGAACTGATACCAGGTATCGAGCGTCTTGAAGGTTTCCGCGTCGAGAATCTGGATGCGGTTGTTCGAGCGGTCCGCCACGAACAGGCGGCCCTTCGAGTCGAACGCCAGGCTGTGCGGCTGCATGAACTCGCCTTCGAGCGCGCTGCCGAGCTTGCCGAACTCGCGGATGAACTTGCCGGTCCGGTCGAACCGGATCAAACGGGCCAGCGCAGGAGCCGCATTGCCATGGCCTTCGGCGACCAGGATGTCGCCGTTCGGATAGGTGATCACATCGTTCGGCTGGTAGAACGAGGCGGGGTCGGCGGGCTGGCCGGGGCCGTTGCCGCCGGGCTTGCCGAGCGTCAAGAGCACCTTGCCTTCAGGGCTGAACTTGATCACCTGGTGCCCCACCACCTTGGCAGGCATGGCCGGCAGCGGCGCGTCAGCCGGAGAGCCGGGCGCGCGCGCGGGCAGGTTGCTCTGGCCGTCGGTCACCCAGATGTTGCCGTCGCGGTCAACGTGAATGCCGTGCGGGAAGACAAACATGCCCTGCCCGAAGCTCGCCACCATCTTGCCAGACGAATCGAACTTGAACACCGTGTGCAGCGGCGACATCTCGCCCTTGGCGCGGTCCCAACAGGAATTGGCGGCGCAGCGCTCAGCCACCCAGATGCTGCGGCCGTCCTTGTCGATGTCGACGGCGCTCGTCGAGCCCCAGGTGCGGCCTTCCGGCAGCTTCGCCCATCCCTCGATGGTGTTGTAGGGATTCGGCGCGTCGTTGGTTAGCGGTGCCGCCATCCACGCATCTTTCGCCGGTGCTTGCGGAGCCTGCGCATAGAAACCGCCGCCCAACGCGCCAACCGCAGCCACGCCAGCCGCGACCAGTAGACTCACTCGTAGTACACGTCCCATTCGAATGCCTCCCATGAGCAGAAGATATTACACGTTCCCGGGATAAGATTGTCTGTCCGGCCAGTTGAGGTAACCCATGCATGCACTGACACTCGCCCTGCTCACGTCCCTGTTTGCCGCCCCGGTCTTCGCCCAGGTACCCGCGCCGCCGGTCGTGGCCGAAACCACTGCGACGGCGATTCCCGGCGTGATCGCGGCCGGCACCAGGGTCGAGGTCATCAAGGGCGGCTTCTCCGGCACCGAAGGCCCGATTGGCATGGCCGATGGGAGTTTCCTGTTCACGGAGACCCAGGCCAACCGCATCACCCGCATCGACAAGGACAACAACCTCACCACCTTTCTGGAAAACACCAACGGCTCGAACGGCCTTGCCTTCGACAGCAAGGGTCGCCTGATCTCGGTGCAGACGACCCCGGGCAAGACGTTGATTGGCGTCATTTATCCACCGGGCCAGGAAGCCACGCTGTCGGATAACTTCGACGGCAAGCCGTACGGCCGGCCCAATGACCTGGTCGTCGACAAGAAGGGCGGCGTCTATTTCTCGGAGCCCGGACCGAACGCCACCCCCGGCCAGCCACCACCAGCCCCGCCGCTGACGCCCGCGGTGTACTACGTTCCCGCCGGCGGCAAGTCGATGCGGATTGCCGAAGGCATTGTTCGCCCGAACGGCATTCAGTTAAGTCCTGACGAGAAGACGCTGTACGTGAACGACACCGCAGGCGAGTATGTGCTGGCGTTCGACATCAAGCCCGATGGTTCGGTCGGCAACCGGCGCAACTTCGCCAAGTACCCGACCGTGAACAAGACGCCGGCCGGCGCCTTCAACAGCGGCGCCGATGGCCTGGCCATCGACAGCGACGGCCGCGTCTACGTGGTGTCGCTCGGTGGCGTGCATGTGTTCAGCGCCAAGGGCGACCTGTTGGGCACCATTCCGCTGTCGCTCCAGGGCCAGAACATCGCCTTCGCTGGCACCGACAAGAAGACGTTGTACATCGTCGGCCGCGGCGCCGCCTTCAAGGTGCGCCTGCTGGCCGAAGGATATCGCGGCCGCGCAAAGTAGCCGGCGGGTCGGCAGACCCGTCTGTGCCAGAAGGGCCAACCGAAAGAGGCGCCAGGAGGGCGGCACTTTAGTGCCGCCGATGGAGAAACACACATGCCAATGTTCGAATACGCCTGCAAAGCGTGCGGAAAAGAATTCGAGGCGCTCGTGCGCCCCAACACCGAGGCGCCGTCATGCCCTGCGTGCCAGAGCACCGAGCTGGAGAAGCTGCTGTCGATTCCAGCGATCAAGTCCGACACGACGCACGCGTTGGCATTGGGCGCGGCGAAGAAGCGCGATCAGAAGGCCGCGACCCACAACGCGCGCGTGCAGCGCGAGTACGAACTGAATCACAACGACTAACCCCCTAACTCTTCACAGGATTTATCGCGATGGCTCTTCCAACCGCCACCGGCACGGCGCCGTGCCCCGAATGTTTTGCTGACGTCACCCTCACCAAGGTGATGCAGAACGAAATCACCCAGTGTCCCGGCTGCGGCGCCGAACTCGAGATTACGGCGCTCGAGCCGATCACGCTGGCACTGGCGCCCCAGGAGGAAGAGGACTGGGGTGAGTAACGTGAGGGTCGGAGTGCTCTACAGCCGCGTCCGCGTCGAGGAAAAGCTGCTGTTCGAGGCGTTCGAAAAGCGCGGGGTCTCGCTCGACCTGATTGACGACCAGAAGCTGATCTTCGACATCACCGACGTCGACCACCATCCCTTCAAGGACTACGACGTCATCGTCGAGCGCTGCATCAACCACAGCCGCGCCCTCTACAGCCTGAAGATCCTGAACGATCAAGGGGTGAAGACGGTGAACACGGCGCTGTGTGCCGACATTTGCGGCAACAAGCTGATGACCACCAGCGCCCTGGCCACTGCGGGCGTGCCGCAGCCCAAAGCGCTGGTCGCCTATACCGCCGACAGCGCCATCGAGGCGATCGAGCGGCTGGGCTACCCGGTGGTGCTGAAGCCGACCGTCGGGTCGTGGGGCCGCTTGCTGAGCAAGATCAACGATCGCGACGCCGCCGAAACCGTCCTCGAACACAAGGAAACGCTCGGCAGCTATCACCACAGCATCTTCTACATCCAGGAATACATCCAGAAGCCGGGCCGCGACATCCGCGCCTTTCAGGTGGGGCCGGAAACGATCTGCGCGATCTATCGCACGTCGCCCAACTGGATTACCAACACCGCGCGTGGCGGCTCGTCCAGCAACTGCCCGATCACGCCCGAACTCGCCGACCTCTGCACGCGTGCCGCCAAGGCCTGCGGCGGCGGCGTGGTCGCGCTCGATCTGTTCGAGGATCCGGATCGCGGCTTGCTGGTCAACGAAGTGAACTACACCATGGAGTTCCGCAACAGCATTGCTCCAACCAGCGTGAACATCCCGGAGCGCATGGTGGACTTCTGCCTGGATGTTGCGAACAACGGCTGGAACGCCGCCAATGGCTGGACCGACGACGGGCCACAGATGGCTTCGATTTCGCTGGCCGACGGCGCGTCGGCGTAGAGCCACAAAACAAACAGCCACCGATTAACGCAGATTAGACACCGACTTGAGTATCCCGGATCCCGGATCCCGGATCCCGGCCCCCAGAGAGACCGTTTTTGACACCACCACTCGCTGTTTCCATCATCGGCGCGTCGGGCTATACCGGCGGTGAGCTGCTCCGGCTCGCGCTGGCACATCCGAATCTCGAGGTGAAGCAGGTCACCAGCGAGCGGCTGGATGGTCAGTTCGTCCACTTCACGCACGCCAACCTCAGAAAGCGCACGCAACTGAAGTTCGTGCGGTCCGAAGCGGTTGAGAGGTGCGACTTGCTGTTCTTGTGCCTGCCGCACGGCAGCGCGATGAGCCGGATCGAGCATCTGGCCACGCTCGCCGATCGGATTGTCGATCTCAGTGCCGACTTCCGCTTGCGCGACGCATCTGGCTATGACAAGTGGTACGGCAAGCCGCACACCAATCCCGACTGGCTCGAGAAATTCGTCTACGGGCTGCCGGAACTGCATCGCACCGAGCTGAAGACCACCAACTATGTCAGCGGCGTCGGCTGCAACGCGACGGCGACCACGTTGGCGGTATGGCCACTGGCGGCCGCCGGGCTGATCGACGCGTCACGCGGCATCATCTGCGAGGTCAAGGTCGGCAGCAGCGAAGGCGGCGCGGCGTCGGCCGACTCGACTCACCATCCCGAACGAGCGGGCGTGATGCGCAGTTTCGCGCCGACCGGTCATCGGCACACGGCGGAAGTCCTGCAGGCCTTACAGCTCGCCCACGTCACCACCGACGTGCACTTGAGCGCGACCGCTGTCGACAACGTCCGCGGCGTGCTCGCGACGGCACACGTGTTTGTGAAGCCCGGCACCGAGGAGAAGGATGTCTGGAAGGCCTATCGCCAGGCGTACAACCACGAACCCTTCGTCCGCATTGTCAAGGAGCGCACGGGACTCTATCGCTATCCCGAGCCGAAGATTTTGTCCGGCAGCAACTACGCCGACGTCGGCTTCGAGATGGATGCGTCCACCGGCCGGGTGGTCGCGCTGTGCGCCATCGACAACCTGATGAAGGGCGCGGCCGGTACGGCCATGCAGTGCGCAAACATCATGATCGGTTGGGACGAAACGCTCGGCCTCGACTTTCCGGGGCTACACCCGATCTAAAGTGGGCTTGGAGGCTTGGTGCCTTGGAGACTTGGCGGAGTGCCCAAGCCCCCAAGTCTCCAAGTCCCCAAGCCATCTGAGCTGAACACATGATTGTTGTGAAAGTCGGCGGCGGCACGTCCCTCAAGATCGACGCCGTGGTGGCCGACATCGTCGCCCTTCGCGCCAAGGGCATCGAGCTGTTGCTCGTGCATGGCGGGGCGCAGACGACCAACGCAGTGGCCGAGGCGCTGGGGCATCCTGCGCAGTTCGTGACCAGCGAGACCGGCCACGTCAGCCGGCGCACCGATCGCCGCACGCTCGAGATCTTCGAGATGGTCTACTGCGGACAGCTCAACAAGATGTGGGTCGAGAAGCTGCAGCGGAAAGGCGTCAACGCGGTTGGCCTGTCGGGACTCGATGGCCGCATTTTCGAGGGCACGCGCAAGGACACGCTGCGCATTCGCGTCGATGGCCGGCGCATGGTGCTGCGCGACGATTGGACCGGCACCGTCGAGAAGGTCAACGTCGATTTGCTGAAGACGCTGACCGCGGCTGGCTACTTCCCCGTCCTGACGCCACCGGGGTCGTCCACGGCGGGCGAAGCGATCAACGTCGATGGCGACCGCGCGGCGGCCATGGTGGCGGGCGCCTTCGACGCCGAGGCGCTGGTGATCCTGACGGATCAAGTCGGTCTGTTGAAGACGTTTCCTGACGAATCGACGCTGATCGCCGAGATTCCGAAGGCGCAAGCCGACCGCTTCATGGAGTTCGCCGAAGGCCGAATGAAGAAGAAGGTCATGGGCGCGGTGGAGGCGATTGCCGAAGGCGTCGGCAAGGTGATCTTCGCCGACGGGCGGGTCGACGAACCGATTTCACGCGCGCTCGCGGGCGCCGGCACGCACATCAGCTAACATCGATGGTCGCTCGCTCAGAGCCACAGATGACGCCGATAACGCAGAGCAGGCGACCGGTCCCGGCATCTGTGTCGTCCGTGTCATCTGCGGCCCTGGATTGAAAGCGATGAATTACGCAGAAGTTGAAGAACGCATTCTCGGTGGCACCACGGCGCGTCGTGGCGATGTCGTCATCACCCGTGGTGAAGGCTCGTGGGTCTACGACGAGAACGGGAAGAAATATCTCGACCTGGGATCGGCGCAGGGTGTTGCCATGCTCGGGCATTGTCATCCGGGCGTCGTCGAGGCCATCAGCCGCCAGGCCGAGACGCTCACTCTGTGTCCCAACTATCTCTACAACGATGTTCGCGCCGAGTTTGCGCAGGCGCTGGTCGACGTGCTGCCCAGGCACCTGCCACACTTGTTCCTTGCCAACAGCGGCGCGGAAGCGGTCGACGGGGCGTTGAAGTTCGCGCGGCTGTTCACCAGGCGGCCGGCATTCGTAGCCACGACCAAGGGCTTTCACGGCCGGACCATTGGCGCGCTGTCGGTGACGTGGGAGCCCAAGTATCGTGCAGGGTTTCTTCCTCTGCTGGAAACCACGCACCTGCAGTTCAACGATGCCGCCGCCCTCGACCAGGCCATCACCGACCAGACCGCGGCGGTCATTCTCGAAGTGGTACAAGGCGAAAGCGGCGTCAACGTCGGCACGCCTGACTTTCTGCAGTCGGCGCAACGCTTGTGCCGCGAACGCGGTGCACTGCTGATCGTCGACGAGATTCAAACCGGGTTCGGGCGCACCGGCAAGTGGTTTGCCGTCGAACATGCCGGCATCGAACCCGACATCATGTGCCTGGCCAAGGGCCTGGGCGGCGGCTTCCCGATGGGCGCGTTTGCGTATACCAAAGCCATCCGTGACGTCCTGACGCAGGGCGCGCATGGCAGTACTTTCGGCGGCTCGCCGATCGCCTGCGCGGCTGGCCTCGCCGCCATCCAGGCGTACCAGGATGAAGGCCTGATCAAGCGCAGTGCCGTGCTCGGTGCGCACATGCGCACCACCTTGCGCAGCGCCCTCGAGGGCGTGCCAGCCGTCCGCGACATCCGCGGCCTCGGGCTGATGATCGCCGTAGAGCTGCGCACCAAGGTCGCCCCGGTGCTCAAGAGCCTGATGCTCAATCACGGGGTGATCGCCCTGCCCGCGGGTCCCACCGTGCTGCGCCTGCTGCCGCCACTGGTGATCACCGAGGCGGAAATTGATTTCGGCGTCCACGCCATCGCCAAGGCGATCAAAGAATTGCAGGCCTGATGGATCGCGCCGCTGCCGTCGAACTGATTCGCGGACTCGTCGCCATTCCTTCGCTGTCGCGGCACGAAGCGCCCGCCTCGGCCTGGCTCGTGGAGCAGATGCGCGCCAACGGCTATGAGCGCGCGTTTGTGGATGGCGCCGGCAATGCCGTCGGCGAACTGGGCGATCCCGCGGCGCCGCGCACCATCGTGCTGCTTGGCCACATCGACACCGTACCCGGCAACATCCCGGTTCGCGTTGAACCGTCCGCTGACGGCGACCTCCTCTACGGTCGCGGCAGCGTCGACGCCAAGGGACCGCTCGCCAGTTTTGTCTGTGGCGCGGCCGCCTTTGGCGCCGCCAACGCGCGAGCCGCGCACGTGCGCGTGGTGGTGGTCGGTGCCGTCGAGGAAGAGGCCGCCACCAGCAAGGGCGCCCGCTTCATTGCCGCCCGATTCGACGGTGTCACCGAACCCATTCCGTCGGCCTGCATCATCGGCGAGCCCAGCCACTGGAACCGCGTCACGCTCGGCTACAAGGGCCGGCTGCTGCTGGACCTCGCGGCCGACCAGCCCATGGCGCACACCGCCGGACCCGATGCCAGCGTGGCCTCGGTCGTCGTCGACCTGTGGAACTGGGTCACCGCCAATGCCGCGGCCTACAACGCGGGCAAGGACAAGGCGTTCGATCAGCTGAGCCCCAGCCTGCGCCGCTTCATCACGTCGACCAACGCCGAGATGCACGACCTGGTCGATGCGCAGTTTGCCTGGCGTCTGCCGGTCGGCTTCGACGCCGACGCGTTGATGGATCAGATCCGGGCATGGCCCGAGGAGGTTCGGTGGAGGCAACCCCTTCTTGGGGTTGCCTGCAAGGCGCGCTTCGATTTCCGCTTCCGCGGCCACGAGAAGCCCTGGCGCGGCGACCGCAACAACCCGCTGGTCCGCAGTTTCCTCGCCGGTGTCAGAACCGAGGACGCCTCAGCACAGTTGGGATTCGTGCTGAAAACCGGCACCAGCGACATGAACGTCGTGGCGCCGGTATGGCGGTGCCCGATCGTCGCCTACGGGCCAGGCGATAGCGCGCTGGATCACACGCCGAACGAGCACCTGCCGCTCGATGAGTACTGGAAGGCCGTCAACGTGATCAGCCACACATTGGCCGCCTTCGCGGCCACTGACACCAAGACAGCCACCGATTAGACACCGATCAAACACAGATTTTTTGAGTCGTCTTCCTGGCTATTCCTGGTCGACAGTCGCCGACCGCATGGTGAACATCCGCCCGAAACTGTTCTTACCTGGAACAAAGACGAGCTCCACGTCGGCAACCGGGTGAGCTACGAGGTAGTCATCAATCTGGCGCAATTGCTCGACGCCGTAGTCGAAGGCCAAGTCATCAAGGTGGCGCGCGGTCCGGGACGCAAGCGCACTCCATGCCGATTCATCAAGTTGGGCCAGGTGCGACTCGAGCCGAATGAATGCGTCCAGCTTCTGCGGCACGCGCTCCAGCGATGCCTCAAAATCCTGAAAATATGCGCGCTCGTGGTCTGGCTTCTGTACCAAGTCCCTCAACTCGAACACGCGAGGTAGGCGGTCGCGCAGTGATCCCCCTGAGGCAGGCCCTGCACTCCAGAGCTTGACCAAGCCCGACTTGGCGATCGCGGCGTCCTTGGTCAGAACCCGACGACCATGCACGCGGCTGGTCGCGACAATCAGTCGGTCGGCCGGGTCGCGATGAACACTGTCTGGCAGCCGCGCGACTTCAGCAGCAATGCGCGTAGTGATCGGCACAATTCGAACAGTCTTCGGATTCGCCGCGATTGCCAGCCACGATTCGAGCGTACCTGGGAACTCAAGCCGGCCGAGGCTCGCGAGCGTTGCGACTTCCCACAGGCTGATGTCACTGATGGCTGGTCGGTCGTCAGCGGGCAGTTCATCGAGCTTCTGGATAATGTGACGACCGAGCCGGGCGTCGCCCTGAACCCACCAGACCCACGCGTGGGTATCCAGCAGCGGCGCTTCACTCACTTCAGGGCCTCAATATCACCGGGATCGACCGCAGGAGCCAGTGGGTCCCCCTTCCAGCGCACGGGCCGTTGCCGCAGGGCGAGCCAAGGCCGTTCGTCGCCAGAGACGTCACCGATTAGCCGGGCGACAATCCGTCCCCGCTTGGTGATAACAACCTCTCCGCCAGATTGAACACTGTCGATCAAGGAGAGGCACTTAGCCTTGAATTCAGTGGCAGAAACCTTCATATGACCAGTCTGTATGACCAGTCATTAGATGATCAAGCACCGTGAATCTGTGACCGATCGGTGCCTAATCTGTGGCTGTCTTCCCCGGTGGCTCTACTGCCGGCTCATCGTCACCAGCGCCGCAAAGATATCGATGGCCTCCCACAGGTGGCCCACGCGCAGGTTCTCGTTGATGGCGTGCTGGTTGTTGTCGAAGTTCACCACTGCCAGGCCGATCGTCGGCAGCTTCAGTGACTCGGCGAACGTCGAGAACGGCAGGCTGCCGCCAATCGTCGGCATCTGCACCAGCCGCTGGTCGAGCGCGCGGATCGCGTTGGCGGCCATCACCGTGCGCGGGTCATCCATGTTCCCCTTGCCAATCGGAAAGCCGCTGCCAGCCTGCGTCACCCGGGCGATCTTCGAATGCGCGCGGCGAGTGGCCGCCTCGGGCGGACCGCTGACCACGAAATAGCCCTGCTCGCGAATGTGGGCCACCAGCCGGTCGAACTGCGTCTTCTCATTCAGGCCATTGACCAGCCGCATCTCGACCCGCCCCGTGGCCGTGCCCGACACCGCATTGCGTGCGTTCGCGCCGACGGTGCCGGACTGCAGGCCGGCCACTGTGAGTGTCGGTCGGTTGTGCTGCAGTTCGATCCGGCTCTCGGGATGTTCAGGCTTGGCAAGGCCGAACTGCTCGAGCAGCTTCTGGTCGACGTTCGGAATTTCGTCGATCGCCCGGCGCTCGGTGGCCGTCAGCGGCACGACCCCGCCGTAGAAGCCCTTGATGATCACGTTGCCCGCCTCGTCTTTCATCGAGGCAATCAGCTTGGTCAGCGCCATCGCCGGATCGATGACGAAGTTGCCGTAGTTGCCGCTGTGCAGGTCGCCGGTGGCACCATAGATGGTGATCTCCGCACCGGTCACGCCACGCGAGCCATAGAACACGGTGGGCAAGCCGCTCGGATGACGAGGGCTATCAACCACCACCGCCAGATCCCCGCGAACAGCTGCGGCATTGGCGGTCATGGCTGCGGTGAAGTTGGGGGATCCCGCTTCTTCTTCGCCATCCAGCACCACGCGCAAGGACCACGGCACGGTTGAACCGGTGGCCGCCAGACCGTCCATCGTCGCCAGGAAGGCGACGATCGGCCCTTTGTCGTCGGCCACGGCCCGTCCGTAGATCCGCAGATCGGGGCTGAGCGCAGCCGACGTCGTGGCGAGGTCGAACCGGGTCTGGCCGAGCATCGCCACCGGAGCGAACGGCTGGCCGATGGTCCAGTCCTTGGCCTCGGTCGGCTGGCCGTCGTAGTGCATGTAGAAGGTCAGCGTGCCGACAGCATTCGCGGCGTCTCGCCTGGCGATCAGCACCGGCGAACCCGGCGTCTGCACGCGGGCCACCATGAAGCCCCGCTTCTCGAACATGCCGGTCAGCGCATCGGCATTCTTGATGATGTCGGCCTTGTTGGATGAGATGTTAGGCAGCGACACCAGTTGCATCAGCTCGGCGACGATCTGCCGCTCGTGCGTCGCCCGCCACTCGCGCACCTTGATGACCGCCGGCGATGGCGCCGCGGCCAAAGGGCCCAAACAGCACAGGCCCAGCGCGCAGCGGGTTAGGAGGCGGCGCAGGCGGCTTCCCGCGGGTCGCGGCCTGCTGCTCCTCAGCCAGAGCCGCGCTGGGTCCCCGCATGATGGGCGGGCCCGACGCGCCGCCCGCGGCCGAAATCGCCGGCCAGTTCACCCCCGCGCCCGAGAAGGCCCGCCGCTTCTTCGATCACGCCAAGACCGTCGACGAGGCCACGAACTACGAGTACGCGATGCAGTCGTGGCTCAACGGCCTCCGGTTCGAGCCCGACAGCATGACCGGGGTTCCGGGCTTCTTCTCCTCCGCTTCCAAGTTCCTCGCCGAGACCGGCGGCAAGAAGCCCCCGACCAAGGAGCTCTCCAAGTCCGTCTCGGGCAAGGGCGACCTCGACCGCTACCTCCTCTCCCTCCTGGAGTGGGCCATGCGCCCCACCGACCCGCCCCTCGCAGTCCGGGCCATGGAGTCCTCGGCCAAGCTCGGCCTCCAGGAGACGACGTACTGGATCGGCGAGCGGGCCCTGTCTCTTATACACATCTCCGAGCCCACGAGACTAAGGCGAATCTCG
>ENA-ORBV01012774-ORBV01012774.1-microbial-mat-metagenome-genome-assembly--contig:-NODE-12774-length-12885-cov-23.739225_pt1 | contig 12885 bp, 10 predicted proteins | sample MGYA00237777_ERZ505514 | MGnify/ENA primary metagenome ERZ505514 (study PRJEB26160, sample SAMN06269048) | microbial mat metagenome | isolation source: Oligotrophic lake microbial mat | place...
ACCCCGTCCCCACCCCGGTGGACGCCCTGTTGGCAGCCCCTCGAAGCCTCCCACGGCGGGTACCATCCTCAGAAGGGAGTCGTTCGGGTATCCGGACTCCCCGGGTCAACCCACGGACGGGAGAGGGCAGGCATGGCGGAGCCAATCGAGACATCAGCAAAGCCAGCGGTGGGGGCCGCACAGGCCCCCGAAGCCAACTCCGGACCCGCGCTCCCCTTCGTCCACCTGCACCTCCACACCGAGTACTCGCTGCTCGACGGCGGCAACCGCATCGACCGGCTCATCACCCGCGTCAAAGAGCTCGGCATGACGGCTGTCGCCATCACCGACCACGGCAACATGCACGGCGCCGTGGCGTTCGCCGCCGCCGCCAAGGCTGCGGGCATCAAGCCCATCCTGGGAGTTGAGGCCTACGTCGCGCCCGGCGACCGCAAGGACCGCACGGCCACCGGCGTGCAGGACGGCGGCTGGCACCTGGTTCTGCTGGCCGAGAACAACGCGGGTTGGCAGAACCTCAAGTACTTGTGTTCCGAGGCCTACCTCACCGGTTTTTACTACAAGCCGCGGATGGACCGGGCGTTGCTCGAGGTCCACGGCTCGGGGCTCATCGCCATCCTGGGGCACCTGGGCTCGGAACTGGCCCATCACCTGGTCCACTACGAGCGAACCCGCGATGAAGCGGCGTGGCAACGCGCCGTCGATGTCGTGACCTGGCACGCGCGGGCCTTCGCCGATGCGGGCACCGGCCCCCGCCTGTTCATCGAGCTCCAGCACCATGTGCCCGAACAGAACGCCATCAACCCCCACCTCATCCGCATCGCCCGCGAGATGAGCCTGCCGCTGGTCTGCGACAACGACGCCCACTTCCTGCGGGCCCAGGACCACGACGCTCACGACACACTGATCTGCATCTCCACCGGCAAGACCAAGACCACCGAGGACCGCATGCGGTACCCGGCCGATGTGTATGTCAAGAGCCCGGAGGAGATGGAGGCGCTCTTCGCCGAGTATGGCGAGGCCGGGCGCGAGGCGATTGATAACACGGCCGCGATCGCCGCCCGCTGCCACGTTGATCTTGGTCTCAACCAGAGCCACGCGCCGATGGTGCGCGTGCGGCGCCGTGTGGAGGGCGGGGAGACCGCGCGACGCCAGGCCGCCCTGCCGGGGCACGAGCGGGGCGAGTGGGACGACTTGCCCCGCGTCGAGGACCCGCGGTTCGGCGGCGACCTGACCGCGTGGTACACGGCGTACTGCGCCGAGTTTGAGGTCGTGCCGCTGTCGATCCCCGATGGTTGCGGAGAGGGCGAGCGTGCGACCATACTCGGCGACGCCAAGCGCGAGTGCGATGCCGCGCTGCGGCTGCTGGGCGAGGGCGGGATGGTGTGGCGGTATGGGGCCGAGTCACGCAGAAGCCAGACAGGGCGCGTTGAGGAGCGCAGTGGCGGTGAAGTCGATCGCCGGCGCGCGATCAGGGCAAGGCTCGAACGCGAGCTGGGCATCCTGGCCGCCAAGGACATCTCCGCGTACTTCCTCATCGTCTGGGACTTCGTCAACTGGGGGCGCCAGCAGGGCGTGCCGGCCCTTGCCCGCGGCTCGGGCGTCGGCACCATGGTGGGCTATTGCCTGGGGCTTTCCAACGCGTGTCCGGTCGAGTACGGCCTGCTCTTCGAGCGATTCACCGACCCCGACCGCAGCGAGTACCCCGATATCGACATCGACTTGTGCCAGGATGGGCGCGGGCGCGTCATCGACTATGTGCGTCGCAAGTACGGGCACGTGGCGCAGATCATCACATTCGGAACGCTCAAGGCCCGGGCCGCGGTGCGCGACGTGTGCCGTGTGATGGATGTCTCTCTCTCCGACGCGGATCGTCTGGCGAAACTGATCCCCGAAGCGCTGGGCATGACGCTCGACCAGGCGCTCCAGCAGGAGCCGGACCTCAAGCGCCTGTACGACGAGGATGCGACGATCCGGCGCGTCATCGACAACGCCCGGGTGCTGGAGGGCCAGGCCCGCCACGCGTCCGTTCACGCCGCGGGTGTGATCGTCGCGACCCGCCCGCTGCACGAGATCGTGCCGCTCTACAAGCAGACCGGCGCCGACGAGCACGAGGTTGTGACGCAGTGGGACGGCCCGACGTGCGAGAAGATGGGCCTCTTGAAGATGGACTTCCTCGGTCTGCGCACGCTCTCGGTGATCGAGCGGGCCAAGCGGCTGATCCGCGAGGGACTCTCGGAGGAGGCGATACACCAGGCCGTGGCTCGCTCGCTCGGCGACGGCGGTCCGCATCCGCTCGATCTTGATCGCTTGTCGTACGACAATCAGACCGTCTTCGAGATGTTCAGACGAGGCGACGTGACCGGCGTCTTCCAGTTCGAGTCCGGCGGCATGCGCCGCCTCCTGGTCGAGATGAGGCCCGACCGACTCGAGGACTTGATCGCGGCCAACGCCCTCTTCCGTCCCGGCCCCATGGACCTGATCCCCGACTACAACAAACGCAAGCACGGGCAGGAGCAGGTCCCCAGCATTCACGAGATCGTGGACAGGTTCACGCGCGACACCTACGGGGTCATGGTCTACCAGGAACAGGTCATGCAGATCGTGCATGAGCTGGGCGGCATCCCGCTGCGGGCGGCGTACTCGCTCATCAAGGCGATAAGCAAGAAGAAAGAGAAGGACATCGCCAAGGCCCGCCCCGTGTTCATCGAGGGCGCGGTCGACAAGGGGCTCGCAAAGAGGCAGGCCGAGGACCTGTTCGAGCTCATCCTGAAGTTCGCGGGCTACGGCTTCAACAAGAGCCACTCCACCGGATACGCGATCGTCGCGTACCAGACGGCGTACCTCAAGACGTACTTCCCCGCCCAGTACATGGCCGCGTTTCTTACGTTCGAGAGCCAGGCCCAGAAGCTCTCCGACTGGATGGCCTACCTCGAGGACGCCCGCAAGACCCGCACCATCGACCCCGCCACCGGCGCGACGCTCAAGGGCGGGCTGGAGGTCCGCCCGCCCGATATCAATCTAAGCCAGTCCGACTTCGCCGTTGTCTTCGAGCGAGGCGAGCCCCGCACTCCCGCGCACGGGCACATCCGCTTCGGCATGAATGCGATCAAAGGAGCCGGCGAGAAGGCGATTGAGGCTGTGATCCGCGAGCGCGACGGCGTTCCGCCGTCCATCGAAATGCCGGGGAATGACGCCACCGCCGCCGCGGCATTGCCCGCTTCGTCTCTTCGTCTCCGCGTCTCTTCTCCCGCTTTCCCCCGCCCCTACACGTCGCTCTTCGATTTCTGCGAGCGCGTCCCCACCGGCGGGCCAAACGGCGCCGTCAACCGCGCCACCATTGAGGCCCTCATCAAGTGCGGCGCGTTTGACTCGCTGCATGGCCGCAAGGATCGCGCGGGCATGGTCGCCACCATCGACACCGCGGTGGCCGCGGGCCAGCGCATGGCCGCCGACAAGGCCTCGGGTCAAACCCAGCTCTTCGGCGTCGGCCCGTCCGAGCCGGCTGTTGGAAAGTCCAGGTCCAAGCCCGCCGATGCCGGAGCGCCGGACCCCGCCTCCACTCTCACGCCGGCCACCCCGTGGTCCGAGACCGACACCCTCCGCGAAGAGAAGGCCACACTGGGCTTCTATGTCACCAGCCACCCGCTGGACCGCTGGAAGTCGTGGATCGCCGTCTTCGCGACCCACGATCTGATCGGCCTGCGCGAGGGAACCCAGGACCAGCGCGTCCTCGCGGGCGCGCTCGTCCAGTCCGTCCGCACCATCGTCTCCAAGAAGGGCCAGTCCGCGGGCCAGAAGATGGCGATCATCACCCTCGAGGACCTGGGCGGCACCTGCGACGCCGTCATGTTCCCCGGCGTCTACGCCCTGTTCGGCCACCTGCTCACCGACGATTCCCCCAAGTTCTTCACCGGCAAACTCGACCTCTCGCGCGGAGACCCGCAGGTGATCCTCGACCGCGTGTCGCCCATCGAGACGGTGCCGCTCGAGAAGGGCCGGCTCCGCCTGATCATCCGCGAGCCCGCGCTCAACGGCGGCAGCCAGGACGCGATTGACCGCATGTGCGAGGCGATCGCCAAGGGCGTCGGCGCGGCCACGCCTGGCGCGCAACCTGGCGCACCCAACGGCACGACCACCGGCGCTCGACCCGCTTCGCGCTCCATTGAGGCCGACTTCGAGAACCCCCAATACCCAATGGTCCCCCTCGAACTGGTCATCGAGACGCTGGACGCCTGGTACGAACTCAAGCCCGAGTCGGCCAGCGCGCGCCTCGCCCCCGCCCTGGCCACCGAGGCGGCCCGCGTCCTGGGCGACGGCGCGCTGCGCCTCAAAGACGGCGTGCCTATCGAGGTTCCGGGCCAGGATCGCAAACGCTGGGGCGGCAACAAGTCGGGCGGCTGAGCCCAGCTCGGCCCCCACGGAGCCAACACAGATGGCTGCGCGAGCGGTCGGCCACCGGCCGACTGAACGCACGGGTGATTCGCGCCGTAACGCATGGGTGCGCGGCGAGCCAACACTCAGGCGCCCGGACGACCCCCGCGCCGCCCCGTCCCGATGAACCGCATTTCACCCTCAGAGCCACACGCTCTGAACGTTGCCCGACAACCATCCCCAATGCTCCGCCGCGTCCTGTCCCTCACCCTCGCCGCGATCCGCTGGGTCTTCCGCCAGGAGATCGGCGTGCTCATCGCCGCCGCCGTGGTGGCGGCCGCGCTCTGGCTCTTCTCGAACGTCGCCGACGAGGTGCTCGAGGGCGAGGCCGACCCCATCGACCACCGCATCCTGCTGGCCCTGCGCAGCCCGGACGACCCCGCCAAGCCCATCGGCCCCGACTGGCTCGTCGTGACCGCCCAGGAGATCACGGCCCTGGGCAGCACCTCCGTGCTCGCGCTGCTCACGCTTATCGTGGGCCTGTACCTCTGGCTCCGTCGCAGCCCGAACACCGCGCTGTTTGTGCTCATCTCGGTTGGCGGGGGCGCGCTGATCAGCACGCTGCTCAAACTGATCTTCGGACGCGAACGCCCAAGCATCGTTCCGCACCTGACCCACTTGGGCCAGGCCAGTTTTCCGAGCGGGCACGCCATGCTCTCGACCGTCGCGTTCCTCACGCTGGGCGCGCTGCTGGCCGAGATCGAGAAGCGCAAGCGGGTCAAGGCGTTCATCCTCGCGGTGGCCGTCGGAGTCGCCGCGTTGGTGGGCGCAACGCGGGTGTATCTGGGTGTTCACTACCCGACCGATGTCGTGGCCGGCTGGACGGCGGGCGTCGCCTGGGCCGTGGGCTGCTGGGGGATGGCGCGGTGGCTGAAGAAGCGCGGGGAGATCATGGACACCGAATCGTCAGCAAAGCAGTAGTCGCCATCAGTTCACGAACGGCCAAGGGCACGAGGCGTGATTGTAAATTGCGGTGGCGCCGCCGATGGGAACCCATGTGTTGGTGCGATCATCGAAGAGCGCGCACAGGGCCAGATGTCCGATTCGTCCGTCTTCGAGGCGAATCCGAAACAGCGCGTGGCATGTGGCATCGGTGTCTTCCAGCGCCTCGTAATCCTCACGCGGGCCCGCCGGGCCGTCGAACACCGACAGCGAACTGAACATCCCGCTGTGAGGCCACTCTTCCGTGGCCATCACGAGCGTCACGCCCTTGCCGACTCGCACGCTGTCGGCGTCGATCGCCGCGATCCGCAGGCCCGATGCCCGCTGCGCCACTAGCATTTCTGCGAAGACCGCGCGATCATCGACCTCGGCGTACCAGCCTTCATCATGCTCATCAAGAAATGTCCACGTAACGGCCGTCCGAACGGTGTCCAACGCCCGTTTGCGAGAGAACACAAGGTTATCCTGAGCAAAATGCTCAAAGATCGGCGCGGAATCGTCTCGCAGCCAACCACCGAGGGTGATCAGAAAGCCATCGAGAGCGGGCTCGACCCCGGCTGGGTCCTTGAACGAACGGTTCGCCGAGTCATGGAGTCGGTCGGAGATCGCCTGCAACGTCATTTCAACCCGCTCCGGGGCGTCGCAATCGAGCCATGTGCCGTGCCCGGCGTCTTCGAGCGCGCGATCCCAATCTCGCTCCTCGCCCTTGTTCCGCGGCTGGGCCGCATCGAAGCCTACGGCGCACGCCGACACAAACGCGATCGATCCGGTCAGGGCCAGGCGTAATGCTCTCATCTTTCATGCCTCAAATCTGCGCCGCCGCGACCAGCGCCGCAGCGGCGCGAAGGTTCAGGACGTTCCTTGGGCCTTGCTCAAGAAGACATCATGGCGTGCCAACGCACTGAGCCTGAGACGGCGGATTGGTGTGCAACCCGTCGTGGCACACCTCGGAAGAGGAACAGCACTTCACGGACTTCTGGCTGGTGTCGCCGCAGTTGACCCAGCCGCAGCACAACTCGTTGCTGCGGCAGGTCCCGATGAGCACGGAGGGGCAGTTGATCCCATAGCACCGCGTGCGGACGAAGTCGCCACTCGTCTCCTCCTCACTCGCCAACGCGGTGTAGTCGTCGTCCATGTGGGCCAGACCCGACGCACCCAGCGACACGAGCGACAGTCCGCAGGCAAACAGCGCGGCCAAAGGCATACGACCGAGTGTCATGGTCATTCTCCCATACGGGGACAGCCCTGCCGTACAGGGTTGGCGACAAGCGCAACCGCCAGCAGGGCGAGTAACAGTCCGTTTCGAAGCAGAGCTCCGGCGACGCTGAATGCTCCGACTCCGCACCCGCAGTCGCCGTTGAAGCCGTCAAGACGGAGCATCACGAGAGCACCGGTGAACGCGGCGAGGAGGACCATGGACACGATGAGTGCGCCGCGCTGCCGGACGCCGGAAAGCAGCCAGAGCCCGAGCACCCATTCGACGCTCGCCAAGAGGTACGCCGTGATCGACGCCATGTGCGAGGGCCAGCTGGTCAATCGCTCGAGGACCACGAGCGTTGCATCAGGAGAGAAAACCTTCTGAATCGCTACCCACACGAAGAACACACCCATGCCACAAGCCACGCACCCCGCGAACCGCGATCGAAGTGCGGATTGCGTGCGCGAGGCGGATAGTGCGGCGAGTTCGCCGTTAGCGGGGAGCCGGGGAGCCGGGGAGCCGGGGAGAGGATTGGCCGCCACATCGCTCATGCTGCCAACCTACTAAATCAGCGATGGCTGTCAAGCCCCTCGTGCCAGAAAAAGTGTGAAGAGTCGACCTCCCGTGTCGGTGGAAACTCCCCCGATCAGGGCAGCCAGTCCCCGAGTCAGGGGTGAAAACGTGAGCGATCACGCCCCCACATCCACATACCCCCGCAGCCCCTGCACCCCACCCTCTCTGCCGAACCCCGACTCCTTGAACCCGCCGAACGGCGAGCCCGGGTCGAACTTGTTGTACGTATTCAGCCACACCACCCCCGCCTTCAGCCGGCGCGCTGTCTCGAAGATCTTGCTGCCCTTGTCGGTCCACACGCCCGCCGCCAGGCCATACGGCGTCGAGTTCGCGCGCACGATCGCCTCCTCGGGCGTCCGGAACGTCAGCACCGACAGCACCGGGCCGAAGATCTCCTCGCGCGCCACCGTGTGGCTCGGCTGCACCCCCGTGAAGAAGCACGGCCTGCACCAGAACCCGGCCCCGGGGAGCCCCCGCCGCCACTCGGGAACGCCTCGAACCGACTCCCCACCGGTCGCATGGACGCCGTTCTCACTCAGTCGACGCACCCCGATCTTGCCGCCAACTTCCCGCGCGGCTTTCTTGCCCTGGTTCCCTCCGTCGCTGCGTCGCTTGGTCGCTGCGTCGCTTCCAGCCCCGCACACCATCAGCTCCGCCCCTTCCGCGACCCCGCCCTCCAGGTACCCCGCGATCTTCTCCATCTGCTCGCGTGAGTTGATCGCGCCCACATCCGTGTTCTTGTCCATCGGGTCGCCTACGCGCAGCGTCAACAGCCGCGCACGAAGCCGCTTGACCACTTGCGTCTGGATCGACTCCTGCACGAACAGCCGCGACCCCGCGCAGCACACATGGCCCTGGTTGAAGTAGATCCCCTGCACGATCCCCTCGATGGCCTGATCCAGGCTCGCGTCCTCGAAGATAATGTTCGGGCTCTTCCCGCCGAGTTCAAGCGTCAGGCGCTTGAAAGTCCCCGCCGTGGCCCGCGCGATCTTCTTGCCCACCTCCGTTGACCCCGTGAACGCGATCTTGTCCACACCCGGATGCTCTACCAGCGAGGCCCCCGTCGCCCCCTCCCCGGTCACAATGTTCACCACGCCCGGCGGCAACCCTGCCTCGATCAGAATGTCCGCCAGGCGCAGCGCGGTCAGCGACGTGGTCTCCGCCGGCTTGAGCACGCAGGTGTTCCCGCACGCCAGTGCGGGGGCGAGTTTCCAGGCGGCCATCAGCAGCGGGAAGTTCCAGGGGATGATCTGCCCGCACACGCCCACCGGGCGCACCCCCCGCCCGAACACATGCTGCAGTTTGTCGGCCCAGCCGGCGTAGTAGAAGAAGTGGGCCGCGGCCAGCGGCACATCCACATCTCGGCTCTCCTTGATGGGCTTCCCGCCGTCGAGCGTCTCGAGCACCGCCAGCTCGCGGGCCCGCTCCTGGATCCGGCGGGCGATGCGATAGAGGTACTTGGCCCGCTCCTTGGCGGGCAACCCGGCCCACGCCGGCAAGGCCTGACGCGCCGCCCGCACCGCCGCATCCACATCCCCCGCACCCGCCCGCGCCACCCTCGACAACACACCCTCCGTCGCGGGATTGATCGTGTCGAAATACAAGCCTCCGGCCTTGGCGGCGTGGCTCTGCGGGGCGTGCCCTTGCGGCTCCACAAACCGCCCACCGATGAACAGCCCGTACCGATCCGCGATCTCGACCTTCACAGACTCTGGCGCGGGCGCGTACTCCCCCGCGAACGCCATCGCGTAAAGGGACGGCGCTCCACCTGGAGCCGAAGGCTCCCCCGTCATGTCCGGCTGGGCGCCACGAAGCGGGGCCAACTTACCCCTCTTCGCGAGGGACTTGCGAGCGGTCGTGCGGTCAGATGATCGGCTGGCTTTCGCGGGCATCCCGCAGTTTATGGACCTCCGTCGGACCCAGCAATAGCGGCGCCCGCCTCGATCCCGCACCCGGGGCACATCCCCAGCCCGCCGAGTTCGTAGGCGCACACCCGGCACCGCCCGCGCCGCTGCCTTCCGAACGCGCGCACCCCGCCCACAACGCGGGCGACCATGAACGCCGCGGCCCCCCACACCACCGTGTCGATCGCCAGCCCGTACCACACCGGGCGCAGGGGCAGGTGCGGGGTGTAGCACTCGTTCTCGATCATCCAATGCTTCGGCCAGTCGCCCGGAATCGGGATGCCGTGCATCACCGGGTTGCTCGTGAGTTTCCGGACGCGCCCGTCATAGATCGCGACGCTCTCGAGCGCCGGCACCGGGAACCCCCGTTGCGAGACGTTGGTGACCCATCCGTCGGGCAGTTGTCCGCTTGAGTAGATCTGCCAGTTTGTGCGCCCCAGGCGACGCACCACAAAGCCCCTGGCCGCCACGTCACCAGCGGGTTGCCAGGCTCGCGGGAAGCTCGTCTCGGGCGTGAGCCCAAACGCCTGCGAGAAGGGCAGGAACGCCGCGATGCCCCACGCCACACCGATGGTCAGCACAAGGCCAACCAGGCCGTAACCGGCCAGACACAACGCAGCCGAGCGGAATCTCGACGCGAGGGGCCGCATGAGGGCATTGTGACAGGTCACGCCGGCGAACACAACCATCGCTCGCGTGCGGCCTTTCGCGAGCAAGAAATCGGCCCCGGGGGGGTTCTCACCCCCCGGGGCCGGCGTGCATCGCTTCATCTGTTCACCCGGGATAGGCCTTTTGAGCCCCGCGAGGTGGCGTGCTTATGGCTGTGGACCGCCATGCCCATCGACCGGCGATCCGCGCCGCCCGCCTCACGGCGGGCCAATCGCCTCCGCCACCGCCGCTCTCACTTGGTTCACCGACCGCTGCTGGGCTTGCGTGATCGCCTGTCGCCCTTCCTGGGCGGCCCGAAGGACGTTGTCGATCAGTTCTTGCGGAGCGTTCAGGCGGTGCAGGGCCACCACCGCATTGCGGGCGATGGTCTCGATGCGCCCACGGCCGGCCTGGCCCATCCGCTGCAGCGCTTCCACCGCCGCCTGGCCGAAGTTCACGATCCGCCGATCCGGCGCGCCAGCCAAGTCCAGGCGCTCGATCTCCGCCACGGCACGGGTCTTGCCCGCCTCCAGTGCGGCCGACGCGTTCTGCGTCGCCGTCTGGATCTCGGCGATCGCGCGATCCGCGACCTGCTGGGCGGTCGGCTGGGCGAGGGCCGGCCCGGCGAAGATCGCCAGTGCCGAGATCGCGGCCATGTGGATCACCCCGCGCACCCATCCGCTCGCACGGACGGGGCACACGACAACACTGCTACCCATGTTGGCCTCCTTGGCCTTGATGCACGCCCGGGCTTGTGGTCCGACCGGCGCCCCTGCCCGTCGGGGAGCCGGAGACATGTCATACCAGGGTGTACAACGCGGGTAACCGTCGTGTATTGCTGGCTCACCGGGTCGATCCAGAATCCGCGGGTGATGCAACGCCCGATGATGGCGCGGACGCGGCGCATTGCCGCGGCGCGACGACGCGGTCCGGGTCACCGCGCGCTGGCGCCGCGACCCGGACCGCCCGTTTCAACCGCTTGCTTTCGCGTTCCAACCCCCGGCGGTCAGCCGGTTCTGGCCCCACGTCGCGGCCTCACTGCATGGCCGCAATCGCCGCCCAGCGCACGTCCTCCAGTGCCGCGGCTCTCGCGAACCCGATACCGCGGGTTGCCTTGAGCGAGTGCTCGTTCACCCGGGCGATGAGCACCTCGGGCGCCCCCAGCCGGATGAGCGTGGCCACCGACGAGGTCTGAATGCGGCCCACCAGGGCCTGCCCGCCGCTTGAGGTCCGGGTAAGCTCCATCCGGACCTCCAGGTAGTAGTGGAAGATGGTCGCGTTGGAGGCGCCCTGCGCGTCCAGGCGCTCGATCTCCGCCACCCCGGTCTGGGCGGTCGCGCCCAGCGACGCCTCCACGTCCGTCCTGACCTTGGCGACCCGCAGGCAGGAGGCCTCGGTGACCTCGAGCAGGGAGGGCTGGGCGAGCGACGGGGTGGTGAAGGCGGCGGCGACCAGCACGATGGCCGCATGAATCCACGAGCGCATTGATCCGGTATACATGCAGATTCTCCCTTTCACCCCGCGCGAACAGGATTGGGATCGGGGGCGTCCGGTCGGGAGACCCGGTCGGGCGCGCCACCCATGAGTCGACAACTGGAACAATGCCCGCGCGCCAGGAAAATGCCGGTGTAATGCGTCTCATTCTCCATCTGGACCCGCCCAGCCCGTGTCCGGCGCGCCCAGCCCGCGGGCTCGGCGCACGGGGCCGCATCGGGCTCCGCGAGGCGCATCCCGCGCCCTCGCGCCACGCCGATCTACACTTGCCGCGCCATGGGCCTGATGCTGACCATTATCGTTCTCTGCGTCGTCCTGGGCGTCCCCGCCACCCTTCTCTGGTGGAAGGTCGCCGACAAGTGGGCCGACGCTGAGCACAAGCGATTTCCGACGAAGCCCGCGTCCTCCAGACCCGCCGCCGGCCCCGCGCCCACGGTTGTTGACCTCGAAAGCGAAACCCGGCGCCGACTCGAAGCCCCGGCTTCAAGGGGTGAGCAGCCTCCGGCTCCTTGCCAGCCTCTCGGCCAGCCCACCTGCCTGACCAATCACGCCAGCGCCCCGTCCGAATCACTCAACACCTGCGTTGCGTCATTGCTGTGTCGCTCCGTCTCTCCGTCCTTTTCTTAGAACTTCTTGTGCGCCTCCCGCCCCCCGCCACCCTTCACTCCCATGATCGCCCGCGCCAGCGTCAGGTCCCCCATCCGCGTGATCTTGATGTTCCGCGGATCGCCGGGCACGATCACCACCTGCTCTCCGAGCCGTTCCACCAGCCCCGCATCATCCGTGCTCGCCAGGTCCATTTGGGCATACGCGCGCCGCAGCAGCCCCGCCTCGAACACCTGCGGCGTCTGGATCGCAAACAGCCCCCGCCGATCCAGCGTCTCACGCACAACTCGCGGTCTGGCTTTCCTGGGCGCGGCCCCCAGGATCGCCGCGAGCGGGTCCGCCTCCTCCTCTTCCCCAGCCTCCTCCCCCGCGCGCTTGATCGTGTCCGACACCTCCACCCCAGGCACCACCGCGTTGTGTTTGGCCGCCGCCTCGAACACACGCTCGATGACCTCCGCCGGCGTGCAGGGCCGGGCCGCGTCGTGGACAGCGATGTGCGTGGCGCTGCCCGGCACTTCCGCCAGCGCGGCCGCCACCGTCTCATACCGATGCGTCACCCCGCCACGGCATATCTTCGCCCCCAGCAGCCCCAGCTTGTCCGCGTGCCGATCTCGAAACTCAGAGAATACCCCGGCCTCGTGGGGCCCCGCGACGACAATCCCCACCACCCACGCGCTGCCCGGCCCCTGCCCCCCGAACAACTCCACGCTGCGCTGCAGAACGCTCCGTCCGCCCAGGTCCTCCTCGAGCTTCCAACGCACCGCGCCGTAGTCGCCGCCCGACTCGGCATACCGACGCCCGGCCCCGGCCGCAGGAATGATCACGACAATGCGAGGCGTTCCCATGCTCAAATCCTAGTTCCACAATCGTGCCGCCCACCGCGACCCTGAGCGTCTGCCGCTCCCCTCTGGCTCAACGGAGCCGGCTGCGCACGCAGTCGGCCACGACGCAGCAACCCCACACGTGCATCACGCCGCGTCCACCCAGCAGTCGTGCCACCAGCTGCGGCTCCGAGCGGCTGGTGCAAACAGTTCAACGCTCCCGCCCCCGCACCAACACCCACACGACTCACACTCCCCCCTTCAACCC
>ENA-ORBV01012775-ORBV01012775.1-microbial-mat-metagenome-genome-assembly--contig:-NODE-12775-length-12885-cov-10.819332_pt1 | contig 12885 bp, 12 predicted proteins | sample MGYA00237777_ERZ505514 | MGnify/ENA primary metagenome ERZ505514 (study PRJEB26160, sample SAMN06269048) | microbial mat metagenome | isolation source: Oligotrophic lake microbial mat | place...
GTCGATTCTGGCGCCCAACTGCTGGCACTACTGCTGGGGGCTGGATTAGTGGTGTAGGAAACCCCTATATTTATAGTGTTTTCCATGGGAGGGTGGTAGCTTTGCAAGCTAGGGGTTGAGAGTTCGAGTCTCTTCCGCTTCATTCAGAGGCACAAGGTCGTCGCGAGCGGTCATCTCGAACGGTTTTCGTAGGCACATTTCAACAATTTGCGAGTTCGATCGGACCGACTCGCACGAGATGTCGAGGATATACCGTTTCGCTGCATAGTCCGCCTTTTTCCAGCGGTTTTTGAGCGTTTGCGAGATTTCAATTGTCTTGATCGCTGCTAGTTTGTTGAAAAACGTTTCGAGCGATCTATTTCGAAACATTTCAAGCGGCAATCAGCACTCAAACCTAGGACGCGGCGCTAGAAAAGTGTCCCGATTCAGCGTCGCAGAGGGTTTTTCAACAGCCTGCTAGAGAACTGCGGGCAGACCTGGTATGCGGTGAGCAAGGCGACGGGCATCCCTGAATCTACCTTGTCCCGGTTCGTGGCGTGTGGAAAGCCTCTTCGAGGCGAGAACATCGACAACCTGAGCGACTATTTGAGATTGGTTCTGACGGCCAAACCGGGCAAGGCCTAGAAGGATCGGTGAGTCGTGGCGAGCGCGTTCAAGCGCAAAGGCGACAAGCGTTGGTCCGTGGCGTACTTCGACCACGAAGGAAACCGCCAAGAGAAGGCGAGCGGGACTTCGGACAAGCGGCTCGCCGAACGCATCGCGGCCGTGTACATCGATAAGGAATTGGAGCGAGTGCGCGAGCTGGTCGATCCGGCCGCCGAGCGGCTAACGACACACCTCTCCGAGCAAGCCGAGTTGCGAGGCACCGGAGCCTGCACGTTCAACGCGGCGGCGACGGCGTGGCATGCGTTCGGCCGCTGGTGTGTTCGGGCGCAAACCAGCGGGGTGCTACGACGACACCACCCCGGGCACCAGCCCGAATGATCGCAAAGCCTTGGATTTTGGGGATTTACGCGCCTCTGCGCAGCTCAGAGCGGCAGAGGACGAAAATACGGGCGAAGGGAGTCGAACCCCTAACCTCCTGATCCGTAGTCAGGTGCTCTATCCAATTGAGCTACGCCCGCACACGCCCTCGTGGGCTGTCCCTAGAGTAAACCGCGCGAGGAGCTTCGGCAAGTGTCTGGGTCGGAAGACTTGATCCCGGCCGCCAGATGGCAATGATTCTCTCCCAGCTCGGTCGGCTGACTTGGCGTGGTGTCTCTGACACTCGCTTGTGTTTGGCCGGTTGGCTTAGTCCGATCTTTTATGTTCCAGTCCCAGACGTTCCAGTTCCGCCGCCCAGTATCGCAGTAAGGAAGACGACCCCGATGGCTCACTCTCTCTCCGCCAAGAAACGCGTCCGTCAAAATGCCAGCCAGCGCGCGGTCAACCGCTGGCGCTTGCGGGCGATGCGCGATGCGCTCAAAGAATTCAACGAAGCAATCGTCCACGGCACCGCCGAGAAAGCTCAGGAAACGTTCTCCAAATGCGTGGCGGTCATCGATCGCTCGGCTGGCAAGGGTATCATCCACTCCAACCAGGCCTCACGTCGCAAGAGCCGCTTGAACGATCGCCTCCGGTCCAAGAAGCTCGCGAAGGCGTGAGCGAGGCTCAGTCCTAGAGGGCAAGACGCGCGAAGGTAAGCCTCGGCTCGCGGGCCTAGGTTTGCTTATACTGAGCGAGCTTGCACTGGTCGACCACCGATCTCTGGGTTATTTCAAACGCCGCTCTCGGAGCGGCGTGTTTGTTTTTGGTTCGTTTGTTCTTGAGGGGTGACTTCGTCGACCACCATGACCGGAGCGAAATCGTTCTGCGAAATCCGGCCTGATAGTGCCCGGGCTCGTACTCTTCGCGACCCGGTGCCTCGCAACTCTCCGAAGAACAGATTTCTGAAGGTCAGTCTCCCGAAGATCAAGCGTCCATGTCCAAAGCACGATCTCATCGGACGCCCCGTGCTGGCTCGCCCCGAACCGGGGCCGAGAGTGGTTATTTCTGGGCCTCGACCCGGCCTCTGCACGTTCTGGTTTTTCTCGTCCCGCTGATCGTGCTCTACGAGGTCGGGTCGATCTTGTACCTCTCCGACCCCGCCCACGGCACGATGGAAACCATCGGTGCTCGCAACATCCTGTTCCGTTTCTTCAACGCCTTCGGCAGCGCGACGATCTACCTCCCCGGCGTGGTGCTCGTGGTGGTCTTGGCGGTGTGGCACTTGCTCGAGCGTGACCGGTGGCGGCTCTACCCGAAAGTTCTGGGCGGGATGGCGCTCGAATCGGTCGCGTGGACGCTCCCGCTCGTCGTGCTGGGCCTGTTGCTCTCTCATTCTCCGGCGGCCTCGGTGCACCCGGCGCTGAGCCTCGCGCAACAAACCGGGCCCGAAGCTCTGGCGCAAATGAGCAAGCTGGCGCGGCTGACCCTCTCGATCGGGGCCGGGCTCTATGAGGAACTTCTTTTCCGGCTGATCTTGATCGTGGCGGTCCACTTCGTGCTCGTCGATCTGGGGCGTGTCAAAGAGCGAGTCGCCGCGATCATCGCCGGCCTGGCCTCGGCTGTCGCGTTCACGGCCTACCACGACATCACCCTCGAGGACGGGTCGATCCACCTGCGTCTCGCGGCGTTTTACCTCATCGCTGGCCTGTACTTCGCGATGCTGTTCATCACGCGAGGCTTTGGGATCGTGGTCGCTGTTCACGCGATGTACGACGTGGTGGCGCTGCTTGGCTTTCAAGCCGCCAGCACTTCAGTCGGGAACGGTTCGTAGTCTATAAATTCCACGGCGTTCGTTGTTCGTATCGTGTACGTATAGAAGATGTCGCGGACGACATAGGGTTCGCACGGGTTTTGCGAAAAGAGATCGCCGCCACTGGCAGTCTTCACGCGTCTCTTGCTAGACTGGTCACGGAGCAAGAGCTCGTCTTCGAAGCGTCGCGGCCTGATCTTTCGCCGCAGAGTGACTTCGAGGTTCATCAGGAAAGGATCGACCAATGGGGCTTGACTTTGCGATCGATGAACTGCTCGCCACGGGTTGGTCCGCACTAGACACATCCGGGTGTAACCATCACGCCGACGGGCGCGGCTATCCCAGCGTGACCCGGGTCAAGGAAGAGTTCACCGGCGAGGGCTTCGAGCTCACAGTGCGGCACGTACAACTCTTCGATTGCTACCGCGCAGAATGGCGCGACGCGGCTGGCGTTGCGACCGGCGCGGTCGTCGGTCGCTCGGACGCCGAGGCGGCTGTGTACGCCTTGGCTCAACTCCGCCGACAGCTCGCGGCCTCGCAACTCTAAGCCGACCCGCAAGATCTCAAATTATCTTAAAGAATGCAGGTCTGAACGCTCGCCAACGGCTTTGGCCGCGGCCCTCCTGCCCCCACGTACAAATCGCGGGCGAGGCTTGATCATCGCTCGCTCAACGGTTGACCGTCAGAACCACGCGGCTATCGTCTTGCGTCCTCGATCGAGCCCTTCGGCCCCATCGTCTAGCCTGGTCTAGGACGCCAGGTTCTCATCCTGGTAACGAGGGTTCAAATCCCTCTGGGGTCACTATCAAAGCCCCGGCCGCCTTCGAGGCGGCCGGTGTTGTTTTTGGAGTGCCCGAGACCGAAGTCCAGCTTCGATCCGAACGATCTACGGCGAAGTTGTTCCTCAGAGTCAACGCTCGCACGAGACCACGCTGGGCGAGCCGCCTGCGCGCGACTCGGTGTCGGATCTTCCTTTGTACCCACGGCGAGACGCCGATTCGGACACGTCGATCGCGTCTAAAAATCTGCATGCTTCGCAGCGCACGCGGCGCGAAGTTGTGTAGTCTGCTTCTCTGAGGTATCGGGCCCGGGCACAACGCGCTCCGCTCGCGTCATCACCCCTCAAGTGGTCACCACTCCAAGAGAGCCGTCCGTTTGCAGGAGCCGTTCATGAATCGCGATTGTCGAAACACGCGTCACTCTTTGGCCGTCGCACTCTCCGCTGCCGCCGCGACTGCCTGCTCGATCAACGCTGGCTTTGCGGGCTCTGTGCCCGCGTCGCCGCAGACCGACGACACGCCAGCAATCACGGATTCGATTCAGGCTCCCCGCGCTTCTCTGGACCCCCGCCTCGACTGGTGGCGTGAGGCTCGCTTTGGCATGTTCATCCACTGGGGCCTTTACGCGGTTCCTGCTGGCGAATGGAAAGGCAACACCGACCACGGCGAGTGGATCATGAGCTCCGCTCACATCCCCGTCCCCGAGTACGAAAAGTTCCGCGACCAGTTCAATCCCACTAAGTTCAACGCCGACGCCTGGGTCAAGCTCGCCAAGGCCGCGGGGATGAAGTACATCGTCATCACCAGCAAGCACCACGACGGGTTCAATCTTTTCGATTCCTCCGTCACCGATTACGACGTGATGTCCACGCCGTTCAAACGCGACATCATGAAGGAGATGTCCGAGGCGTGCGCCCGCGAGGGCATCAAGATCTGCTGGTACCACTCGATCATGGACTGGCACCACCCCGACTACACGCCGCGGCGCGAGTGGGAAACACGCAGCGCCGAGGGTGCCAACTTCGATCGCTACGTCACCTACCTCAAGGCTGAGCTCAAAGACCTGCTCACCAACTACGGGCCCATCGGGCTGCTCTGGTTCGACGGGCAGTGGGAAGGGACTTGGAACAACGATCGAGGGCGCGACCTGGAGAAGTACGTCCGCTCGCTCCAGCCCAGCATCATCATCAACAGCCGCGTAGGCCGCGGCGGCGGCGCGTACGGGCTCGAATCTGGCGAACACGGCGGTGCCCTGGGCGATTACGGCACGCCCGAGCAGTTCATCCCCGAAACCAACCCTGGTTTCGATTGGGAAACCTGCATGACCATGAACGACCACTGGGGCTATAACCGCGCCGACAAGAACTTCAAGCCCGCGCGCGAGATGATCCAGAACCTGGCCGACATCGCGTCCAAGGGCGGCAACTACCTTCTGAACGTCGGGCCGACTTCCGCTGGCGAGATCCCGCCTGAGAGCGTCGAGCGCCTGCAAACCATCGGCGCATGGATGAACGTCAACGGTGAATCCATCTCCGGAACCCAGGCCGGGCCGTTCAGCAAGTTCTCGTGGGGACGCTGCACGCAGAAGCAACTCCCGGGCGGCGTCACACGCCTCTATTTTCACGTCTTCGAAAAGCCCGCCAGCAATGAACTCATCATCGACGGGCTGCTCAACGGCGACGCTGGCGACGGCAAGGCCACGCTCCTGGGTGATCCTTCCAAGCGCGCGCTCGCGGTCAAACAATCCGAATACTCAACCTCGATCGCGCTCCCCCCAGACATGCTCGCGGACATGGCCAAGTCTGACGACTCGGTCATCGTGCTCGACCTCAAGGCCAAGCCCGACGTGTCGGTGCCGCCGACCGTCAAGGCCGAGACTGACATCTTTGTTGGCTCGATCGACGTCGCGATCGCATCGTCGCAGTCTGATGTTCAGGTCCGCTACACGCTCGACGGCAGCAAGCCCACGGCCGCTTCACCCGCCGCCGCAGGGCCGGTGCGCGTGAACACAACGTCCACCGTCACCGCTCAATCTTTCCGAGGCCCCCGCGCCGTCAGCACCCCGACGGCCGCGAAGTTCACCGCGGCAACACCAAAGCCCGCGATGACCGTCCCCAACGCCGCGCCCGGCGTGAGCTACGAATACGCCGAGGGCAACTGGGATCTCACGCCCGATTTCAGCAAGACCAAGCCCGCGGCCCAAGGCGTCGCTCCCAAGTTCGAGATCACTCTCGCCAAGGCCAACGACAAATACGCCTTCCGTTTTCGCGGCTACGTCACCATCCCGGCCGACGGCGTCTACACCTTCTCCACCCTCTCCGACGATGGAAGCAACCTCTGGATCGGCGATGAAAAAATCGTCGCCAACGACGGCCCGCACAGCTCGGCAGAAAAATCTGGCACCGTTGCTCTCGCCAAAGGTTCGCACCCGATCACCGTCACCTACTTCGAAAAGACCGGCGGCGCAGAATTGAAGGTCTTCGTCAAAGGGCCCGGCATGACCAAACAGGAGATCTCGGCCGCGATGCTCTCGCACTGATCGCGCAAAAGTCGCGCCCACCTACTTCGCATCTCCCAGCGGCCAATCGTCGCTCCGGAACGGCGACGCTGGCAAGCCCGCGTTGTTGAACAGGTTCGGCTCGCACGCATCGCACCAGCCGTACCGCACCGCCACCGGCTTGAGAATCGACGGGTGCGACAGCACGAGCGTGCTCCCGACAATCAGCACCTGCGCGTCCATAAACCGCCGATCCTCGCCAGCGATTTGCACGTGCGTGAGCCGATCACCCTTCACCAGCAAGCCCGACTCGGCGTGCTCGAACTCAACACCGATCTTGCCGCCCTTTACCGTCGCCGATTTGAACAACGGGCCCGACCACTCAACACCGGTCCTGCCGTAGTCCCTGGCCAGCGCCCACAGCGCCAGCCGCTCGGCAACCTCAAGCTTTTTGGTCGGGTGAATGTCCTTGAGGTTTCCCACGTCCATCGTCACCGCCATCCCCGTGTTGGGCAGCGACAGCGTCATCAGCTGCGCCTCGCGGATCTCCGCGGTCTGCCCCTGATCGCCGCCGTAGGTGAACGGCGCGATCTGCGCGAAATAGAACGAGAACTCGCCGCGTCCCCAGTCCTCGCGCCAGTTGCGGATCATGGCCGGAAAGAGCGTGCGATAGCGTGCCGGGTCGTTGCGGTTCGATTCGCCCTGGTACCAGATCACGCCCTTGATGGCGTAAGGAATAATCGGCGCGACCATGCCGTTGTACAGCGCCGTAGGCGTGTACGCGTCGACGGTCGCCATCCTCGGTATCGGAGCCATCGCCGCTTTCGCGGGGCCAACCTTGTACTTCCACTCGCCCGCCAGCGCGATCGAAACTGCCTTTACGTCGCCCGCTTTCTGGGCCAACTTCTGGGCGGGCAACTTCGGATGCGTCGACCGCAGCACCATCTGCTCGGGCTTCCCGTTGATCCCCGCCAGCCCAGAGTGGTCGTACATCCGCGCCGCGATCGTTACCTGCCCCGGGCTGAGCAAGCTTCCCGCCACGCGATAGCTTCGCGCCGTGTTCCACTGCCCGTCCTCGTGCGTCGCGCCCACAAGCACGCCGTTGACGTACGCGTCGTCCATGTCGTCGATCGGGCCAATCTCCAGCACTGCGCCGTGCTCAAAGCCAGTGGGTATATCGATCGTGCGGCGAAAATAGACCACGCCGTCGAACGCATCGAGCTCGTCAGCGACCAAAGTCTGCGGCAGCTTCAACGTTTTCCACGAACTATCGTCAAACGCCGCGCCCGCCCAGCCCACGCCAGCCCCGTCCTTGTGAGTATCGATCGCGCTCCACCAGCCCTTGGCCGCATCCTCCGCTTTCTGGAGCCGCTCGTTCGGATCGGCCGACAACGCCTCCATCTGGTCCAGCCGGGCCGTGAACTCGGGGAACTGCCGCAGCGCTCGCGCGCTAGTCCAGGCCTCGGCTGGCGTACCTCCCCAGTCCGCGCTGATGAGCCCGACGGGAACATCGATCACACTCTGAAGCTCGCGCGCGAAAAAATAACCTACCGCGCTGAACCCGGCCGCCGACTCGGGCACGCACTCGCGCCAGCCGCCGCCTTCAGGAACACAATCCTCCATCGGCCGCGCCGCCACGGTGTTCTTCACCATAAAAAGCCGCAGGTTCTTGTGCGTCGCCGCCTTCACCGCCTCCGTGCCGCCCTCGGCGTGATCCAGCCGCCACTCCATGTTCGACTGCCCCGAGCACACCCACACCTCGCCGATCATCACGTTGTTCAGCGTCAGCGTGTTGTTCCCCGCGACCGTCACGCGGAACGGCCCGCCAGCCTTGGGAGTGCGCAGCGACGACCGCCACTTCCCGTGTTCGTCCGCCACAACTTCCTTGGACGAATCGCCCCACGCGCCCCGCACGACGACCTTCTCGCCCGGGCTGGCCCAGCCCCACACCGCAACGTCGCTGTTCTGTTGCAAGACCATGTTGTCGCCCACGATCGATGGCAGCCGCACGTCCGCGACCGCGCGAGACGCGGTGCCGACGGCGAACGTCCCGACACACGACAGAACGCACGACATGCCCCGGCCCAGCAACCGATCGATCTCGTACCTCATCGAACGTTCCTTTGTACCCCGGAAAACTTCGCCACAGCGCGGCACACACTTGCTCACCCGGCGACATCGCACATAGAGATTACACCAAAAAAGAAAGCCCAGGGTGCGAGACCCCGGGCTTTCGATGGAAGGCTTTCGATGCAATCGAAGAATGAAATCTGGCTCAACTCACTCAATCGCACGCGACTCTGCGCAGCGGCTTTGGCTTACTTGACCGCGACCTTCGCGAGCGCCGCGTCCTTCTCAGCGTCGGTCATCTTATCAAACTTGGGCTTGCAGCCCGCGCAACACAGAGCGACGGTCTTGCCGTGGTAGCTGGTCGTCACGGTGCTGTGGGTGGCGTCGTCGCCACCGATCGGGCACACGGCGTTCACCGCGCCCGCGACGGGCTTAGCGTTTAGATCGCCGGGCTTGCAGCAGGTGCCTTCGGAATGGCCAGCACAGCCAGCGAACAACGCACCGGCCAGAGCGAGCAACGAAAGGGAAGCGATCTTCTTCATGGGTCAATTCCTATCTAAGTGCAAACGGCGGAACGAACGATCAAGGACACAATGTTCGGCCATCTCACCGGAACAAAGCTTGGTGAAACGGCCTGAGGAATGGTACACAGCATTGGTCGCGCCCGCCAGACAAACCTTACAGCCACTGACCAGAACCGAATCCGTTCAAGCCCTTGAACAGTTCACGAACCGTTCAAGCCAGACTCGTTGCCGACGCGCAGCGAAGCCGCCACCTGGTTCCCCTCCACCTGCAGCCGCAGCAAGTCTGCGTACCGACCGGACCGCTCGATCAACTGGTCGTGCGAGCCGACTTCGATGATCCGCCCGTTTTCCATCACCACAATCCGGTCGGCGTGCCGGATGGTGCTCAGCCGATGCGCGATCACGAAGCTCGTCCGTCCGCGCATCAGGCTCATCAGGCTTCGCTGGATCAAGGCCTCGGACTCGCTATCGAGGTTGCTCGTCGCCTCATCCAAGATCAAGATCAGCGGATCAGCCAGGATCGCCCGGGCGATGGCGACCCGTTGCTTCTGCCCGCCGCTCAGCCGCACGCCGCGCTCGCCGATCACGGTCTCGTACTTGTACTCGAGCTTGTCGATGAACCCGTCCGCGTTGGCCGCCGCGGCCGCCGCGCGGATCTGCTCCATCGTCGCGTCGCGCCGCCCGTACCCGATGTTCTCCGCGACGGAACCATCAAACAAGAACACGTCCTGCTCAACGATCCCCAGCAACCGGCGGTAGCTGTCCAGATCGACCTGCTTGAGGTCCACGCCGTCAAGCGCGACCGAGCCGCGCGACGGCTCATAGAAGCGCGCAACCAAGTTGCACAGCGTGGTCTTCCCCGACCCGCTCGGCCCGATCAGCGCGATCGTCTCGCCGGGCCTCACGTCCAGATCGATGTCGTGAAGAACCTCGATCGGCTCGGGGTCTGGCTCCGTCGCGTTCGCCGCCGCCCTCAGCGCGGCCGACTCGTTCATCGATTGCATCGCGGCGCCCGATTTCGCCCTTATGTCCGCGGTCTTCTTTGACCTGGGCTTGATCGCCATCGGATAGGTGAACGACACGTGCCGGATCGAGATCCTCCCCTGCGCGACATCACGCGAAACAGGGATCGTCCCGCGGTTCTCCGCGAACTCCTTAGGCTCAGCGAGCACGTCCAGGATCCGGTCGAACCCCGCGAGGTTCGACTGGATGTTCGCGGCCGTCGAGGTCAGCGTCTCTAGCGGCGACAGCAGCATCAACAGGTACGTCGAGAACATCATGACGTCGCCGATGCTCAGCGAGCGATCGATCACGCGCGACCCGCCGTACACCAGCACCGCCACCGACGCGAACGGGATGATCACCGCCCAGATGATCTCCAGCAGCCTCGACTCCCACCAGACCAGAATTTCCTGCCGGACCATGTAGTTCTGCGCGAGCGAGTAGCGCGAAGATTCGCCGTGCTGCCGCCCGAAGCCGCGCACGACGCGCATCCCGCCAAACGTCTCGGTGGTGTGCCCGTCCATCCCCTGCCGAGTGATCCGAATATCGCGGAACACGGGGCGGATGCGGTTGATCCAGGTCCGGTGCGTCAGCCACGTCGCGGGGATGATCGCGGCCGCCCCCAGCAGCATCCGCCAGTCCACCACCGTCAAGATAATCAGCGTCCCCGCGAGCTGCATGATCGCACGCCAGGGGTTGTAGATCATCGAAAACAGAAGCTCGGCCGCGCCGCCCGCGTCCTCGCGCAGGATGCTCACCACCCCGCCGCTTTTGAATTGGTAAAGCTTGTGCAGAGGCAACTGCACCGCGTGGTCGAACGCGCGGCGCCGCATCCGCGACTGCAAACGCTTGGTCAGCCGCGTCATCTGCCAGCGGCCCCAACTGCCGATCGCCACGCTCACCAGCGTCACACAAATCATTACGCCCGCCAGCGCCCACAGCAGGTGCTTGCGATCTGTCACCGAAAACTCTGGCCCGATGCCCAGCACCGTGCCCACCCACGCTGGCAGACCCGTCGGCCCGGGGTGGTCGGTCAGGATGTAGTCGATCGTGATCTTGGTCGACGCTGGCATGACCAGCCCGATAAAGGTCGAGAACGAGAGCGTACACAGAGCAAGCATCAGCGTGGAGCGGTGGCCGATAAGGTGCTTCCAGAACTCGCGGAAGAGCTCGGAGAACGACCGCCCTCGCGTCGCGGCGGCCTTCGCTTTGGCGACTTCCTTGGCGACCGCCTCGGGCGTCGCACCACCCCCGGCCGCCAATTCAGCGGCCCGGACGTCGGCCTTCTCCATCTTGGACCACGCGGCGTCCTTGCGGCGACGCGAGTAATCACGGAACCGAGATTTGCTGCTGAGGCGCTTGAAAAGCATTGCTCTCGGATGCTAGGACCGATCGGGTGCTCGTTGCGCCGATCGTGACGCGCCTCGAGTTCCACTCCTGACGCCCTTTCATCGCTGGTGTTTCAACGTCCGCCGTCACACGCCACAAGGCACGCCCGTAAATCGCAAGTCATCGCCCGTTTTTCTCGCCCGCGTGCGTATGCCTCCGCTTCGCTGATGCCCCGGGAACAAACCCGGTGAAGCCTTGAGAAACCAACCGCCGACAACGGCATCAGAGATCTAGAACTTATTTCCTCGGCCGGTCCCATGGTGAACCTATCCGAGGTGGTCCGCGCAGTGTCGCAGCTCGTGACGCGCCGCGAGTATTGGTCACAACAACCATGCAGACGCGTCGTGTTCACCTCCAAACTTTCTCTGTTACTCTTGGGCGGATGACCGGGCTGATGACCGGGCTTTGAACGTCCAGCACAGAGTCACCGAGGTGCGGCCTTCGCGGATCACCAACAACAAACCACTCACGTGGACCCTTCCCATGAACCATTCTGACTCTAACAAATTCGGGTTGAACCCAGCAGAGAACCTGGCATTCACCGCGAGCCACCGCGACTACATCACCTGCCGCGAGCTGATCGGGTTCATCGCAGAGTACCTCGACGAGTCGCTCGCGCCCGACGCCCGGCGAGAGTTCGATAAGCACCTCGAAATCTGCTCCGCGTGCGTTTCGTATCTGGAGAGCTACCGCCACACGATCGTGCTCGGCAAGGCCGCGTTCAACCATAAGCCTGAACGCCAACTCACGGACGATCTCCTCCAAGGTACTGTCCTCGGGCTGGTCCTGAACCAACTGGGTGAGTTCTTCTTTGGCGGTAGACATCAGAAATCGCTCCTGGCTAGTCCGGATTCTTGCACAAGATCGGGTGGCCAGCCAATGAGACAGAACGCTCGAAGTAACTGGCGGCGACGACCACGCCAGGGCTTGAACCGCGATGCCGCTCCGCCGCCCGGTTGAGTGAATCGTTATGTCTCGTCACGCGACGCGCAGCACCAGGTTCTTGCCACAAGCCTTCACGTACTTGCGAATCGTGGCAATGGACGGTGAGTGCTTGCCGGTGGCCAGAGACCGCTCCAAGCGAGCAACCGCTGGTGCTTGCGTTCCCATTCGTTCCGCCACCTGCGCCTGGGTTAGTCCCGCGGCCTGACGTGCCTTCAGCAACGCATCCAGCAGGACGCCTTCTTCGCGCCCGATACGCTCCACTTCCTCACGTACGCCAGATCGGCGCATCAGTTTTCTAACTACTTGATCATGTGTTCGCATTTTTGACCTCCTTCATGCGCTTCTCCGCAATCACTCGCTCGCGAGGCGGCGTACGCTCCGTTTCTTTGATGAAGCTGTGAAGCATGACGATACGTTTGCCTACCAGTGTACAAAAGAACTCCCGGGCGATGCTCTCCGCTCCCTTGAGACGCAACTCGAAGAGCCCTGAACCGAAGGCCTCCGTGTGGGGTTTCCCAAGATTGGGGCCAAGAGCAATCATTCAGCGTGTCAGCACGATGTAGCGCGCAGCAAGCGTGTCTGGCAGTTCGAGAATCTCTTCCTGCACCGCTTCGCTGTAGTACCGGATCGTGTAGTCCACGATCCGGTAATAACAAATATGTTACCGTGGTGCAAGAAGCTTGGCGGACATCTTCAGTCCGGACAATGCGCTCCCCCAAGAGATATAACGCTCGCCGTAAGCTGCAGCGGCCGCCACGCTAACACCAGTGACCCACGACAACGTCCGCGCGGCCGCTGTCAGCTTGAGGGCGTTGTTAGACGCCATCGCCGCCGGGGGGTCCTGACGCTTCTACGAACGTGGCGAGGTGCCGACGCACGAGGACATCGTCAACGATGTGGAGA